>Ga0180068_1000042_pt1 | contig 13577 bp, 6 predicted proteins | sample EasRivERM_16_10D_FD_121790 | JGI IMG/M metagenome (GOLD analysis project Ga0180068, IMG submission 121790) | Soil microbial communities from meander-bound floodplain in the East River, Colorado, USA - East River metaG ERMLT231A'_16_10D | ecosystem: Environmental > Terrestrial > Soil > Floodplain ... | reverse complement strand
TTGTTCTTCCATAGCCAAGCCAAGGGAGCCATCCTCCCTTTTCTGCCACTTTCTTTTTCCCTTATACCAAATGCGACAAGTTTGAAAAAAGATATTACGAATTACCTGTCTTAAGTCAGTGTCCAAGTTGGCAGTGTTCCCGTAAAAAGTGTTAAAGTCTAATAGATGATCTTTCGTTGAGCCAACAAACAAAAGCCTACATGCTGCCAAATGATGTGTGTGCACGGGCTCTCCAAGTAGGACTGTTGAGTATGGTTGAACGAAAGGTTGCACGTATTTTTTATATCTATCGATTTCCCTTTCGATAATCGTAGTTAAACCGAATTTCATGACGGTTATTGCCCCTTCCATTTCCCCATAAAATGGTTTTACTAATGCGACTCCCGCACCGCCGCGTCCAGGAGGTAGATAATAGATTTTTATTCGATTCTCCTGTCGAAACAATCTTCTCAACAATTCTTCAACCTCATCTTCTGTCAATCGAGGAAAATCTTCAGCAATTGGTTTCATTAAAGCCTCTAATGAAAATTCGCTGTTAAATTCGATCTCTAGTGAATCTAAATTAATTTGACTTATTATTTTTTCAAATGAGTGGTTAACAGCTTCTAATAATGCACCAGGACCAGCCTGCTTGCTTATCACATCGTCCGCTGGAAATGTTTTTTCCGAGTGCATAGTTAATGCTTGTCGGCTTATTTCAGGCGTCAAGTAAGCAGTCAGTATTATCTTGGATATTTCAGGACTCAATTTACTGGAAAATTTTAGACCACTAATGTCGGTGGAGTCATATTCATCAAGAAGCCGAGCATCGACAACAACTAAATAAATACGTTCATTCTTTAACATTTCAAGAGCTTGGTTTATGTTCTCAGCAGTAAAAACAATATAGCCTTGGAGCATTAATAAAGCGCTGGTTGAGGCTAAAACGCCTTTGTCGTTATCTAAAAGAAGGATTGTCTTTCTAAGTTTCATAGCGACCTCTTTAATGGAGTTTTAATTATTTGGAAGTGCATTTTCTGGTTCATTACAAACAGGTAAGCTAATTTCTATGTTTGTACCTTTATCCTTTTCACTCCAAACGAGCCTCAAGTTGCCACCGTATTTTTGTAAAATAAATCGTGCTAACATTGCACCCATACCCGTACCACTTTCTCCCTGTTTCTTAGGAATACGTCGTAAACCAAATAAGAGTTTATGCTCTTCCGGAATGCCATTACCTGTATCTTGAAGGGTAATGACAACAGATTCATCTCGAAGGGAACTTTCTATGAGCAGATTTCCATCCAAAGGCATATGGCGAATTGAGTTGTCTATTAATTTTTGTAAAGCCATCTTGAGCAAAGATTTATCCGTTCTGACATAAATTTTTTTACAGTCTAGATGAAAATTAAGATTGATCTGTTTAGAAGCTTTGCACAATGACTTAACTTCATCTTCTAGAAATCGGTCGATAAGTAATGGCTTACCAGTTTCAGCCTGCGATGGCGTTGATATGGCTAATGGCACACTTTGAATTTCTTGTGCAATCATCTCTATTTGATCCAGCATCTGTGTGATTTTTGGGTCGTGATCAGATGCTATTTCCTTAATAGACTGGGCGTAGGCACGAACACTATATGTTTTTTGCGCAACCGTATGTGACCATTCAGATCCGAAGAGACCCATCCAAGCAATTGTGCCAGCAGATAACAATTTGTCCTTCGTCTCGCGCAAAGCGTTATATTGTTTAGCGTTGTGTATTGCAATCGCCATAATGTTTGAAAAAAGCTTTATTACGTCTATTTCCTGTCGTGTAAAAGGATTCGGGTTGCGATAATTGGCAAACATTATTCCTAATATTTCATCACCAACCCTCAGGGGAATACTTGCTGAAGATCGAATCCCTTCTCGTTCAACAAAGGATCTTAGATTTTTAGGTCGATCCTTGCCGCGGAAATTCATCAACGAATCATGAATGGTATCGTCTGCGAAATGCGCCTCCCTCATTTCTAAGATTTTACCAACAACAGACTCACTGCTAACACGTCCCAGCATTCTAATACCTTCAGGGTTTTTCAAGGTGCCAGAAACGTAAGCAGGAAAATCTAACATCTTATTCTCTGCATTATAGGTATACAATGTAACCACATCACAATTAAGAGCCATTCTTATGTTTTCTACAATAGATGTTAGGACGACTTCGGGTTCTTTTAGCGCCACTATCTCTTGTCCAGCTTTCAGCAATCCTTCCCGCAAACGAGCGTATTCTTGAATTTCTGCATACCGTTTTGCACCCTGAATAGCTACCGTTGCCTGGCTCGCCAACGCAGTTAGTATATTTGCCTCGCGATCCGAAAGCTGACGAGCAGCCTTCCAGTTAACCCATAACACTCCAACCGATCCTTCGTGACTAATTAACGGAACACCGATCATCGCCCTCCGTCCCTTTTCAATAGCGACTTTACTAATTCGAGAATCCAACTCTGTGTCCGAAATGACCACGAACGTTTTTTCTTTTATGATTTTGTATGCAAGACCATCCGTTGGTCGAACTCGTGTCCGATACGGCTGTAATGGTTGACCAAGACCACTGCTCATCAGAGCATCGGGGGTAAACTCATCTTTTGCATCATCAAAAAACAGAATGCTGCATTCATCACCTTGAACCGATTTGAGAGCTGCTTGCATGACCCGATCAAGAACTGCGTTCAATTCGATTGTCTCTGTTAAAGATATGCCCACATTTTGAAGAGCTTGAGATTCCTCCGTTCGCAAGACGTTCTCGATTTCCAATCGCTCAAAAAGTCTTGCATTCTCGATAGCTATAGCGGCTTGGCCAGCAAAGGCCAGAGCAATTGCATCATGATCTTCAGTATATATCCCTGAGGTATGACTATCTAAAGTTATTACCCCCATAGAACGACCTTCAATAATTAATGGAACCCCAAGCCAGCCATGAATTTGTTGCACATCATAATAAGGATCTGAGAAGTGGCCATAAATTTCCTGGATATCGACGAATTTCCTAATCTCTTGACCCTTAAATACATCAACATTTGGATAATTTCCATCTAACGAAAAGCACAATGTATTAATACTTTTTTCATCCTTGAAACCTCTAGAGCGCAAAATTTGCAGTCCGTTTTTCTCTTCATTCAACCATTGGATCGATGCAGTATCAAATGGCAATACTCGTGCGATTTGACTTAAGATCGAATCCAACAATTCGTCGATTTCCAATGAGCTACTCAGTATTCGTGACACCTCTCGAAAGGTTTCGGCGATTTCGAGACGAGTTTGTTCCAAGTGACGCTTACGGTCCTGCACAAGGGCCATAGCACTAAGATTTGCAAATGTGGATAGTATTTCTTCATCGAGTGAATCGATGGGCCGCTTATTGAACTTGTTGTCAACGACTAATAAGCCGATACAATTATTCTCAACCAAAAGAGGTGCTATCAAAGCTTCATTAATCTCGAATTGTCGTTGGAACTCGGCAGGCAAATCTCCATGTATATTCGAGAGGTGCGACCATCTAATTGTTCGATGATTTTCAAAAACAGTCGAAAACACATCCTTCAATGAAGGAAGAATTGGTATGTGTATGTTACTATTTATGATATCAATCTTGCTAGGCTCAAGATAATCCAACTTTTGTAGACTACCAATATGTTCATCAAAAGTGCGGTTCGCAAAACGCTCCCATGCATGATACGCATCTTTTTCTGTAAATTCCCCAATTGCACTTCTACCATCAAGATAAGTCCTAGTTGCATTCGCCGTAAAAATCCAAGCCCGGTTGAATCTCAAACCAAAATGAGCTGTGATCGCTGTAAGAAGCAAGTGTAGGACTTTGTTTATATCAACCATAGTCTGAATCAATGTACTCACTCTATAGAGAAGGTACATCAGATCAGTCTTTCGTTGGAGTTGTTCGTCTTGATTTTGAATCTGTTGGGTTTGTCTCTGACGTATGTCTACTTCGTTTAATGCTCGAGCAACTCGATTGAGATAGCCATACAATTGAATTTCAACGTCTCGATCGATAGTAGGATAATTATATAAGCTTACTAAGCCAATTGGCTGCTTCCTAGCAGCAATTAATGGAAAGATTATCCTTTTGCCTTCAGCCTGATCGCGATATGCTATCTGTTCCCGAAATACACGTCCTTCCAAATTGTCTTGGCGAATCGAAATTTCTTGAGCTATGATTTGTTTATCAAAACCCATTTCCTCAATTTGCCTTAATACATCCCTTTCATACACTTTCAACCAGACTTTGGCCTGCTCTATGCCAAAACCAATATCGAGCCCATTTAGTAAATAATATGCAGCATGGCCAACGTTGTCAGCAGCATATATAGCATTTAGGGTAGCATCAAGGAGGCTGGTCTGATAGCGATAGTCTTGTAATCTGATGCTTTTTCCTAAATAATGAATAGCCATATCCCAGCGGCCGTGTGCCATAAATAGATTACCAACATGCCCTGGATTAAATTTTTCTAAGAGAATACGTCTACAAATCTCGTTGCGAATTGTGTATTGGTTGTCGTCTAATATCCGAACTAAACTGGTAAGGTCTAGCGGATCAATATCTGGAAATCGCAAAACAGGTAGATGTGCTCTAGGTGCTGCCCCTTGTTCAAGCAACATAAGGATGGCTTGGAGTAGATCCGGGTCATCCTCAACTAAATTAATTGCTTCAAGTAGCGGAGGGTAATTGTTCGATTCTCCAGAAAGAAACTCCTCAACTACCTTCTCTACTTTACCAGTATGTATATGCAATAAAAGCTGCGATCCATTACGCGATACACACTTTTGAAGTAAGTCTTGGATGAGAAAAGGGTCGCCTTGAGTCAAAGCTAAAAATAGATTTCTAGCTTTTGGTGAGATAATAGCATTATGATTAGACAATTCGTGATTTAGAAGTGTTTCACTCTCTGCTCTGCTCAAATCTTTTAATACCACCCGAGTGACAATGTTGTGGAAAGGCGATGCCTCACCGGTAGTTTGAGTTGCCAAGCTTAAGGCGCCAGATACAATCACATTCAAATGAAATGGTTGCGATTGCTGTTCCATATACTGGGCACGTAAAGATGTCAATAAAACATAAGTGATATCTCTTGGAAGGGCTTCTAAGTGATCCAAGATTAAAACCAAGTCAGTCTTCAACTGGGATAAAATTTCTTGAACGAACGCACGAAAATCTGCGCTATTTGGTTCTTCCGGAAATTCTATATTAAGTTGATGTCTTTGTTGGTCGGACAAAACACCACTTATTCTATGAATAAGTTGGGCAAGAAACAAAGTGCTTGTTGCTACAGTCAGCTCATAGAGATTAATCTTGATGCAGATATAGCGCTGCTCTTTCGACACATTTTCAAAGATATGGTCAAGAATATCGGTTTTGCCCGAATATCTTGGTCCTAGTAGGGCAGCGTAACGATGTTCATAAACGCATTTTAACAACTGGTCAGTGGCATCTGAATATTGACTAGAAATTGCCATAAGTTTTTTGAAGTTGTTTACCTGATTCATAATCCTTCCTCCTTGACTTTACGTAATAAAAAATCAGGATCATAGGAATCTAAAAGAACGTTCACAAACACAGATGATGAAAAGAAGTAGTCGCGTCCTTTCTGTCGCAAAAACCCTGCCATTTTTAGAACACCACATGCCGCATCAATCTCTACAATAGGCATAGGGAGATTCTGGCGGCGCAACGATGCATCAATTTGACTCTGATTGAATCCACGCTGCCAGTTTAAATCTGAATTATTTATCACAGCATATGCAACAGCTTTTTCTCGATTGTGTGTATTTTGAAAGAACGATGTAAGCAGATGGTTTTTGAAAGCTTCATCGCGATACACATTAATCAGGCTGGTGGTATTAATTTCTCTCTCTCCAGTTTGTTCAAGCCGCCGAATCAAAACTGTGCAATAATATTGCATTAAATTAGGATAACCCGCTGTTTCTTCGTAAATCCTACTCACAATTTCATCAGGATTAAGGATATGGATTCGCAAATTTTCCATTGGACGAACAATTAGCTCTTTAGCCTGTTGATGAGTGAATTCGTTCAAATATACAAGTTGGGCAAAGTTGTAAAATGGAGAATCTAATTCGTGAGCAGCTTTTTGCCCCTCTCCGAATCCTGCAACGATGTAGCGACAATCGCCGTTGTTAGAAGCTATACGTAGCAATCTAAACACTTCCCAGTCTCCTCGCTGAGAAATAATTAAGCGATCAATTTCATCTAGGACGAGCACCAATTTTTTATGATACTTGGCACGCATTCTTTCCAGAAAATTTGGGAAATAAAATATATATTTCTGTAGATCAATACGTGGGAGCTCACGCGGCTCTAATTTACGAACTACCTCACGAACGAAGTCATTTGTAGTGGTTAAATCGCTACAATCCATATAAATGACATGGGGGCCATCCTTCTTTTGATTAAGCAGACGTTCAACCTCCCTTAACAGTGATGTCTTGCCAATTCGGCGAATACCTAAAATTAAATGGTTTGTATCGGGATTACTAATAAGGCGGGTAATCTCAGAGTCTCGGCCAAAAAAGCGACTCCCAGTGACGGGTGTGGTTGTTTCATAAGGGGCAAGCAATGAAATTGGGATCTGTTCAAAAATAATATCCTGCAAAATTGCACTCGGACGATTGCTATGAATGATATTTTCTGTGTCATCATCTCCGAGCACAACCATGTTTTCAAATGGTGATGCGATAAACCTTCTTATCAATCTCTTTTTGCCATCTAATAGAATTAGAACAGTCTGTGCACTGAGCCCCTGCTCCCGAATAACATCCTGAATACTTTCGTAAATATGGCGGGTATTAGCAGCTTTCAAATCAGAGGAGGATATCCAAATGATTTTTGTGTTGTGAGAAAGACGAAGCCTCCACGAAGATAAATCAATTTCAAATAGCCTAAAGCCTAAAGATTCTCCGACAACTTTTATGGAGTAATCCAATTTATCGCGCAAATAAACCAAGAGGTGAGGCCAATCGTTCATGTAAACCTAAATGTTAGGAAAATTTAATTAATTCAAACTCATTCATAACATGAAGCGTTTGCTTAAGAGCCAAGCTTGTGAGACTGGTGCGTTGTTCTAAATCAATTAAGCTTATCGAGGAGTTATCAGATGGAAGACAGTCAAATACTTTAAAGGCAATTTTTGATGTCTCAATTTCGCCAACAGGATAATTTATTATTCTGCCTGGTTCTGAGCGTAACATACGCTTTAGTTGACCATTATTTAGATCAACCTGGGTTCCAGAATAAGAAACTCGATCTGCGTGAGCTAAGACACTTGATTGGATATCCACTTCTCTATAGTTGTCAAACCAATCCGCTTTCATAACCACCAATTTTCCGCGATCCAATATAGGTCTCCTATTAATAAGTATTGTGGGATTCTTGATAACCATATCGCAATGAATAGTTGATTTCGCTATACCTCCCATAAACATGTTGTCCCCTAAAGCTATGTGTGCAGTACCAGCACACTTTTCATCAAAAAGCATTTTACCCGTCAACCGGGAATTACCAGGATTCACTCCAATGCCGATCTCTGCCAAATTGCTCCAATTAAGATCCCCGTTTTGTTGTGCTATTTCAATTTGTGACTTATAAAGCCATCTACTGGTTGGGTTATCGGATGGCTCAATATTGACAGCATGCCCATTCTCGAAATTTATAACAAACTCATTTTTCTGGCCGACTATCATGTTAGGAATCGACCCATTGATAATAACCGATCCTTGAGCAGTTCCTTCTATTGGCGCTATATAGGTTTCACCGGAAGGAACGTTCCCCCACACACCATCCATGATTATTCCATCACTTGGTACTGGTATACGTTGCCAGGCACCCAATTCAGCAGTTAAAACGTGTTCTTCTCCATCTCTTGAATAGCTAAAAAATTCAATTGTTTTTCCCCGTGCCATTGCTAACGATAGTTGAAAGCAATTCTCGACTAATTGATCGAAGTTTACATCAGCCAACTTAAGAATTTGCGAGGAAGCTCCAGGCATGTGCCCTATGCGAGTGCGTGCATCCCAGTGACTTTCCAGAATTCGGTTACGAAATGGCAAACACTCTGGGGCGCTAGATACACAGGTCAAGATACCACGCGCATCTCGAGCCGCATTCTGAATTAAGTCACTCAAATCAAAATGAAGAGGGATATTTCTCTGTTGGCTCGTCGGAACAAATATAATCGTGGGAATTACACCAAGATAAAGTGCTGCTTCACTAAGCAGCAGCACCAATTTATTGGTAGTCTCGTCTGCAAAGATCAACAAGTTCTGCCCGGGTTGCAATCCCAGACACTTCCTGATTACTTGTTTTGCTCCATTTAGATGCCTTTGATTGATTTCCATATTGGCTCCTATCCTATTATGAATGATTTTCCCAAGACCAAATGATATTTAGTTGTCAAGAATCTGGCAATTATTGGGCAATTGCCGATTTACATCTTCGATGTGAGTATCACATAAATCAACATATCACCCTGCTTCAACAACGGGCCAATCGGCATACAACGCTTGAGCTTGCACTAGTATCGACCCGAGGAACGGCTCCAAATCCTCTTCACGGATTTTTCGCCTTCGCAGCACCCGCTTGACCGCCGCACGGATCGCCGCCTTCACATCATCGCGGTGAGGCTCGTTCCAATCCACTTTCAGGTTCTTCTTGAGAGTGGTTACAACATCGTGCATCAAGTCTCTCAAGAGAGCTTGGTCGTAGATGGTCATGAAGTTGGCGGCGACGGCATCGTAGAAAGCCATTTCTTCGCCACTAAGGTTGAGTTCCTCAGCGCGGTGGGATTCTGCATCCATCTGTTGCTTCATGGCGATCATCTGCTCGATGACTTCTTTGGCGTCGATCAGACGGTTGTGGTAATTTTGCAGGGTTTGTTCCAGCGTCAATTTGAAGGATCGAGCGCGGGTGATATTGATGCGTTCACGATATTCGATTTCATCGGCAAGCAGGCGCTCCAGCAGTTTGACTTGCAAGCTCTGTGGAGGGCGATCCTTGAAAGTTTGCAGGAAGGCGTCATCGAGAATGGAGATGTCAGGCTTGGGAATACCTGCCGCTTTGAAAATATCCACGACGCCTTGTGGGGAGAGGCTGTCATCTACCAAATCTTGTACGGCACGGTCCAGGTCGCGTTGGTTTTTGCGCCTGGACACGGTTTTCAGCATTTGATTGCGCACTCGTTGATAGAAGATGATTTCATCCGCGTAATCGCGGCAATCATCCAAGTGTTTGACGAGTAAAAAGGCTGACGAGATTCGGGCTTCAGCTTGTAGGAAGTCATCACGCAAATCATCATCGGAGGCGAGAAAGCCATAGACCAGTGAATACAAGTCTTCGATTTCAATCTCGGTCATGGTGCGCCAGCCGTTGTAGTTCCTGCCCTTCAGCAAGCAGGACTGGGTATCCTTCAATGCAGAGAAGAATATTGGACGCGCTTTTTCATCAATACCAGCCGCAACATCGACTTTTTCCTTGCCACGTGTGAAATGATTCGTTGCTTCACGCAGGGCGTCACCGATGCCGATGTAATCCACGATCAAGCCGTGCGGTTTGTCGCTGAAGACACGGTTGACGCGTGAGATGGCTTGGATCATGTTATGCCCCTGCATGGACTTATCCACATACAAAGTATGCAGACAGGGAATATCGGTGCCGGTCAGCCACATATCACAGACAATGACCATCTTGAGCGGATCGTCCGCTTCGATCATGCGTTGCTTGATGGCTTCGCGTTTTCCCTTTGTGCTCAGATAATCTTTCTCGCCCCATTCAATCGGGTCTTCACTGATACTGCCCGTCATAATGATTTTTACTTCTGGACAATTGGGCAAAACCGTCAGCGCTTCATAGAGTTTGACGCAGTTCTCACGTTCCATGCACACCACCATTGCTTTGCCTTTAAGTGTGGCAGAGCGATCAAGATAATGTGCAAGCAAATCCTCAGCGAGTTGTTCCAAGCGTTTGTCGGCACGAGCTGCGGCAGCTAAGGCTCCCCAGCGGGATATATTGCGGTTCACATCTTCCGCAGCCTGACCTGCGGTTACGCGGACAAGTTCTGCGTCTACATTCTCATTGACAAGTTTAAGTGGGATCTGGCGTGGCTCGTAGTAGATTGGAACTGTGGCTTTGTCATCCTGCGATTGTTTGATGTCGTAAGTGTGAATCAGGTCGCCGAAGACTTGCATGGTATCCGCGCCACTCAAACTGATTGGCGTACCTGTGAAGCCAAGGCGCATGGCATTTGGCAAGGCGTCTGATAGATAACGTGCGTAGCCCTCTTTGAAGCCATATTGGGAGCGATGGGCTTCATCTGCGATGAGAATCACGTTTGGGCGCATGTTCAAAATGGGGTGAACATTTTCTCTTTCTTTGAGTTGAAACTTTTCAATCGTGGTGAAGATGACTTCGCCACCCGCAGTTTGTAAGAGAGAACGTAAGCCATCCACGCTTTGCGCTTGCTTGACATCTCCCACGAGTTGACGTGCAGCGACGAACTGGTCATGCAGTTGACTGTCGAGATCGTTGCGGTCCACTTCAAGGACGAAGATGGGGTTTTCGAGTTCAGGGGCGCGGCGCAGAATGCCGACCAGGAAAGCCATCGAAAGCGATTTACCCGAGCCTGTGGTGTGCCAGATCACGCCGATGCGGCGATCAGGCTTGGAAGCAGAATCAGGCTGAACGTCACGCGAGACGCGGGTGTACGTCTCAATGACTTTTTCCACAGCCAGTCGCACGGCAAAGAATTGATGATACCGCGCTCCCTTTTTCGTGATCTTATCGTTGACCGATTCAAAGACGAGAAAGTCACGGATGTATGCCAGCAGGCGGTCTTTGGGGAAGAGTCCCTCGATGAGGGTCTTCATACTGCCTGTGGTGTTCGGCTCGATCTCGAAACCGTCAATGGACTTCCACGGGCTGTACCATTCGCGCCCCGCCGTCCACACGCCGTGCAGGGTGGTGATGCCATCCGAGACGATCACGAAGGCGTTCGGCTCGAACAATTGCGGGATGTCGTGGATGTAATGCCCGATTTGATTGAGGGCTTCATCGACGGTGGGCTTTTCGGAATAGGGATTCTTCAACTCGAAGACGACTAGCGGGAGACCGTTGATGAAGATGACGATATCTGGACGCCTGTCGTTCTTACCTTTGACTGGAAACTGATTCACCGCCCAAAACTCGTTCGCGTCTGGATGTTCCCAATCCAGCGCGTAAAGATGACGGTGCTCGACGCGACCATCAGGAAACTCGACCTTCAAATCAAAGCCGCGTGTGAGGATTTGGTGGAAAGCCATGTTGCGGCGCAGAACATCCGCGCCTTGCGGACGGCTGATGATGTGAACAGCTTCTTCGATGGATGCGGGGGGTAAATCAGAATAGCGACGCGTGAGTGAGTCACGCAGAACATCCCTGAGAACCACTTCACGGTGCGGACGTTCTAAGTCCATACCAAAGACATGACGATAACCGAGCGCTTTCAGGCGTTCCAGCGTGGTGAGTTCGAAGTCAGTCTCGGTGCCGTGACGGGATGGCATGGTCCTACTTTCCTATTTCTTGTCAATAACTGTTGACAATTTGTAAACAAGTTTGTATACTGAGTATAGCCTCATCTACCATGTGTAGAAAGAGATCGTTCGTCGTCCGAAAGGGCGACGAATGTGTTTAAGGATGCACTCGTTGTTCGTATTTTCTGGCAAGCTTTTTGCGAGTAGAACTTCCACTCACCCCATAAGCAGTTACCAAAAAAGCAATCTCACCCGATTTAATAGCTCGTTTTTGCAAAATAACAACGTAATCCCACAGTTCCAGCCATACATAGGTTCGTATATTGCCTTGACTTTCTAGATAATCCCAGCATTTGACCTGTGCATCATTGCTGTGGCAAATAGTCGGTGCACACCAGGGCAGCCGTTTTGCCCGGTCAAAGTCAGGGATACGATCTAGGGTTTCTTGGTCAGTGGTGGAAATGATATGCCAAAAACCCTCATCATATGTCCTATCCAACTTGCGGTTATCCCATTGAACCAATCTCTCCTCAAATTTACATTCGGTTTTAATAAAATCCTGCTCAAAAATTGTAAATAGCTTAGCTAAAGTTTTTTCCCATTCACCGTCAAGGTTGATAGTATTGGGTAGCCATACAGGCTTCATCATTGTGGGTTTTCCTCCCTAGCTCTCCATCGGAATAGATTTACCTTATTTTCTCTAAGAAGAGTTGATTGTGTCAGTTTATAACCAGACAACTCGTGCATTTGTTTCACAAGCTGAAGTTTTGACTCGCTTGTGGTCAATCCGCGATTGGCGTAGCTTACAATCCCAATGAGTAAGTCTGCTAATTGTAATTGTTCGACCTCATGTGAACGAACAGTTTGTACTCGCTCGATGATTTCCCGAGAAAAGTCATAGAAGTTATTTGTCAAAACCTCATGTAACTTAGCTACCTTTGATGCACTTCGAGTGTCTTTGATATCCAAATAGACGCGATAATGCTCTTGTGGACTAAAAATGATTTTGAGCATGTCAAAATACATTTTATAATAAAAGTCATCGTGGCTTTGATTGTGGGCTGCATGATCGAGTTTTGTTTTGTCAGGAACAATCAAAGCGCGAAAATGCAAATTGGAATTATCGAAGAAGTATTGTAAAAGGTCTAAATAAAAACCTAGTTGCCCACTAGACACCTTGGTCCACTTGGCTTCGAAATCAACGGGTAATCTATGCAACGCTTTGATACCGCGAATATCTGCTGCAACCCGCCGAGTTTGTTCTATCGGACACCAAATCGCGCCCAACACCATAATCTGCAGATGATCATTTTGCAGATGGCAACTTTCATCGCAGTAAATATTGAAGGTTTCGTTCATCTGCTTTCTCCTTGCCAAACTTTCACTCGAATTTCACCAGACAGTAGTTTTGGAAGTAAGGAGTCACGAATAGATGTAAGAGTTCTTGATTGCACACGATTTTTCATAATTTGGTCTAGCATAGGCTGCAGAACTTTGTTAGCCTTTTCAAGAATTGGGTCAGGAGGTACTACAACCTTTGCAGATTCCAAATGATGGCGTTGAATATGCCCCATCGTAGTAGCTTTACCTTCGGCTATGTCTTGGAAATCAGGTAAATGATATCTCGTCCAGTAATAATAAAACCATTTTGGATATTTATCGGAGGTCACCTTGAACAAATGTTGATTGAGCGCACCTTTTCCACCGCACCACATATCAATCATCAAACTTCCAGACCACGAGAAAATTATGTCACCATCATCAAGTACACATGAAGGCTTTATATTCGGACTGGCTTTCTCACTGTTTAAATCTGAAAAACCTTGACGTAGTTCTTTTATCTTGATAACTGGCAAAAATTCATAACCTTCAGGACGATATTTCTGCAAAGCCAGCCCATTTTCATACTTGGCAATATTAGAAAGTGATTCTAGATGCCAGTTTGCGGGAATTGATTCAAATACTTCATTATCAGTTCCATGAAACTCGGATGGAAACAAAGCCGCAGTCTCTGCATTCATGCCATAAGG
>Ga0180068_1000036_pt1 | contig 14040 bp, 35 predicted proteins | sample EasRivERM_16_10D_FD_121790 | JGI IMG/M metagenome (GOLD analysis project Ga0180068, IMG submission 121790) | Soil microbial communities from meander-bound floodplain in the East River, Colorado, USA - East River metaG ERMLT231A'_16_10D | ecosystem: Environmental > Terrestrial > Soil > Floodplain... | reverse complement strand
TTCACGAGGTTCTCGATGAACGAGCGCAGCGACTCGCGCTCGGCGCGCTTGGGATCCTTGACGTTCACGCTCAGCGTGCCGCTCCCATTGCGCGAGGAGAAGGTCGCCTTGTTGCCGTACTCATCGATGGAGATGCTGCGGAGCACTTCGGACTTGTCGGCGTTCACGATACGAGCCATGTGCGTGTTCTCCTCGACCCATATGCGGGTCATACGTGGGATGGATGTGAACGCGCGTGACACACCATGCGCACGCGCGCGCGACGAGTGGACATCAGCGCCAGTAGCGGCCGATGCCGCGTACATGTGATCGCCAGTCATGGTCGACCACGTGTACGCAGGCACGTCGCACCTACCTGACGCGCAGGTGAGATGCGAAAGAGGCGAAGGCGCGCGGCGATGAGTAGGACACGTGAGGATGTCCCGCGTACACGACCCAGTCGGCACGCTTCAACTCAGACACGACCACCGTGGCATCACGATCACGCACGACGAAGGTAGTCATGCCGCGATCGTGGTCGATGTTGTATGCCTCGGGCGCGAGGCGCTCGACCTCGCGCTCAGGCGCGTTGGTGGTGTACCGCATCACTGGCCCGCACCCGGGTACTCGACCCTCGTCGTGCGGAAGCGGTTGGGCATGGCGGTGAGCCACGTGCCCATGCCGAACTCGCGCAGGAACGCGCGCTCGGATGCGTCGATCTCGTCTTCCCAGTCGATCGGCTCGTCCACGCGGACGCCGCTCTCAGCGTCGCCCTCATCAGCGAAGGGCTCATCGTAGGGACGCGCCTGCCATTCGAGCAGGCACCCATCGCAGAGCAGGAACGGGCTGAAGTCGTTGGCGTCCGGGTCCGTGACGCACCCCTCGACGCACCCACCGAACTCACGGATGAGAACGGCCATGGCGTCGTCGTCGCCAGCGTAGTCGAGCAGCGCGCCGCTCTCAGCCTCGCCGCCATCCTGCGGATCGCCATAACAGAGTGCTTCGTGTCGTCCCTCGGCGGACGAGGGGACGAAGGCGTGCGGTGCGTGCTGGTCCGCCAGCGCGCTGGTGTGCTCGAAGGGGCGGATATACGACGCCGCCACCCCGTCGATGGACGCACGGCCAACGATGCGATCGTAGGCGTGCAGGTCGTGCCAGAGTCCCATGTGACCCTCCCGCGCGTATGCGTCCCCGTCCGCTCGCCACGCGCGACGACGAGCGGACATCGCTGCCAGTCTCCGGTGAGGGCACGCGTGCGCGCGCCCTCCCCTGCTACCGCTTGTGCGCCTTCAGCTGCTTGAGCCCGCACAGGCCCAGCGCGTTCGCGGCGATGTCGGCGACCGGGCGGCCGAAGCGGAACGTCGCGCCGCACGTGCACGTGTCGCTCGTGGCCTCGGCCTTGACCGTGCTCGCGGCCTCGCCTGCGGCCACGGGCGCGGCCTCGACGCGCTGGTACGTGACGCCGTTGACCGTGATCGTCTTCGGAGCGGCCATCGTGAACCTCCCGGGCGCTCTCGCGCCCTGCGTGGGTGTGTGGGGGGCGTGGTGCTCCCCGCTGAAGACATCATGCCCCCCGGGGGATGGGTCCCAACTGTGGCGTGCTTGAGGGGCTTCGAGTGTCGCGACAAGATCTCGGCAGCACAATCAACCATCCGTTTAGCATGGCAAAACGTCTGTACGTTTACCCGTGTTGCTGGGGTATACTGCTATACGTGTCTACGTTTACCCTAGTGCCCTGATGCACCCGTACACCCGTGCACCACGGCTAGACGTAGAAACGTGTAGACGTAGAAACGTGTAGATGGAGGAACGGGTATGAGGGACCCGGTAGGGGTCAAGCTCCTGCTGGACAAGGAGGTCTGGCGTCGAACCCGGACCTACTGCTTCCTTGAAGGCATGACAGCCTCGGCGCTGGTGGAAGGCTTCCTGCGGGAGCTGGTAATGGAGGGATCAAGTGGCGCAGACGATCTCGATCGATCCGATGATCTGGGCGACGATCAGGAAGCTGGCCTTCGACCAGCAGACCTCGGCGTCGAAGCTGGTCGAGGCGGCGATCTCTGAGTATCTGGAGCGGAGGGAGAAGGATCGGGACGGACTGGCAACGGAGCCCGACACCCACGAGGTCTACGTCGAGTTCCGCAAGGACGGCGTCATCAAGCCGATCGCCTCTGGCCCCGGGAAGCTGAAGCTCGACGGGCCGACGGGTCAGCTCGCCGCGCCGCCGTGGGCCGATCCGCCGCCTGTAGCGATTGCGCCTTCGGCGAATGACAAGGGGGATAGTTTCGGTGCCGCCGCGCTCATCGTCCCCGTCACGGGAGGCGGGAGCGTCGTGGCAGACGCCGTCATCCCGGCCTTGGAGAAGAGGCTCACGGACGGTCCGAAGATCATCAACGACCCGCAGGTAGCGGCGGCGGTGGCAACACAGCAGGCGCAGCTCGCCGGTCGAGTGTTCCACCCGGTTCCCAAGCCTGAACCGGCGAAGAAGCCGACCAGACGGCGATGATCCGCAACTCATGGGGCGACTGGGCAAGCCACTGCTGGGACTGCGGTCACCCCGTCCATGACGAGATGTGCCACTGCGACTGCAACGCCCAGATCCCCTACGCGGAGCGACCTCCCTATCACTGCGGCAACGAGTGCCCGTGGACGGGAGTCGGTCTCTGCCCGCAGCGGCACTGGTGCCCGTGGTGCGGCGACTGCGAATACTGCTACGAACCCGGTCCCCACGAGTGGGATTGAAGATGGAGGGATCCATGACCACGGTCACGCGCAAGGTGTACGAGCTGAGGTGGCAGCATGACGAGGGCTACTACCCGGTGATGGTCTTCGCCGACAAGGAGGAGGCAGACCGGGTGGCGGCGGGGTCGCTCAAGTTCCTTGAGGAGCCTGATGACGACTTCGCACGGTTCGCCGTCGTGGAACGGGACGTGGTGGTCGGCACGGGAGAGTGGGGGCGGCAGGACTACATCGACGCCGTCGACCCTTGGGAGATCGAGGACTTCTTCCTCCCGGAAGACGAAGAGACGACATGACCATCCCGCAATGGGAAGCGTGCAAAGTGTGCGGGGGCGACCATTGGACGAAGGATCACACGACGCTGGAAGGCCACCGCATCTGCGAGGAGAACATGGATGCGGAGATCGCCCGTCAAGCCGCCGAGATCGCCACCCTCCGCGCCCAATACGCCGCTCAACTCAATCTCACCATCGAGGCCAATAGCACCATCGCCGCCCTCCGCGCCGCGCTGCTCGGCGCTGGTGGGCATCTCCCCGAATGGGAGCATTGGCGGGTGAGGGCAACGAGCAAGCCGTCCGACCCCGACGATATTCGCTGGGATTGCGCCTGCGGCTACGCCGGGTCGCCGGACACGGTGCGGAAGCATTGGACCGCGATGGGCGCCGCCCTCACCGCCGCGAAGGAGACGCCATGACCCCGACGACCGAGACCGGAAAGCGACTGATCGCCGACTGCGAAGGTGGCGGTATCCCAGCATCGGGAAGCCTTGGCAGCCACATTGCCGCCATCGAACAGGAAGCCCGTGCCGCCGCCCTCCGCGACGCACCGTTGGACGCGGAACGGTTGGCGCGGGCGCTGTTTGAAGCCGAGCGACCCGGGGACTGGCCCACGTGGGACGACTACATCGGCGCGTTCGGCTCCCCCGGCATCGCCCCGTGGCGTCGTAAGGCTGATCGCATCGTCGCCGAGTACGCCGCCCTCGCCGCCGCGAAGCGCAGGAGACTCCGATGACCCCCTGTCGGTGCGGATCGGGAACCTATCGGCCGCCTCGCTTCATGGGCCGTCGCATGGCGAAACGCTGCGACGACTGCAACTACATCGTCGGGCGCTGCAAGTGCCGTGTGAGCCTGATTGTTCACCTGTGCCCACCGGGGAGCAGCGCGCTGATGCCGTGCTGTGGCCGATCCCCATTCGAGGCGATGTCGGACCGGATGACGCTTGATGCCCGCCGTGTGACGTGCATCGGGAGACTCCGATGACCCCTCACGACCGCTACATCGAGAGGGTCGCCCGCAAGGAGCGATACGCCCGCGACGCGACGCCCTGTGCGACATGCGGGCACGTTCGGATGAACGTGATCCACGAGACGGACCGGGAACACGCCCCCGAAGGGCTGGCCTACTACGCCGACGTGCCGTTCTGCGAGTTCGTTTCCACGATGCCGTGGCGGGTGACGACCGCCCGTGACCCGGACGAGTGGAGGCAGCCATGACCCCGACGACCGAAGCCGGAAAGCGACTGATCGCCGACTGCGAAGGTGGCGGTATCCCAGCATCGGGAAGCCTTGGCAGCCACATTGCCGCCATCGAACAGGAAGCCCGTGCCGCCGCCCTCCGCGACGACTCCGCCGCAACCATCGACCGATGGGTTGACGCGCTGACCGAGATCGCCGCCCTCCGCGCCGCGCTGGAAGCATGGCGTGACGCCAAAGACGCCTTCATCCTCGCCCCGTGGCGGAAGAACCTTCAGATTGCCCTGCAAGATGCCGAGGACGCCCTCCGCGCTGCCCTCGCCACGGCGAAAAAGACCACCGAATGACCACCCCGCAAGACCGCCTGACCATCGAGGGGATGCGGCAGACGATAGCCGCCCAAGACGCCACCATTGCCACCCTCCGCGCTGAGATCGAGGCCGAGCACAACGCACTCGGGCGTCTCGGCATCGCCACGCTGGAGATCGCCGCCCTCCGCGCCGCGCTGGACGACATCGCGAAGTGGACGACGGTGGCGGACACGAACAAGACGGTGCTGGTCACGGAGTTCGGCGCGATCCATGACCGCGCTCTCGCTGCCCTCGCCGCTGCGAAGGAGACCGGGGGATGAGCGAGCGCTTGCGCGACCTTGACCCGTTCACCGTCCACGATCCGGGCTGCCATTGCTGGCCCCACGTTTCGGAGTCGGCCCTGAGCGAAGCGGCCATCGCTGGTGCCGTGGCCGAGTACCGCGAGTCAAAGCGCACCATCACCACCCTCCGCGCCGCGCTGGACGGACTGGTGGCGGCGGTACAGGAGGTGGTACACGAAGCCGTACCAGACGACGACTTCGATGGGCACTTCGTCGATTATCTCGTGCCGGTCGCGCGAATGGCCGTCCTCCGCGCCGCCCTCGCCGCGAAGGAGACGCTATGACCGACCCGCTGGACGCCAAGTGGCGAGCATTCACACGAGAGAACATCGCTCGCAACCCCGATGCCCCGATGGCCTACGGGGCGCTCCTGCCCGTTCTCGACGCATGGGAAGCCGAGGTCGCCGCCCTCCGCGACGACTCCGCCGCAACCATCGACCGATGGGTTGACGCGCTGACCGAGATCGCCGCCCTCCGCGCCGCGCTGGACGCTCAGGACGAAATGATCGTCCGATGCAGCGACGAGATCAACGAACAAGCCGCCACCATCGCTGCCCTCCGCGCCCAACTCGACGATGCTCGTCGCGGACGTGACGCCGCACTCATCCGCGAAAAGAAGCCACCCGTGCCGTGGACAACGATCCGCAAGGACGCCTCCGACCGTGGCCTGTACGCGGTTGTGGACGAGGCCATGATCGGACGCAAGTTGATGCCGAGTCGCCGCCGCCTGATCGTCGGCAACATCGTCATGGCCGTCGCCGAGTGGCGCGAATCATTCCGCGACTGCGGCTGCTGGAAGACCGCCGAAGGCTTCGCGCTCTGCCGCTGGCACGAGCAAGCGTTTCAGCCGCAACGCGAGGAAGCCCTCGGCGCCGCCCTCGCCGCCCTCGCCGCCCTCCGCGCCGAGGTGGCGGGGATGGAGGGGCCGTGGAACGGGATGCACGAGGAGATGCGCGTCGCCGTCCTCGCCGCAATCGACCGGAGGCTGGAGCCATGACCGACCCGCAGGGCGCCGTCGCGCTGGCCGAGAGGCTGCACAAGAGTCCGATGCTCTGCGCTGGCGGCGGCCATGGTGAGGAGGCAGACGTTCACGGAGCGTGCGGGATGCTCGCCGCCGCCATCCTCGGCGAGCGCGGCGTGTTCCTGCCGGATGGGCACGGCCTCTGTGGCATCCAAGACGCCATGACGATCACCGAACAGGCCGCCACCATCGCCGCCCTCCGCGCCGCGCTGGAACCGGCCCAGCGCCTTGTCGATGTCATCTTCGCGGAGGCGCAAGCCGAGCCGTTCATTCTGCCGTTGCGGGGGATGCGGGCAGCGGGTGATCTCCGCGCCGCCCTCACCGCCGCGAAGGAGACGCCATGACTGACAACGGCCTCGCTGCGCTGGCTGCGACGCTCATCAAGGAAATCGCCGCCGCGAAGGAGGCCCGAGATGATCCCGCCTGAACGGTTGCCAGATGGTCGGATTGACGAGGTTCGCTTTCTCGTCGTGAGTAAGCACGCTGCCAAGGGTCATCGGACTGCGATGAATGTCTGCACGCAGGGCGCCTGTCCCCAGTATCGAGAGCAATACGCCACCATCGCCACCCTCCGCGCCGCGCTGGATCGGCTGGTCGCGGCGGCTGAGGCGTTCATTGTCGCGCACGACCGAGTGCTAGTGGACAGCGCGGTTGTCACCCGAGACGACTCTTACGCCATGTTGAACGCCGTGGACGCCCTCCGAGACGCCCTCGCCGCCGCGAAGGAGAACCGATGCCTGAGATGAACGCCTTGCTGGCGGAAGTTGAGGAGGCGCTGGTCGCGGCCCGCTACCGACATGCCCCGATGCACTCCCCGCATGAGGGGATCAGCGTCATCCGCGAGGAAGTTGACGAGTTGTGGGAGCACGTCCGGGCCGACACCGGACGGAGCGCCGATGCTCGCAAGGAGGCCATCCAGATCGCGGCGATGGGCCTGCGCTACGCCCTTGACCTGTGCGCCCTCGCCACGGCGAAGGAGACCACCTACACGGGACCATCGACGCAATCCATCGTCATGCGAGAGTCTCCCGGTGGGGAGACGCCATGACACGCGAAGCATCCGCGCCGTGTCAGTCAGACCTTGCTTGCTTCCGCAATGACGGGCACACCGGGAACCACGCCTACCCCTTGGACACCACCCTGCCACAGCCCGTGCGGCGAAAGAGGAATGCGATGAGCGGCGACTACTTCAACACCCCGATCATCAGTGTCGAGCTTCAATCCATGAAGCTCAGCCTCAAGCACGCGATCGCAGAGCGTTCGCTCATGCTCGATGGGTGGATCACAGCCGAGATCGACAAGGCGCTTTCCGAGGAGAACGTCAAGTTCATCATCGAGCAACAGGTCAAGAGAGTGATCGAGTCAGTCGTCAACGAGGAGGTCAACGACTTCTATCGGCGCGGCGATGGACGGGCGATCATCCAGAAGGTCATCAACGAGCGTCTTGCGCCGTGAAGGCCAAGATCGAGAACCCGCTCATCGACAACGCCATGCCCGAGATTGGGGTCGAGTGGGCTCATGTCCGCATGGTTGACGCGATGGCCCTTCGTGATCTCCTAACGGCAAAGGAGTCCACTGGATGAGACCGCTAACGTCGCTTGAGCGTGACTCAGTCGTGCATCAGGTGGCTCTTGCTATCGCATGGGACGGTCTGGAGGTCTATCGCCGCGACAACGCCCTTCGGACTGCCAAGGCCGTGGTTGCAGAGATGGAGCGCGGAGCGATCCATGGCGCTACCACCAAGCGCGCTCTCGAAGCCCTGTGCGCAAAGGAAGCCGTGCTTGGCTGAACCACAGTTTCGGCTTCGTCTTTCATTGATCGATGGTCCCGAGCTTCGCTGCCCTCATTGCGGAGACTGGTGGCCGATCTCTACGGAGTTCTGGAGACTCAACAAGTGGGACATGTGCCGATCGTGCGAGCGTGAGCGGGCACGCCTATACGCCCGCATGAAGAGCAAGGACCCCGAGTTCAGGTCGTACAAGGCGGCTGCCTCTAGGCACTACCGCCTGTACTTGAAGAAGACCGCGCCTCAGTACCTACCCGCCTATGAGAGAGAGCGCAGAGCGCAGAGACGCGAGTACCAACGTCTGAGGCGGCAGAGGCTACGAGAGAACGTCGCATGAGCAACTGGAAGACCTGCGACATCTGCGGCATCCCAGACAGCGAGAAGAACCGCGTTCTGAGGTTTGGCTTGCGACGCATGACCATCAAGAAGATCAACGAGAAGTGGTCCAGCCGCGCCCATGCGGCAGGTAGCCTAGATGTCTGCAACGAGTGCTGGGAGAAGTTCGCGAAGCCGCGAATGCAGCCCCAGAAGGGTGTCAAGAAAGGGCCATGGTGAGGATCCGACGTGCGAGGATCACCCCCAAGCAGATGGAAGTCCTGCGGTTGATTGCCAAGACGGGTTACACCAACGCAGAGGCGGCGATCACGCTCGGAGTGTCCGAGCAGACGATCAAGAACCACAAAGCTCGCGTCTACCGGAACCTTGGGGTTCGGAACTTGACCGAGGTCTACATCGACATGGGATGGCTGCATGTGCCAGAGGGACGGAAGGAATGAAGATCGAGGTCGTTTGGCTTACCGCCCGCGAGGTTGCTCTCTACATGGGCGTTCATCTCAACACCGTGAAGCGTCTCCCCGCATCGGATCTCCCATTCACGAGAGTCGTCCGACGCGGCGATCGCCGCTACCACATCGAAGACGTCGACTCGTACCTTGAGCGGAGAACTGTTCATGCCTGACGTAGTTGTGCCGATGGAGGTGATCCTTCACTTCCCGGAGAAGACGCATCGTGTTCGTGGTCTGCTTCGAGAGATGAACACGACCAGCAGGATCGAGTTGAACGCCCCGGTGATCCTCTTCAACATCGAGGGTCTCATCTTCGACTGGAAGGAAGGAACGGATGGAAAACCAGTCACGCCCGTCGCTCGTGACGTCCGAAGGATTGCGATTGCCGGACGGTCCCCTTTCGAGAACCGAAGCGGCCCCGATCGCAGCGCCCGAGCGCGTCGGCGAGTCCGCTCTCGTAATCGAAAACGGGCAAACGCTGCATCGTAGGTACACCGTCACCGTTCAGCCCGATGGGTCGGAGATCGTGAACGACATCGAGGAGTGGGTCACCGATGAGTAACTGGCCGATCCTGCGGATCAAGAAGGACAAGGGTGGGCTGGTGAAGCGAGTAGAGATCGAGAGGGACGGGTCAGTCGTCAACCTCAGCGATCTTCTGCTCATTCAGGACATCGATGTCTACATTGGGATTACAGACATCGATCGCTTCAACATCCGCGCCATCGGACGCGTGTTGATCGAGCCCTCCGATGACTGACTGGGAGGGAATGAGCCCGAACGAGATCAGGGCGGCTGGTGTGCTTTGGGCCGTCAACTCGTTCGTCCTCTGGCCTCTTGGTCTTGCGCTGGGAGTCAAGATCCCGAGCGACAAGCCATGGGACGACCTCTACTTCATGGAGCTGAAGAACCCGGAGACGATCACCGAGGGACGCATCGATCTGTCTCAGGAGCTTGGTGAGTGCCACCCGCGCGACAGGTTCCTCAAGTACGCCGAGGCCCGCATCGCGGAGATGCCGACCGAGATGGAGCAGGAGATGGCCCGCAAGAAGATGAGGATCCTGTTCGCGGGGTTCGGCATCAGCCCGGTGCGAGATGTTGACCAATTAGCGACCCGGTAGGTGTATCATCGCGGTACCAAGCTGGGCCGCACACAGGAGGGATCTTGGCAGCCAACAGCATCGCGGTCTTCCAGAGGCCATTGAAGGCAGTCCGCGTCTCAGACAACCTGCCTCGCATCATCATTGCGACGGGAACGGCTGATGACGTTGCCTTCTTCATGGCCGTGAACATGGATGGCGGGGTCGAGTTGCTTTCCGTCGGCGAGGTTCTTGTTGACTGGCGCTACGACCCCAAGACGGAGATGTGGGATGACGTGGGGGCCACTGTCGCCTCCGGGCCATTTGGAGAGGAGCTGTAGTGGCCGACCGTAGCCATCAGCGTCGCGACTACCCGATGATCGGGGTGCGGGAGTTCAGAGACACGTTCCCCACCATCACCGAGACGGTGCGGGTCATTCGCAGCCGAAAGCCATTCATCGAGGTCATCGGAACGTGGACGCCGAACCCGAAGCGCAGCGATCTGGCTGCCTCGGATGCGCCATCTACCTCGGACTGATCGTCCTGATCGCGGGGTTCTGGGGCGCAATCTTCGGAGCCGCAGCCGGGATCATTGGTGCCGGGGTGCTATTCCTGCGCTAATGGCCTAGCAGACAGCACGAGTGTGCTGCTAGACTCGCTCAAACAGCACATGTGCTCGGGGAGCTGGGGCTACCTGAGCAACCTCGAACGGACGGGGTGGCCTTCAGTGGTCACCCCGTCTCCACGTTCTGGCATCAACACACACGGGAGGGATCACCGTGGAGCAGCTCGTTCGTGTTCGCAGTGAGTTCGATGCGCATCATCAGCTTATCGGCGACGAACCAGATCGTGCCCGTTGCGTGCGCAACCACGGACACCACTGGGTTGTAGAGGTCGAGAAGCTCGGCAAGGAGAACAAGCTGGAGGAAGACCTCATCGACATTCTGGATGGGGTTGCCGACCGGAGCTTCAATGAGATGTTCCCGAAGCTCAATCCAACGCCTGAGCAAATCGCTGTGCTGTTCATGGAGCGCCTTCTCCTCGGGCACCCGTCGATCGTCATGGTCTCCGTGAGCGATGGTCGTCTGACTGGCATCGCGAGGAACGTCCCGCGATGAAGAGCACAGAGATCGAGATGCACTACCTGCATGTCGCGGACATGGTCCCGAACCCGTGGAACCCCAACAAGATGGACGACGAGACCTATCGCAAGGAGGTCGAGTCGATCCGCGAGTTCGGGTTTGTGGATCCGGTCACCGTTCGCAAGATCGCCAATGGTAAGTACGAGATCATCGATGGCGAACACCGCTGGAAAGCGGCTGACGAGCTGGGACTGATCTTCATCCCGGCGATCGTTCTTGTCGTGACTGATGACATCGCCGAGCAGCTGACGATTGTCCTCAATGATCTTCGTGGCAAGCCCAACGAAGAGAAGCTCGCGGCTCTGGTTCGCGATCTTTCGACTCGTCGCTCGATGCTTGATCTTGAGCGCGTGCTTCCCTACAAGCGGGAGCGGCTCGCCGAGATGATCGCCGAGCGCAAGGCAGACTTCGACTGGGATGCGCTCAAGCGCCACAAGGTGGAAGAGAAGCAGGAAGAGGCTCGGCAGTGGGTCGAGCGTATCTACCGTCTCCCTCACTCGGCCGCTCTCGTCATCGATCAGGCGATTGGAAAAGTGAAGGAAGGCGAGGGCGTAGAGGACTGGGCAGCTCTTGAGTTGATCTGTGCTGACTACATTGCAGGAGTCTGAGGAGTAGCGAGATGCAGTTCTACTGGTTCCTTCAGGACGGGAAGTGGCACGCCCATCTTCTGGACAGCGCGGCTGCCGCCTGCGGAAAGACGTCCATCTTCTATGGCCGAGACCCGGTTGCCGACAACGTCCCCGTGGATGGCAAGGCGTGTGATGCCTGCCTGCGGGCCATCGGCAGGACAGGGGAAGCTGCCGAGGTAGTGGTTGAGGAGCCCAAGAAGAAAGGACGCAAGGTCAAGTGAACCGAAGCTGGCTCTACGTCGCGGCTTTCATCCTCATCTGCCTTGCCATCCTCTGGTTCCTTGGCATCAACGTGCGTTTCGGGTAGGGCATGGGTACCAAGTACGACTACATCAGCCTGAAGAACCAGTACGTCCAAGGGACGATGTCGATCCGCGAGCTGTGCCGCGCTAACGACATCCCAACGTGGTCGACGGTGAACGCGCGAGCCAAGCGCGAAGACTGGGACCAGAAGCGGACTGAGTTCAACCGGCAGGTGGAGAACAAGTCGCTGGAGCATCTCGCCGCGAAACGAGCAACGAAGATCGCCGAGATCCAGCTCGACGCCCTCGAAGTCATCCATGCGGGCATCCTCAAGATGGCCGAAGACATGGACGCCGAGGAGGAGTACGAGGTTAGCGGGGCCACCAAGCGCCGCAAGGTGATGCGGATCCACCCCCGGGATCTCGCGATCCTGATCGACAAGTTCCAGAGCCTTATTGGTCAGCCGACCCAGATCAACGAGAACCGTAACCTCGGGATCGATGTGCTGACGCAGGCTGACCCTGAAACCATGAGGGATCTACTTGCAGCACTTCGACCCCGACAGGTTGTCGGACCAACAGAGGGAACATCTTCGCGGCCTGATCCTTCGTCAGCTCGCTCCCACTGACGTCTACGCCTACGGCGAGTACGTCTTCGGCTACGAGGCCGAGCCGCACCACCGGGTCATGGTCGACGCAATCGACCGGGCGATCGAGAAGCGCGAGAACATCGTCATCCTCATGCCCCGTGGATCCGCCAAGACCACGTGGGGCAACACGATCAAGCTCGCGCACAAGATCAGCACCGACAAGGACATCAGGATCGGCCTGATCTCCAACACGGCGAAGCAGGCGAACGACTTCAGCCGAGCGATCAGGTACACGCTCGAAGCGAACACCCAGCAGCACGAGCTGTTCGGGAACCTCAAGTCAGCCCAGAAGTGGACAGACGTCGAGTGGCTCAGGGCGGACTCGCGGTGGGCTGGCAGCAAGGACGTGACGCTCTACTCCGCTGGCGCTGGCGGCGCGATCATCAGCAAGCGGTTCGATGTCATCATCTGCGATGACATCCTCGATGAAGAGAACACCATTACGACGGAGGCGCGCGAGAAGGTCGAGACGTGGTTCTGGAAGACCCTCCGACCTTGCCTCGTTCCGGGCGGCATCATCATCATCCTCGGGACCAGATGGGCCGAGGACGACCTGTACCAGCACCTCACCGATCCAGTCGAGAAGGGCGGGCGAGGGTGGAAGCATCTGGTCATTCCCGCCATCCAGACCGACGAGAACGGAGACGAGTTCTCGTACTGGCCTAGCTACTGGCCCATCGAGAAGCTCCACGAGGAGCGAGTCGCGATGGGGACGGCGCTCTTCAGCTGCTCGTACCAGAACGACATCAGCGGGCTGATGACGGGCAACGTCTTCCTGAAGAGGAACTTCCAATACTTCAACGTCCTTCCCGAAGGACGTTCCTACACGATCCGCATGGGGATCGACCTCGCGTCATCCGAGAAGGAGCGCGCTGACTTCACGGCCCGGGTCATCTCCGCAGAGGACAACGACAACGGGGACTTCTACGTGCTCTCGGTCTACCGAGACAAGCGTGAAACCCACCACGCCGAGTTCATCAACGACGGCCACATGGCCTACCCGACGATGGGTCTCGTCATCTGCGAGTCGAACCAGTTCCAGTCCACGCTGATCCAAGAGGTCATGCGAGACTACCCACGCATTCCGATCGAGGGCCGCAAGTCGGACGTAGACAAGGTCACGCGTGCGCGCGCGGTGGCCGCCAAGTACGAGGCCCACAAGGTTTTCCATCACAGCTCTCTCGAAGGTAGCGACTTCGAGCGCGAACAGCTCAGCTTCCCCAAGGGCCATGACGACATGATCGACGCGCTCGGGTTCTCAATGGACCTTGGTGGGGGCGGCTTCTTCTTCGGATCGGTACGGAGGTGACCATGCCGCTCGTGTTTCCGGGATCAAGCCGGAAGAAGAGCGACGCGCCGCTAGACCCATACGAGCTTCCCTTCCGGGATGGACGGCGGACGGTTCCGCCGCACCTCGTGGACATGATGTCCGGCATGGACACCGTCAGGTACACGTACTCGGAAGCGGTCGACAAGGTGAACCAGCGGATGACCGTCGACTTCGTCAATGGCGCGTACGCGGGCGTCGTTCAGAAGCACTTCACAGAGGCCGAGCAATGAGCGCCGTAGGCGACTTCGTCGCCAAGGCATTCCGGACCAGCCCCAAGGAGATCCCGCAGAACAGCACGGCGTCGATCATCTCCAATCAGGGCGGGACGTACACGCTTGGCGACAGGGGACGCGTTGGAAAGCCGCGCGCCCGGATGTATCGCCGCTGGGCAGAGGGGTCTGAATGGGTCAGGGCCGCCATCGACGTTCGCAAGTCGCAGGTGAGCCAGAGCGAGTGGGACATCGTGAAGAACGACCCACAGCTCGCGGACCCGAGCGAGCAGCTTCGTCAGAGGATCAAGCGGCAGCTCACTCTACCGAG
>Ga0180068_1000034_pt1 | contig 14249 bp, 7 predicted proteins | sample EasRivERM_16_10D_FD_121790 | JGI IMG/M metagenome (GOLD analysis project Ga0180068, IMG submission 121790) | Soil microbial communities from meander-bound floodplain in the East River, Colorado, USA - East River metaG ERMLT231A'_16_10D | ecosystem: Environmental > Terrestrial > Soil > Floodplain ... | reverse complement strand
GATAAGGCAGCTGCGCTCATTCAAGAACGCTTTGCCCTGTACCATACTGGCATATTTTTATTGGACCACAATAAGGAATTCGCTGTCTTAACGGCCTCCCCCACTGAAGCTGGAAAAGAGATGATCGCCAATAATCACAAACTCCGGGTTGGAGAAGTGGGCATTGTGGGTCGGGTTGCCTTTACGGAAGAACCCAGAATCACCCTGGATACAGGGGCAGATGCCATATATTTCGACAACCCCCTTCTGCCCAAAACCCGTTCCGAGATGGCACTGCCCCTTAAAGTGGAAAAAAAAATCATTGGGGTGCTCGATGTACAAAGTGATCAGCCACAGGCTTTTGATGAAAATGATATCGCGATCATGCAGATCCTCGCAGATCAACTGGCAACTGCCATCGAACGTACGCGCCTGCTCCAACAAGTAGAACAAAATCTCAGCGACTTGCAACAAGCCTACGGTCAATTCACACGTGAAGGTTGGAAGACTATTGGGGAAACCGGGCTGCTTGGCAAAACTGGATATCGCTTTGATAACGTCCGTATACAGCCGATCTCGGAGGCTCCCGAGCAAGGTGATGAAGCCATGAAAGCAGGGACCGTGATAATACACAACGGCAAAAACAGCAACGGCAATAACCAGGTCTCTATTCCCATCAAATTACGCGGACAAACAATTGGTGTGGTATCAGCAAACCTCAAAGCCGGCTACTCTCAAAACACAATTTCGACATTGGAATTGGCAATCGAACGACTTGCACTATCACTCGAAAGTGCGCGCCTATACGAGCAGGCTCGCATCCGTGCAGATCGCGAACAGGCGATCGCACAGGTTGCAACTAGTATCAGCTCGGCAACCGATTTTGATAAGATCCTTCGGGCGACCATTGAAGAGGTCGGCAAGACACTGGGTGATGCAGAAGTGAGCATCCAAATCATCAGCGATTCCGATGAGTAAATATCAGGGATTTTAACAATGCAAAATTGGTTAAATTTTTCCAAAAACAGCAACACACTCAACTACGCTCTGGTGGGCATGCTCTTCGGATTGATGTTTCCCATTATCGCTACGTTGATTCGAATTTTTGATGCAAAACTTTCACTCGAAATATCCAGCATTATTCTTGTCCAATCCAGCGATTCGTTATTATGGATTATTGACACAGCGCCGATTTTCCTTGGTTTATTTGCGGCATATGCCGGGCGCAGACAGGATAATTTGAAAACCTTATATGAAGAGCTGCAAAGCCGTGAAAAAGAATTAACCATTTTCCAGGCGACCCTCGAACAACGCGTTGACGCACGAACAAAGGATCTGATCGAAGCCAATCGACAAGCTGAAAAACGGGCTTTGCAACTACAAACTGTGTCAAGTGTGGCACGAACAATTGCTTCAGTGCAGGATATTGACACGCTTCTTCCCAACATAGCCAAACTGGTCAGTGATCAATTTGGCTTTTACCATACCGGAATTTTCCTCGTGGATGAGGCCAATGAGTTCGCAGTTCTGCGGGCTTCAAACAGCGAAGGAGGCGCAACGATGCTAAACCGCCAACATAAACTTAAACTTGACACTCACAGCATCGTCGGATATGTGACGTCACGAGGCGAACCACGTATCGTACTGGACGTTGGAGCTGATGCGGTTTTCTTCAACAATCCTGACCTCCCAAATACCCATTCAGAAATGGCACTACCCCTCCGTGTGGGCGGACGCGTAATCGGCGCACTGGATGTGCAAAGCACACAACCCAATGTATTCGCAGAAGGTGATCTCGCCACACTAACAACACTCGCAGATCAAGTTGCCATCGCCATCGAGAATGCCCGCTTGTTCAGCGAAGCACGCGAGACCATCAGCGAATCACAGGCAACATTCTCTCGGTATGTCAAACAGGAATGGACAGGTTTTGCAAATCAGGCAAAAAATACAGGGTATATGTTTGATGGAAATCGAACCGTTGCATTGGATAAAAAGGATAAGCGCGAAAAGGTTATATCTCTCGTGCAAACAGGACGACTTACACTGGAAAAAGAGTCTGCCGAGATCGCCGTTCCCATCAAATTCCGCGGACAAACCGTTGGCATTCTCGATGTAAAGTCAAAAAAAGGGAACCGTCAATGGACCCAGGACGAAATTACCCTGCTCGAATCCGCGGCAGAACGCGCCGCATTCGCCCTTGAAAATGCCCGACTGGTGGAGAGCGCCCAGCGCCGTGTGGCGCGCGAACGGGCCATTGGCGAGATCTCGACAAAGGTAGGCGCAATCAGTGATTTGGATGCGATTATGCAAGTCACCGTGGAAGAGCTGGGCCGCCGGATCGGTGGAACCACAGAGGTAATATTTGAATTTGAGACAGATGAAACCCTGCCTGCCGATAATAAACTGTAACATGTCCTATCCAGACACAAAACCGCAGTTACCAGTTGATCCACAAAGTGTGACTTAAGGAGTCAGCCATGAAAAACAAATTTTTACCTCTCGTTACCCTTGTATCTATGCTTGTGCTCATTGCATGTGGTGGAACACAGCCGAAAGATCTTGGAAAATTGAGGCTGGCTTACGACTTTTGGCCCGGTTACTATCCAGCCTTAATCGCCATCGAAAAAGGCTATTTCGCTGAAGAAGGCTTGCAAGTCGAAGCCATAAAACCTGAGAACACCGACACCCTCATGTCCGATTTCATCGGTGGCAAGTATGACCTGATGGCAGTTTCACTGGGAGATGTGGTCAATCTCACTCAACTTACCGGTGACGTAGCCGTTATATTCGCTTCCGACGAATCCGCTGGTGGAGATGCGATGGTTGCTTCATCCGAAATCCAATCCATTTCAGATTTGAAGGGCAAGCAGATTGGTGTAAATCAGGGCAGTTTTGCTGAATTATTTATCGTTACACTGCTTGAAGAAAATGGCATGACCTCGGCAGATGTTACTTTTATAGATATGGATGCTGCTGACGCGCCCGCTGCGCTTCGCAATGGTGAAGTCCAAGCTGCACATACCTGGGAGCCATATGTTACAGAAGCCAAAAACGATGGAGGCCATGTGCTATTCTCAAGTGCAGATACCCCCGGTCTGATCCCCGATATCATTGCAGTCCGCGGTGCTGTATTACAGAGCAACCCGGAAGCAGTTGCCGCTTTCGTACGCGGCTGGTTTAAAGCAGTGGATTTTTGGAAAGCCAATCCTGAAGAAGGCAATGTCGCCGCCGCAACGCAATTGGGCGATGACCCTGCCACCATCTCTCTGGAAGGCATCAAACTTAACAGCCTGAGCGACAATCAGACATTGTTTACACAAGGCGACACAACCGCATCCATTTACCATACCGCGCAACTGTATGTTGATTTCTTTGTGCGCATTGGGTCGCTGTCTCAAAAACCAGACCTGAACAAATTGTTAAATCCGTCATTCCTAAAATAAAAGGACAGCCGTATTATGAATTCGCCTGACCAGCAAGGAACACAAAATACATCCACAATCTCAAATAACCTGTGGACGCGCCTGTCGCTTCAAACCAAAACGCTTTATATCCTTCTGACAGTTGCGCTTATTCCTGTTATTGGTCAGGCAATTTACAATACCTATCAAACGCAAAAAGCACTTACCAACGCGGCCGAGATATCCTTGAAAGCCAACGCCGCACAGACAGCCGCCAGCCTGGATGCGTTCATCAAATCAACGCTCGATAGTGTTCGAGTAGAGGCACAGTCCGTCGATTTGGTTGCTTATCTTACCCTGTCGCCGAACCAGCGGTCTGGCAGTGAAGAAGAGACCCAGACGCTTACTTTCCTTCGCAACCTGGACCGTAAAGACCCGATCAACATTTTAGGCTACGCAATCATAGACAGCCAGGGTAAAAACGTTCTGGACGTCGTTAGCTCGAACATCGGAACATCTGAAGCAAACACCAAATATTACCTAAATGTGCTCGAATCTGAACTGCCGTATTCTTCAGGGGTGGTATATCAGGGCGATAGCGAACGAGTGCTTTATTTCGCCAGTCCAATTCGAAATGCTGCAGGGCAAATTATTGGCATCATACGCGCTGAATATAGCGCGGGAATCCTTCAACAATTTGCCAATACCAACGCGCTAGCCGCCGGCGCAAGCACCACGGTGATACTCTTGGACGATTACCACATCCGCCTCGCAGAAACATCGGACATCGAATTAATCCAAAAATCCATCGTGCCGCTAAACGATGAAGTGTTTTCAACCGCAGTTTCCGAAGGACGACTACTGAGCAACATCCCTGCCACCGATCAAGCCACCAACAATCAGGATTTCGAAATTGCACTTAATAACGCGGGTAGTGATTCATTCTTTGAAGCAGATCTGTATGCCAACGAACCCGGGATTGATTCGATTGCAATTGCCCAGATGGCTAATCAACCCTGGATCGTGGCAGCCAGCCAGCCGCGCTCCTTATTACTGCAGGATGTTCAAAGTCAGACAATCATCAGTTTATTAATCCTGATAGGAATTGCTCTCATTGTTGCCGTAGTCGCCATTTACACTTCACGAAACCTTACCAGCCCATTAGTAGCTTTGACAAAAACTGCCGAGAGTGTAGCTTCCGGGAACCTGCAGTCACGCGCTCTTGTTCAAACTCAGGATGAAATCGGCGTGCTCGCGGTTACGTTCAACGCCATGGCAGATCAACTAAACCAAACGTTGCTGGGTCTTGAACAAAGGGTGGAGGAACGCACACGCGACTTAAGCAAACGCTCAGAGCAACTCGAAGCGATTGCAGATGTAGCCCGATCAGTCGCCACAATTCAGGAAGTTGACCAACTGCTCACCACGATTACAGAACAGGTCAGCGAACGATTTGGCTTCTATCACGTTGGCATCTTTCTGATCAATGCAAACCAACAATATGCAAACCTCCGCGCGGCAAACAGCGAGGGCGGAAAAACAATGCTGGCGCGCGATCATCGCCTGAAAGTTGGCGAGCAGGGCATTGTAGGGTTTGTCACCTTCCGCGGGCAAGCCCGCGTGGCTCTGGATGTTGGCGAAGAGGCGGTATTCTTCAACAACCCGGACCTGCCGGAAACTCACTCAGAAGTCGCCCTACCCCTTAAGTTTGGTCAGCAAATTATTGGGGCATTGGATATTCAATCAAAAGAAACGAATGCATTTTCACAAGATGATGTAAACATCTTTTCCATTCTGGCAGACCAGGTATCCGTTGCGATCCAAAACACAAGGTCGCTGGAACAGGCACAAAGGGCTTTGCACGAAGCGGAAGTAGCGTCCAGCCAGTTGATCGGACAAGCATGGAAAGGGTACGCTGAAAAAGCCGGCGCAAAAGGCTATCGCTATGATGGCGTCAAACCTGAACAATTGACTGAGCTGGGAAGAGTTTCTGAAGAAAAAGATGTTTTGCTGGTGCCTGTACAATTACGCGGTCAAACCATCGGCCGCTTGAAATTACGGTCATCCGAATCAAACCGCAAATGGACAGAGGATGAACGCGCCATCATCGAATCAACTGCAGACCGCGTCGCGCTTGCAATGGAAGGCGCCCGTCTGTTGGATGAGGCCCAAAAACGAGCCGCACGCGAATCCTTCCTGGCTGAGGTGGGTACGAAACTGGGTGCATCCTTCCAGATGGATTCGATCCTGCGCGATACAGTGGAGGAACTGGGGCAAACCTTGAAAGGTTCAACCGTATCGTTCCAATTGGTAAATCCCTCCGCCCCGCCTTCTGAATTTGACTTGCCCGAAAAATCAGCCCGCAGGAAAAAATCGGAGTAATGCATGGCAATAAATAAATCCACGAAAGCGGCGCAGGCGAACATGATCACGCGGGCCTGGCGATTCCTGACTGAGGCACACCCTTCAGTTAAAGAAATCGGCGAGCGCAGGCGCGCCCAACTTCTCTCCGCGCTTTCCCTAATTTTGACCGTATCCTTTACCTGGGCGATTTTGTCCTCGCCGAGCGCGCTCACTACGTTTTATGTCCTGATTACCATAACACTTCTCGCCTACATTTTCAGCCGCACACAATATTATCAGCTGGGTGCATATTTCTTCTCGTTCGGATTCACATCGCTGGCATACATCACGCTATACACTGGGACAGCAAACAGCATTGACACATCCATCGCGAGCATTGTACCTATATCGTTGATTTTCGCCAGCGCCATCCTTTCACAAAGAGGCTTTCTGATCCTTGCGATCGCGGCTGTGCTTGCAACCGTTAGCGTACCAGTTTATGCCGACCCCAGATATCTTGAAGACCCAAATCTGACTTTCGGCAGAACCATCGGCATCACATTTTCGACCGCCGCGATCCTCTATGGCATCACTGCATTTCGCTTGAGCGTGGAACGCGACCGCCTAAAAGATATACAGGTTATAAATTCGGAACTCGAAGACCTGACAACCCACCTGGAACAACGCGTGAATAGCCGTACGGCTGAACTGGAAACAGCCAACAAACAAACCTCCCGTCGAGCCGCGCAGTTGGAAGCAATTACCGAACTGTCGGAAGCCATTGCCCAATTGCAGGATTTGAACCAGTTATTCACATCCACGACCAACCTGATCAGCCAACGTTTTGGTTTTTATCATGTCGGTATCTTTCTGGTCGATGGCGAACGCGAGAGTGCAATCATGCAAGCCTCCAACAGCGAAGGCGGAAAACAGATGCTGGCGCGCGGGCACAGACTAAAGCTTGGGGTTGGCGTGGTGGGATTTGCCGCACAAACCGGAACACCTCGCATCGCTCTTGACGTTGGGGCTGATGCGGTTTTCTTCGACAATCCTGACCTCCCGCTCACCCGCTCTGAAGCCGCCTTGCCCATGAAATCACGCGGTGAAACAATTGGCGTGTTGGACGTACAAAGCACGGAAGCAGGCGCATTTTCAAATGAAGATCTGCAAGTGTTGACCGCGCTCGCGAACCAGGTGTCCATTTCACTGGAGAACACCCGCTTATTAACTGAAACACGTGGGGCACTCAAACAGGTGCAGGAAGTGTACGACGAATTTACGCGTGCCGAATGGAGCCGGACGGTTGCCAAAGCTGAGCAGGCTGGTTTCCGTTACCAGACCGGGCGTATTGAGATGATGGAAAACATACTGACGACGCACGAGGTGGTGTCAGCTGCAAAGACAGGGCAGGTTGTTACGAATCAAGCTGCCGGGTCAGAGGAGAAGCGGGCAACAGTGGCAGTGCCGGTCAAACTGCGCGGCGAGGTGATTGGCGTCCTTCATATCGAATCAAATGATCCGCACAAAGCCTGGCAGGCTGAAGAGATCAGTTTGGTGGAGGCGGTAGCGGAACGCGCGGCATTTGCCATGGAAAACGCACGCCTATTCCAGGATGCCCGCAGGCGCGCATCCAAGGAAAGGTTGATCTCTGAAGCCACCACAAAAATCAGCGGCGCGCTCAGCGTCGAAAATATTTTACTGACCACCGCGCAGGAACTGGAACGTGTTCTCGGCGGTTCTGAAGTGTTGATTCAATTCCAAAGTAAGGAGTAGGCGTGAACTCCAAACAAATAGGAACTACCTCGAACAAGCAATCCAATTTTTTGACCAGCGACAAGATGGTTGTAAGTATTCTAATCAGCGCAGCGATCGCGATGATTGTCATTGCGATTGCAGTAGGTTTGGGAGGCGACAACCCCCTGACCGTCTGGATATTGGTTATCGCAACATTAATTGATATCGCTGGAATCCTGCTGGCCATGCGCGGTCTTGCCTTGCCAGGGAGAGTGTTGGTTCCCGGAATATTAATATTCGCAGCCGGGTTTATTGCTTTCACACGCGGTGGCTTGTACCACATCTCAATATCAGGCTTTCCCGTTATTATTGTTTTAGCTGGTTTATTACTCGGTGTACGAGGCTCCTTTATATTTGCCGCCTTCGCATCCATTGCCGCAGGAATTATTGGATATGCAGACATAAATGGATTGAGTCCATTCTCAGAATCAAGCAGGACTGGTTATGATGATATAGTCGTCGCGATAACATTATTTTTTGTCACCGCCATCGTACTTCGTGTCATTATTCAACGCCTTACCGAAAGTATCCAGGAGGCAGAGTTATTTGGTCGTGCACAAGAATCTACAAATTACGAGTTGACAAAATTAAAGAGTGAACTCGAACAACGCGTGGAAGAACGCACCTTGGAGCTTGATTCATCAAACCAACGCAATGAGCGCCGCGCGAAACAATTCGAGGCGATTGCTCAAGTGGCGCGCACGATCAGCTCCACTCGGGATATGGATAATCTGCTGGTTCAAATCACTACAGTCATCAACCGCGAGTTTGGTTTCTATCATATTGGCATTTTCCTTTTGGATACAGCCAAAGAGTACGCAGTACTTAGTGCCTCGAATAGCAATGGCGGTAGAAATATGCTGGAACGCGGCCACCGTCTCAAAGTTGGTGAAACCGGTCTGGTGGGTTATGTGACCAGCACTGGCAGACCACGTGTTGCTTTGGATACAGGCATAGATGCTGTGTTTTTCAACAACCCGGACTTGCCTGAAACGCGTTCGGAAATTGCACTGCCGCTTAGTATCGGTGAAGTGATCATTGGCGCGTTGGATGTGCAAAGCACTGAACCAAATGCATTTGATCAGGAGGATATCAACATTCTTTCGACGCTGGCTGATCAGGTGAGTATTGCCATTCAAAATGCCCGTCAATATGAAGAGACTCGCAAAGCACTGGCGGAATCAGAATCGCTTTCCAGGCAATTCATCCAAACCGACTGGGGCCGCTTCTCCCGAACAAATAAAATTCAAGGCATTCGCCATACCGGCGCAAAAGCCACTCTGCTTTACAAGAAAAATACGAAGGGGGGAGATGAAAGCACCCTGGATAAGAACCAGCTCGAAGCAAGGGGCCGAGGCGCTGTGCTCTCTCTACCGGTTAAATTGCGCGGCGTAGTGATCGGCTCTGTGGACGTCCGCTCACAGGAGAACCGTCAGTGGGATCAGGATGAATTGGACATAGTCACAGCCATCATAGAGCGTTCCGCCATCGCCATGGAAAACGCCAGGCTTTTGGCTGAGAGCCAAAAACTCGCCGCCAAGGAGCGTACGATCGGCGAAATATCCACTAAGATCAGCGCACAAAGCGATGTGGACGAATTATTGAAGATCGCTGCACAGGAACTGGGGCGCACCCTGCCGGGCATGGAAATCGCGATCCAGCTCAAGAAGGAAGAAAGCGAATGATCAGGAAATTCTTTAGCCCGCCTATTTTTGACACCCCGGAACAAAATTATCGCGCCCGCTTCGTGAACGGATTTTCCTGGATCGCCATGGCCTTAACTATAATTATTGCCATTATTATCGCGATCACAGGCTATACGGACTATACGCTATACGTCTTGATTGGGCTTGTAATAGTTTTTGCCTTGACGATCATATTGCTTCGATATAGATTTCTAAATGCCAGCGCGGTGACGCTGGTTGTACTGACCTGGCTTGGAATCTTATTTCAAGCGTCCACAGCAGATGGTGTGCACGATGTAATCATGATCGGCCTCATTGCAACAGCCCTGTTCGCGAGCATACTCATCGGCTGGTGGGCGGGAGGCATAACAATTTTTGCAAGCATTCTTGGCGCGTGGCTGCTGGCAAGCCTTGAAGTAAATCAAATAATTACACCCACCGTTTCAACGCCATACACTTTCGCCCGAGATTTAACATTCATCCTACTGATCATTTCAACTCTTATCTACTTCAGCACAACAAACTTGCAGAACGCGATCAATCGCGCAAAGGAAAGTGAACTCAATTCATATAAGAGCAACGAGGCGCTGAAAAACCTGAATATTTCCCTTGAGGACCGCATTGCAGAGAGCACTGCAGAACTTGTGGCAACCAATCGGCGTAACGAACGCCGCGCCAGGCAATTCGAAGCCATAGCGCAAGTGGCGCGCGCGACTGCCGCCAATCAAAATCTTGAAACACTTCTGCCAAGCCTTGTGGAACTCATCAGCAAACAATTCGACTTCTATCATGCCGGGGTCTTCCTGCTGGATGACAACAAGGAGTTCGCGGAGTTACGCGCCGCAAACAGCGAAGGCGGAAAACGCATGCTGGCACGCGGACACAAACTTGGTATTGGACAGAGCGGTATCGTTGGCTATGTCTCGGCGACAGGAAACCCACGCATCTCTCTCGACGTGGAAGCTGACACGGCTTTCTTCAACAATCCCGACCTCCCGAACACCCGCTCCGAGATGGCTCTACCCCTGCGGGTTGGCGACCAGACAATCGGCGTATTGGATGTCCAAAGCATCACCGCTAATGCATTTCAAGAAGAGGACATTGAGGTTCTTTCCACCCTGGCAGATCAAGTAGCCATTGCGATCCAAAACGCGCGCTCTTACGAAACTTCGCAGGCACTCCTGAATGAAGCACAAAGGGCATCTGGCGCCTTCCTGAGTGAGTCCTGGAGAGTTTTACAAACGCAAGAAGAAAGTGTTGGATATCAAATATCCGAAAACAAACTAAAGCCTTTGAGCAAACCCATGGAATCAACCCAGATCAAAAAGGCGATGGCGAGCAAAGCTACAGTCAAAGAAAGCGGAGAAAATGCGACGCTTGCCATCCCCATCCGCCTGCGAGATCGGGTGATCGGCGTTATGGACATCCGTGTGCCTGATGAACACGACTGGGATCCTGACGAAGTGGATGTTGCAGAAGCCGTGGCAGAACGTCTATCACTGGCACTTGAGGCATCTCTCCTACTAAAATCAACCCAACGACAGGCAGAGATCGAGCGCATCACTGCGGATATCTCCTCCAGGATTGGCGCTACAACCACGTTCGACTCCATTCTCCGCACAGCCGCAGAGGAACTCAGTCGTGCCCTGGGCGGATCTGAAGTACTTGTGCAAATTCAAAGTGCAACATTTGAAGATGAAGTGTAACTTTATGAAAAGACTAAGAGAGTTTCCACAATGAAAAGTTCAACAACCGGTGAGTTAAGAAATCCAAATGCCCTTCGAGAAAAGTATGCTATGAGATTATCAATTGTTCTCATTGCTGCGATTATGGGAACACTTGGTCCAAATCTCTATTTGGCACAAACCACCAAAGCCTGGCAAATTTATATTCTCAACTATGTAGCTGCCATCGCGGCTCTGCTAAACCTGCTTGCATTGCGTTATAGCCTGCAAAAACGGGTCGAAATCGCAGTGTATTTGATGATTGCAAGTGTGATCCTTCTTATTTCCTTTGCCACATCCTTTATTACCGGCATCGGCCTGCTCCTTGGGATAAGTGGCCCCGTTATCATCTATCTGATCGCCACACTGACTCTAATTCAACCGCATCTTACAAGGGTCACAACAATTGCAATTCTTTTTAGTATAGTAATAATTCTTCTCGATGCCTTCTTCCCCTTCCCGCGTCTGGAAGTAAGGTTATTAACAATCTACATTCCAATTGTCGCGTTGATTGGCATTGGAATATTTACCTATTTTATTTTACAGGAATTTTCGAATTATCCGTTACGCACCAAGCTGATTCTGTTCTTTATCATTGTGGCGGTTTTCTCTGTAGGCACCGTCGCGGCTGTGACCAATATCCTCGCTCAGACGGCGATCACACAACAAGTTGGCCAGACTCAACAAACCCTTGCTGAAAGACTTGCCTTCGAGACCGCCAAGGAACTCGAATCGCAGGTGGAGCTCCTCCAGGCCACAGCTACGCAATTTGAGGAAATTACTGCCCAAACCAATGAATTATATGCTGGAGAAAACGATCAAATTGTCAACAACATCCTCATTCTGGATAAAAGATGGCGGGGCGCATCAGACAATAGTTTCATCATCCGAGGCGTCGTAAACAACGATATGGCTGATGAATTAAGAGAATTTCAAGCGCGGTTTCCAACCCATGTTGAGTTGTTCCTAACGAATAAGTATGGGGCGAATATCGCCGCAACCAATCGAACAACCGATTACTATCAAGCCGATGAAGATTGGTGGAAAGCAGCCTACAGTCTCGGAAGAGGCAGGGTATATATCGGTCAGCCGGAGTTTGACGAAAGCAGTCAAACCTACTCCATCAACCTAGCCATTCCCATTTCTGCCGAAGGAAAGGTTGTCGGAGTTTTACGAAGCACACTTGACGTGCCGTCGCTCCTGGAGAATCTACAACTGCAAACATTGAACGAAGCAAGGGAAATTGATTTACGCGTTCAAAATGATACTTTAATAAATGGAGATGCTATTGCCCTGGATGAACTGCCTGGTTTAAGCATTGTCACAGGAAATTTCGGAGAAATCATTTATAAAGGTCACCCAAGCTTTGTAAGCCAGCAACGTGTGTTTTCATCAGGTAGATATAATACCGAAGATGCAGTTACACAACTTGGCTGGAGCGTTATCGTGCATCAGAGTGTGGATGAAGCCTTGCGACCTGTTCAACAACAAACCCGTGCCATAACTCTCGTCGCTGTTATCATCACCACCCTGGTCGGGCTTATGGGCTTCTTCGCGTCTCAAAGACTTGCCGCGCCAATCCTTACCCTCACCGAAATCACAAATAAGGTGGCAGAAGGCGATCTCTCCATCCGAGCTCAAATTCAAACACAGGACGAGATTGGCACACTGGCGAACACCTTCAACCGCATGACCAGTCAGCTTCAAGACACATTGGGCGGGCTGGAAAGGCGCATCGCAGAACGCACCGCAGATGTGGAATTGGCCCGCCTCATCAGTGAACGTCGTGCCCAGGAACTACAGGCCATCAGTGAAGTCTCCCGCACAATATCCACTGAACAAAGGCTGGAAATCCTGCTGCCGCTTGTCACACACCTTGTTAGTGAACGATTCGACTTCTATCATGTCGGTATCTTTTTCGTGGACGCAACCAAACAATTCGCCGTGCTTCAGGCATCCAACAGCGCAGGTGGAAAAAGAATGTTGGACCGCGGTCACCGCCTTGAGGTGGGCTTGACCGGCATCGTCGGTGCAGTCTCTGAAACAGGAAAACCACGCATCGCACTTGACGTGGGAACTGATGCCACTTTCTTCGACAATCCAGACCTCCCTGAAACCCGCTCCGAAATGGCACTGCCCCTCAACTTCCGGGGTGAAACCATTGGTGTTCTGGATGTTCAAAGCACAAAACCCGGTGCCTTCACCGAAAGCGATGCAAATACATTGAGCATCCTCGCAGACCAGATCGCCATCACCATCGAAAACGCCCGCCTGTTCGGTCAAACACAACAGGCCCGCGAAGAAGCAGAAGCTCTATACAATCAATTTCTGCGAACAGAATGGAAAACGTTTGCACAACAGGAAACAACAATTGGGTATAGCCAATCCACCATTGGCGGAAAGACCATTGCCAAGCCAATTGAATCAGCAGAAATTCGTGAGGCGCTTCAAAAAGGACAGGTTGTCGTATTCGATGAAAAGAATCTAAAGGCGCAACCGTCCATCGTATTACCTCTCAAATTACGCGGTCAAACCATCGGTGTGCTCAATATCAAAGCGCCCAACAATAACCGCAAATGGAATCAGGATGAGATCAACCTCGCTCAAGCTGTCTCGGACCGTCTGGCCCTTGCGCTCGACAATGCCCGTTTGTTACAAGACTCCCAACGCCGCGCTTCGAAAGAGGCAAAGATCGGTGAAGTGACCGCCAAGATTGGCGCATCTATTAATATGAGAAATGTTTTGCAAACTGCGGTGGAAGAGTTGGGCCGCGCCTTGCCCGGCTCCGAGGTTGTGATCCAATTTCAACAAGATGAAAACCGGAAAGAATAGACAGCCGCGCAAAAGAAACGCCGGACTTTACAACAGGTGAGATTATGCTGAAACGGATGACCAAAATATTTGCCCCCCCTATCTTCCCGGAAGATGAGGAGAAAACCCGCAAAGCCGGATACGCCAACGCCATTGCATTGACGTTCATGGTCATTGTTTTCGTGGCTGAAATTTCGTTGCGCGCATCAGGGAGCATAAGCGGCTCAAGTTTGTTGGATATCATTCTGGGTATATTTTTCACGGTCGTCTTTATAAGCTGGATATTTTTAAAACGAGGCTACGTCCGCTTCATTTCCGTTATGCTCGTAGTTGCAATCTGGGTTGCGGCAAACGGCTATGCGGCAACCGCCGGGGGTGTTCGAGATTCATCGTATATTTCAAATTTCTCCATTGTGGTGTTAACAGGTTTATTGCTTGGCTGGCGGGCTTCCCTGGTCGTCACAGTCACAAGCGTTCTTTCAGGCTTTGGGATCGCGATCGCGGAGGAG
>Ga0180068_1000023_pt1 | contig 16203 bp, 15 predicted proteins | sample EasRivERM_16_10D_FD_121790 | JGI IMG/M metagenome (GOLD analysis project Ga0180068, IMG submission 121790) | Soil microbial communities from meander-bound floodplain in the East River, Colorado, USA - East River metaG ERMLT231A'_16_10D | ecosystem: Environmental > Terrestrial > Soil > Floodplain... | reverse complement strand
TTTTTCATATCTACATCCTATTAAAGAAATTACAACATTCGGAGATATAAAACCAGTATCTCTGTGATGCTTGTATAGTAAATGTAAACGGTCTTTTCAATAATCTTGTTCCAAATTCACTGGTTGGAATCTCTTTAGAGGAACTGCGCAGGAACCAAACACCTTTTACGGTCCCCATTTCAATTGTTGCCCAAATGGCAGAAGCGGGACCATGCTCTTTGCAGAGTCAGTGTAATAGAGTTCGATATTGCCTGCGTTGGCTGAATCTGTTTTTGCTACAATTACAAAACTGGCATCTGGCGCCCAGAGCGCTTCGCTGAGCGTTTCGAATGTTTCGGGGCGCAGAACTATTCTGCCGGTCACGCCATCGGGCGCAGCACGGACAATTTGTAATGGTGCGCGGTCACTATAGCCATCTGCACTTGAAGCATTTGCAAAGAAATAATAGAGTTGACCATCAGAGGCAAGACACGGTTCATCGGCAAGATTGAAATTTCCATCGCCCGCTTCGGATGGGAGTAGTGTTGTCACGTTGCCGCTGGCGGCATCCACCTTCCACAACCCGGGGCTCAACATGCCCATGGCAGGATAGGCAACGTAAAAACTCAGACTATCCTGAGTCCATTTCTCCCTGCCGCAACAGAAGAAAGCCCCATCCGCATAGTTAAAATTCACGATTGAATTTGTCGCGGGATCATAGATTACATCATGGGTGGCATCCGAGTTGGGAACATTGACCGTCATGAGAAGTTTTGCGCCGTCGGGTGAATATTTTACAGGCTGATACATTTCGTCCGACAGCATGGGCCTTGAAACACCTGAGGCAACGTTATACAAGTTCAAGCCATGATGAGCATAGGCAATCGTTTGCCCATCCGGAGAAAAAACTGGTTGGTGAAGGCTGTTCCCAACCGGGTTGTTTGGATCTACAGATCCGCCGTCCAGCAACAAACGACGGTCAGAACCGTCTGCAGCAATGAGTAGTAGTTGATTGTTCGCCACATAAGCCACACTGCCATCCACGCGGGAAACGTCATAACGTCCTACTGCCACGGTTTCATGGGTAATTTGCTTTACTGTTCTTCCGTCGCGCTCCATGCGAAAGATTTGTGTCAGTCCCGCGTTATCGGTACCCAGGTAATAAAGAGTACGCGGGAAAAGTTCATCAGACGCAGTAGTCGGTGTGTTGCTTTGGTCCGGCGAAGGCGGTTGAGTTCCTACAACCTCAAATGAAGAGGAACATGCCAGGACGGCAAATGCCAGGGTCAGGAAAACAGCAATGAGTCGAAAGGCTTTTTTCATATCTACATCCTACTATTAAAAATATTACAACATTCAGAGACATAAAACCAGCATCTCCGTGATGTTATATAGTGAGTGTAGACGTCCTAATCAATAATCTTGTTCCACATTTGACCTACTCAAACCTCGTTACAGGAGCCGTGCAGGAAACAATACTGGTTACGGACCCCATTTCAATTGTTGACCGAATGGCACCAGCGGGATCATGCTCCTTGCGGCATCGGTGTAATAGAGTTCAAGTACACCGCCTGCATACACTGAATCAGATGGGGCCCTTGCCACGATCACAAAACTGGCATCCGGCGCCCACAGCGCTTCGTTGAGGGACTCGAACGTTTCGGGACGCAGAACCGTTCTTCCCGTCACACCATTCGGCGCGGCGCGTACAATTTGTAACGGTGCATTATCAATAAAACCATCTGATGCAGGCCGGCTGGCAAAGAAGAAATATAGTTGACCATCCGGTGCAAGATAGGGTTCATCGGCAAGGTTGAAATTTCCGCCGCCCGCTTCGGTGGGCAGGAGTGTTGTCATGTTGCCGGTTGACACGTCCACACGCCATAGACCGGGAGCAAACATGCCCATGAAGGGAATGCCCACGTACAACGCGGAGCTGTCGAACGTCCATGCTTGGCCACTGCAACACACCCGTGCACCATCCCCACCGCTCAAACGGACAAGCGAGTTGGAGGCTGTGTAATAGACTCCCGAAGAGATGCCGTCGCTGTTTGGAATGGCAAGTGTGAGAAGCAACTTCGTCCCATCAGGGGAATATTCTTGTGGGATATCCATTTCGCTCGGCATATTGGCGCCCGTGGCAGGATCTACCACTGGCTGGTCCAAGACAATATTTGAAACACCAGTCGAAACAGAATAGAGGATCAAACCTTTATTACTGTAAGCGATCGTCTGTCCATTAGGGGAAAAAACCGGACTGCTGAGGCTCGTCGTAAACTGATTATTTGGATCAACAGGTCCGCCATCCACCAGCATACGGCGACCGGAACCATCGGCATTGAGAAGCAATAACTGGTTATTCGCGACGTAGACGATACTGCCTTCTGCCATCGAAACATCATAAGAGCTCACCGCGGAAGGTTCAAACGTGAGTTGTGTTACGGTGGTGCCATCTCTTTCAAGACGAAAGACCTGCGCGATGCCAACACCATCATTATTTATATAATACAGTAAACGCGGCAGCAACTCTGTCAGCGCGGATGTAGGCGCAGGGATTTCACCGCCTGACGAATCAGGTGTAAGCGCTTGAAGAGTTGCCACAACGATCGTCTCAACCTGATCGGGTGAAGCTGGTTGCCCGTCTCCAAACGGAGAGGCACAGGCAAGCGCGGTCGCCACTAAAACTAACAAAGCCATAAAGGGATAAAAATTCTTCTTCATATTTTCCTTTCGATCAAATGTTATTACAACACACGGAGACACCGAGAGAATATCTCTGTGTCTCCGTGTATGAGACTTACTTTAATGTGATTTGGTTCCCGGTCAGACCTGCTCAAACCGCTCCACCGGGACAACGAAGAGTGTCGCGCGTTTTTCACCAGAAGAAGATGGGCTCAGTTTCGATTTCACCAACCCGATGGCATCGTCAACGCGGTCGTCATCCACACCCAATAGCAGGGTTACAACGCCACTGCGTAGGAATCCGCCGGTGGATGCCACACGGGTCACACGATATTCAGCGGACGTCAGCGTTTGAGTGATCATATCGGCGTCGTGGTCTTTGGCGATCAAAATAATCATTTTCATAATATCATCTCCTCTAACAAGATGTCTGCGCTTCGGCTTTGCTGGGTCTCGATATGAGCGAGAAAAACGCTTGCTCTACTCGACCAGCGCCACTCAGCGCGAAATAATTTATATCTCTTCAAAACGTTCGACAGGTAAAGCAAAAACGGTCGCGCCGCCCACGGTCACAGGGACAGGCGTCGGCATGGGCAGCGGCGAACCTTCCAGCGGCAGGGTCAGGTATTCAATACGCTGTCGGCAGGATGTTTCCAAAACCTTGAGGGCACTTTCCTCTGTGCCCTCGCGCAATCCGATCAATAACGTGGCATTGCGCCTGCCAAGAAACCCTCCCGCGCTTGAAAGGAACACAACCGGTAAATGCAGTTGTGAAAGCGCATGCGTTGCCGTATCCAGATCCTGCTCCTGGACCACAGCCAGCATCAACAATTTGATTGAAGAATTATCCATCACAACCTCCGCATGAGGTGATAAAGCCATCCATAAAGAATAGTATACAGGATACTGGTAACTTCGCAAGCCATTAAAGTGAAAACTGGTTTTGAAAGAAAACCAGGATGATGCATACTAACCCTGAAAATACTGCAACGTGATCCTGAGTCGCTCTTCCACGTCTTTCGGCGCGTCCTTGGGGATGGATTGGATCGCGGCTTGTGCCTCCACCACGGAATATCCCAACGAGGTCAGCGCCGCGAGGACTTCTGAATCCGCGTCGGACATCGCCGCAACCTGATTCAGCGTGTCTGTGGGTTTTAACTTATCTTTGAGATGGAGCGCGATCTTTTGGGCGGTCTTCTTCCCCACGCCCGGTACGCGGCTCAACAACTCTGCTTCATCTGCAAAGACCGCGCGTTGGACAGCATCCAATGTCATGGTGGATAACACGGAGAGCGCGACGCGCGGACCTACCCCATCGACCCCAAGTAGTATGTTGAACAGATCCCGGTCAGTTTGTGATTCAAAACCATATAACGTCAACGCATCTTCGCGCACGACAAGATGTGTGAACAAAAACGCGACCTCGCCAACTTTAAGGCGCGTCCGTAACGGCGCAGGGGCAAAGACGCGCATTCCCACACCACCCACTTCGATGATGAGGGCATTCTCTTCGATCTGGGAGATTTCTCCACGGAGGGTTGCAATCATGGTTCTATTTTAACCCCTTTAACCACAAAGGGCACAAAGTACACAAAGAAAATCTGTGGATGGGCTATTCAGTCATTATTTGTCCAACCTTATAGACGAAACAAATCAAGTTCGTACAATCCAACCGTTGATGCAGGAAAAATCGACTTTTTATTGCACGAAATCCAATTGATTTGTCCATTAGTGCCCTTGGTGTCCTTTGTGTTTAATTATTCATATCTTTTGGTATTCAAATGCGTGATCGCGATCGCCAGCGCATCGGCGGCATCATCAGGCTTGGGGATGGAGTCGAGTTGCAGCAAGGTGCGCACCATATCCTGTACCTGTCTTTTATCAGCTCCACCGTAGCCAGCAACAGCTTGCTTGACTTCGTTCGGAGTATATTCAAAAGGTTCGATCCCGGCTTTTTGCAAACAGAGCATGATCACACCGCGGGCTTGTCCCACTGCGAGGGCGGTCTTGACATTGCTTTGAAAGAATAATTTTTCAACAGCGGCAGTATCGGGTTTGTGTTCTTTTAGGAGGTTATTGAGCTGGTCAAAAAGCATTTCAAGGCGCGCGGCTGAGGTGGCGTCTTTTGGAGTGGAGAGAATGCCATGGGAAACCGCGACCAGTTCCCCGTCACGCGTGAGGCGGACGAGTCCGTAGCCAGTGGTGGCAGTACCAGGGTCAATTCCTAATGCAAGAGTCATCTTGTTAAATAGACTTCGGAAGTCTTTGAGACTTCCGAAGTCTGAATAAACTAGGCAGCTTCGAGGGTGGCCAGGGCCTCGTCTGAAACTTTGACGTTGTGGAAGACATCCTGCACATCGTCAAGTTCTTCGATGGCTTCCACCATCTTCATGAATTTCAAGGTTGATTCCACATCGAGTTCGATTTCCTGTTTGGGAACCATGCGCAAGCCAGCTTCCTGCGTGTGAACTTTTGCCTTATGCAATGCATCCGCGACGGTTTTGAATAATTCTACGGGGGCGTAAATTTCAACAGTTTCATCGACATCCACCACATCGTCGGCGCCAGCTTCGATGCCAAGCTCGAACGCTTTATCAAAAGACAATTCATTGGAGGGGAAAGCAAAATATGCTTTGCGGTCAAACTGCCAGCCGACTGCGCCCGGCTCGGCCATGTTGCCGCCATATTTGCTGAAGGCATGCCGCATGTCCGGTACGGTGCGGTTGCGATTATCGGTGACGCATGTGACCATGAGAGCTGAGCCATGCGGACCGTAGCCTTCGAAGGTAATCTCTTCAAAAACTGTGCCATCTTTGTCTTCACCGGCACCGCGTTTAATGGCACGCTCGATATTATCCTTGGGCATGTTCTCCGCACGGGCTTTATCCACCGCCAGCCGCAAGCGGAAATTTGAATCGATATCACTGCCGCCTTCGCGCGCAGAAATGACGATCTCACGCGCAAGACGCGTAAATATTGCGCCGCGCTTGGCATCGGCAACGCCTTTTTTACGTTTGATGGTTGACCATTTTGAATGACCGGACATGTCGTTCTCCTTCGATAAAAGCACGTTTGTGCGAAATTACGCAGTGCCGCATATATTTATTTCGTATCTGAACTTCAACTCATAAATTTATTTGATAAATCAACTTGTTTATGATGTAAACGGCAAGCAATCAGCGGCAAAATTATACCACCCTGCTCGTTTGTGATTTACTGTCAAAAGAACTCAAAAATCTATTACAAAGTGCGGGAGTACTGTTGGTCTTTGATATAAATTGAATGAAATTCCTACTCTAACCCCAAGGAGCGCTTTCCTTTTGCCAAGACAGCATCGTAATAACTTTCTAATTTCGGGCTTGACCCTCGTAAACCAGCCACGACTTTTTCAGTCCACAACAGGTATTCCTGTTTGCGCTCCAGGCTCCAATTTGATGGCGTGGATTTTATAATATCATTCAGATTATTGATCTTATCTGCAAGCTTAAGAAGTTTTGCCTTTCGAGTCTTATGCGGCGCATTCTCAACTTGCAATTGCTTCCTAACCTGCTTCGGCAGGCTCTTGTCATCGGTCACCTCGAGAACTAATGCGAGGACTTCCTCACCAAAATTTTCTCGAATTTCTTCCGAGGTGGTGGCAGTATCTTCAATGGTATCGTGCAGGATGGCAGCGACAAGCAAGGCCGAATCGCGGACATCCCCAACAGTCCACAGTGTTTCAGCCACCTGAATGGGGTGATTAATATAAGGTGACGATCTGGCATTCTTTCGCCTTTGATCGTTATGCTTCTCAGCCGAAAAACGAATAGCTTTTAGTATCAACCCAACAGAATCATCCATCATGCCAGTTCCTTAGAATACGTTCTGTACATTTTATGTTATGAAAAATCAATCCCAAAGGTTTCTGTTTTACAATGCGCGATTAAAAAAGCAGGAATCCGCCGATGAGGTTTACATTGATTTTGCGCGTTCCACCATTTGGCTGCGGAGATGAAGCGTATCTTTATCGATCGTGAAGATCGCGCCGAGATAGAAGAGGAAGCACAAGCCCCAGGCGATCGTGCATATAAGCAGGATGGCAGTCTGCAGATCAAAGGCATCGGCGATGATACCGGTGAGGAGTGGCGCTGTGATCGCACCCGCGTTCTCGATGAAATATTCCACTGCCTGCGCTGTTGAGCGGACTTCGGGCACAGTGACATCGTACACCGTCGCGGTGACGTTCGCAGAGGAGAGCGGCATGAAGAGCGCAGTGAGGCACATCAGCACGAAGAATTGATTGCGGGCTTCTATGGGTGTGGTGAGGGCAAAGTACATAAAGACTGCGCCAAGCAAAACGCCTGTACTGGAAACAATGATGCGTCCCTTGTTGGTGCGTTTAAATGCCATATCGCCGAGTGCGCCACCAACAAAGTATCCTGCCGCGAGAATGAGGATGACAGGAGCCATCGTGAAGAGGATACTATTGCCATCGTAACCACGTTCCTTTTCAAGATAACCGAAGAAGAAGAATGTGATCACATTCCATGGAAAGACGCCCGCGAAACCCTGTAAAAAAATGAACCACATGGTTTTCTTTTTGAAAATCTCTATAACTTCTGCCCATGAGAATTTGAAAGTTTGCATTTCAGGCATATTCGCAAACTCAGGTTCCGCCTGGCCACGCGGCATTTCCTTGACACCGAAGTAGATGATCAACGCGAGCACCAATCCCAGCGAGCCGGTGATGTAGAACACAGAACGCCAGCCGCCTGGCAACATGGGTGCGACAATTAATGCCAGGATCATACCCACCAAATAACCAAGCGGTTGTGCAAGCTGTAAAATACCGAACACTTTACCGCGCAAGTTCGGTCCGAAATAATCAGCGATCAATGTGAAAATGCCGGGATATGATGAATCATCAATACCCGTGGAAGCGCGCGTGACCAGAAAACCGCCATACGTACGCACGATGGCATTCAACCAGGTGGTCGCGCCCCATACAAAAGAAGCCAATGCGATCAACTTGGTGCGGGCGAAACGGTCAAATAAATAGCCCCAAATCGGGTAAAGGAAGGTGGCAACAGCCAGCGCCAATGAATTGATCGTCCCCCATTGGGTGTTATTTAGCTGAAAATCATTGCTGATCTGCACCTGCAAAGAACCGATCATCAATTTGTCTGTTTGATGTAAAAGAGTGAAGAAGAAAAATACAGCAAGTACAAACCAACGGTAACGTGAATGTTCTTTGGACATACTGACCTCGTGGAAAAGGATTTGATGTAGTCTACAACAAGAACACAAGCGAGTCAAACTGGAATTAATCTTTGGTGGCCGCTTCAAAATCAGGCAGATTAATTTCCAGATCGCGTATGGAAGCTGATGAATAGACCCCGACTGTCACAACCAGAATGATGCTCCCCGTTATAACCTCGACCAATCCAATCCCTGCGCCCGCATCATTCCCCACGAGAGGCTGAAACACAACCCAGGCCTGAGTCCCCACCGACGGGTTAATGACGTGATCCACAAGATAACCCGTCAACGCAAAAGAGGCCGTTGAGCCGATATATCCCAGTTGATCAACCAGTGCAAACACGCGTCCCTGCAAATCGGGTGGTGACTTGACCTGCAGAATGGACATGTACATAGTCTGCATGATCGGCAAAGGCATCACGATCAGGAACAAGGATATACCAAGCAAAATGGGCATCCGGAAAACACCATAGAAGAGAAACATCACCCCTGCCGACAGCAAACCAGCAATCAACGTGTTCATACGCGGACGAGTCCCGCCCCACACCGCGATCAAAGATGCACCCGCGAATGCTCCCAAACTCATTACGCCCATGATATTGCCAGCCAGCTTCTCACTGCCCGTGGTCAAAATCAGGTACGGCAATGTCAATTCAAGAGGACCATTCAACATGAAGTTAATGAACGCCATATAAAGCACAACAACAAGCAAAACTCTTCGGCTGGCAAGATACTTGAACGCGCCAGATGCCTCTTTCCAGAAGCCGCCAGTAAATAAGTGACTCTCATCGGTCCGTTTGGGAGGCGGAATGTGAAGAAAGTTGACCACAGTCACAGCCGCAAGAAACGTCGTCAAGTCAACGAGGACGATTCCAGTAATCCCAACGCTTGCATACAGTACACCAGCCAGCACGGGAGCAATGATTCCTGCTAAAGGAAAAGATGTCTCTTTGATGGCGTTCGCGCGTTCGCGTTGAGTTTCGGGAACCAACGTGGTTGTCGCCGCACGTTCGGCAGGTCCCTGAAATGTAGCAAATATGCCTTGCAGGAAGGCAACCCCATAAAGATGCCAGATTTCAAAACGCCCGGAAAGAAAACTTATCATCAATAATAATGAACCAATTGCCTGCCCTGCATCCGAAAGTATCATCACCCAGCGGCGATCCCAACGATCCACCACAACACCTGCGAGACTTCCCGCCAGCATCCCGGGTAGTTCATTAAAGAAGGATGTCAAAAGCAAGGGAGATGTCCTGTCGGTTTCTGCAAAGACCCACATCCCCACCCCAATCGAAGTCATGCGACTGCCAAGCAACGATAATGTTTGCGTAACGATCAACGTATAAAATGTTTTCAAATTCCGCCTCAAACACCTTTAATATTGCATGCCAGTTTTATTTATTCATTGTTAGTTGAAATAATTTCCTGCGCGAGTTTTTGGAGATCGTCCTTATCATTCACTTTTGCCACATCAAAATATTGCTCAAGCAGATCAAGCGGACTGAGGCTGCTCACCACCTGTCCCTCGGGGATGCGGACGCGTGACTCCACTTTCGGTTTCTTTATCAGATGAAACTCAAACGCCTGCCCGGCATATTTTCGTAAAGCGGCGTCATCAATCAATGTATCCAATTCTTTTGGATATTCCACCACGAATTTAACGATCGCACCGGACATGTCTTTGGGCAACGCAGACTTAAGCATCTCGGTCACGTTCTCACTGGAACTGAGAACGGCGCGGCACTCAACGAACGGACGCGTCCCTTCGAGTTTTCGCCATTCAACTTTTGTGTCCACGCCTTTTTCAATATGAGCAATGACAAAGCATCTATCTTCCTTCGCTTCGCCAAAATCGACGCGCTCGATGGAGCCGGGATAAATGACAGGCGGTTGTTGGTCTTGATTCACATCCTGCGGCCTGTGGATATGCCCCATGGCCACATAACTAAATTTTTTATTCTTTACCAAACTGCCTGAAAGCACAAGGTCATTTCCCAACATCACAAGTCGTTCGCCGCCATACTTCGCACCTTCAATAGAGGCGTGCGCTGTGAGAATGATCGGCAGAGACGGATCAGTCTCTTCGAGCCAGCCTTCAATTAACTCTCCAATATTCTCCTCGATGCGTGAGAAGGCTTCGGTTGAATTGGTCTCGCCTGTCGCGGCCATGAAGCCCGAACGCGTGATCCACGGCATGGCAATGACCTGTATTGGCAAGTCCCATAAATTTTCGGGTTTCAAAAAACAGGGTTCATCCAACACGAGCACAAAAGGGACTTGTAATGTCTTGAATTCCTGAATAGCGTGGGCGCGTCTTGATGCAGGCGAGATATCGTGATTACCCACCAGAAGCAAAGTGGGGATCTTCGCCTGTGAGAGTCGCATGATGCGCCGGCCCCATTCACGCTGAAACGTCGGCGCGGGCGAGCGGTCTTTATAGGCATCACCCGCAAAGATGACCATGTCCACTTTTTCGGAGATCGCCGCGTCCACGATCGTATCCAGCGACTTGAGAAAATCAAGGACGCGCAGCGGTAGTCCCGTTTCGGGGTCATGGCGTCCGTAGTTTGCCATGTCAATGTGTGCGTCAGCGAAGTGGAGGATTCTCATGTTTTTATAAATAATCCGGTGGTTGAGTAGATGGCGATGCTTGTCTGCCATCGTATCGAAACCACCACTAACCAAAGTATTTTACTTACGAGTGGTTTCGATATGTGGCGCGAGGCGTCACTACTCAACCACCGGTGTTACTTTTGTTACGGCTGAATTCCCAAATCCTGCATGGCTTGAATGGCGGGAGGCCAGTTGGGATGTAATCTTAGAGTCTCACGAAAATCAGCGACTGCGCCCGGGGTATCCCCGATCATATATTTTGCGCGGCCGCGCCAGTAGATGCTTTCCTCAATGGTGGGTTTGGAGATCGTTTCGGTCAACGTGAGATCCGCAAGGTTGATGACATCCTGATAACGACCGGCATAGAAGTATGCCCAGTAGGGTCCGGTTTGATACCACATCATGCGGTATGGGCGTTGTTTATCATCCTCCCCAATTTCATTATAAACAGCAAAAGCCTGATCGTAGGCAGTTGCCGCATCCACATATTCCAGCAAGGCAACATGACTCGTCCCTTTGGCGAACCAGGCGAAGAATAAATCAATGCCGCTTGATTCGCGAATGTGTTCATCGGCAACACTCAAGGCATGGCGCGCTGCCCAGGCCTCATCGGCGTAAGGACCCAGCACGTTTAACAGTTCCTGTTCACGTTCAAGCGGGTAGACCACAATAAAGATATTATCGAACGAAAGCCAGGCTTCACTCGTCATGAACTCTTCGTATGCAATCGGGAAATTTGGTCCGTCGTTCCAGGTATCTTGAACGATCAAAACTTGTTTGGCATCATCATAGCCTGTGACGAATTGATAATGCCCCAGCCAGGCGATCTTGCCGGAGTAATCTTTTTCGTAATAGCCTTTTTCAGCGATGAAAGGGAAACCCGCAGCAACCAGTCGCTTGGCCAACTCAACATCGCCTCCAAGACGGGATAGGGCGCGGAACTCCGTCTGTTCATTGACGAAATCCACCATCTCGTAGGGCATGACGTTTACATCGGATCGGCCTTGCTGGATAAAGTCCAGCTTGGGATCCTGGATCCCGGGTTTGATCGCTTTGGCAACGATATCGCGGTTGCCATCCCAGCCCACATAATTCAAAGCCATACTCAAATTAGCGGGACCGCAATAGTTCCAACGGTTCAACTGGTCCTCGTAGCGGAAACCTTTCAGGTTAACCGTGGCAGGCAGAGGCGTAGTCGTGATCATTGGTGTGAGTGTAGGTCCGGGTCTGGGAGTGGAAGCCTGCGCGGGTGTGGGCGAGGCTGGTTGAGTAGGAATTGTCCCAATCGCGCCGGTGGGTGTGATGGATTGTTGCGCAGGTTGGAAGATGGCTTCGTCTGGCGGGTTGATAAGATATTTGACGTTCGAAAGCCAACCATCAATCCGCGGCATGGCACGACTGTATACGGGCGGCAGCAAAAAGATGCCAACGCCTAATAAAATTAAAATCGGGATCAGCCAGATGGGTTTAATTCGTTTTTGCATGGGGAAGATTATACTGCCTGATGGGAAACACTGGAAAATTTGCATTTTTCAGATCGTTCCAGAATCCGCGATAAATAGTTTTTGCAGTGTGAAAACTCCAGCAGGGATGCCAGCTATCTTGCTCTTGCGACGGCTTTATGCTAGACTATTGCCATAAATATCAAGGAAAAATCTGTTATGAGTGAAAAAATACTAATCGTTGATGACGACCTCGATACATTACGTCTGGTGGGTTTGATGCTACAGCGCCAGGGCTATCAGATCAGCGCGGCAACCAATGGCCAACAGGGCCTGGATAAAGCGTTCGAGGAGGACCCGGATTTGATCCTGCTCGATGTGATGATGCCGGATATGGATGGCTACGAAGTCACGCGCCGATTAAGGCAAAATCCAGCCACAGTAAATATTCCCATTTTGATGTTCACAGCCAAAACCCAATTGGATGATAAGGTGACCGGTTTCGAGGTGGGTGTGAACGATTATCTGACGAAGCCAACGCACCCCTCCGAGTTGCAAGCCCGTGTAAAAACCCTGTTAGCGCGCGTTAGTGACAATAAATCTGTTAAGAGTCCCGCTGCAGGCGATAGCCAGGGTTATGTGATCGGCGTTCTAGCCCCGCGCGGCGGTTTGGGCGTGACAACCCTGGCGGTGAATCTGGCGGCCGGCCTGCTTAACCGCACAAAAAGTGAAGTGATCGTGGCAGAGATGGCACCTGGGCAGGGCACAATGGCGCTTGAAATGGGTGTCACTGCCGCCAAGGGACTGGTTGATCTATTGAGTATGAACAAAACATCTGAAATCACATCCGCCAAAGTAAGTGAGGCGCTTACGAATCACGGGTCAGGATTAAAGTTCCTGCTTGCGTCTGATCGCCCCCGTGATATGCACTTGATCAGTCAGATATCCAATTACGAAACAACCTTATCCACTCTGGCTGGTCTGGCGCGCTTCGTTATACTGGATCTGGGTGTAGGCATTCAACCATATGCCCAAAAGGTACTGCCCTATTGCAATGAAATTTTGGTTGTATTGGAGGGCTCGCCGAATACGATCACCCATACCAAAGCATTGATCGAGGATATTGCATCCATGGGTGTTAATAAAAAGGCTGTCAATGTGGTATTGAATAACCGTTTTCGTTCCGACACGCAGTTACCCTCCAGACAGGTCCAAACCAAACTGGATCATCAGATCATTGGCACATTAACCCCGGCCCCTGAACTGTTCGTGCAAGCCACGCGCCTGCAAACCCCGGCAATCATATGCCAGCCGGAAAGTCTGACATCGAGACAGGTTAATAAACTTGTAGAGTTCATTACCGAACGCGAGGCCCTGCCGCGATGACCCTGTCCGCCGCATCACGACAGACTGCACTTGATGATGCGGCGGAATTGTTCCGCAAAGCCAGGCGCGTAGTTGTGTTGACCGGGGCGGGCATTTCCACTCCATCCGGCATCCCCGACTTTCGTTCAGAGGAATCAGGTTTATGGTCCCGCGATGAGCCGATGGAGATCGCATCGCTCAGTACGTTTCGCACAGCCCCTGAAAGATTCTTCAATTGGTTTCGCCCACTGGCCAGCCAGATCTTCAAGGCGCAACCCAACCCGGCGCATGACGCCCTGGCCGAATTTGAATGTGCCGGCTATCAGAATACCATCATCACCCAAAACATTGACGGTTTACACCAGGCCGCAGGCTCGAAGCAGGTTGTTGAAATGCACGGCACGTTACACACACTCTCCTGCACACAATGTTATAAAAAATTTCCCTCGGAAGAATTTTTAAAACCCTTTATCGAAAACGGCACGATCCCACAGTGCTTAAATTGCAATGGAATCCTGAAACCAGATGTGATATTGTTCGGGGAACAGTTGCCGCAATCTGCGTGGCAGGCAGCGCAACGCGCAACGCGTCAATGTGACCTGATGCTGGTCGCCGGTTCCTCATTGGAGGTGCTCCCTGTAGCTGGTTTGCCGATCCGGGCCCTCGACCACGGCGCACATTTAATCGTCATCAACAACACCACTACATATGTAGATGTGCGCGCCGACATCGTCATCACGGATAATGTTGCCACCATCATTCCCGAAATCATAAAGCGAGCGATCCATGGCTGAGATAAAAACCCAAACCCTAGATAGTTATCTGCGCGTGATCGAAATTTCACGCGACCTGGCATCCACCCTTGACCTGGACACCTTGTTGGAGGACATCGTACGCGCCGCGGCGGATATCACCCATGCTGAGGCGGCCTCCATCCTGCTGTACGACGACACGGCGCGTCAACTCTACTTTCAAATTGCCACCAACATCGATGAGCCTACCATGCGCGGACTCGTCGTCCCGCTCGAAAACAGCATTGCGGGTTGGATCGTGCTTAACCGCAAAGCTGTGCGCATTGACGATGCTCATAAGGACCAGCGTTTCTATAGCGGGGTGGAACAAACAGTTGGTCAATCCACAAAATCCTTGTTGGGCATTCCATTGATCACCAAGAACAAAATCGTCGGCGTGCTGGAAGTGGTCAACAAAAAAAGGGGCAAGTTCACCGATCCGGACGAATCGATGCTCACCGTATTGGGCGCTCAGGCGGCAGTTGCAATTGAGAACGCGCGCTTGTTCCAGCAATCGGATTTGATCGCGGAGTTCGTGCATGAATTGCGCACGCCACTCGCATCCTTAAGCACAGCCACCTATCTCTTATTACGTCCTGAAATGTCGCGTGAACAACGCGACCAGATCGTCAACAACATTCACAATGAAACACTGCGACTGAACTCGCTCGCCTCATCATTTCTGGATCTGGCGCGACTGGAGTCAGGTCGTGTGCAATTCCGCAAAACAAGGTTCAGCGCCGCAGACCTGCTTTACGAAGTCCGTGATGTGATGATCACCAAAGCTCAGGAGACGAACGTCCAGATCCGCGTGGATGTGCCGCATGATATGCCCCTGCTGGAAGCCGACCGCGACAAGATCAAACAGGTTTTGCTTAACCTGATGAGCAATGCCGTCAAGTACAACCGTCCAAACGGCTCAGTGATCATCACCGGTAATTTTACGGATACTGATCTATCCATGAACATTCAAGATACAGGCCTGGGTATCCCTGAAGATTCCATTCCCCACTTGTTTGAAAAGTTTTTCCGTGTCCGCGAACACGAAGGGAAAGTCGCCGGCACAGGGCTGGGTCTTTCGATCTGCAAACAAATCGTGCAGGGACACAACGGACGCATCGAGGTAAAAAGTAAAATGGGTATCGGCACATCATTTAACATCCACCTGCCGCGCACGCCGCGCACTGTGCCATCCGCCGATTGATCTCAGAGCAAAACCTTCAAAACTCTGAAATTATAAAATCAGGCTCGCCAAAGAAACTGGCGAGCCTGATTTTATTTTATTCATCTACAACCCACCGATCTCTGCCATTGTTCTTTGCCTGATTCAGCGCACGATCAGCGCGGCTGAGAAAAGCCTGCCAATCTTCCTTCTGGATCTTATACTGTGCGATCCCAATACTTATCGTGACGAAAAGGGTCCGATCACCGATAGTGATCCCCAACGAGCGGACTTGTTCGCAAAGTCGCTGGGCCTGTTCCAGTGCGGCATTCACAGTGCTGTGCGGCAGGACGATCAGAAACTCCTCCCCACCATAGCGCCCGATCGTATCGGGATGGCGTATATGCTGGCGAAGCCCTCCAGCCAGGCTTCGCAACACTTCGTCACCAGCAGTGTGACCATATGTATCGTTGATATTCTTAAATAGGTCAATATCAAGCATCGAAATGGTCAGCGGTGTGCCGTAACGGTCAGAGAACGTAACCGCGTTCTGCAGATCCACCATGATCTGGCGACGGTTAGGGAGAAAGGTCAATGCGTCAGTATGCGATACTTCATGCGCTTGCGCGAGCACAGCCTGCAGTTCTGTTTCTTTTCTTTCGAGGCTTTGCTTGGTTCTCTGCAATTCCACAGAGACATCTTCCAGATCAGCGATTGCGTGGGTGGGTTCAGCAACGAATAGAACCCGCGCATCCGATACTGGGTAGAGGAAACAAGTATATCCGCGCAGGCGATCCCCTTGACCAAGATCCAGCTCCCCCTGAGTCAGAATGCGGTCATGCGTCACGGTGGAAAGCAGCAGGTCGAACACCGTCCGGCTTGAGACGGAAAGGAAATTTCTCAAGAGGGTCGCATCATGCAAAGCTTCTTT
>Ga0180068_1000020_pt1 | contig 17749 bp, 20 predicted proteins | sample EasRivERM_16_10D_FD_121790 | JGI IMG/M metagenome (GOLD analysis project Ga0180068, IMG submission 121790) | Soil microbial communities from meander-bound floodplain in the East River, Colorado, USA - East River metaG ERMLT231A'_16_10D | ecosystem: Environmental > Terrestrial > Soil > Floodplain... | reverse complement strand
CGTAACGATCCGAATCGTCTCGAGTTCAGCAAGTTTTGCTCGCGCTGTAGAAAACATACACCACATCGCGAAACAAAGTAGTTTGGTAGGGGTGAGTTTATCCTCACCCCTCGTAAAGGCCAGTGGCTCAATTGGTAGAGCTCTCGTCTCCAAAACGAGCGGTTGCGGGTTCAAGTCCTGCCTGGCCTGTAAGCAAGTAACGCCGCTGTATGTAGGCGGCGTTTTAGCCGTAAGAAATTGAAGGAGCTCATCTTGGCTGAGAAAGCGAAAAGCAAGAAAACAAATCCAATCGTTGCGTTCTTCCGTGAAACTGCTGGTGAATTACGCAAGGTAAGTTGGCCCACCCGACGCGAAGCAGTGCAGTTAACTGGACTTGTTATCCTGGTAATGATCAGCGTCGGTCTCATCCTATTCCTGGCTGATCTGGGTGCCAGTGCGTTGTTAAGCAAGTTGTTGAGTCTATAGATAATAAATTTGAGGTCTTAATGTCTTTGCAGGAACCACAAGAGCAGTTTGAACGCACAACGGAGGAGCCGATGGATGATATGCAAGATTCATCCACCGAGTCTCCTTTATTGGATTCAGACACGCAGGAACCAACTGAAGAATCTGAAACCGTTCCTTCTCCCGAAAAACTGCCTCAGTCTTCGGATACCTCTTTGCACACTGAAGGCGTGGATGGACCAGCCTGGTATGTGATCCATTGTTATTCAGGTTATGAAAATAAAGTTCGCCATAACCTTGAACAACGTATTGAAACAATGGGTATGCGCGATCGGATCTTTGATGTGGTTATTCCAACACAGGAGGAAATCGAAGTCAAAGATGGCAAACGTCGAACCGTCGAGCGACACATCTTCCCGGGTTATGTTCTGGTTAATCTGTTGCTTTCTGAAGAGTCCTGGTATGTGGTTCGGAATACGCCTGGCGTGACAGGTTTCGTAGGCATGGGTAATACGCCCACGCCTTTGCGCCCTGAGGAAGTATCGCAGATCATCAAGCGCATGGAAGCCGATGCGCCGACTGTGAAGGTCACGTTCAAGGTTGGTGAACGCGTTCGAATTGTGGATGGACCGTTCAATGATTTCCGCGGGCTGGTTTCTGAGATTGATATGGAACGTACGAAAGTGCGTGTGATGGTTTCATTCTTTGGACGCGAAACACCCGTTGAGTTGGATTTCCTGCAGGTTGAGAAGGCTTAACTTCAAGATAGAAAAAATTAATTAAACAGTAACAAGCTCGGGCCTGGAAAGAAGCGCAAGCAAAGTCCGCAGTTTGATACGGTGGGAGGGCGTCCCCTAAAAATCGCCCGCTAAAACCACTAAGGAGTAAATATGGCAAAGAAATTTAAGGCAATAGTTCGTCTCCAGCTTGATGCTGGAAAAGCCAACCCGGCACCCCCGGTGGGTCCTGCGTTGGCAGGTCATGGTATCAACATCATGGCTTTTTGTAAGGAGTACAACGCGCGTACATCGAATCGTCCGGGCGAAGTGCTTCCGGCTGAGATCACGGTGTACACCGATGGCTCTTTTACTTTTGTATTGAAGACTTCACCTGCGGCTGTGTTAATCCGTAAAGCTGCAAAGGTGGAGAAGGGCTCTGGTGTACCGAACAAGGAAAAGGTCGGTAAGATCACCAAAGCACAGGTGAAAGAAATCGCGGAAACGAAAATGAAGGACTTGAACGCGATCAACCTGGATGGCGCTATCAAGCAAATTGAAGGCACAGCCCGTTCGATGGGCATTAATATTGTTGATTAAATTTGTGGGAGTGGCGCCTGGGTTTCGATACGCCGATTTGCGGCTACTCAACCACCAAGCGCCACGCTACTACCACGGAGGATAAAATGACTAAACACGGAAAAAAATATAAAGCCGCTCTGGCTAAGGTGGATTTGGACAAGGAATATTCTTCGCGCGAAGCAGTTGCATTGGCGAAGGAAACCAGCATTACCAAATTCGATTCTACAATTGAAGTTCATATGCGCACCGCGCTTGACCCGCGTCAGGCGGATCAGCAGGTTCGTGATGTTGTCGTTCTGCCGCATGGATTGGGTAAGACCGTGCGCGTATTGGTATTCGCACAAGGCGAAGGCGCGGCTGCGGCTCGTACCGCTGGTGCCGACCTTGTCGCTGATGATGACGAGACCTTGAAGAAGATCGAAGGCGGCATGCTGGACTTCGATGTAGCCATCGCTACACCCGATGCGATGGGTAAGGTTGGTCGTTTGGGTCGTGTGCTCGGTCCGCGTGGACTCATGCCGAACCCGAAGGCTGGTACGGTTGTCAATGCTGACGATCTGCCCCGCGCGATCAGGGAAGCGAAAGCTGGTCGTGTTGAGTTCCGTTTGGATAAGACAGCCAACATCCATGTTTCGGTCGGCAAGGCTTCCTTTAGCGCTGACCAGTTGTATGATAATTTTGCTGCACTAATGCAAGCTGTTCACAAGGCACGCCCAACGGGTGCAAAAGGTGATTACATTAAACGGATCACGATTGCAACGACGATGGGTCCTGGAATTAAAGTAAATACCAGTGACACACTTAAACTTGAGGTAGTCGAGTAGAATTACTCGTAATAAACCTGTCCTGGAAAAACACCAGGATTGTAATAAGCCACTTCGCCGATGAAGGCGGGTGTGGCGCCCTGGGCGCCACTTAATATCCTGCTTAGGTGAAGACGAAAAGCAATCATCCCCTCCTTTTGGGGTTTGCTAAAGTCTTTGCCTATAAAGTGGCAAAGACTTTTTAATTGAAAGGAGGTGAGTACCCTTTGGCAGTTTCAAAAGAACGTAAGACAGAAACGCTGGCAACATATGCTGAGTGGTTGAAGAAAAGTCAGGCTGTGATTCTTGTGGAATATACCGGCGCGAAAGTAAAGGATTTGGATGGCATCCGCGCCAAGATCCGTGAAGCGGGTGGTGAGTTCCATATTTTGAAGAATACACTGGCGCGTCGTGCGTTTGCAGATAGTGGAATGGATCTTCCCAAGGATTTCCTCGTGAAGAGTACAGCTGTATCGCTTGCTTTTACAGATCCCGCTTCAACAGCAAAAGCATTGACTGAAGCCACAAAAGGCAAGGAGTTCGTCAAGGTTAAAGGCGGATTCATGAGTGGGCAGGCGCTAAATGCCGCTCAGGTCAAGTCTTTGGCCGAAATGCCGCCGTTGCCTGTTATGCGCGCTCAGTTATTGGGTGTACTGCAAGCCCCGGCTGGTAAACTGGTTCGCACGCTTGCTGAACCCGCGCGCGGTCTGGCAGCAGTTATCAAGGCTTTTGCCGACAAAGCCCCCGCTGCAGTGTAGTGTTGCGAGATGTGGTCTCGCTGAAAATAAAATCTATCTCTATTAAGAAATCTAGGAGTATCTAAGCAATGTCTGACAAGCTCGAAAAACTCGTGGAAGAACTTTCCACACTTTCCGTCCTCGAGGCGGCTGATTTAGTAAAGAAATTGGAAGAGAAGTGGGGCGTTTCCGCCGCTGCTCCTGTTGCGATGGCCATGCCGGGCGCCGCCGCTGCCGCCGCTGAACCTGTTGAAGAAAAAACCGAGTTCGACGTGGTGATTAAGGATCCTGGCGCCAAGAAGATTGACGTTATCAAGGTGATCCGTCAGTTGACCAGCCTTGGCCTCGGCGAAGCCAAAACCATGGCTGAAACCGCTGGCGCCAAGGTTGTTTCTGGTGTTGGCAAGGATGCCGCCAACGAAGCCAAGAAGAAATTGGAAGAAGCCGGCGCTACTGTCGTGCTCGAGTAATCTTTTTCCCAGAAACAAAAAAAGACGATCCATTTGGATCGTCTTTTTTTGTTCGTTTAACCAACAGTACATATTTCTCATTAATTCTGTTGACTTGAGTGTAGAGAATCCCTATAATAATTTCAACTGGTCTGACCACAATACCAAGAGAAACCTATGAAAATACAAAAAATCTCCTACAAAACCCTTTCGGAAACTGCTGCAGGCAAACTCGCCGCTTCCCTGCTGGATGGTAGTTTGGCTCAAGGGGCACAACTACCTCCCGAACGCGAATTAATGAACCAACTGGGAATTAGTCGCGCTACCATGCGCGAGGCGCTCAAAGCGTTGGAAGAAAACCGGTTGGTTGAAGCCCGCCCTCATGTGGGTTGGTTCGCACGCAAGATCGATGAAACGAATATCACCCAGGCAAAAGAACTGGCTGGTGGTGTTACTCCCGAAGTACTCCGCTCAGTCAGTGATGAACCTCGTACAGGTCCCCGTCGCATTCCGGTTTCTCCTGAAAAGCCCATTCACATCCCAAACCTGCAAAAAGATCGTTTAGGTACATTTGATTTTATCTCCTGGTGGGAGCGCGAGAAGGTGCAAAATGCTAAAGTACTGGTGATCGGTGCTGGCGCGCTTGGGAATGAGGTGATCAAAAACCTCGCTCTAATGGGCGTGGGCAATATCTTTATCATAGATTTCGATAAGATCGAGGCCGCGAACCTCAGTCGTTCTGTATTATTCCGCGAGTCCGATAACAATCGCAGCAAGGCAGAGGTGGCCGCAGCGCGTGCCAAAGCTATTAACCCGGGAGTGCATATTCAATATCTGAATGCAGATGTGACCACCGGTCTGGGTCTGGGAATCATTCGCCGCATGGATGCCATTATTGGCTGCCTGGATAATCGTGAAGCACGGCTGGCAGTCAACCGTTTTTGTTACTGGATGAATAAGCCATGGGTGGATGGCGCGATTCAGGAAATGCTTGGTTTGATGCGCGTGTTCGTGCCCGGGGAGGGGGCTTGTTACGAATGTACGCTTACCGAGCAGGCACTGCGTGATCTTTCGATACGTTACTCCTGTCAGTTGCTGGCACGTCAAAATGTATTACTTGGCAAAGTTCCGACCACGCCAACCATTGCCTCGATCATTGGCGGAATGCAATCCCAGGAGGCACTCAAGCTTATCCACAGCATGCCTGTGGAGCCGGGCAAAGTTGTGCACTTCAATGGCCTGACAAATGATATGCATACCACTGCTTATGTGCCACGTGAAGAATGCGAAAGTCATTGGACATATGGTGAGATCACTGAATTGCCTGCACGTGCTGAACGCACAACTCTTCATGACTTATTGCGGATCGCACGCGTTGACCTGGGGGCACAGGCTGTGATTGAGCTGGACCAGGAATTGATCACATCTCTCGAATGCCCAAGCTGTCATACGGTCGAACAAGTGTTGCGCCCATTAAGTCACATTACCTTTGAGGCCGGGCACTGTCCTACTTGCGGCGAGTTGCGTGATGCTCAATTCACTCACGTTATCACAGGCGACGAAAACTTCCTGCATCGCACATTAAGTAGTATTGGCGTGCCACCTTTGCATATCCTGCGTGTCCAAAATGGGACGGAGTATCGCTTTTATGAATTAACCGGTGACTTGCCTGAAGCATTGCACTTCCATCATTTTGAGCAGAATATGCCCGAAATGCTCAAACCTGCCGGTGACCGAATCCGTCTCAAAAGTGAAGTGCACTTAAAGGATATTCCGGTTGGTTCCGCTCAGGGACGCATCCGCATAAAAGAGGAAGCGCCTAAGAATACTGCTGTGAAATCCGCAGCTGCGCATGTTAAATTCAAGCAGGTGAAAAAAGACAAAAGTCAATCAGCCAAAATCTCTGACCCGATTTCGACACGTATTCGTGGATTACGCGCGAAACGATCCATCCGAGTCGCTCCGCAGTTGAGCCGCGGCCGCGTTAAAGTCTGCAAAATATAGGCAGAGCAATTATGGCAATGCGCACAGCAACGATGGGTCAGATGAGTCCAATAGATACTTCTCCAACTCTGCGCGAGTCAGATAATTTATTTCGCAAGCTGGTCCTGCTGTTGTTATTGATTAGCTCAGCGGCATTATGGATCGCGCTCTTATTTAAACCGCAAAACGATTTACCCCTGCTTCTCTCAACATTTTTTGCCGATGCGAGTTTGGGTTTAATAGCTGGTTTTGGATCCAGGTTTGTACTCAACAAGCGGCATTGGTTTGTGCGTGCACTGGTCGCCATCCTGGTCGCTATCCTTGGAATGATCCTGATTGGTTCCCTCACTCATTGGGTTTTGGGTATTGGACCCATAAAACTCGAGAGCAAGATAGCCAATCAACTTCATCAGTTGGAGTTCGAGCGCAATCTGCTGAAACAAATCCGTTCAATCAAAATTGATTTGCCAACCCTGTTTGATTTTAGCAAAATGGATTGGGCTGACCCAGTACATCTGGGTTTAAGTTTATTGATGACCGTTATGTCTCTTTTTGCATGGCGCCATCCTGTGCCACCGGTTGTTGAAGTGGCGCCTCTCTCACCTGTTTCACAAAGCGTACCTGGATCGAGAGGCAGAAGGGGAAGGATATCTTCACCTTCGAACTCGAATGGAAGGTCCCGCATCCAGTTACCCGGAGGCTGGTTTGCCCGTCTGAGACCGAGTCCAAGTTCCGGGCTGGGAACACGGTCAAATAACGGTAGCCGGCCCACGGTCCTGAAAGAACCGAAAAGAGATCAGCTGGTGCGACCAAAGCGCAGGCGCTCCCGTCGCAAGGCACATATCCAATTTGCATTGGTCGAAGAACATCGTTGTCCATATTGTCTGGATGCTGTTACTCATAATGATTCACGCGGAGTCAAAGAATGCGAAGTTTGTCATACATTACATCACGCAGATTGTTGGGCAATTACTGGCATGTGCCAGGTGCCACACTTGAACACTTAATGGGAGGTTCCTAGCATGAGTGATCTGAATATAACTTTCGTTTTACCGAGTGGCGGTGCTCGAACAGCCGAAGTGCCTGATGATGTGCAGGTGCGGGATTTGATGACTGAGTTGATCTCGATGCTCAAACTGCCAACAATTGGACCCGATGGACGACCGATGGCATATCGCATGGACAGCAAAGCGCTGGGCCGCGAATTAAAAGAGAACGAGACTTTGGCTGAGGCGAGCATCCCGGATAATGACCGTCTGATGTTGACTGCCGATATTACTGCGGGTGCGATGTCTGTGGCAGATACTCCACGCATGCGGCGCTTGCGAGGCGATTACGAATTAATGATGGAACTATCCTCGCGCAGTGACTTGATCTCTTTCAAATCAACTTCGACGAATCCCAACCTGCCGCCGGAACGTTACATTGTCACATTCAAATGTAAAAGCATTATTGATGTGGATCGTCTTGGCAACCCAAAGTACGGCGAACATCATCAAGTTGAGATTTATCTACATAACCAATATCCACAACGCTGGCCGGGTATGAAATGGTTGACGCCGATCTGGCATCCCAATATTCATCATCTCAACGGCAGTGAATGTATTGATGCGGCATGGTGGGCGGCCAGTCGGTCTCTTGACCGCCTCGTTATCATGCTGGGCGAGATGCTTCAATATAAGAATTTCCACGATGATCCCACCAAACCGCCTTTTCCGTGGGATGCTGAAGCCGCGCGTTGGTGTCGTGAATACCGTACAAAACATCCCAATGCCTTCCCTCTTGATCACCGCGAACTTTTGAGACCGGAGCGTGTGAAGTTTACTCCAACCGATTCAGGAAAAAGTAAATCAAAAGTTCAAGTGAAACTTAAGCCTGCAACACCAGTAGTTAAGAAGAAATCCCAAATTAAATTGCGATAACCGGTGTCCCCTGCATATGCAGAAGCGGAACGTTCCCATGGCTGCGATCAGCCAACCACTTAGAGTAAGAAAGGAGATAACAATGGCCGATATTCCCGTTACGATTGTGCTTCCCTCTGGAGGTAGCCGAAATGCTGAAGTACCCGCTGAGGTGCCAGTGAAAGAGTTGCTCCCTGAGCTGACGACTTCACTTGAACTGCCGGTCACTGGTCCAGACGGACGCCCCATGTCCTATCGTTTGGACAGCAAGGCATTGGGTCGTGAATTGAAAGAGGAAGAGACCCTCTCACAAGCTGGGATACCCGAAGGCGATCGGTTAATGATGACCGCTGACGTCACCGCGGGTTAATCCCATTTCCGGGCCGCCTCGAATATCCTGGGCGGCCCGGAAATCAAATTTTGAAGGAAATATGTTTACCAAGAGAACTTTTATGCCTGGATTCAATATTCGCATTGCACCACCCGATACGGTCAAACCTGAAACTTCGTTCAAGCCAGTAGGGCACTCTCAGCGTTGGGACTCGCCGTTCGATAATCGCGGGCTTCAACCGGTTGTTTCGGTCTTTGTCACACGACCCGCATATATCCGCATCTGCGTACACGCGTGCAGCGCGGAAGTGGAGGTCGGTGGGGTTTTGACTGGCCAATGGTGTATCGATGAAAATACAGGCGAACAATTCATTGTTGTAAAACATGTTCTTCCAGCCCGGCATACAAGGCAGGGCAGTGTTTATCTGACTTTCACAAAAGATACTTTGATCGATATCCATGACCAAATTGACAAACGATTTGAAGGCGAGAAAATCGTAGGCTGGTTCCATACGCATCCCCGTATGGGCGTATTTCTTTCGCATTACGATACCTTTTTGCATAATAATTTTTTTCCTGAACCCTGGCAGGTGGCATTGGTGGTGGAGCCGTTTTCTTCGGTTGCAGGTTTCTTTATTCGCCAGGCAGACGGCCTATTTGATCCCTCCCGCTATTTTGGTTTTTATGAATTGGATGGAGCTTCCGGACGCAGTATTGTCCGTTGGCAGAATTTGCAAAAGGTTGAAACGGCACCCGAAGGAGGTACCCCTTATGAATAGACGTATGCGCACCTATTACTACGCATTGTTGGGAGCCATAGGTGGGTTGATTGGCTGGCAGGTTAGCGATCTACTAGGTCTCTCAATTGTCTCGAACTTGTATTTGAGTGAGGCGATTGTAGGCGCTCTGGTTGGTCTGAGTGTGGGCTTGTTTATTGGACTCACCGAAGGCGCGCTAACACGCAATCCTGTCCAAGCAGTCAGATCAGGCTTATTTAGCGGTCTACTTGGTCTTGCTGCAGGTGCGATAGGTTTGCCGTTGAGTGAGTATTTGTTCCAGTTTGTTGGCGCTGGTATTATTGGACGTGCGCTCGGCTGGGGCATATTTGGTATGCTGATTGGATTGGCGGAAGGAATTGTTGGCAGAACTCAAGCTTGGAAAGGCATGTTGGGTGGATTGATCGGCGGCGCGTTGGGGGGGACGCTGCTTGAGTATGTGCATAACTGGTTGCAGGATCCGTTGGCAGGTAAGGCCGCAGGTCTGGTTTTGCTGGGGGCCTCTGTCGGCGCGTTCATTTCCCTGATTGCAGTGTTGCTTTCACGCGCCTGGCTGGAGGTCAAATCTGGCAAACTCAAAGGCACCGAATTTATGCTCGACAAGTTCATGAGCAAGGGCTTTCCGTCGATTGCCATTGGAAGTTCCCCATTGAAATCTGAAATCGTATTGCCTGACCCTGATGTCTCTCCCCAGCACGCGATGTTAACTGGCGATGGTAATTACTTCAGTTTGAAGGATATGAGTCTCTCAGGTACTTTCATCAACAACAGGAAGATCGAACGCGTTCAATTAACAAATGGTCAAAGAATCCGAATGGGTAATACGGATTTGGTGTACCACGAGAGGAGGTAGTCATGCGTAAGTTAAGTCGTACGATGATCATCATCACGCTTATTATGATAAGCGTTTTCCCCGTGATGGGAGTTTCCGCACAGGGCGAAGAACCGCAGATCCGTATTACACAGGTTGATAATTCACGGTTCCCACAGGTGACGGTATATCTATCCGCTACAAACGCGGCGGGTGAGCCGATCGGTATTGATCCGGCTACGATTCAAATACAAGAGAATGGCACATTAATGACACCTGTGGAGGTGCTTGGCGGAGGTGTACAGGTGGGAGCGGACCCCATCCCCGTGACGACCATGCTGGTGATTGACATCTCCGGCAGTATGGCCAAGAACGACAAAATCAGTGCCGCCAAAAATGCCGCCAAGGCATATGTGGACCAAATGCGGCCGGGCGATCAGGCTGGCTTGATCACCTATGATACACATGTATATAATGTTCAGCAAATCACATCTGATAAAGCGGCACTAACCAGTGCCATTGACGGTCTGAAGACCGGTAGCGATACAGCCATGTACGATGCGCTAGTTGAAGCAGAAAAAACCCTGGCAAATATTTCTGGCCGTAAAGCGATCATCGTTCTCTCTGACGGGTTGGATAATCAGAGCCGGAGCACTGCTGATGATGTGATCAATGGAGTCAGCGAGAGTGGTGTCACAATTTCCTCCATCGGCTTTGGTGATGTAGCCACGACCGGGCAGACTGGACTCGATGAAGCAGTGCTGAAGTCTTTAGCTGATCAAACAGGTGGTGCCTATGGTTTCACAACTGCTTCAGATGCATTGCAGAGTTTATATGAACAGCAGGGACGTGTTCTCCAAAGTGAGTATCAATTTACCTACATATCCCCTTCTAACCTCAGAGATGGTATTAACCGTAATCTGACCGTCTCGCTAACAACTGGAGTGGTCCCGGCAGTGAAAAGTGAATACAACCCCGGTGGTGTGTTGCCTGAGGTCTCTGGCCTATCCTGGAACATATTCCTCGTGATCCTGCTCGGATTGCTTGCGTTACTTTTTTTACCGATGTTGGTAAATCTTGGTATGAAATCCTTGGGGGGCGCGAAAGGCAAAACCGCTGGTACACGATCTGTTGGTAGATCTCCTCAACCTGCACGAGGCCGCATCAAACTAAAATAGATTTGGCGAATGAAAAAAAGACGGCTCATTTGAGCCGTCTTTTTTGATTGCAATCTTTATAATTATGCAGCCAATGCCTGCATTTTGCGGATGACCATGACCACTTTGCCTTTGATCTCCAATGGTTCGCTTTTCTTCACGATGATGGGTTTCATGGTGGGGTTGGCGGGCTGGAGACGATAGCGATCCTTTTCTTTATAGTAATACTTTAAAGTGTACTCATCGTTTACGCGGATAGCCACCATTTCGCCGTTTCTTGCTTCGATCGCTGGTTTCATGACAACAATGTCACCGTCGTTGATCATGGCATCGATCATTGAGTCTCCCTTTACTTCGAGAGCATACAGATCGTTGCCCTTTTCTTTGGAAGGGAGCAGACTGCGGGCAATATCCACGGCGTCATATTCTTTATCGTTCATATAGTTGACGCCAGGTTCGGGAACGAGCATCAGTGGACCGGCTGCAATTGGGCCAAGAATGGGAACATGGAGCATGTCACTAACAACTTGAATAACCTCGTTGACCTTGTCTGTTAGTCGCAAGCCGCGCGAGACACGTGTAGCCCGCTCCAGGTAACCCATCTTCTTGAGTTGATCGAGGTAGTAATTAACCACGGAAGTGGACGAGATATGAACCTTCTCGCCGATTTCGCGTATAGATGGGGGACGACCATTTTCGTCCTGGTAATTCGTCATGAACTCCAGAACTTTGATATGCTTTTCTGTCAGACCTTTGCTTTTGCGTACCATCATCATTTAAGCCTCCTGAGCATTCTTCGCTCATTTGTGCTATGAATGATAACCGAACGCTTGTTCTGTGTCAAGACTTGTGTTGCCTCGAATTGGTTACTAAATCCATGTGCGACGGCGCATCCAGATGAACATCATGATGGGCAGTAAAAAGGTGATGGCAAGTACGATATAAAAGAAGATACTGGTTGTCCAACCTTTCATCAGGCCAAGCGGCTCGAAGAAATTCATGCCAAAGAAACCGGTGACAAAAGCAAGTGGCATGAACATGGTGGTGAAGATTGTCAATGTTTTCATAACTTCATTCATGCGGTTGTTTACAACAGACAGGTAGGTGTCCAATGCGCCGCTGACCAGATCGCGCATACTCTCGTTTAAGTCATGCAATCGCACAAGGTGATCGTAGATATCGCGGAAGAAGATGCGGTCTTTCGGGTCGATTACTTTGTAATTGTCGCGGGCGAGTTTGTTCAGGACCTCCCGTTGGGGGAGGATGAAACGTCTCATCGATAAGAGAACGCGTTTGATGGTAAACAGCTGTTCGAGAGTCTGCGGTGAGGGCCGGTCAAATACCTGATCTTCAATTACGTCTATCGCAGCGTCAATTTTTTCCACGATTGGCATATAGCCCGCAACCAGATAATCTGTGATTTTGTAGAGCAGGTGATCGGCGCCGTCTTGAAGTGTGCGAGGATCCCGGTCACAGGAAACCCAGCTTTCTTCAATCGCTGTGATGGGATGATCGTGATGTGTAACGATAAAATTGGATCCCAGGAAAATATCAAGTTCATCTACTTCCATTTCCCAGCCATCACTGAGACCTTGAAAGTGCATATAATTCAATACGATATAAATGTAATCACCCCAGTCGTCCAATTTAGGGGCATGAGTTTCCTGCAAAGCATCGTCAATCGCAAGAGGGTGAAAACCGAAACCTTGAAGAATTGGGAGACAATTCTCAGGAGTTTCTTCCAGGAAATCCACCCAGAGAAGCCCGCGGCGATTTCGGACTAATTTCGGAAATTCTTTTGCCTGAACATCTTTTCGTATAGGCTTTCCAGGTTCGTAGTACAGTGAACGGATCATAGATTCTCCAAAGGCAACAGATGTGATTTTTTAGAATAAATTCAATTATCTTAATTGTTTGTTTTATATTATTTACTTGTGCTTGACAAAAAATAAATAATAAGTATAATTTTATTATGAAAAGCAATATAGGTCTATTGAAAACTGAAGTTTAGATTGATTTTGCCATACACTACAGCATAATCCAGTTTTCTACTCTTGTGATGGAGGCTTAAATGTATTCTGCACCAACTCGTTGTCCGATCTGTAGCTCAGAATTAGAAATTACGCGCGTACATTGTTCATCATGCGATACATCCATTGAAGGTCGTTTTGCAGGTGGGCCGATTGCACATCTCACCGCCGAACATCTTGATTTTATCGTAACCTTTGTTCGATGCGAGGGTAAAATCAATCGTATGGAACAGGAAGTTGGTCTCTCCTACCCAACGATTCGGAACCGTCTGCATGAAGTAATTCGTGCCCTTGGTTTCGAACCCGGTAAAGATGAACCTATTGAAGTCAGCGCGGAAAAACGGAGCAGTGTGCTTGAAGACCTGGAAACAGGAAAAATCTCAGCCGATGATGCCATGCGCATATTGCGCGGCGAAGAGGATTAGAGCATGTCAAAATCTGTATTTGTGGGTAAGACCCCAAAAATTATTGTTGATGTGATCGGTGGCGACCTTAGTGTTGTGGGGTGGGATGGCGCCGACCTCTTAATGAAAGGCGATGAAGACGACACCCGCTTCGAGCAGACCGATGAAGCTGTTTCGGTTTCCTGTAGCGGTGACCTGTCCTTGCGCGTTCCCAAAGAGGCTTTTCTCCAATTCAAAACCATTGGCGGGGATGCATCCATTCGCGGCGTGATGGGGAATATCGAACTTATGGAAGTCAATGGCGATCTCTCGATTCGCGATGCGGGTTCAATTGCGATCGGTACCGTTGCATCTGATTTTAGTTTGAAAAGCGCCAAGGGAGATCTTTACATCAAGAACGCAAATGGCGATGTTTCCATCCGCGATGTGGATGGAAATGTCACAATTGATTCTGTTGCCGATGATCTGGCTTTACGCGGCGCGCGCGGCAATATCAAGGTCAATGTGGGGGAGGATGTGGTGGTGTATCTTGAACCGAAGGCAGATGGTAATTATTGGGTAAATGCCGGCGATGATATTCTTTTGGTTTTGCCCAAGAGCACCAATGCGACAATTACCATGCAAGGTGATGAAATTGACGTCGATTGGCAGGGCATTGAAAAAGATGAAGATGCCACCGAGCGCGTGGTTGTATTTGGCGATGGTTCTGCAAAGATCAGCTTAAGTGCAGGTGGCGATGTGCGTGTGACCAATCGTGCGGATGCAGGTGATTCTGCTGAAGAGTTTGGGAATTTCGCGGGATTGAATTTTGATTGGTCTGGATTCGGTGATCGAATTTCGCGCCAGGTGGGGCAGGCTACGGCACGCGCGGCGAAGCGTGCCGAAGAAGCTGCTCGCCGTGCTGAACGTCACGTGGAACGGCAGGTTCGCCATGGGAAAGGCGGATTGTCGGGAGGGCGGTGGAATTGGGAATTCAAAGGATCACCGCCTACCCCACCCACACCACCGTTCCCTGCCTCTGAACCGGTTTCAGAAGATGAGCGTATGGCGATCTTGAAAATGCTGGCGGAGAAGAAAATATCTGCCCAGCAGGCGGAAGAACTATTGAATGCATTGGATGGAGGCAAATAATGTCTTCTGAAGAACGCAAGAAAATCTTGCAGATGGTGGAAGAAGGAAAGATCTCAGCTGAAGAAGCCGCTACATTAATGCGCGCACTGGATGAGGATGTTGAGGTCGAAGTCATTGAAAGCGAATCAGGTTCCGGCTTCGAAAGAGCCGAGGCGCCAGAGTTCGATGAGATCAAGGCGCGGGCGCGTCGCTTTGCGTTGATCCCGCTATGGACCGGCGTCTTCTTAACCGTATTTAGCGCCTGGAGCATTTATTCGATTCAACAAAATGCCGGTGTCAATTTTTGGTTTTATTGTATGACCCTGCCGTTGATGTTGGGTGTGCTGTTGATCGTGCTTGGGTCAGGTGGAAGTGCTTCGCGTTGGATCTATATCAATGTGGATCGTCGTGACGCAAAACCTGGCGATGGACCCAAGCATATCACGCTTGGCTTCCCCATTCCGTTTGGTTTGGTTGCCTGGTTCTTTGAAACTTTCGGGCACAACATTCACGGTATGAATAAAGCTAAAGTGGAGGGCATCGTTCAAATGATGCATGCCACAAAGGATTCTGGCGCACCCTTGATGGTCAATGTGGATGATGATGATGCACATGTGCAGGTGTATCTGGGTTAAGCGAAAGAATCTGATAGTTGCTGCAGAACGCAGTTATATTTCGGAGGTAGATATGGCATCAGTTGAAGAACGAATGAAGATTTTGAAGATGATCGAAGAAGGGAAGCTCAGTGCAGAGGAGGGGACGAAACTGCTCGCGGCATTGAATGTGAAACGGCCTCTGTCCCCCCGTCCACCGGGAATGGCTGGCGGTCCGCGCATGTTGCGGATCCGCGTCACCGATACACGTACCGGACGCTCAAAAGCCTCGGTGCAGATCCCGCTTGCGTTGGTGGATGCCGGTTTGAAGATCGGCGCGCATTTTGCGCCTGAGGTGGAAGGCGTGGATATGTCCTATGTGATGGAAGCCTTACGTTCAGGTATGACAGGCAAGATCATTGATGTGACCGATGAGGAGGATGGCGAGCACGTTGAAATTTACGTGGAATAAATTTTAAGAATAAAAATGCGATAATGACCCAGACAACGCAAAAGAACAACATTCCAATCACGGCATTGTTTACTGCCAATGCCATTTCACTGGTCGGCAATGTGTTGTCGGCGATTGCGATTCCATGGTTCGTGCTTCAAACCACAGGGAGCGCAACACGCACAGGCATTACAGGCTTTTTTACTGTGTTACCGGTTGTATTGGCGGGATTCTTCGGGGGAACTTTGGTGGACAGATTAGGATACAAGCGCACAAGCATTATTGCGGATATTGCAAGTGGGGTGACAACCGCGTTGATACCGTTGTTGTATTTCACGATCGGGCTTGAGTTTTGGCAATTAATGATACTGGTATTTTTTGGCGCGCTGCTTGATGCGCCAGGCAGTACAGCGCGCAGCGCATTGGTGCCTGAACTGGCGGAGATGGCACACATGCCCATTGAGCGCGCCACATCGCTGATTCATATTATTGAGAGAAGCGCGCGCTTGATTGGCGCGCCGTTGGGTGGTTTATTGATCGCCCTGATCGGGACGGAAAATGTATTGTGGCTGGATGCCGCATCCTTTTTCATCTCTGCAGGAATCATCGCGGTGACGATCAAAGTCCATCAGCCGGTGACTCATGAGGAGCAGGAGCAAAGCGGAGGGTATTTTGCAGAATTAGGCGAGGGGTTGAGATTTATTTACAACGACAAACTTATGCTGGCAATCGTCGTGATGATCATGATCACAAATTTTTTGGATGCAGTGTTTAGTGGAGTTGTTCAGCCGGTGTTTGTAAAACAAGTGTACGGTCAGGCGCTTGACCTGGGTCTGCTCATCGCCGCAAATGGAGGCGGAGCCGTGCTCGGCGCGCTGGTCTTCAGCGCGATCGGACCGCGTTTGCCGCGTCACACTGTTTTCGTTTTTGGATTTGTTCTCACCAGCTTGAGATTCTTCCTATATGCAACCTATCCGCCGCTCTGGATCGCGCTTATATTTGTTGTCATTTCCAGCATGGGTGCGGGACCACTTAACCCGATCATCGGCGCGGTGGAATATGAACGCGTTCCCAGGAACATGCGTGGACGGGTTGGCGGCGCAGTCGGTGCGGGAGCCTGGTCAGCGATGCCGCTTGGCATGTTAATTGGAGGTGTGCTCACTGAACAATTCGGCGTGCGACCTATGCTGATCGGGTTGGGAGTGATTTATTTTATTACCACTTTGAGCATGGCACTTATCCCGGCGATGAAAGAAATGAACCGTCGCAAGGAAATGACAGGGGAAGGCATACAGTAAATAGACTGGAAGATAAAAAGAACAAATGACAACCCTCATCTGGAGGGTTGTTTTACTTTTCGTGTTGTGATATTCTCCCGAAAATTTAAAGGAGCATCATGAAAACTACAAACCGTCCGGCGGGTATGTTCGGCTTTACAATTGTCTGGCTGGGTCAGATTATTTCAGTGATTGCCAGTTCAATGAGTCAATTTGCGTTGACGATCTTTATGTATGAAAAGACGGGAAGCGCAACCGCCCTTGGATTGATGCAGTTTTTTTTCTTCGTCCCGTTTCTGTTGATATCGCCGGTTGCAGGTGTAATGGTGGACCGTCATAACCGTAAGTTGATGATGATGGTCAGTGATCTGGCGGCAGGGCTTGCGACACTCGCTATTTTGATTCTGCAGGCATTTGGTATTCTTGAATATTGGCACTTGTATGGCACGTCAATTATTTATGGTTTGGGCATGGCGTTTCAATGGCCCGCTTATTCCGCCGCGATCTCAACCATGATCCCCAAGGAACGGTTGGGGCGTGCGAACGGCATGATGTCCTTGATCGAAGCTGGACCCGGGGTCGTTGGTCCTTTATTGGCTGGCGTTTTACTGCCTCTTATTAAACTTACCGGTATCTTGTTGTTTGATGTGGTAACTTTTTTATTTGCAATCTTTGCATTGATGATCGTCCATATACCGCAACCCGAACGTACGCGGGCAGGCGCCCAAGCCAGCGGCGGTATGTTGAAAGAGGCGGCGTTTGGATTCAAATATATATTCGACCGCCCAAGTCTTTTGGGATTACAGTTGATCTTTTTTGCAGGCAATCTTTTTGCCGGGATTGGATTTGCCGTTTTGGCACCCATGATCCTTTCGCGCTCAGGCAATAACAGCCTGATGTTTGGATCTGTTCAATCGGCAGGAGCAATTGCCAGCGTGGTAGGAGGCGTGATCATGAGCGCGTGGGGAGGCTTTAAACGGCGAGTCCATGGTGTCCTCATCATGTGGATCATTGGAGGAATTGGCTTTGCAATCGTAGGGTTTACCGGTGGGCTTCCGATCTGGATTACAGGTATGGTGCTGGGATCCATCTTGATCCCTTTGGGGAATGGATCGAACCAGGCGATCTGGCAGGCAAAGGTTGCCCCGGATTTACAGGGACGCGTCTTTTCTGCCCGCATGCTGATCGCGTGGAT
>Ga0180068_1000016_pt1 | contig 19791 bp, 19 predicted proteins | sample EasRivERM_16_10D_FD_121790 | JGI IMG/M metagenome (GOLD analysis project Ga0180068, IMG submission 121790) | Soil microbial communities from meander-bound floodplain in the East River, Colorado, USA - East River metaG ERMLT231A'_16_10D | ecosystem: Environmental > Terrestrial > Soil > Floodplain... | reverse complement strand
TAATAAAAAGATCGAACAGACCCTGTCAAAGTTGAATTTCAGACCGCGCAAAACCCTGCGTTTCAAAACACCCTTCGAGGTGTTCTACCATATAGCTGTTGCACTTACGACTTGAATTCATAACGTAAAACAGAAGGGTCTATTCCCTTTATATAGGCAAGCGTTTTTTAAGGGGAAGCGCTTGCCTTGAAATAATTTACCAAAGGAGAAAAAATGAACACTCGTAAATCGCTCGTTTCAGTATTGATGCTCGTAAGTGTATTGCTCTCGGCTTGTGCGCCAGCGGCAACGCCAGCCCCAACTGCCGTCCCGCCCACTGTAGTCTCAACCATTGCGCTCGCTTCGACTTTGACAACATTCTCACCCAAGACGTTCAATCTGCCCATCACATTGCGGCATGGTCCCGAATGGTCAGTTGCCGAAGAATATTCCGACGAGTTCTTGCTAAATTACGCAGGGCACGATGCAGGAGTAGCCTTCATAAATGTGAAGAATGCAAAGATCGCTGATGGTATTGCTTTTCCAGACGACTTTGTCACTTGGATTCAATCGCCCGATAGTTTATTTCAGGTTGTGGATTCCAAGCCAGTTCTTGTTGGTGGATTTAAGGGGATCCAAATCAATGCTATTGCCGCCTGTGGTGATAAAAAGAACTGGATCATGCTTTCAGGTACCGGTTGGGGATGCCCGGGGGTGGAGCACATCGGTTTTATCTACCTGGATAATGTCAATGGTGAGCGTGTCTTAATCCAGATCCAGGGCTCTCCAGACGGAAAAGACTACATGTTTATTGTGGAAGAATCTCAGAAAGTCCTGGACACGGTTGTGTTTTCAAAGCCGTAAAACAGAAAAGTAAACTCCTTCAATCACTTGACATACGCCTTCCCCGATGCGTCTGTCAAACTGACGAATTTTCATCGTCACGTTTTTCTCATGCAGGCGTGACTGGGAGTCTCCTGGTCACGCCTTGCGCTGTTTGTAGCGAGAATCAAAAAGGGCGCCGCGCGACGCCCTTGAAACAGAATCAGTTACCGGCCTAGAAAGATGCGATGGCACTTGCCTTGTCCATATAGGATTCGATGAACATGTCGAATCCGCTGAGAGTAAAGACTGTTTGTGTTTCCCTGGAGGGGTTAAGTATTTTCAAGTGCGGAGATTTATAAGTCCCCGCGTTGATGCCTTTCTTTATTTCTTCTTCACTTAAGTTGGCATCCGGATTCAGGGCGCGGAGTTTGTTAAAGATGACATGCAGCGCGCGCAACCCGGCACTGCTGATGAAGGGCGCATGGGAGAGATCCACCAGAATGTGACGTGTGCCGCCCTGGATCAGTTCTTCTGCCCTGGTCATAAAGGCTTCATAAGTCGAAGAGTCTATATTGCCATCAATGTGCATGGCCGTGATCGGAACCCTGCCGTTTTCATTTGAAACTTTGATCTCCATCGGATGCTCCTTGTTTGTTAATTTGATGTTCTGATTTATTTTATGCGGTTTTGATTTTTGTGCGCACACTGAACCACGCAGATACTCAAGCCCGCCTTGAGCGTGAGCCGAAGCGTCGGCTTAGAAAGAGGCGATGGCTTCTGTTTTATCAGTGAAAATCTCGATATACATGTCGAAACCACTCATTTCAAAAGTCTTTAAAGTCTCCTTCGAAGGATTCAGTAATTTTAGATGGGGCGATTTATAAGTCCCCGCGCTGATGCCTTTCTTGACATCTTCCTTGCTCATATCCAAATTAGGGTACAAGGCCCGGAGTTGATCGTAAATACTCTGCAAAGCCCGCATCCCTGCACTGCTGACATAGGGCGCGTGCGCGAGATCCACAAGTATATAGCGTGTGCCGTCCTGGATAATTTCATTTGCTTTCGCCTGAAATGCCGCGTAAGTGGACGAGTCGATATTTCCGTCAACATGCATGACCGTCACCGGGACACTGCCTTTTTCAACAAAGACTTTTATATCCATACACACCTCCGATAAGTTAACGATTTTAAATTATTATATCTTATCTCTTCGATAGTGGTCTTGATTAATGATGTAGATGCCGAGAAGAGCAATTACGCCGCCTATAACCTGCCAGACATTTGGGATTTCATTCAATAGCGGGATGGCGAGAATCGTAGTGACGACCGGTTGTAGGACCATGGTCGGTGCAACGATGGAGGCGGGTAAATGCCCAAGGGCATAAGCCAGCGCCATGTAGCCGATGATTTGCGAGATAAACGCGGTTGCAAGGAATATCAGCCAGGTATTTGTATCAAACCCTGTGAGTGGATTTTGAAAAGCGATGTTGAAGACGAATAAAGAGATGCTCGCGCCGACTCCTACCAGCCAGATGTGAACGACCGTATCGAAATGGATTCTGCTTTTTTCAGTGAAGAGAAAATAACAGCCGTAGAAAAATCCCGTAAAGATCGCCATGACATCGCCAATTCCAAAACGCGGATGGAGGATGAAGTCTGTGCCCATGATCAAGCCTGCGCCTGCCAATGTGATGGCGAGTCCGCGCCAGAAGGCGGTGGATAATTTTTGTTTGAGGATCAGCCATGTTCCCAGTGCGACCCAAAGCGGTGCGGTATTGCCAAGCAGGGTCGCGTTAGATGCGGTAGTGTAACTGAGAGATGTGGTCCATAACGCGAGATCAAAGGCTGTGAACGCACCTGCAATAAGTGGGAACCAAATCGCGGAGGATATGATCGAAGAATTTCCCCTTATACGCGTGATTAAAAAAGGAAGCAGGATAAATATTGAAATGAACATTCGATAGAATGCAGTCACGGGTCCGGGTGCGTTTGCCCAGCGTACGAACATCGCTGATAAACTTAATGCCGGCACGCCTATCCCTAATGCAAGATATGCAAGGGTGGTTTTATTTTTCATGGGTTGGGTTTTTCTTGGTGTATGAAGTAGAGGCGGTCCGCCAAGCGGAATAACGCACCTTGATGATCCTGAAGAGCCGCCCTTCCGGTGTTAAGCACGACTTATATAACTTGAAGATGATCGAGTATTGCCGGAAGTTCTGACAGTGAAGACATGCTCGCGTCGGGACTCACCCCTTCCTGCTTCTCCATCTCCGGGTCTGCGCGGCGGTTGATCCAGACTCCGTATAGCCCTGCATTCTGTGCGCCCTGAATATCGGCAGTGAGATTATCGCCCACCATCACAGCTTCAGAGGGGAGCAGGTACCAGTTGGCAAGCGCCAGCTCAAAGATGCGTGGATGCGGTTTGCGATAGCTACAGGCGGCGGACGTTAGAATAAAATCGAAATATTGACGTATCTTGAAGCCGCGTACCAGTTGTTGCACGTCCTGATCGTCGCCTGCGTTGGATATGATTCCAAGACGATAGCCGCTTTCCTCCAGCTTTTTCAGCGTGGGAATCGCATCCTGCTCCAGTACCCAATTGGTTTGTGTCACTGCAAACAAAGCATCGAGCGCATTTCGAAGGATATCGCTCGATACATCGTCATAGCCTTTATCCTTGAGAACGGCGCGCAAGACCTGGGTGTATGTTGATTCCAGCAGATCATTTTCGCGTTGCTTGAAATATTCGCCCAGGCGTTTACGGAATTCACTTGGAAATGTGCTGATATTTAATTCGATGCCTTGCGAACCCAAATAAGTTGTAAGGGCTTCGTCGGCTTGTGCGATGAACGGTTCCCAGGCATTCCGCCCGTACATGAGGGTTCCCCCGAAATCGAAAATTACTGCACGCAGAAAATTGTTTGGCATGACTTTTTAGGAATAATTAGGGAACCACCGGTCGTTGCGGCAGAGTGGTGACGAGCACCTTGTCCACACGCCGTCCATCCATATCGATCACTTCAAAGCGTAAACCGTGCCATTCGAATTGATCCGCAGTTTGCGGCACCTGACCAAGCGAAACCATCACAAATCCGCTCAAGGTTTCGTATTCGTCTTCATGCGGGAGGGCATGAAGTTTGAATATCTCTTTGAATTCATCCACTTCCAACATGCCGTCCAATAGCCATGAACCATCCTGTCTTTGCGTGGCTTGCGGCTCTTCCATTTCGATCTGCCCGACGATCTCTTCGAGAATGTCATTAATGGTCAATAAGCCTTGCAAGCCGCCAAACTCATCGATCACCAGCAAGAGTTCCGTGCTTTTTTCCTTGAAGATCTCAAGCGCACGCGATGCGAACATGGTTTCAGGAATGAAGAATGCCGGTTTGACCAGGTCTTTCAGCCTGATCTCTTCTCCACCTAAACTGCGTACCAGCAGGTCGCGGGCTTTGACGATGCCTAAAATTGCATCCAGTGAATCCTGCCGGACTGGGAAACGTGAAAATTCGCTCTCAGCAATCTTCTTGCGAATCTCTTCAACAGAATCTTTGATATCCAGATACACAATGTCAGTGCGCGGGGTCATGAGCGAATAGATACGCTGGTCGCCCAGGCTGAAGACACCTTCCACCATATCATGTTCAGCCTCTTCAAATATACCTGCTTCGGTGCCCTGGTCGATCATCAGTTGGATTTCTTCCTCAGTGACGGACGGTTCCTCGCTGATTTTTACGCCCATTAATTTCAATACAGACTCGGTGGAGAAACTCAGGAATCTTACAATGGGTGAGAACAACTTTGAGAAAAATATCATCGGAGCGGCAACCACAGAAGAAACCTCCTCCGGGTCGCGTAAAGCGAGACGTTTGGGTACCAGTTCGCCCAGGACAAGCGAAAGATAGGTGATGGGTAATACACCCACCAACAAACTGATCACGCCACTGTAGGGTGCCATGACCGGGAACTTATCAAGCTGGGCATTGATCCATACACCAAGCGTCGCACCGGTCAGCGCGCCGATAAATAGATCAATGGACGTAATTCCAATTTGAATGACGGAAAGGAATTGATTGGGATTCTCGGTGAGTTTCAGAACTGCATTGGCACGTTTATCGCCCTTGTTGCTTTCATTTTGTAGGCGTGCCTTGCGGACGGAAAGCAAAGCTGTCTCTGCCATCGCCAATACACCATTCAAGAGGAGTAATATTCCAATGGTGATCAGCCCGGATGTAAGATTAATTTCTATGGGGATTTCTGACATGTTTGGGTTGAACTTCTCTGTCTCTTTTTATGGTGCTATTGTACTATGGATAACCCGCTTACTACCGGACCGTTATGCCTGCTCCTGTTTCGACGCGTCCGATCACCCAAACAGCTTGACTCAAATCCTTTGCGCGCGTGAGGAATGAATCCAGTTTTTCCTGTGGAACGCCCAGTAATAAACCCCCGCTCGTTTGCGGATCGAACAATAACATTTGATTTTGCTCGTCTATTGATTTGGCAAATTCAACTTTTGATTCAAAGTGCATCTTGTTATCAAATGCACCGCCTGCGAAACATCCTTTTTCAGCGTACTTGCGTGCACATGCTATGAAGGGGATATTCGCAAACTCGAAATTCAAGGATACACCTGAAGCGTCTGCCATTTCCAGGCCATGGCCTAATAAACTATATCCGGTAATATCTGTGCCGCCGCGCAGACCAAATTCATTTGCCAGCTGACTTACGCTTTTGTTTAACTGTTTCATCCAGTTAACTGCTTCAGCGACATCCTGTGCCTCGGCTTGCTCACGCTTCAATGCAGTGGTTGTCACCCCAAAACCCAGCGGCTTTGTCAGCACAAGTGCGTCACCGACTTTGAGACCGCCTTTGCTGAGCATTTTGCGTGGGTCCACAAAACCAATGACAACGAGTCCATACTTTGGTTCTTTGTCCTTGACCGTATGCCCGCCTGCGATGACGACCCCGGCTTCGCGCGCTTTCTCCGCGCCGCCGCGAATGATCTCGCTGGAGATTTCGTTGGGTAAATCATCGGGTAACGCGGCGACATTCAATGCCAGAAAAGGCTGTCCGCCCATTGCATATACATCCGACATGCTGTTCGCCGCGGCAATCGCGCCATAATCGTAGGCGTTATCCACCACAGGGGTGAAGAAATCGGTTGTCACCACGAGCGCGCGGTCATCATCCAAACGCCAAACAGCCGCGTCATCCGGTTCGCGCAGACCAACCAAAAGGTCCGGAAATGAGGCGGCATCGAAGATGTCTTTGACAGGACGCAGAACCTGCGTCAGCGCGTCAGCGCTAAGTTTGGACGCTCAACCCGCGCACGTCGATAGAGTCGTGAGGCGGATTTCGCGTCCGGTTTGAGGGATGGGCATTTGTTTATCGTGGATAATTGGTCATCCTTTGCCACGGATTTCACAGATTTGCACGAATTTATTAAAAAACAAACTGCGAAAATTCGTGTAATCCGTGGCTAAAGGTTTTTCGAGAGTTAATATTTATTACGGCGTTACGACGACCGGTTCCGTTACGCTACCCGGCAACGGCAAAATGAATTGATTGTCCGTTGGAATGAAAATGGTTTGCACGCCGGGCGCAAGTTTCAGGATATATTGATATTGCACCAACGCCGGGGTCAGAGATTCTGCGAGCAATTGGTTGGCTTTGGCTTCCGCTTCTGCATTAATGAGTCTGGCTTCCGCCGCGCCTTTTGCCGCGATGACTGCCGCATCCGCCTGACCTTGTGCAACCTGACGGGCTTGTTCGGCTTCCTGTTTCTTTTGTTCAACGGTCAATGCCGCTTGTTGTGCCAGTTGTTCGGCGATCTGTTTTTGTTCCACTGCCGCCGCATAGCCTTCGCTGAAGTGGATATCGCGCAAAACGAAATCGAGCAGGCGTAAATTATTATCTGACAGGCTGCGTCCCAGCTCTTCCGTTATGATGTTGACGATTTCAACGCGTTTGGTGGAAACCACTTCCTCGACGCCATATTGCGAGATCGCGTCGCGGATGATGCCGCGCGCTTCAGGACGCACAAACTCATCCTCAAAGCGGTTCTGCCATGCAATGTGAAGTTGCACCACCTTGTTTGGATCAATCTGATAAATTACCGAGGCGTCAATGATGACTTCCTGCCCGTCTTTTGTACGTACCCGGATCGAATCATCTCCGACCACCTGACCTTCGCCCGATACAGCTGACATGGTGTAGGTCTGATTCGAAATTGAGTACATAACCGGTTGCTCAACAATGGGTATGATCCAATGTAGTCCAGCGTCAAGTGCTTCCTGACGAACGCCTCCTGATCTGATTGTTCTTACCACACCGCGCTCACTGGATTCAACATAAACCAATCCAGCCCCCAGCGTCGTCAGCACTACTGCCAACACAAGTACGATCACCACTGTGGATCCAAATCCCTTTGCGCTTTGATTACGGCTGGTACGTGAAATGGCGAGCACACCCAATCCGATTGCGGCAAGCCAGGCAAAGCCAGCCAAAGAGCGAATTACATCAACGATATTCATTGTTCCTCCAATTCATAGTTGAAATTATTATACCGCCATGATAGCATTGCGGTATGCATACGGGTAAAGGACAAATACTCGAATTAATTCTTCAGGATGGATTTCGCCTCGCGCGCATATCCTGCCCGCAGAATTTGATCCCGGCTCCGGGACAATACCTGCTGGCAAGCGACGCTTCCGACTCACCGTTGCCTGTTCCTCTTTATTATACGGATTCTACGCTGGAAGGTAGCGCCATGGCGTCGTGGCAACATTTCCTCGCGGCCCCTCCGATTCCAGAAGCATGGATGCCTGGCATGGATGTTTTCTTACGGGGTCCTTTGGGACGCGGGTTTGTGATTCCTGGTTCGGCAAAAAAGATCGCTCTGGTGGCGTGCGATGATTCACCGTTGCGTCTGCGCGGGTTAATTCGGCAGTCCTTGAAACAGGCTGCCGCAGTTGTGGTGGTTTCTGATTTTGCCGTGGATACTCTGCCTGACGAAGTGGAGGCGCAACCGCTGTCCGCTTTATCTGAAATCATGGATTGGGCTGATTTTGCCGCGTTCGATGTGGCGCGCACGAATCTGTTTGAGTTGAGAGAAAGGCTTGGGGGGTTGCAGCAGGCTCAGTCATTGTATGAGGCGCAGGTCTTAATCCGCACTTCTGTGCCTTGTGGGGGAGTCGCTGAATGTGGGGTGTGTGCGGTGAATTTCAAGTCTGGTTGGAAGATGGCTTGTAAAGAGGGACCGGTCTTTGATTTACGGGAAATCTAAAACCAAATTCTGAAAGATGTTGTCGTGGTTCCTTTCAGGCTTTGATAATTTACTGTGATCTCAATGGGTACGAGTTCCCCTGATTTTTGATTTTGAAAGTTAAATGAAATTTGCGCGATGCCCACGGCATTGGTGGTGAATGAAAATTCCTGGTTTGTGCCATCCCGTAACTTGACGAGCGCTTTGCCGCTTGCGCCGGAAACTGCTTTTGAGATCTGGTTTTGGACGATGATGTAAACAGTTTGTTGACCGCTTTTGAGGGTGACCGCCTTTAAAACAAATGCGCGCACCTTCAGCGATAACACAGGGTTGATGGTTGCATCGGCCTGTTCGATTGGCTTGAGTTGGGCGGGGTCTTCCTTAAGTTGATCGAAATAAATTCGGCCAAGATCTGAAATGACCACGCGTTGATCTGCGGGGCGGTCGGCGCGCCATTCAAAACGTGCTCTTTCGAAATATTGAACGATCAATCCATCGCTTGATTCAAATGGAGAGATTGGGTTGCCAAATTGAGAGGGTCCACCATTGGCTGTGTAAAAATCAAGGAAAGTTAAGCAGACCGGGAAACCCGTTGGATACACCTCACAGGCGTTGGGGTTATTGATCGTCATTGGGCTTTTGGGTTGATAGGTGAGAGTGCCAAGCGTGGAGAGTTGAACAGTTTGGGTGGCCGTTAGTTCAAAACGGACGCGTTGAAAATATTGAACGGTCTTGCCATCCTTGGATGTCATCTGCTCTGTGATCGGATATCCAAATACTAATTGTGGGTTTTTTGCGGACTTGTAAAATTGCAGGAAGGTGCCTTTTACGTTATGACCGGTTTCTGCAAAGAATTGAACATCTGTTGCCTGCGCCTGTGCCGTCGCCTGAGTCGTCAGCAAAATTGTGAAGATCAATACGGGTATTACAAATCGCCGAATCGCATTCATTGAAATTATTATACTCACAATTTCACTGGGTATTGTCACCTGTACTTATCAATGCCTTAACGATGCGCTCTGCCGCATGTCCGTCACCATACGGATTGGACGCCTTCGCCATCTTTGCATATGCGAGCGGATCATCCAATAAGCGCGTCGCTTCCTCGACAATGTGGCTGGTCTCTGTTCCAACCAGCTTAAGTGTCCCCGCGTCGACTCCCTCCGGACGTTCGGTTGTTTCCCGCAAAACCAAAACAGGAATGCCAAATGCCGGCGCTTCTTCCTGTATTCCGCCTGAATCGGTGAGGATCAGGGACGCGTATTTCATCAAATGCACAAGCGGTAGATAATCCAACGGCGGTAATAAGGTAACGTGTTTTACATCTTTCAAGATTCGATTGACAGGTTCCTGCACGTTTGGATTCAAGTGAACGGGATAAACAATTTCGACATCTGCGCGTAAAGCAAGTTCTTTGAGGGCGATGCAAATATTTTCGATTGGCTCACCAAAATTTTCACGTCTGTGGGCAGTGATGAGGATTAATCGTTTGTTGTTCGTTGCGCTGAGTGAAGCGGAGTGAAGACGAAGCACAGATACCGAACTAACACCCAATTTTTCAACCAACTCTTTTATTTCCTGTGGCTCAGCCTGTTTTGATACAAAGTTCAAAGCGTCAATGACAGAATTCCCTGTTACTCGGATGGCGTTAGGGTCAATGCCTTCGCGTAGCAAATTTCCTTGTGACCATTCGGTCGGTGCAAAATGTAAGTCCGCAGTGACTGTTGCCAGACGGCGATTGATCTCTTCAGGGAAGGGGTGCCATTTGTTATGAGTGCGTAACCCTGCCTCGATGTGACCAAATTTGATCTTGCGATAAAAGGCGAGCAGTGATGTTGTCACCACTGTGGTAGTGTCACCGACAGCCAGCACCCATTCGGGTTTGAATTCTTCAAGGATGGGATCAAGATGGGTAAAGATACCCGCGCTGATTTGCGCCATGGTCTGACCTTCGCGCATGAGGTCAAGATCATAATCTGGTTTGATCTGGAACAATTCCAATACCTGATCGAGCATTTGACGGTGTTGGGCGGTGACACACACCCGCGCTTCAATGCCGTCTGTTTCCTTCAACAGTCGCACAATGGGAGCCATTTTTATTGCTTCTGGACGAGTACCGAATACGGAGAGGATTTTCATCTCGATTTACGATTTGCGATTGACGATTTGTTGTTGCCGAGTAGATGTACTGTGAAGCCTGCATTTTGCCATGTGATTGCATCCCAGGCATGGACACAGTCAATGATGATGCGAGCTTGGGTCTTTGTAGCGATTTCTTTCGGGTTGAAGTTTTTGAATTCGGTGTGTTTTACAAGCAACACAATGGCATCGGCATCTTGAAGCGCGGTTTCAAGGTCGGGTGCCATATCAATTCCGTGTATATCTGCATCCGGCTTGAAAGGTTCCCATACTTTGACTTGCGCGCCTGCCTGTTGAAGTAAGTGGACCACCTCTGTGGCTGGGCTTTCGCGCAAATCATCCACATCAGGCTTGTAGGCGAGACCGAGCACGGCAATTTTTTTGCCGTTCAATATGCCTAAGCCACTATCCTCGGCAGCGTTCCCATCGACTGCGCTTCGACTGCGCTCTGCTCCGCTCAGCGCGAAAAAAGCCTGTTTTATTTTCTCCACAACAAAATGAGGTTGCGCATCGTTGACTTGGCGCGCATGATAAATAAGCGGAGTCAATTCAGGCGCGGCTTCCACAAAGAACCACGGATCCACGCTGATGCAATGACCGCCGACGCCGGGTCCCGGGCTGAGGATGTTGATGCGTGGATGGCGATTGGCAAGGCTGATGGCTTCCCAAACATCCACGCCGAATTTTTCGGCGAGGCGCGAGAATTCATTGGCAATGGCGATGTTCACATCACGCGTGGTATTTTCCATGATCTTGACCATCTCGGCTGTGGTTGCATCGGTTTCGAATATCTCACCTTTGACAAAGGTCGCGTAGAGATCGTGACCTGCTTTTGCTGATTCAGGTGTGATGCCGCCAACGACGCGTGCGTTCTCGATTAGCTCGCGTAGAATTTGTCCGGGTAGCACGCGCTCCGGTGAATAGCAGAGATAAAAATCCACTCCGGCTTTCAAGCCTGATCGTTCAAGGATCGGTTTGACGAGATTGAGCGTTGTCAGCGGGGGCGAGGTTGATTCGAGAATGACCAGATTTCCCTTGCGAAGATTCGGGAGGATGGCTTCCGTGGCGGAGGTCACCGCGCGCATATCCGCCAGTTTGTATTTTTGTCCGTTATAGTCGCCTTGTTCTTGATCTTTGAAGGGAGTGGGAACAGCGATGATAAACGCGTCTGCTTCTGCAAGTTGGGTGGAAAAGGAAAAATTTCCAGAGTGAATGGCCCGGGTGACCACATCGCGCAATCCCGGTTCATGGATGTGAATTTCGCCCTTGTTGAGTGTATTGATGATGTTTGGGTTGATATCCACGCCCAGGACTTTGAATCCGTGTATGGCAAAGGTGGAGGCGGTCGGCAATCCGATATAGCCGAGACCGATAAAGCAAATCTTTTGAAAGTTCACTTGTGCTCCGTAAGTATTGGGGATTTATGAATTCGGAATGGGTCTATCCTGATCGGGGTTAGTGCTGTTGAATCCGACGAGTTTATCCCATTCAATTGCGCCGGTAATTTTGTTCAAGCAGTTTTTATATACAACAGCAGAGAACCGAGATACTGTTTTTAGTTTTTCATCATCAACATCAAATTCATGCGCTCTAAATAAGTCAATAATCTCACTGCTTTTGCCCGGTGATTTACGTATTTCCACAACCACCGACTCTTTTTCCAGACCTTCTAGGAATTTATCAACATAAGAATGGAGAATATCGTCAACCGTTCCTTTGCAAACCTTGGAGTATCGAAGAGGAATATCCAGTAAATCTTTTAGTTGCAGATTTCTTAATGCTTTGTTTTTGATTTTGAGTTCTGCCGCCAATCTATCCTTTAGGGCGGATTTGATATTAAACATTATTGAGTTTCCTTTTGGATAAAATCTTCATCAACAGGGGGTGTTTAAGAAAGGTGCCCCATGAGGTTTATTGTAGACTCGTAGAAACAAAAACCCTCTTTTATGTCTCTATCACCTCAAAATCTAATTCTAATTTTTCACACAAGTTTCTGAGTACTTGCAATGATCTTTCTCTAGCATAGTGACTTTCAATGGTATAGTCTTTATAGGTTACTGGATAGAAAAAAGGTTTACCGTTCGGGTGTATAGGCGGGTTTTCGTTAGTTAAGATATATCGGGTGTTAGTAGTTCCCCACGGTAATGGGGTCTTAAAGACGTATTGCTTATCTACAATGTATTTGAGTACATCCTCATAAAGCAACCTGACTGTTCCGTTCGAAAAGACCTTGTTGCCTAATTTTACTGCTATGCGACCTGTGGCGCGTCCCTTGTTATCCTCAAGGTCAGTTGTACTGAAATCTATAGAGCCTGTTGCGACAAGTGCATCGTAAATTGAATCGAAAACGTCGCTATATTTTTCGTGAAGTGCAAGAGCTAATCTTTTTTCTTCGTTTGTGATTGCCATTTTGATACCTCTATATCGTGTTTTTAAGTTTTTCATGTATTGAATTATGAAGGGTTTTACTTTCTCATTCAGGTTTGGATGGTCTAAAAGCGGGACGAGAAGCTTGTCATTGAATAATTGATAATCCATGCAATACCATCTTTTATCGCCGACCGTGGATTGCGAATCTTGCAATAGCTTAGGCGTCACGTACACTAAAAGGTTTACGTCGTGTGGGTGATTGGTAAAAAGCCAGTCGGCATATTTGGATGACTGCTTGCCGTTTGGCTTCGAGTCTATTTTTAATTCAAAAATGATGTTTAATTTCCCCGTGTTGCCATCGAAGCCAGAGTATTCTGCGGTTACAAAGATGTCGAATCTACCAATGCCAGAAACACTAGTTTCAGTTGGCAGGTTTTCATTTGGTGAAACTTGTATTTCTGAAAATTCTGCCGTTGGCAAAACAGTAGTTAGGTATTTTTCCGATTGGTTTGAAGCTTTGACGCATTTTTCATCAAGGAGCAATAAGAGGAATCGGCGTAACACGTAATCTGATAATAAATGTGAACCATTTGCATCTAGTAGCCAACCAAAGAAAGACGAATGCCAGCGCTCGTAATGCGCTCGCCCAACAATTTTAAAAAAATTGGGTTCACTAAGGACATTCTCGAACTTTATGAACTCTGATTCAGAAATCAGGCTCAAAAGCCTTTGTGTAAAACTTGATTTTCGTTTTTGTTTTGGCACGATTGTAAAATTATAATCCTTTTATGCTCGAATGTATAAATTTCTAACACAAAACCTCATTGCTGTGAATTATGCAACGTGGAAAAGGTTCTTGCGTAGACATAATCAGAAACTTGTTTCTTGTTGTATAATGAATTGGAGGCACAATGGACTTCCTGCTCGATCCGAATATAGCGTATCTGATTCTGCTGGCGAGCGTGTTGTTAGGGTTTATGGCGCTCGTCTCGCCAGGGACGGGGTTGTTTGAGGTGGGGGCATTTTTCAGCATTGCATTAGCTGGGTACGCGGTTTACAATCTGTCTTTCAATTGGTGGGCGCTTGTTCTGCTTATGTTGAGTATTGTTCCCTTTGTGTATGCGATCCAAAAGCCAAAACGTGAAATGTATCTTGGGCTGGCAATCCTGATGATTATCATTGGGTCTGTGTTCATGTTCCCGCGCGTTGATGGAAAGGATTCTGTGAATCCGTTTGTTGCAATTACTGCCTCGGTATTAGTGGCGGGTTTCCTGTGGATTGCGGTTCGCAAATCCATGGAGGCTAGAAGTGTAAGACCAACTCATGACTTGGATGCTCTGGTGGGGCAGGTTGGGGAAGCCCGGACACGGGTCCACGATGAAGGAAGCGTACAGGTTGCTGGCGAGTTATGGTCGGCTCATAGTGAAAAACCAATACCAGCTGGCAGTGCAGTTCGAGTTGTCCGCAGGGATGGATTCGTTGTCGTTGTTGAAAAAGTTGCCTGATCAAATTTTCAAAAGGAGAGAATAACATGCCTGATCTTTTCACTAGTGGTGCTTTTTGTTTTGTTGGTGCGATCCTTGTCATTGGTTTTATCTTTCTAGCCAATGCCATCAAGATCGTGCCTGAGTATCAAAGGCTGGTGGTCTTCCGTCTGGGTCGTAGTATCGGACCGAAAGGACCGGGTATCACTTTGCTGATCCCGGTGATTGACCGTGCTGTGCGCGTGGATTTGCGCGAGCAATTGCGGGAAGTACCACATCAAGTGTCAATTACTAAGGATAATGCACCGATTTCAATAGACTTCCTGTGGTATTTCAAAGTGCTCGACCCAGCCGAGTCTGTATTGCAGGTGGGTAACTTTGAGGCGGCCGCGGCTGGTATTGCGGCAACCACCTTGCGTGCGGTCATCGGTGGTATTCCACTTGATGATGTACTTTCCGAACGCGAGCATATCAATAATATGCTTCGCACCCGTCTCGATGAAGTGACCGAGCGTTGGGGTGTAAAAGTGACCAATGTGGAAATCCGCGAGATCGTCCCGCCGCGCGAAGTTCAGGACGCAATGAACCGTCAGATGTCTGCTGAACGTATCCGCCGCGCGCTGGTGACTGAATCCATGGGTGATCAGGAGGCCGCAAAGAACCGCGCCGAAGGCACCAAGCAAGCCGCCATCTTGTCAGCTCAGGGCGAGCGCGAGTCCAACATTTTGCGGGCAGAAGGCGAAAAACAGGCGCAGGCTTTACGCGCCGAAGGTTTCGCTGTAGCATTGGAACAAATCTTCGCTGCCGCTGGAAAAGTGGATCAGAAGACCATGACCTTGCAATACTTTGAAACGCTAAAATCCATTGGCGCTAGCCCGTCCACAAAATACATCTTCCCGATGGAGTTCACGAGCATGCTGGAAAATTTCATGGGTAAAAAGTAGACAGGTCGGCAGGTAAACGAGTAGACGAGTCGAAAGCGGAGAGGCAACTTTCCGCTTTTTGTTTGATAAAATTTAGCCGTATGGAAATCCAGCCTGCAAACCTTCTTGATCTCAACGCATTGCGACGACTCGAAAGCGCGTGCTTTGATAAAGACGCCTGGTCTTTTTTGGATTTGATCGCCGTCTTGACCTGGCCTGAAGTGATTCGCCTCAAAGCATTGGACTCTGGCGAGATGATCGGCTTTGTCGCCAGCGATTCCCGTTCATCCGAGGGGGTGGCCTGGATCTCGACCATTGGAGTTGATCCACGCTACCAGCGCCGCGGCATCGGGCGCGCTCTCTTGCGGGCGTGTGAAGCGCAAATAAATCTGCCGCGCATGAAGTTGACCGTGCGAATTTCCAATCAGAGTGCGATCGCGCTTTATGAACAGGAAGGCTATCGAATGGTTGATCTCTGGCGGGGTTACTACAGTGATGGGGAAGATGGCCTGGTGATGGGGAAAAATTTGTAATGTGTGGGATATAATCATAATCAATGACCCAGCAAACACTACCTCCACCGGTATGGGTGGATCGACAGGATAAATTCAATCAAATGGTGGCGGAGTTATCCGCACAGGCTCGTGTTGCAGTGGATACTGAATCGAACAGTTTACATGCCTACCGAGAACGGGTTTGTTTAATCCAATTCTCGACTTCCAAAAAAGATTATGTGGTTGATCCTCTGGTCATTCAAGACTTGAGTCTGCTTGCCCCGTTATTCGCCAACCCCAAAATAGAAAAGATCTTTCATGCGGCAGAATATGACCTGATCTGTTTGAAGCGTGATTTCGGCTTCGAGTTTACCAATCTCTTCGATACGATGCAGGCCGCACGTATTCTTAGTTATCCGTTCGTTGGCCTGGATAATCTCCTTGCCGAGAAATTTGGCGTGAAGATCGATAAGCGCCATCAAAAAGCGGATTGGGGGGCGCGTCCTTTAACTCCCGCCCAAATGGATTATGCGCGTTATGATACGCATTATCTGTTCCAATTGCGGGATGTGCTTGAAAAAGAATTGAAGGAAAAAGAGCGCTGGGAACTTGCGCTTGAGGATTTTGCGCTGGCGTGTAATCTGGGTGATGTGAAGGAAAAGAATAACGGCTCATCATGGAAGCGATTTGCCGGGCGCAAGGATTTATCCCTGCGTGATCTGACGGTTGTAAATGAATTGTGCATCTGCCGCGATCAAATTGCAAAGAAATTGGACCGTCCAGTGTTTAAGGTTATTGGGGATGATATGTTGTTGGACATTGCCCGGAAACTGCCTGAAAAAGATGTTGACCTTGCAGGCATCGGCTTGAGCACAAAGCAGATAAACCTTTGGGGTCATGAAATATTGGCGGCGACAAAGCGTGGGGCGGAGGCTCCACTGGTGAAACGGGACCAAACCCAACGTCCGAGTGATGCGCTGCTTAGGCGCATGGAAAAGTTGAAGGTGTGGAGAAAAAAGATCGCCAGAGAAATGTCGGTAGAGTCGGATATCGTCCTGCCGAAAACCTATTTGAATATTCTGGCTGAAAACCCACCTAAAAATCTTAAAGAGTTGGAAGCCGCGTTGAGCGAAACACCAACCCGCTTTGGAAAATATGGCGCAGAGATCTATCGTTTGATCGGAGGCTGACATGCGGGTCAATTTTCACGGCGCGGCGCATACGGTGACGGGGAGCCAGCATCTATTGGAGATCAACGGGCAGCGTCTCCTGCTGGACTGTGGGCTGTACCAGGGTCGACGTGATGAATCTTACTTGCGCAATTTGAATTTTTCTCATGACCCGCGCAAAGTGGACGCAGTATTGCTCTCGCACGCGCATATTGATCATTGCGGTAATCTGCCAAACCTGGTTGATGATGGCTACGATGGACCAATCTACGCCACGCGTGCGACCGTTGATCTTGCAACAATCATGATGGCGGACTCAGGGCGCATTCAGGAATCAGATGCGGAGTTCGTCAACAAAAAACGCTATGCGCGCCGTGAGACACCTATTGAGCCACTTTACACGGAAACTGATGCACAGAAAGCTGCACAACTTTTTCAGGGTGTGGATTATGATGTAGCGTTTGAACCGATTCCCGGGGTTGTGGCGCGGTTCATGGAAGCAGGCCATATTCTTGGGTCTGCGGCAATTTCATTGGAAATTGAAGAAAAAGGACGAAAGATACGGTTTTGGTTTTCTGGTGATATTGGTCGGTATAAGTTGCCTTTATTACGTGACCCTGTCCTGCCTACTGCAGTGGATTATTTATTAATGGAATCAACCTATGGCGATAAATCTCATAGTGACCCCTCGACGGCATTCGACGAATTTCGGGAAGTGGTAAAGCGCACATTGCAGCGCGGCGGAAAATTGATCATACCTGCTTTTGCAGTGGGACGTACTCAGGAGATTGTTTATCATTTGAATCATGTGATGAGTGATGGGGAAGTCCCTGTTGCACCGGTTTTTGTGGATAGTCCATTGGCTGTAAATGCCTCGCAGGTTTTTCGAAAACATCCTGAGTGTTTTGACGATGAGACGCGTGATTTTGTGCTGGCATCACATCACCCCGCATTGGATTTCAAAATGCTGACCTATATTCAATCTGTGGAAGAATCAAAGGCATTGAATGAACGTAAAGAGCCGATGATTATCATCTCTGCTTCGGGTATGGCAGAAAACGGGCGCATATTACATCATCTCAAGAACAATATTGAAAACCCGAATAATACAATTTGTATTGTCTCCTGGCAGGCTCCGCATACGTTAGGGCGCAGACTGGCAGACCGCGAGAAGCAGGTCAAAATATTTGGTGAGGTGTACAACCGGAAAGCAGATGTAGCTACCATTGGCGGCCTCTCCGGTCATGCCGGGCAGGACCTGCTGATTCGTTATGCGACGAATGTCAAAGAGACAGTGAAGAAGATTTTTCTGGTACATGGTGAAGAAAAGCAGGCGGGTATCCTCACTGGTAAATTGAAAGAACAAAATATGCGTGAGGTATATTACCCTGAACTGCATTCGAGTGTTGAAATCTAATTCACACAGAGCGGAACGAGCCGATGGGCGAGTAAAGTCGAAGTGCCTGAATTAAGATATAATACCGCCCGCAAGAATGAATTTGGGAAGGTGCCAGAGTGGCTGAATGGGATAGTCTCGAAAACTATTGTGGGCTCCGGTCCACCGAGGGTTCGAATCCCTCCCTTCCCGCAAGCCCGGATACGCGTCCACAAGGACGCGTATCCGTTTCCACCGTACGCCCCATTGAGGGGATGGTATTCGAATCCATCCCTCCTGCTAATTAGTTTCTGGTGCAAAAGGCGCACCGTTGAACATTAGCAATTGACAAACGAAAAGCCTCTTTGGTAAAAGGAAGGTGCCTAAACCAAATCCATATACCGCAGAGGCACTGCAATGTTACGTGAACATTACCCGGTTGACAAGCTTTTTGAAGAAGTCCTTGGATACGTTCCTGATCTTGCTCCTGAACTAGGGAAGATCGATAGCTATCTGGAAGACGAGAAGTTGTATCGCCTGATCAAGAAGGATCTTTCACAAAGACGGCCGAAGACCATGCAAACCGGACGGAACTCAACACCCGTGGACGTGATCTTGCGGATGCTGGTGGTGAAACGGTTGTACGGAACCAGTTATGAAGAGACGGAACGGCAAGTGAGTGACAGCCTGAGGTTGCGGCAGTTCTGTCGAGTGTATCTGAATGCAGTACCGGATGACACGACCCTGATCCGCTGGGTCAATCTGATCCAGCCCAAGACCCTGGAGAAATTCAATCAACGGCTCGTGCAGTTGGCGATAGAGCGCCAGGTGACGCGCGGTCGGAAACTGCGGACCGACGGGACGGTGGTGGAGAGTAATATTCGTGCACCCAGTGACGGACGTCTGCTGGCCGATAGTGTGCGTGTCCTGGCAGGCAGTGTGGCTCGCGCTCAAACCATCTTGAAAGCCGCTAGGCAGAAAGTCCAGGAAGAGTTTGAAGATTTCACGCAAACTGCCAAAGGGCTTGCACGCCGGATTGGTGAAACTTTGCGCAGTCAGAAAGAGGCAGCCCAGGCAGCGGGCAAACAACAATACGAGAAATTACTCGCCATGACTGGTCAAACCATTGACTGGGCGGTTCAAACCCAAAAACAGTTGCAAAAGCAATCCCAACAAAAAGCAAAGCGGCTGGCTGAGACTCTCAACACTTTTATTCCGCGTGCCCGACAGGTGATCGATCAAGCGACCCGTCGGGTATTGAAGGGCGAGCAAGTGCCTGCCACAGAAAAGCTTGTCAGTATCTTTGAAGCGCATACCGATATCATTCGGCGCGGCAAGGAAGCCAAACCGGTGGAGTATGGACACAAGCTCTGGCTCAACAAAGTCGAAGTGGGCATCGTCAGTCACTACCGCATTCTAGATGGCAACCCGAGTGACGAAAAACAATGGCAGCCCAGCTTGCAGGCTCACCTCCAAACCTTCCTGCAGCCTCCGCTTCAAGCGAGTGCCGATCGTGCGCTCTCCTCGGATCCCAATGAAACACTGGCGCATGATCTGGGCGTGCGAGATGTGGTCATTCCAAAACGGGGCTACCGTTCCAAGGCACGCCTGAAACATGAGCACAAAGTTTGGTTCGTGAAAGGTCGGCATTGGCATGCAGGCGTGGAAGGTCGCATCAGTGTTCTGAAGCGAGCGCATGGTTTGGGTCGCTGCCTAAATCATGGAAAAACAGGCTTTCAAGGCTGGGTGGGTTGGGGCGTGATCGCTGG
>Ga0180068_1000014_pt1 | contig 20277 bp, 21 predicted proteins | sample EasRivERM_16_10D_FD_121790 | JGI IMG/M metagenome (GOLD analysis project Ga0180068, IMG submission 121790) | Soil microbial communities from meander-bound floodplain in the East River, Colorado, USA - East River metaG ERMLT231A'_16_10D | ecosystem: Environmental > Terrestrial > Soil > Floodplain... | reverse complement strand
GCTCTCTGAAACACAACTTGCTGTCGACAAGCTCAATCATCGTCCTAGAAAGTGCCTTGACTTCAAGGCCCCTTTTGAAGTATTCTTCGATCACTCTGTTGCACTTCAGAGTTGAATCCAAGCTTGAAAATGAGTTGCCAAAAGGTGTTAATTTGAATGATACGGAATGTGAGGAAGAAAAACAGGCAAAAAAATCATACAAAAACCTGTTTCGATTTTGCGATGTCATCGCCCAGGACTGAAATTTCTGTTGATGGGAGTGGCGGGCAATGGGACAATTCAAGTGTAAAATTTACAGGCACAGACTTAAATATAGAGGAGCAACCATGAGCGAATTCACTGACATTCCAGGATTTTCCACAGAAGAAGTTATTCGCCAGGTGGAATTGAATCTATGGGAAACGTGGTCGAATTTTGGACGCGGGCCAGAGTGCATCCTGCATAATGAGCACGATGCACTCTGGTTTGAGACGCCCATCCCCACCCTTCCGTACAATACCGTCCTGAAGTTTCAGGTGGAACAGAACGTTGATCAGAGAATTGATCATCTTCTCAGCCGCTATAAGGAACGGAATGTTTCCATCCTGTGGATCGTTCACCCTTCCCACCTGCCTCTCGATCTTCCCGAGCGTCTGCAAAAACGCGGACTGCAGGAAATCGAGATCGCTCCATGCATGGCTCGGAGTTTGGAGAATCTCCCTGAAGCGCCTCCCATCCCTGAAGGTGTCAAGATACGCGAAGCCACCGAAGACAACGACCTCATTGAACTATATGGTCTTGCGGCGTGGCGCTGGGGTGTTCCCGAGGAGTATCGCCCACAGTTGGGGAAGATGATCGAGAAATTTCAGATCGGCGAACGCACTTCCAATACGCGCTTTTGGCTGGCATGGAAGGACGGCGTTCCAATTTCAAAGATCGGTTTATATAACGGTTCAGGTTCGGCCGGCATCTACGGTGTGGCGACCAAACCGGAAGCGCGCGGCCTGGGTATTGCCAGCATCCTGATGATTACCGCCATGCAAGCCGCAAAAGATATGGGGCATTCACTCGCCGTTCTGGACTCATCCCCGCTGGCGGAAAATCTTTACAAACGGCTTGGCTTCAGCACGGTTGCTCCGCTCCGCTTGTATTCCCCCATCGCGGCATATTTATAACGTGGTCACGTCATTGAGTATCAGGTAACCTGGACTATCTCTGCGCCTACGTATAGATCGGTTTTCGCCAACGGAACAAGGAAATATTAATGTCAAATAAAAACGAACCGTTCAAATTTGAAGACCATTTTTCGGAACAATCCCAGCAATACGCGCAACACCGGCCGAGATATCCAGATGAAATTTATTCCTATCTCGCCTCGATTACACCCGGTCATTCCTCGGCCTGGGATTGCGGCACCGGCAATGGCCAGGCTGCGATTGGTCTTGCCAAATATTTTGATAAAGTTCACGCCACGGATGCCAGCACAGAACAGATTTCGCTTGCATATCCGCATCCCAAAGTGGATTATCATGTCGAACCCGCCGAACGTGTATCCCTCAGCGCCGCCAGCGTGGACCTGGTCACGGTCGCGGTTGCAGTTCACTGGTTCAACTTCGACGAGTTCTACCGCGAAGTAAAGCGTGTACTCCGCCCAAATGGTGTTATTGGGGTGTGGACATATAGCCTGACTGAAATTTCACCGGAGATCGATCAATTGGTCCGGCAGTATTATGGTGAAATATTAAGCGGCTTCTGGCCCGAACGTATCCACTACCTTGAAGAACGTTATCAAACCATCCCGTTCCCTTTTGAAGAGATCGTTCCGCCAGCCTTTGTGATGGAGGTCAAATGGAATTTGCAGCAATTTGCAGGTTTTCTTGATAGTTGGTCTGCCACTCAAAGGTTTAAAGCACAAAAGGGAAACCATCCTCTGGAAGCGATCTGGCAGGAATTGGTTTCAGTATGGGGTGACGAGCATGAACCGCGCCTGATACGCTGGCCCCTGTATTTTCGAATTGGGCGATCGAGTAATCAAGGATAAAAAATAATAGGGGAGATGATAACAGGATCAGGGTTCATCATTCCATTTCCTCAACCTGGCTAAAAACTTTGCCATAACAGCAATTGAAGTTTGCATCCGCTTGCTGATAAAATTCCTTGAAATGTTAGCCATTAATTTCAACTTCAGAAAAAAATCAGATTATCTATTCCACATACTTTTGCCCATTTTGGCAGTCTGGCTCCCACTTCTTTTTCTGTCGCTGGATGTGTCAATTATGCCGCTTATTACCACCACCGGTGAACGGTTATTCACCCTGTTTGGTTTCTGTATGTGGTGCGTTCTGTTGCTCGTTGCTTATCGGGAGATCAAAGCTCATCCGGGCATCTCGCTGGAAAAGGGGGTTGTGATCCTACTGCCGCTTCTGGTCAGTTTTTTCTTTCTTGTTTTGATCGTTGAATATACGGTAAGTTCCTTTGACTACGAAGTTTACGAATATGCGTTTCAAGCCGTAGCCCTCCATAAAAATCCATACAAAGGCAGTTTCTATTTTTATCCACCGCTCTTGGCTCAGGGCATGGCATATATATATACGACCGGCAAGGCACTGCTCGACCCTGAAAAAACAAGCGGGCTTTTATTTGTGTTTTACATTCATCAATGCCTGCAATTCTTTCTTTGCAACCTGGCGTACCAACTATCCAGCCGCCTTGCATCCCAACTCGGATTTTCCGAACTCAAAAACAAACTGATCGTAAGCGGCTTATTTCTGTTCAATTTCCCTCTGATCAGAATGCTGCACTTGAACCAGATCAACTTATATATCCTCAACACCACATTAATTGCACTGCTGGCATTGAGCCGCTTCCCTTTCCTGAGTGGTACTGCTGTGATGGTTGGCGGATTGATCAAACTATACCCATTGATCATGGGCGCGCCACTTTTGTTTATGAAAAAATGGAAGGCGTTGCTCGGCGCATTTGTCAGCGGGGTGATCATTATTTTTTTACAAACAAATCTTGGGCGGGATTTTCGTCTGTGGCGGCAATTCATCCTGTTCTTCATTTCTTTTCCGACCGAAAGAGAAAGTTCGGAATGGATCAGGAACACGACCTTTCTCAGCCTGGCACGCAACCTTACCCGCTTTACCGGACTGCCTGAGTCTATGATTACACCCTTCTATATCATCAGCGCTCTGGCCGTAGTGATATGGATCGCCCTGCGCTTTTATCAACGTGAGAAAACATATCCAACCCTGACCCCTGGATATAGCGCCGAAACATATCGAAACTTTGGCAACCTGCTCGATTTTGCCAGCCTCGCGCTAGTGGTAACACCCTCCGCATGGGACCATCATTATGTGATCGCAGTACCACTGGCGTTATGGGCTATTGCCCTGCGCGGCAAACACCAGCCCGGGTGGGTGGGCTTTGCAACAGCCTGCATCTTTGTACTGCCCCCTTTCGATATCTTTCCTTTTAGTTACCTGCGTATGTTTGGCGTAATAGGTCTGCTTGTGCTTACATCCCCAAACATTCACCTGAAACTCAACGATGGCATAAAAGTTACAACCGGGTCTTCCTGAGTACGCTCACTTTCCCCCACTCGCCACGCTAACAAAATCCGCAAACAGACCATATGCTGTTTCGACAGGTCCGCCCTGCATACCGGGTTTTTCAGAGAGCGTGATCGAGTAATCGAGGATCACATCGGTGCGGAAGGTTAAGCCAGTGCTGGAGTTCATCATGCCATACAGCGGTGACGATGAGTCCACAAGCTGCGGCGCGACATTTGCTTGTACCATATTCCCAACCTTTTCAGCAGAACAAACCAATTTGTAGCGCTTTCCCTCGGCTTTCGCCTTGGCGATCATTTCAGGTGTGATGCCGCGAATGCCAGTGGGCTCCACTTGTTGCGGCGTCATGGGCGTATCCATCAACACGGTGACGAGAGCCGCGACCTTGATCGCCGCGTCCCAGCCATCGACATCATTGGTGGGATCAGTCTCCGCCACGCCAATGGATTGACAATACTTCACCGCGTCTTCGTACGATTCGCCGTTCTCCATTCTCGATAGGATAATGTTTGTCGTTGCGTTGAGAATGCCTTTGAAGGATGAAATTTCCGCCAGCGGAAACGCTTCACGCATGACCGAGAAAACTGGCGCGCCACCCAATACCGCGGATTCAAACCGAAATTTTTTCTCTTTCGATTCGGCCAATGCAGTGAGTTCGCGATGGCCATGCACGACCGGTCCTTTGTTGGCGGTGATGGCGTGCATCCCCAAATTCAACGCGGCGCGGATGTGATCGAGCGCGGGCAGTCCCGTTTGGGTGTTGACGGGGGAATTTTCGAACATGACATCCGCCTGGGAATGTTGAATTACTTCAAGTGAGTTGTTAACCTGGAAAGAGGAAAGAGGAAAGATGGATTGCTTATTTTCGACGAGGCTGAGGGCTTTGTTGATATCAATGCCATTCGGATTCACTGCACAGCCATGGCTGCCTGTTGCGATGCCGGTGATGGAATAAGTGATATCGTATTTGGATTTCATCAAATCTCGTTTGCGTTCGAGCAGGCGCGCAAGCGCGCGGGCAACGTTTCCGAATCCGATGAAGGCGAGTTTGTAGTAGTGAGACATTTTGTTTCTCCGTAGGGGCGGGGTCTTCCCGCCCAGGGCGAGACGCTACGCAGCCTCGCCCCTACATAAAATCATAAAGGCGGCCAGGGCATGGCGCGGCGGTCGCGAGGTTGGCGGGGAAAGATTCCCCTTTTGATAATTGAGTCCGCGCGGGATTGGAGTGCGGAGATCTCGTTCGGGTTGAGATACGGCTCAAGGTCAGCGAGCAATTTTGAGCTTAGAGATAGGCGGGCAAGTAAGTCGTCTGGGATCTTTTGCCCGCTGAAATCCCATAGCACGGTGCGCAGTTTGTCGTCTTCATGAAAGCAGATGCCGTGATCGATGGCAAAGAGTTTGTGCGTGTCATTCTCAAAGAAGACGTGACCGCCTTTACGGTCGGCGTTGTTGATGAGCAGATCGAAAAGCACAACCGGTTTTAAAAGTTGTTTATCTTCTTCTGAAAAATTGAAGTAGTGATATTCGGGATCGTAATCAATAAATTGCTGGAGCGAACCCACGCCGTAAGGACCCTCGGCGCGCAATGTTGTAAAGGGGACAATGTGAAAGCCAAGCGCCTCGCTGACGAGATATGCCGCCACTTCGCGCAGAGCCAGTGTGCTTTCGGGAAAATCCCACAGCGGCTGTTCGCCTTTGCTCGGTTTATAAACGCCTTGAATATTTGTATCTTGATAACAAACTTCCACGAGAAAAGTGTAGTTTGAGCCCAGCATGAACTGACCTTTGAGTTCAAGGTCGCCATGTTGTAAAGCTGTTTGAAGGGGGATTAAATCCGTCATCGTTTGCAAGTTAGCAGGTTTGCATGTTGAAATGTTTAAACATGCCAACGTGGTAACGTTTAGACTTTAATGCAAATGCCCGTTCTTCTTGGGACAGAAATGACCACTGGGTTCTTCAGGCTGTCCACATTGCGGACAGATGGTGCGGCCGCGTGAGACCACATCCACGCCCCAACGCGCCATCATACGGATCTGGGTCCGCGTTGCCCAAAATCGGACGACTGCCGCGCTTTCAGGGTCATCCTCTTCGGTCAACAATTCCTTGACGAACAACACGACCATGTCACGGTCCTTATCATAACCAAGCCCGATCTCGCCGACGCGGAAGAGTGGGTCCACGGGCGGGTTGATGCGCATTACCTCTTCCACATAATCGCCGGAGGCTTCTGATAGATTCGGGTTTTGTTCATCGAGCTGTGAAAGGAATTGCTCCACACCGATCGCCATGGAATGCAGTTGTGCTTTTTCAATGATGACTGTGATCGTGCGCTGGTCCTGAAAGGCTTGAATATAAAAGACCCGCTGACCGGGTTTTCCGATGGCGTCAGCGGTGATATGGTCACAAGGGTCAACATCAATTTCAAATCTTGGCATGCGGCGAGTATACCAGAATGTATTTTGTCATTGCGAGCCGCCGCTCTTGTACTTTGGCGGCGAAGCAATCTCCATATAACTTGAGATTGCTTCGGGCTTCGCCCTCGCAATGACATGTTAGCCAAGTATAATTTCCCCTACTTCACCAAAGGAGCAACCATGTACGATAAAAAACAACTGGATGAATTAAAGAACTCGCTGGATCAGTGGGAAGAGACCAGCCTGAGCAAAGCGCTCGCGTCTTTGCCTGAGCGCGCCGACGAATTCATTACGACCTCCTCCGAACCCATCAACCGACTCTACACTCCGCTCGATGTGGCGGATAACGACTACGCTTCCTCTCTTGGACTTCCGGGCGAGTACCCCTTCACGCGCGGAGTTCACCCGACGCTGCATCGCTCCAAACTCTGGACGATGCGTATGTTCGCAGGCTTCGGCACTGCCGAGGAAACGAATGAGCGCTTCAAATATTTATTGGACCAGGGTCAGACAGGTTTATCCATTGCGTTCGATCTCGCCACGCTGATGGGTTATGACACTGACCAGCCCGAAGCCTTGGGAGAGTTCGGCAAATGCGGCGTGGCTGTCTCTTCATTGAAGGATATGGAAATATTGCTCGATGGCATCCCACTTGATAAAGTGTCCACGAGCATGACGATCAATTCGCCCGCCGCGATCACGTGGGCAATGTATCTCGCCGCGGCAGAGAATCGCGGCGTTCGACTAGATCAATTGCGCGGCACGATTCAAAACGACATTCTCAAAGAATTCATCGCACAAAAGGAATATATTTTTCCACCCGAACCATCCATGCGACTCGTCGTTGACACAATGGAGTTCGGCGCGCAGAAAGTCCCGCAATGGAACACGATCTCGATCAGCGGATATCACATCCGTGAAGCAGGTTCTACTGCCGCGCAGGAACTGGCATTCACCCTCGATGATGGACTCGAATACGTGCGCTGGGGCATCGCCCGCGGCATGGACGTGGACGACTTCGCGCCGCGACTCTCGTTCTTCTTCAACGCCCATAATGATTTCTTCGAAGAGATCGCCAAATACCGCGCCGCGCGTCGCATTTGGGCGCGCGAGATGAAGGAAACATTCAAGGCAAAGAATCCACGCTCATGGTTGTTACGTTTCCACACACAGACCGCGGGAGTTTCACTTACAGCGCAACAGCCGGAGAATAATGTGGTGCGTGTTGCAATCCAGGCGCTTGCCGCGGTTCTCGGCGGCACGCAAAGTTTACATACAAATTCACTCGATGAGGCCTTGGCTCTGCCCTCTGAACATGCGGTGACCATCGCCCTGCGCACACAGCAGATCATCGCGGAAGAGTCTGGCGTGACAAATACAGTCGATCCGCTTGGTGGAAGTTTCTTCGTTGAGACGCTCACCGATCAAATCGAAAAGCAGGCCTATGATTACTTCCGCCGCGTCGAAGAGCTGGGCGGAGTCATCCCTGCGATCGATAAGGGCTTCTTCCAAAGCGAAATTTCAGATGCGGCGTATCGCTATCAGCGTGAGATCGATAAGGGCATCCGCAAGATCGTCGGCGTGAATGCGTACGCGGAAAAGAAACCGCTTACGATCCCGATCCTCGAGATGGATCCAAAAGGTTATGAAAGACAGGTGAAGCGTCTCGAAGAACTCCGCAAGACGCGCGATAACGGTCGCGTCGGTCAAACGCTCGATCGCCTCCGCGTTGCGATGGAAGGCACCGAGAATACGATGCCCTTCATCATGGAAGCCGTCCACGCATATGCCACACTTGGCGAGATCATCCAGGTGATGAAGGAAGTCTTTGGCGTCTATCACGAACCAACGATGATCTAACCCCTCGTGCTGAGCGGAGCGATAGCGAAGTCGAAGCGCATTATTATTTCAAAGGAGACTCTCATGACAATCATTGAAACCAGTGTAAGTATCAATAAACCCGTTGAGCAGGTTTTCGAGTTCCTTACCGATCTTGAGAATCAGAAGAAATTGAGCACCTATATTACCGGTATCGAGGTCAGTGAACCGCTCAAGCTTGGGACGAAATACAAAATCGAAACAACCTCGATGGGCTATAAAAATGTGACGAGCAACGAAGTCATCACCTTTGAGCCGAATAAAAAACTTGGCGTGAAGACCTTCGCCGCGCCGCCCGCTTCCGATGTGACCAATACGTATATTCTTGAGCAGGCTGGTGCCGGCACAAAACTCAGCCTGCAAATGGACGCGGTGCTTACGCCCGCCGGCATGCCCAATATGCCTGGCATGGAGGATATGATGAAGCAACAAATGGTCACCGGTTTGGAATCCACGCTCAACGCCATGAAGAAGATCATTGAAGGTTGATCGCCTGATGAATATCCTGATCTCCCGTAAGGAACCTTGCGGGAGACTTTTTCGTTAAGTGGGGAACAGCCTCAGCGATTACAAAGTACCGCATCAATAGCCAAACTCAAAATGGGAAGCTATTCATGGAATTTGTCCCCAATGTCAGTAAATCACCACACCAGCGGTAAAATACATCCACAGCCTCCAATGAGAAATCTTCGCGCCCTCATCGTGCTTTTTGGACTTATGCTTTCCGCCTGCGGGATCACGCCTTTGGCGCCGCCTCTTCCGCCCGTCGACCTGATCACTGCGAACCCGAACGCGCCCGCCACTCCCACGCCTTTTCAACCCGGCGGCGCAACCCTGCCCGTCTTCGAGCCAGCGACCGCCACGCCCACCGTTCCAACATTTACTCCGCTGCCAGTAACAGATACACCGCTCCCCACGCTTGAGTTCACCGCAACAAACCTTCCACCGCCAATCCCGCCTTCACAATCAGCACGCACACAATACTCGCTCTACGCCCTGCTTGATTACTACAATCGTCAACTCGCAGTGGACGAAACGGTCATTTATACGAATCAGACCGGCGTATCACTGAATGAATTAGTGATGGCAATTGAACCGAATCATCGCGGCGGCTTCACGCTCGAAAACATTTTGCTTAATAGTAATGCGCTCTATTATGATATGAGCGGACACAGACTCACTGTCTATTTACCACAACCGCTCGCGCCCAATACACAATTAACGCTCGCGATGCGTTTCCGCATCTCCATTCCACCAAAGATCAAAGAACATCCGTATGGCTACGATATAGACCAGGTCAACATCACGGATTGGTATCCGTTCGTTGTACCCTATGTCAACGGCTGGGTCCTGCATGACGAATCCTATCTGGGTGAACATCTCGTCTATGATGCGGCTGATTTCGACGTAAACGTCAAAACAACCGATGCAGGCATCCTCCTCGCCACAAGCGGAGTCTCCGAATCTGCTTCGTCAGGCTCGGCAGGCGAATGGACGCGTTATCGTCTTTATGGCGCGCGCTCGTTCGCACTTTCAGCCAGCGACCAGTTCCAATTTGTGGATGCAACTTCAGGCGGCGCGCAGATCCGTGCGTATTATTATCCGGGCTATGAGACTCAAGGTCTGGCGATCCTGAATGCGGCTGTGCGCGCGGTCGATCTGTATGGCACGCAGTTCGGTGCGTATCCGCATGGAAGTTTGAGCATTGTGCAGGCAGACTTGAACGATGGACAGGAGTATGATGGTCTCGTGTTTTTGGCGACCAAGTTTTACAACGAATACAATGGCTCGGCGCGTAGTAATCTTGTAACGATTGGCGTGCATGAGATCGCGCATCAGTGGTGGTTCGGGTTGGTGGGCAATGACCAGGCAACCGAGCCATGGCTCGATGAGGCCATGTCGGTGTATAGCGAAGCGATTTTTTATCAATACATTTATCCAAACTCCTTGGATTGGTGGTGGAACTTCCGCGTGAATTATTTCGGTCCGGCGGGGTATGTGGATACGAATGTCTACGAACCAGCCACGTTCAGGGCATATGTCAACGCGGCCTATCTCAACGGCGCGAATTTCATCGAAGCCTTGAACTACCGCATGGGCGATGATGCCTTTTATGCCTTCCTAAAAGATTACACCTCGCGTTACGGCCGCGGTCGCGGTACAGCTTATGATTTCTTCGCAGTGGCACGGCAGAATACAACAGCGGATATTTCCGATTTGATCGCGGCGTACTTCAGGGGATCATATTAATGAAAACGCGTCCCTGCAACTATGCTATAATAATTTTACATTCGGGGATGACAGGCTTCGACGGGAGAGGCTGGTTCCGGAATGCGAGCCGAGCGGCGCCGAACTCGTAAACTCAGCGCAAAAAATCAAGTGCCAATCGCACTTCCTACGCTGCTATGCCCCTCGCCGCTTAATGCGCTGAGATCATAACAGTTGGCGCCCTAGGGCGTCACGTCCGCCGGCCCCGTCCTCCACCCGGTGACGGATCGGGCGAAACAATGGTGAGAGTGCCGCACATGATTCTGCTAAATGTGCGAAAGATTAGCAGATGGTCACAGGGTTACCTGCCCGCCGAGATCTCTGTGATGACTAACTTCGGCAGGCTACGCTCGTAGATTTCCGTGGGTCGAGTCTTTCGGACCCGGGTTCAATTCCCGGCATCTCCACTAACGCAAATGCCCAGCAATTATTGTTGGGCATTTGCGTTTTAATTTAACTCTTGACAACTATATCCGCTACGGATATAGTGTGGGTATGACCACCGCACCCTCTACTCCACCTCTCACACCAGCTGTTTTCCATATCCTATTAGCGCTCTCAAATGGAGAACGTCACGGCTACGGCATCATGAAACAGGTCGAAGCAGACTCGCAGGGAAAGGTAAGCATGGGTGCTGGCACGCTGTATGGTTCGTTAAAGCGTATGCTCGATGCAGGATTGGTAAAAGAAAGCGATAAGCGTGTTGACCCTGAAATGGATGACGAGCGGCGCATCTACTACCAGATCACAGGTGTTGGTGCAAAAGCACTCGCCGCAGAGCTTGACCGCTATAAGCGCATTGTGAGTTTGGCGCAAGAAAAGAAACTCTTTCCAAAAACCTATGGTGTATGAAAGCACAGTCCGTACTCTCTACAAGAGACTCATAGCTTTATATCCACAAGGATTTAGGGAACAGCTTGGAGAGTCCATGGAGCAGACGTTCAATGACCTTTGCAATGAGAAGCAGCAAACAAAACAGGCATTGCTTGGCTTTGTACTCTGGACGTTCATCGAAACTGCCTTAGGAATTTTTAGAGAGCATCTATTGCTTATTTCTTCTGGAGTTATTATGCAAACCATACTTAAGACCCTCGGATCACCAGTGCTCGTTAGTTTGCTCCTCATCTTTCCGTTCATGATCATGGAAGTCGTCAACAGGCGAAATTTCAATGAAGATTTCCCTTTCATGCTGTTTTTCGTCTTGTGGCTCAACTTGTTCGCTATCAGCCTGATCCTGCTTCCGATTGTGCGAGGCAGGTGGACAGGCAATCATGACATGGCGAATCCCGTTCCCACACAGGGAAACACTCTCCTCACAAACCCCAGGTCGGCCTTGATGATCAGCGTTGTCCTTATCCTGTCCGTCATAATACTCTCTTTGCTGGATTCCCTTGGTTGGGAGCCTCTGGAACGTCTGCTCAACGGCCCGAACCCTGAACAGCTTTCTGTGTTCGGGGTTCGGGTCGCCAGTCAGTTCATCGCCATCGTTCTCCTTTCGATCCCAGTGGTGGCAGGAATCATTGCTGGTGGGCCGATCGTCAGCACCCTGCGGGCTGGAGGCAGCCTGTTTGCGCATCCCATCAATCTGATCATCGTCGTCTTAATTTCGTTCCTCTTCGCAGCAGGCGTCGTCAGCCTGATCGTGGATCAATGGCCCTGTTTTGTGGGTGTCCCCAACTGCGATTAGAGAAAATTGTACATGGCGTATGTTCAAAGGAAGGATAATTCATGCCCTCTACAAGAAACTCCTTACTCTGTACCCGCGAAGATTCAGGGAACAGCTGGAAGAGTCTATGCTGCAAACCTTCAATGACCTTTGCAATGAGAAGCGAAAATCGAAAATAGGATTAATGGGCTTCGTCCTACGGACATTCACTGAAACAATTATTGAAAGTACCAGAGAGCACGTCCTCTTGCTCACTCAAGGAGGCACAATGAAAAATATCGTTATCTCGAATCCAAAACCGGCAGCGCTGATCGCCTTTCTTTTCACCCTGCCGTTCATGGTTCTGAATACGATTGCTGGCAATCAAATAGAACCATTTTTTACGATCTTCAAGGTCAATACTGGTGGCGGTTTTTGGGACCATCCAGTAGGGCATATTTCACTTATTGTGGCTCTGCTTCTATTTCCCATCGGCGCAGTCATTTCCATTCGACCCATGTTTCAAAAAGGAGCCGATGGAAAACGGAAATTCCATCTTATGAATGTTCTCCTTGCCGTGATCATGGTCTTTTTATTCGTTCTCATTTCGGGTGCTTTGATATCGGAAATATACAGATGCAATGTATTGCAGATTCCAAATTGCGATTAGGGTCGATCATTTTTTATAGAAGGAAATGCCATGAAAAACATGCTTGCAATCCCCAGGTCCGCCGCGCTGATCAGCTCCATCCTGTTGGCAGTGGCTTTTATCGTAGCGCCGTTGATCTACTTGGTTGGGAATTTGCGAGATGCCATGGGACCGTTTGCCTATGCCATGGCTGATTTCCTGTACGGACCGGCGTGGGCTGCCAGCCTGGTCACGCTGGTCTCCGCACTCCGTGAGCGCATTGGCGAGCGCGCGCCGCGCCGCATGTCACTGGCGCTGCTGGCTGCAGCCCTCGCAGCCGGAGCCATGATTACCGTTGCCTGCATCCGGTCCGCCAACCGCCATTACCATCTGATTCATCCTGAGTTGCATCTGGAAACGTCTTCGACAGTTCTCATCGTGTGGACCACTCTCGTGGCGGGCGTGACCGGGGCAGGATGGCACTTTCTGGGGTGGGCACTGCTGCTGATTGGGTCGGCAGGTTGGACCTCCAGCCAACTTCCCCGCGTATTGAGTGTGCTGTATTTGGTGGGAGGGATAGTCTCACTGTTTGTGTATCTGTTGCCAGCCCTGGAGGGGAGCGCAGCGATTCTTGGTGTGGTGATCAGTATCTGGCAGGGATTTCTGCTGTGGAGATTCGGGTCGGCAGGAACGCAAGCGCCTGAACTAAACGCAAGCCGGCCTGATCAGGTCTGAGCCTGGCGCTTTCGACAGTCAATCCACGAACTCAGGAGGCAGCCCAACATGTCATATAGCGGACCGCTGGATTCGGACACAATTTTGGCGAGTTCGGCGAGGATGGAGATTTTCGGCAATGAAGGTTCCGCGCTCGCCAGCCGCAGCTAATGCTCGCCGCTGACCAACTATGAAGAATGACCAGAACACAGTTCGTATTCTCTACAAGAAACTTCTTACCCTGTATCCACGAGACTTCAAGGAGCGGCTTGGAGAGTCCATGCAGCAAACATTCAACGATATTTACAATGTACGGAAGCACCAGACGAGTCGTGGATTGTTTAGCTTCGTACTGTGGATGTTCATCGAAACAGCCATCGGGATCGTCAAGGAATATATTCTGCTAATCATGCAAGGAGGCACAATGAAAAGTATTCTTACAAATAACAGATCGGCGGCAGCTATCAGCTTCATTCTCTGCCTGCCGCTTGCGGTGACCTATGTAATATTCATGTTTGATATGGAACCCTTGATAGGGCCCCTCAATAATCTTCTTACCATGGATGGTCAACAGATAACCAACTTCGGCCGCCTCGTACTATTTGGAGGATTGTTACTTTTGCCGGTCGCGTTCCTGCTCAACCTTCAGCCGATGTTGATGAGGGATGGAGCTGAAGGGAAAAGAAGACTCTATTCGCTCAACCTGATACTCGGAGCCTCCATTTTATTGCTGATCACATTGACCTGGGGCGGTTTGATACTGGAATCGATTTACTGTCTGCAAGGAATACGCTGCGATTAATGGCTGCACTTAAACCTGATTGCCTGGAACAAAATGCCGGGCAATTGTGTTATAAGAAGCGCCATGAAAAAACTTCTTTTATTTGGAGTTCTCCTCCTCACCTCAGCCTGCCAATCAGCGACGCCTACACTGACGCCTTCGTTCTTCCCAACCTCAACGCCGCCTCCTTCACCGATACCTGCCACGGCTTCCCCTGTACCTTCTCCCACCCTTCAGGTTTCCCCTACTCCCTTCCCGCGCCTCTTCACCGAGGAATTCGACGCATCTCTTACGGGCTGGGTGATCCTTCAAGCAGGTAACGATGCTGTCCCAAATATAAAAAACGGGAACAGTCACCTGCTCCTCCAAATGGATTTTCCCTATACCTGGCTCTACGCCCTCTACGGCGCACAGGATTACACCAATATCCGCATTGACACGCAATTCGAAAACCGCGCATTGACGCCTTCCTCAGCGGGCTTGCTGTGCCGCTACTCTGATAAAGATGGCTGGTTTGAATACAACGTTTCCACGGATGGAACCTACAATGTCCTCTATGGCAGATGGTTAAGTGTCGGCATTGCTGAATATCTTCCCATCAGAGATGGCACATCCAATGAAATTCAACCCAGCGGCGCAACACAAAAGATCGGGCTTGCCTGTTCTGACTCAACACTCTGGCTGTATATCAACGATAAGCTCATTCGCAAAGTGGATGTGGGCCGCTATGAGCTTACCGCAGGCAAGGTTGGAGTCGCCGCATCATCGTACGAAAACACGCCCATTGTGATTGGCATCGATTCAGTTACCATCAGTGAGCCATGATTCTCCTCTCCTGTTGGGAGATGTAGGGGCAGGGTGGATATCAAATTAAATTTCTACATTACGTTAACGGTTTTCTTGCATTCAGCGGTTAAGATGTGAACATTCAAAATACTTAAACCCGTCATTGTGAGTATCGTAATGGTTGCAGCAATCCAGCTCTCGCGATGACAAATGCAAGGAGTGTTACTATGGGAAAAATCATCGGTATTGACCTCGGTACGACCAACTCGGTTGTGGCTGTCATGGAAGGCGGTACGCCAACCGTGATCTCGACCGCGGAGGGGGGCAGACTCTGCCCTTCGGTGGTGGCGTTCAATAAAAACGGCGAACGACTCGTCGGTCAAACTGCGAAGCGGCAGGCGGTCGTCAATTCAGAGAATACAATTTATTCCATCAAGCGTTTTATCGGGCGTCACTTTGAAGAGACTGAATCCGAACGCAAGATGGTTTCATTTGATGTCGTCAAGGGTTCGTCAGACGATGTGCGCGTCAAAGTGCCGATCACGAATCGCGAATATTCTCCAGAGGAGATCAGCGCGATGGTGCTGGGCAAGTTGAAGTCTGATGCTGAAGCGTATTTGGGTCAGGCTGTCACACAGGCGGTCATCACTGTCCCCGCGTATTTCAATGATAGTCAGCGCCAGGCGACAAAGGACGCCGGCAAGATCGCCGGTCTCGAAGTGATGCGTATCATCAATGAGCCGACTGCTTCCGCGCTCGCGTATGGACTTGATAAAAAGAAAGATGAAACGATTTTGGTTTTCGACCTCGGTGGCGGTACGTTCGATGTATCCGTGCTGGAAGTTGGCGAAGGCGTGATCGAAGTGAAAGCCACAAATGGTGACACACACCTCGGTGGTGATGACTGGGATCAGAAGATCGTCAACTGGGCGGCGGACGAATTCAAAAAAGATCAGGGCATAGATCTGCGCAGTGACCGTCCCGCTTTACAGCGTTTGCGTGAAGCTGCTGAAAAAGCCAAGATCGAACTATCGACGGTAATGGAAACAGAGATCAACCTGCCTTACATCACTGCCGATGCGAGCGGACCCAAACACCTGCAATTGAAATTGAGCCGCGCCAAATTCGAGCAATTGACTGAAGACCTGCTTCTGCGTTGCCGCCAACCGTTCGAAGCCGCACTCAAAGATGCTGGCATGGACGCGAGCAAGCTCAATGAAGTTGTCCTCGTCGGTGGTTCGTCACGTATGCCGATGGTTCAGGATCTGGTCCGTAAGTTAACGAATGGCAAGGAACCGAACAAAGGCGTCAACCCGGATGAAGTCGTTGCGATCGGCGCGGCAATTCAAGGCGGCGTGCTTGGCGGTGAAGTCAAGGATATTTTGCTGCTCGATGTTACGCCGCTTTCATTGGGTGTTGAAACGATGGGCAGCGTCATGACCAAGATGATCGAACGCAACACGACCATCCCGGTTCGCAAGACCGAAACCTATTCAACCGCCGCAGACAACCAAACCGCTGTGGACATTCATGTTCTGCAAGGCGAGCGCCCGATGGCTGGCGACAACATGTCGCTTGGGCGTTTCCGCCTCGATGGCATTCCACCCGCAGCGCGCGGCATCCCGCAAGTGGAAGTCACATTTGATATTGATGCGAACGGCATCCTGCATGTGACCGCCAAAGACAAAGCCTCTGGTAAAGAGCAGAAGGTTACGATCACTGCCTCAACCAACCTGAGCAAGAACGATATTGACCGCATGGTGAATGAATCACGTGCGCATGAAGCGGAAGACAAGAAACGCCGTGAGTTGATCGACGTGAAGAACACAGCCGATAGTCTTGTCTATCAAACTGAAAAAGCATTGCGCGATCTGGGCGATAAGGTGCCTTCTGCCGAACGCGGAGAAATTGAAACCAAGATCAATGATCTCAAATCTGCGGCGCAAGGCGATGACCTTGGTAGAATTCAGAAAGCTACTGAAGCTGTGGAACAAACATTCCACGCTTTGAGCCAGCAACTCTATGCCCAGGGACAGCCTCAACCAGAGGCGCCGGGCGGACCATCCACGCCTCCGTCAAATGATGGCGATGTGATCGATGGTGAAGTGAAAGAGTAAGATCAATAAAACAGCGACCACTCAAAAAGGTCGCTGTTTTATTTTGTGCCCGCTTATTTGCTTGGCAATCTTTACCAGATTCTTTGCGGAACAAAACCCTATATCTATTCCCGCCAAATGTATAAGTAAAACCTGAGAAATTTTTATTCATCTACATTCTCTGGTAAAATCCCGCCTCGTTTTTGGAGGTTACTACTTCTATGGAACTTGAACACAGTTACATCGAAACAAACGGTATCCGCTTGCACGTTGTGCAGGCAGGACCGAAAAGTGGAGTGCCAGTCGTGCTCCTACATGGCTTTCCTGAATTTTGGTATGGGTGGCGTAAACAGATTCCTGCACTCGTGGAGGCGGGATGCAGAGTCATTGTCCCTGACCAGCGCGGTTCTAACTTGAGCGACAAGCCAAAGAATGTGAAGGAGTATGACATCTACACATTGGTGGATGACATCATCGGCTTGATTGACGCACTGGGCTACGAAAAAGTTAATCTCGTTGGGCATGATTGGGGGGCGCTGGTCGCATGGAGATTGGCAAACAAATATCCAGAACGATTACATCGCCTGGGCATTATGAATGCCCCTCATCCCGCGGTGATGAAACGATTCCTGCAACGCGATCTCGAACAATTGCGTCGCTCATGGTATGTGTTTCTCTTTCAATTGCCATGGATTCCTGAAACAGGTATGCAACAGGACAATTGGCGCCGAGCAGAACGCTCTTTGCGCAACACCAGCAAGATTAATTCATTCACGGATGAAGATATCCTGAAATACAAGGAAGCTTGGTCACAACCCGGGGCGATGACCGCCACGATCAACTGGTATCGCGCCGCGCTTCGTTATCAGCGACCCGCGCCGAAGGACCCGCGCATCAAAGTCCCAACTCTGATGATGTGGGGCATGCAGGATTTTGCGCTCAGTCACCGCATGGCGCGCCCGAGCATGGATTACGTTGATGAAGGGAACCTGATCCTCTTCCCCGAAGCGACGCACTGGGTGCATCTCGATGAGGCCGAGGAAGTGAATCATTATTTGATCGATTTTATCTTCGATAAGGCGAGCCAGATCGTGGTTCGTTGATAATCGCAGGGCGGAGCAACTTCCCTATACGGCGAAAGAGGGTGTTTGGTGCAAATAATCTCCAATGGGTCAACAACAGAATATTAAGCGAATAGTATAGGTCTGAAAACAGTTTTTCAAAAGCTAATTCTGATATTAAAGGATTCAATCCATTTTGGGGCAATGAGACGTACAATTAAGAAACAGTATGGACCGTCCTTTTGTTTTTATCAATGTCGCCATGACAGCCGATGGCAAGATCGATACGTTCGCTCGAAATGGCGCGGCGATCTCGTCGCAACGAGATAAGGAACGTGTCGATCAACTGCGCGCTGAGTCCGATGCAGTGATGGTGGGAGGAAAAACGCTTCTCGATGAAGACCCGAAGTTAACCGTCAAATCAGAGGCGTTGCGCGCAGCCAGAGTCGCGCGCGGGCTGACACCGAATCCCATCAAAGTGGGAATTGTCACGAAGGCGAAGCTTTATCCTCATTCAAAATTCTTATGCGAGGGAAACACCAGGGTCGTAATATTCACAACACATCAGACATCTAAAGAGGAACTGGCTTTTCTCCATTCACAGGGTGCGGATGTGTATACAGATCATCACGACAAAGTTGATTTGAAAAACGCCCTTACAACCTTGAAGGAACTTGGCATCCAGCGCCTGATGGTGGAGGGTGGCGCAACACTTAATTTTGAACTGTTGCGGCTTGGGCTGGTGGACGAAGTGTCCGCATATATGGCGCCGATGATCTTCGGGGGCTCGTCTGCTCCGACGATGGCGGCAGGCTCCGGCCTGGAAAGAAGCGCAGCGATTCCGCTAAAATTAATCCATGTCGAAAAATGGGATGATGGCGGAGTCTTATTGAGATATCAACTGGAGAGGTAAATATGACAACAACGATGCATGAAAAATTTGATGTGATCCTGGAACAGGATGGCGACCATCACTGTGATGGATTTGGCAAGGACAAGGTTTGTGTGCGCGTGGTGGCGATGGCAGAACTGCCCACGCGCTTTGGCGATTTTCATATTGTGGCTTTTGAAAATAATCGGGATGGCAAGGAACATGTTGCCATTACAAAAGGCGATGTGATCGGCGCAAAGGATGTGCCGGTGCGCCTGCACTCTGAATGTCTCACCGGCGATGCGATCGGCTCCCTGCGTTGTGATTGCCGTGATCAACTCGAAACCGCGCTTACTGAAATTGGAAAAATGGAAAAAGGCATGGTGCTGTATCTGCGGCAGGAGGGGCGCGGCATTGGCCTGATCAATAAGATCCGTGCCTATAGTTTGCAGGACCAGGGGCTGGATACCGTGGAGGCGAATCTCGCGCTGGGCTTCCGCGATGATGAACGCGATTATGCTGTTGCCGCGCACATGCTATTATCGCTCAAGATCGATTCGATTCAATTGATGACCAACAATCCGAAGAAGATCGCTCAACTCACGCAATACGGCATCAACGTGAGCGGACGCATTCCGCACATCATGCCTACGAATGAGTACAATCGTTTTTATCTTGAGACCAAAGCCGCCAAGTCCGGCCACATGATCGATTTTCACGGCAGGGAACATCTGCCCGAACAGTCTGACCTTCCATTTATTGAAGGCATGGCCGAAGTGCAGATCGAGGCGTTGAGTGAATAACCCTTCGTCTGCGCTCAGCTCTGCTCCCTCTACGAGGACCTCGCAGGGCAAGGTTGTTGTCATTACCGGCGCAACCGGCGTGCTTGGAAATTTAACCGCAAAAACATTTGCGGCGCAGGGTCATTCGCTGGCGTTGCTCGATAACGATCAAAATAAATTGGATGTCTTAACCCGCGACCTGAACCTGCCCGATGAAAGACTCTTTACATCCATTGTTGATCTTCGTAATGGACAGGCGGTTCATTCCACAGCCGAGGCTGTTTCTAAAAAATTTGGCGCGCAAGCGATCCACGCTTTGATCCATCTCGTCGGCGGCTGGGTCGGCGGCAAGACGCTCCCCGAAGCCAGCGAAGAGGACTTGAACTCCATGCTCGGTCAACATGTGTGGACGACGTTCCACCTGTTCCAGGCCTTCTCCCCGAAACTCGCCTCGAACAATTGGGGACGCGTGATCATCATTTCTCCATCCACTGTATTGAACCCGCCCGCAAAAAGAGGTGTCTACAATGCCACCAAAGCCGCACAGGAGAATCTGGTTTTGACTCTTGCGGCGGAACTCAAAGAACACAACGTCACCGCGAACATCATTCAGGTCCGGGCGATCGATGTGGACGCTACGCGCAAAGGTACCGGCACAACGCCTGCTGAAATTGTCGCCGCGATGTTATATTTATTTTCTGATGAAGCGGGGAAAATTACCGGCGCAAGGCTACCACTGTATTAAACGCAGACCTCCGAGTTTTTGAAAAACTCGGAGGTCTTTTTTATAACGCAATAT
>Ga0180068_1000011_pt1 | contig 21154 bp, 40 predicted proteins | sample EasRivERM_16_10D_FD_121790 | JGI IMG/M metagenome (GOLD analysis project Ga0180068, IMG submission 121790) | Soil microbial communities from meander-bound floodplain in the East River, Colorado, USA - East River metaG ERMLT231A'_16_10D | ecosystem: Environmental > Terrestrial > Soil > Floodplain... | reverse complement strand
ATGCCGTACGCAATGCGCTTCGATGCAAACAATCGAAGTATTGTCGTCTTCGCTGCGCCTCGGAAAATGCGGAGATTGACGAACCGTTTATGTGGGCTTTCGAGGACATTCCACATTCCCCTATGGAACGGCGGGCTTCCCTGGCGAACTGTCAATGGAAAGAAGAAATGGGAATAGAAGATAGAATCGGCGGCAGCCAACTGGACGGCTTCGTCCAGCGGGATGACTTGAGTGGCTACCGCCGACATTACTACGCTCCGCGAGGAAGTGGACCTAACGTGTAATACAGAAGAGAGCGATGAGTACCGCCCGCAGCTGCGCTAGCGCCCGCGCGGCCGGCAAGCTGAACCGGCGCCGCATTCACGACATTGAATAGCGCTCCGTTCGGAACGATCATCGTTCCTGGCGTATCGGCATCTTGCTCATTGTGAACGGCTGCGCCGTCGGCCATCGTGCCGATATCGACCGTAGGGCTTGCGCCTCCTGTGGCGCCGCCTAGTGATTGAATCCCAGTGAGCCTACTTCCTTTCGGAAGAACGGCTCCTGGAATGATCGCTAGCGCCTGCGTCGCTAGGAAGGCAATCTCCATGCAACCCATGTTCCTTCGTTGAAGTTCTCTGATTATGCCTGGCACAAATTCCTCCTGGGCTAATGTGCAGCGCGAAGCGCGCTACGGAAAACTCGCTGTCCAAATTCCGCCCGATCCGACGAGCGGCTTCGTAACTCCGTCTACGGTAGCCGATGCGCCGAACGTCCCAGCCGGGTCGCCATCGCAGCGCGTTCGCGCTAAAGGCGCGGCGAATTCGACGGAATTCGAGCTCATTCCATCATTGTTAACGCCGATATTCGGAACCGTTGGTGCTGGAGGCGAACCTCCAATCCCGCAAGCATCGAACACTAGTGAACCTGCGAGCGATATCAAAACCGGGCCTTCGCCGGCGATCGCTACATCGAACTCATTGTTCGATACGGTTAATGCGCTCAAGGTTACTAAAACGGGATTTATTTCCTCCTCCTCAATACGCAAGTCGGAAATCGGCCCCGGCGGCGCGCCTAAGGGCGGAACGACGCCACCTACGGCAGCGACGTTCGAAAATGCACCCTCCTGATTCGCCGTGTTTACCGTCGTAATGACGAAGAAGTGCGGCCCATCCGGTAGATTCTCCCAGCGATAAGTCGTCGGCGCTGAGTTATTGCTCAGTGTACGGGAGTCCGGAAAGGCCGAGGCCGTCGTCCCATGGTAGATGACGTAACCGGCTAGATTTGTTAACGGCGAGCCGTCTGTGTTTGTCGTCGGTGGCGTCCATCGGAGCAAGGGTGATTGTACTGCAAGGGCTGGCAATGCCAGCAAGGCTAATAGTCCTAGTGCTCTCATTCGTAATCTCCGCTTTTCGCCCGCAAAGCCAGCGCTGAGTTGCGATGGTAATCCGCGGACGGTGTAATGACTTTTTCACATGCAATGGAGAAGCGATTGCGAGCTTCCCCATGCGTCTATACATATCCGTCCTATTGACGCCCAAATACTTTGCTGCTGCCTGCAACTCTCCGCACGCATGCAATGCGCGCACGATAATTTCCCTTTCGAGGACTTCTCGTTGCGCACGCAGCATCTGCTTCAAGTCGACTTTCAAGAAGGTGGCCTTAGGATATGCACGCCGAAGGCATTCGGACGTGCGAATAGAGGATCTTCTAGAAGTTGCAAGCGAACGGGAAACGCCGTCGAAGCGTCATACCAATGGACGACTTCGACGACAGCGATCCTCCAGTCTCCTCCTCGAAGGAAACATTTGATAATCGGCACATACTTATCCACGAGCTGGAAGTATGCATCCGCCGTGTGTGCGTATTTGACTTCGACAATGATGACGAGCCCTGCGCCAGGATCGATGAAAAGTCCATCGGGCTGCGCGTAATTGACTCTCCCAGGAAAGGCGCGCAGCGTATATCGAAACCAAGGCGAGGCCACGAAGTGTGCATGCTTTTCAGCGAAGAAAGTAAGCACCTTTCTCTCATAACGCAATCCAACAGCCTTCGCGCCCTTCGCCCTAGAAGGTCTAACGAAGCTTGGAGCGCCGAGCAAAATCGCTGCGGAAAGAACATCATTCTCCGACAGCCTCAGGAAGCTGCTCACCTGTGGTTACCTTCCTATAAGTCGTACGAGCCGTTTCCAGAATACCTGGAGCTAATACGCGCGTTTCACTTCGCGTGATTTCGCTCTCCTTCAGGTACTGCGGAGAAGCCCCGGGGCTTGGCGCAAAGCCAAGGTTCTTCATCGTCGAGTTCGCGATGTCCAGCACTAGACGATCATCCGTCTCCTTATCGCCTAGCATTTGAATTAAGCGCGTGTACGCTGCTTGAGCAACGGCGATCTGCTTCGCCTGGAGCTCCCTAGTAACGCCGCCGCGCCACTCCGTTAAACGCTTGTTGAAAGCTTCTCGAAAGACGTCGCTCCGCCACACAATTGACAAATACGAGTACGTCACGCCGAACTGCGTGCAGGCTTTCTCCCGCCAGCCTTGCTCATGCGCGTTCTCGATAATGAAATCGACAAGTGCATGATGCTGTGGAGCCATGCTTTGTAGTTGCGTCGCACTCACGAAATGTCCTCGTTGCGTGAAAGGCTTACAATGGGATTGTACATTAAATGTCCGTAGATGTCAAGTGATTTTTCGTACCGACATGGGGATTTTTGCCCGCACAGGACTCGTCACGGCGAAGCCCCCATAACGGCCGTAAACGGCCGGTAGTTACGAAATGTAACTGTCGGCTCATTATCCTCCCAGCGCTATGCGCTCCAGACGTTAACATACCCCTCCATTTTTTTGTGCGCCGAGTGTGTGGTCAAAGAGGGGAGGCGGGGGCGGCGAGGGATGGGGGTGATCCGGGGAGGCCTTCGGCCTTGACTTACGCCGAGCGCGCGCGTATTCTCCGAGGTAGGACGACTTTGACCGAGCTTAGCCGCTCGCGAGTCCGGAGCCTGCCGGTATCAAAAGCCCGAAGCTAACCAAGACCGCGCGAACGTATCCACGCGGCAATTGCTCTGGATACGAAATTCTCTCAACTACGGAAACATTGCAAACATGGCAAAGCGTGAAGCACAGACTTTTGAATGGAAGTCGATATTCTCGGAAGCGGGAATATACCAGAAGCTCGGTCTTCTCGGACGCGACGGCGGTCCCGCCGATGGCGTTGTCGAAGAATTCAATTTCGGCAACTATCCTGCCGAGATCGTCGAGCAAATCAAGGCTGCCGGTCACAAGGCGGTCTTCCAGCAACGGACGAGCCAATGCGAAACGGACGAAGAAAGGTTGCAGTACTGGGAAGCTCTCCATAACCGTTTCATCGATGGCGACTGGGAGCGCGAAGGCGGAGCGCGCGGAGCGCCCGTGATCGCGGCTTGGATAGAAGCGGCTGCGGCAAGCAAGTCTTGCACGCCGGGCGAATTCCAAGCCTCTTGGTCGCGGCTCGAAAAGGTTCAGCGCGACAAGATCAAGGCGAATTGCGAGAAGAAGTTCGCCGATGAGATCGAAGCAATCAAGGCGGCTCGAAAGCAAGCACCGGTCGACCTCGCAGACCTGGCATAAGGCCAGAAGGGGCAGCATCGAAAGGTGCTGCCCCTTTTTTTATTCTTTTCTTTGCGGATATTAACTCAACATGCGACACTATTTCCATATGTCCCCTACTGTTGCCCGATATTTTCCCCAATCCCATGCAAAAAGCTACAGACCCCCTCCCTGACCGGGGAAAAAAGTGAAACTGTCCCCTCTCTTCTTTTATCTTTTTTTTTTTCATAGAAGAAAGACCCAGACGGTTGCACCTATTTCCCCAGGCATACAGGGGGGTCCAAGCGTTTCACCATAAGATCCAGTGATACTTGGGGAAATATAGCGCGAAACATGGAGCTAGCTTCATTAGTTCTTGACAAGTGGCGCGAGTACGCGCATTATCGCGCTTTAAGGAGCGCACATATGCCACGTTCCCGCAACGTAGATGCCTATCCAACGGACTTCCTCCGACTAGCCCACGCAATGCTTACAGCGCGTTTTGAAACGCTTCGCGTTGGGCCAAGCCCCATTAACGAATGCAAATCACGTCGCTATGAGTGGTACGCTTTCGTGCGCGCACATCAATCGAGCATCGAATGGGCGCATAAGCGACTCGCCGGCACCATTAAAATCAAGAACACAGTAGAGCAGCAGAACTGGGCCACTAAGATCAACAGCTTAGATGCGCAATACGACGCTGTTCTCCGCTACGAAGTCATCCTCGATATAGACTTAGAACAAGAGGACGCCGCATACTTAATCTTCCGCGATAAGTCTGTGCGCACACAACCTATCGCGGAAGCTCTCAATGCAATAGGCGCTCCACACCAAACTATCGAGCAAATGCTAACTGGAGCCGATAGCTTTGCCTCCCCAGAAACAGAAAAAGCTGTAGTCTCCAAGATAATGGAGGCGCGAATGGCAGACATTCCACAGCCAGACATATCTGAATGGCAGCCTACACCAGGCCCAGACTTCGATCAAACGAAAACTGGAAAGCTAACAGACGAGGCGCAAACGGATGAACAGGAGCAGCCCAAGTGATTGAAGACCAAGCTGCCCTCTCAGACTGGCAACACGTACTCATAAGAGAGTACACAAAAGCCTTTTTCCCCGATTCTTTCCCTAATAGAGATCTATACCGCTTCATTACCCTAGTGCTTAGACACCAGAAAGAGCACGGCCTAGTTCCTTTAGAGAAGGCTATGCAGGCAACGCTAGAAGAGCATGTTGCATTAGTTTTCAAGCCGACGTCTAAACCCACCCCACAGCTTGACAGCCCGGCCCCGGTCGCTTATCCTACGCTTGCACCTGGCGCTCAAACGCCGGACATTTCATCAACCACAAAGGCGGCTACCGCCGAAGGACCTGAAGATGGCAACTCGTAACAATCCGTTCGGACTCCGTGCGAAGCTCAACGTCGAGGCGATGGCCGTAATGTTCACCATTCTCCAGAAGGAAACTGCAACCGAGAAGGAGAAGATCGTCGGCGAACATTCCTTCCCCGTTTCCGACGTTCACCAGACGTTGCACAAGCACGTTGCATTGTACGGATATTCCAAGCTCTTGCAGGATCGCAGTTCGGATATCCCCACCGGGCCAGAGAAAATAACGGCGATGCAGGAAGTCGCCGAGTTGCTCAAGTCCGGCGAGTGGGAAAAGGAGCGCAAGGTCGGCGCGCCCATCGTTCGTCCCGAGGTGGAAGCTTTGGCGGAGCTCAAGAACTGCACCGTCGCAGACATCCAGGCGAGCTTGCGGACCTACAGCAAGGAAGCGCGCGAGAAGGTCTTCTCGAACCCGAAGGTCGTCGCATTGGCAGCGCAAATCAAGGCGAAGCGCGAAGCCGGAAATGTCGACCTTTCCGACCTCGTCGGCGACGAAGCGGCAGTAGCCGCCTAGTTTCCCTCCGCTCGAAATTCGCCGGTAGTTACATCCCGTAACTACCGGCGTTTTTCCTCACCACAGGAGTCCATCGAATGCGTCGTTTCACTTTCGCCCTTCAACGCCCAGGCTATGTCGACGCCGCTTCCGCTGAAACGGCTCTTAAAGTCGCCATCGAAACGAAAATCCTCACCTTCAAGGAATCCGAAATCCCGAAGAAGGCGATCATCGAATGCCTCGTAACGGATAAGCCCAATCCGAACGGGCAATACACGGCTACTTCGTATTTCAATGGCGAGCTTCTCGCATCCTGCGACGCGCCATCGCCTGAACGGGCTTTGCTCGCGCTCGGAATGGACTCTCCTTTGGCGCACACTTGCCGCGTCTACAAGCAACGTTTCGGCTCGAATTACGAGCTCGTCATGCGCGCTTCGCGCACAGAAAAGGCGGCATCATGAAATTCCGCGACGCCTACACCATTCTCTTCTTCTCCGTTTTCTTCCTCGCCTTCTTCCTTCTATTCGCCTCCACAAGCGACGCGCAAGGCTCTGCGCTAAAATACTCCCGCGTTTTTGGCGACTATCGCTATTGCTATTACTTCTCCGGCGCACAGATCATCGTTCGCAAGTACGAGTCCTGCCCACGCTATGCGCCCTAAAGTAGTTCGCAACGCGAGCCTTAGGCTCGCGTTCTATCCAGTCCGCCGAGCCTGTTCGAGTGCCATTCAATTGGCACTCGGACAGGACTTTATCGCCTTCGACGATATTCCCGACAATTCTCCGCTAACGCGCTTCACCTGCTATCGCAACACTTTCGATCGCCTTCGATCTCTATATTACAATTTCGTTTATCCAGCCGATCAAGGCTTTTCCTCATTCGATCTTGACGTTCCGCCAGACAACGAAATCCCCTTCAACGCTTGGTTATTACTAGTCGCAGCTACGCGCGACGAAACCTGCAACGAGCACTTACATTCCCAAGACTGGCACTTAATCGCGCCGAATTTAACCGTATATGACTTTTCTGACCGACAGGTCATATTCGATCAAGTTCTGCATGCGGCAGTGCCGCAAGTCGGCCAGGCTTCTCCCGACTTGCGGTTCTTGAAATTCGGCCCTTACGCGCTATCGGCCATTCAAAGCCGCTACCGCGCTGAAATCGAAACCTTCTCCTATTCTCCATGATACGGGCGGCGAAGCCGCGCAATTAACCTATTTGCCGCGCAATTAATCTATGCCCCCGGCTACGCATTAGTGCTTTACAGGGCGCCCGCCGGCGGTTATTCTAGCGCGTGGGGCGCCCTTTTACCAGGGCGCATTACCAGACGAAAAAGGAACTAAGCAAATGCTACTCCACGAACGCGAAGCCGCCGTAGACGTCCGCCTACGAGCGCTTCTTTCCATGGTCCAGCAAGACCGCGGGCTCACGCTTCCAGCTCCACACATCCAATACGTTACTCGCGTTAAGTACGCGGGCAAGGCGTACTACTATCGAAACACAATCGTTCTCTCTCGCGACTTTCTCGAGCGCAATTTCGAGGATATGATCTGCAACACCGTTCCGCACGAGCTTGCGCATCTAATCACCTTCCAACTATTTCCCCGCGCGAAGCCCCACGGCTTCACATGGCAATCAATCATGGCTGATTGGTTCCATTTGGATCCCCTTCGCTGCCATTATTACGACACGCGCTTCCAAACCGTCGACTTATCGGACTTACTTTAACTCTCAAGGAAACCTAGCAAAAAAAATGAACTACATCGTACTTCTGATCAATACGGAGCAAAACCTTATCTGCTCTTACGGCCCGTTCCCAACGGAATCCGCAGCGCAAAACTTCATCGACGAGTATCTTGATAACGCAAGCGAACAAGGCTTCGATATGGAGATCGTTCCCAACAAGCCGCCGATCTTCCTTGTAAGCAAGCTTTCTCAATGAAAATACAATTCCGCATCAGGAGCCCCCAATGAACGACGAAGAACTTCCTTTCATCATCAATGGCATCGATCTTGAAGTTGGCCTTCCGCATCCGCCGAAATTCGTTCCATTTTCCGGCGTCCGCTTCAATTCCAAGCACCACGCCTACAACGTCGGCCTTCCGAACCAGGAGAATCTAGCATGATTACCTTCCGCCTTTGCAACGTCGAAGCCGGCGAACTTTCGCCGACCATTCAGCCGCGGGCTTACTACAAAGCCTTCTTGCAGCACATCAATGTTCGCGATCACAAATCGCGAGTTCGCGTCTCAACACGTACTTGCGGCAAGAACACGATCAAAACCGCCTACATCCTTCCTTTGGAGGCTTCCAATGGCTAATAAGAACATAGACCTCTCCGAGTTCTTGTCGGGTACTCCTTCCACGAAGAAAATCCCGACGGTCCTGAAGCCTTCCTTCGATCCGCAATTCATTATCTGCCAGCAATGCAAGGGAGCTGGTAAGTACGTCGTTACCGAAGTCCACACGCCAGTATTATCGGAAGAAAGCGAGCTCAAACTTGAAGAGCTAGGCAAAGTTCTTCCAGTGCAACAGCGCATCGTTCATGAACCCATCAAGTGCAAACGATGCGATGGCAAGGGCTCCCATCACCTTCCCGACGACGTTCGCGTATCCGAGATCACCCTCTTTTGGACGCGCAGCAAATGCCGCTGCGGCGCACATTACGATGGGCCGGCGCACCAAAATTCCTGCACGATCCGCAATCACGTTTATAGGCCCATAGTAGTGGAAGGCAGGCTATTCGGCTGGCGCTTTCGTGAAGTCACGTACACTCCGCAACAGCGGCTATCGCCGCTTCACGCATCGTTACCGATGAAGATCGAATACTTCGATTACGCGATCGAAGCTTGTCGCAAGTGCATCCACGAACACATCGTCATTTGCCTTCCAGATTTATCCAAAAAGGAATCAGCATGAAGAAACAACCTCTATGGACTATACTACACGAGGATTTCTACCTCGAAATGCTCGGCTTCCTCCCCTCCTTCCTCGACATGAACGATCCGCAAACCGTCCGCGAGCAGTTCCAGCTGAACTACTGGCCCGGCTGGAATCCAATGCGCAAGCATTGGACGTTCGATCCCAAAACGCACATTCTCCAGTACAACGGCGACGTCGGTCCTCTTTATCCCCTAGCATCGACCGTCCTTCGCGACGAGAAGGTCTATTTCTACGAACACGCTTTCGTCTGCGTCGTGCAACCAAATGGCGACTTCGAAGTCGCAAGGATGGATTAAGCGCGCTTCGCGCGCATCGGGTTGGGCATTCTCCTGAGTGCCCCTCCCGATGCATGTGCATCGAGGAGCCTTAATGAACACTTACTTCACGCGAACAGTCACATTCTCGCATGACGAGATCGGCACCATTGCCGTCCGCAAAATCCAACGATGCAACGAGCTCGGAGAGAAGCGCAAGCGCAAGTCTGCGTTGCGCGAAGTTTCCGCGTTGCTCCCCGTCATGGACATGCCGACTTACGACGACGGAATCATCAAGCTCTTCTCCGTTTCCCTCGGAGTCGATGTCAACGGCGAACAGCTCGTCTTCGCAACATACCGCATCTTCACGCAGATGGAGCTCTTGCGCGAAAAGGTGCCTCATGCTGACGCCAAGTGAACAGCGCGACGTTTCTCAAGCTCTTGCCGTCGGCGATCGGATGAACGACTTCGTCGTTTCTTCCGATTTGAAACCTCCCGCCCGCATCCAATTCATCGCGCATCTTATCTGCGCGCTCGCGCTTGCGCAAGCGAATCACATCGACTACCGAGTCATACAAATAACCTTGCGCAAGATGCACCAGGAGATGAATCGAACCACGCGCGAGCGCAAGCGTCCAAATTTATCCCTCGTTACCAAAGGCATCCGTACACCAAAGAAGGAAACCTAAACGTGCCGATCAACCTAGACGATCTAATCCCCGAAAACATGAAGCCAATCATGGTCGAGGCGCAAGCCAAAACCGATTGGTCGCCCTATCAGCAAGCTTTCTTTCATGCCGTCGAGACGACGTCCGAGAATTTGGTGATGGAAGCCGTTGCCGGTTCAGGCAAGACCACCACGATCCTCGAAGGCATGCGCCGAACCGGCTCGACGGACGTCTTATTCCTTGCTTTCAACAAATCTATCCAAATGGAACTCGCCTCGCGAGTACCAATGGGCGTTACGACGAAGACATTAAATGCCCTAGGCAATTCCGTTTTAGCTCCACACATTCGCTCTCGAAAGCTCAACCAGTACAAACCACAGAACGTCTTGCGCGAGATGCTTCGCGACGACATTTACAAGGAATACGGCTGGCCCCTTGCGCGACTTCTCTCCTCAGCTCGTCATCATGGCATTGGCATTCGCACTGCGCTCGGCTATGAAGTCTGGCAGGACTTCCTTTTAGGCTCCGACGTCTTCGTAGAGGAATCTCGCGTCGAGCAGTTCGCCGAAATCCTTCGCCTAGCATTCAACACGATGCTGGACAACTTCTCCGACGATTTCGACTTCGACGATCAGCTTTACATGCCAGTTTTCAAAAACTGGACCTTCCCTCTTTTCCACACGGTGTTCATCGATGAAGCGCAAGACCTTTCCTTCATTAACCACATGCAACTCGTTCGTCTACGCGACCGCGGCGCACGGATCATTGCTGTTGGTGACTCGAAACAAGCAATCTACGCGTTTCGCGGTGCTGACTCGCGTAGCATGGGGAATTTGGCAAAAACGTTCGACGCGAGGACGCTTCCTCTTTCGATCTGCTATCGTTGCGCAAAAACTATCGTACAGCACGCGCAGCGTTTGGTGCCGTACATCGAGTTCCACGAAAATTCTCCGGAGGGCTCGCTTATTCATCACGACGAAAATCTCGCCCCGGCAGACTTCGAGCAGAAATCGATGGTCGTTTGCCGGAATAACGCGCCGTTATTCAGCCTCGGCTTGGAATTCCTTCGAGCGAAAGTCCCATGCTACGTCGTAGGCGACCTCGCGGGCGAGCTTATTCGGCTTATCGACCGCCTTTCCGCGGGAACTTCTGCGCAACTCGTCCTTAAGCTCCGCGAATGGCAGGAAATTGAAACGAAGAAGGCGATCGCCATGCGCCGCGACCATTTGATCGAGTTCATTAACGACAAGGTCGATTCGCTCATTCCCTTCTGCGACGAATACCAATATCCTCTTCAAATCAAAGCGGCGATCCAGCACCTTCAACAGAACACCACCGGACCGCGTTTATCCTCAATTCATAAAGCCAAAGGCTTGGAAGCCGAACACGTTTACATTCTCCGTCCAGATTTAATGCCCGCAAAACGCGCCTTAGACGCTTACAATAATGGCGACGATTCCGCTCTCGAGCAAGAGAAAAACCTCGAATACGTTGCCATTACGCGAGCGAAGCTCTTTCTTCACTACTTACCAGTCGGAGGCTAACATGGGCCGTAGAGACTATCATCGTATTGGAGCTCAAATTTCGGAACATTTCAATTCCGAACACGAGCAAGCCGTCATCCTCAAACGTCCGAAGGACGTCGCCAAGGCTCCAGGAGCGTTACTCCTGTGCTTCATCGAGTCCGGTGAGTACGTGCCGATGTTGCTCGATCAAGGCACGGTCGATTGGATCAACTTCGTTTTCAACGAGCATAAATCATGAAGATGAAATTCAGGAAGTTCCTCTGTCATGTATTCGGCTGTCGTCTAATCGTCATAGCCGAGTGGAAGAACGAGTACGGACAGAACAATTCCGTCACGACCTATTGCCCATGTTGTCACGATGTAAGTGGGGTGAATTGCTAATGAACATCCGCCTCGAATTCAAGAAAGTCCGCTACCATATCCGCGGCGTTCCGACAGAGCGCTGGCGCATGCTCATCGACGTTGATTCCTTGTTCCTCGGGCAGATCCACGGACCGTATACACACATTTGCACTATCCTTCGTGCGCTCGAAACCCATTCAAACGTGAGCATAATCAATGATCCGCGAAGCCATCAATCTTGATCGTGCGTTAAATGCGCTTCGTCTTCTTCGCGAAGCTAAATTAGAGCTCGTCGAAGCCTTACCGACGCATGAATTACGTCCCTACTTCCGCGAGCTAGACGCTATTTGTGGCTCTTTATCAAATAGAATCCGCTTGGAGAAATCAAATGGGCCGAAAGAAGCTGAAAAAGGAACGACTGGAAGTCAAGCTGGAGGCGACGTTACTCCAGGAAGTTCGCCGCCGAGTGACCCTGAAGTACAATGATAAGCCGCAAAGCGGCGCACTTTCGACCTTAGTCGAAATTCTTTTGCGCAAATGGATCGAGGGCGAGGCCCTCGTTGATCCAATGCGTCCTATTTCTCTTTCCCTTAACGATCTAATTGAGAGCGGCGAAGCCGCTGAGGAGAATTCCGATGGCAAAGTTCCTTCCGATAGTCCAGATTCAAATGGACTTGAAAGCGAAGCTAGCAGAAGCGAAACTAGCTGACTACTTCGAGCGCCTTACCCAGGCTTCCGATGGTTCGTTCAATGCCCTTTGGGATGCAATGCAACAACATCCGACAGCCGAACTCGTCATTCGAGGCACGCAAGAGATAAATGGCATCGTCGTTTATGACCCACTCAATTCTCGCGTCTATATCGCAGGAGAAGAAATGCCCAAGTCCTCCGTCGTTTTCATCACACCGAACGCCATTCTCCAGCTCGTCAAGGAAGCGAAATCCATCTATGCAATGAGCTCGGAGCTCCTTCGCTGGATGAAAGAAAAGAAGCTCGACCAATGAAACTTTTAGACATTTTCGTCGAACTTCGTGGCCAAGAAATCGTCATCACCAACGTTACACTCTGTCCAGCAGAGCCTGACGTCGGCATCTTCAACTCCTACCCCGATGGCTACACATTGAAAGACTCCAATGGCAAAGAACTCGACTGGTACCCTTCTTTGACGAAAGAGGAAAACGCCATAATAGACAATGCCATAGCCAATGCTACAGCCTCAGCCGAGGATGACGAATGATTTTCACGCAGAATGGCCTTCGGTACCAAGTCCTAATTGGTACCGAAGGCGGGATTTACATATCCCGCTGGGACGACGACCTATCCCGCCGTCATGGTACGCCCTATTGGCATATTATCTCCGGCCCAGCCAATTAACCCATGCGGATTAGTTCTTGAACTGTGCGCTGTGGGGCCTTAAAATGCGCCGTGGGTAAACAAAAATTCGCTCCAGGAGAACGCAAATGCCGAAACGACAGATGACTCGCGAAGAAGCCATAGAAACAGCCCTCGCCACGATCCTCGATGCCGTCGACTACACAAAGGGCGCCTGTACCGTGACGGAAATGGCCGGCGCAGTGCTTCCGAAAGAGCTCATCGTGCGCGCTCGCGAAGCGCTTAAGCAGCTATAACGTGCGCACCTTACTTTCGAAAACCTCGGCCGTTCGCTACATCGACTCAGAGCATAGCGCCAATTCCATCGTGCTCTGGTTCGATACGCCCGAGGCCAAGTTAGAATGGCTCTCGAAACTTCACGCCGCGCACGTCACCGACAACGACATCGCGGCTGCCAGAGATCTTCTAGCTAAATGGGAGGCCAGGTAAATGGCGAAGAAGAAAATATCGGTCGTCGTCTACCTGGACGTTCCTCGCGAGGCTTCGTTGGACGATGTCCAATACTACGTCCAGAACGCCGTTGCTTCGTGGCACGGCAGCTTAGATCCCGATACGGACCCAATGTTCGATTTGGCCTCAGATGACGTTCGAGTTCCAAGGGCGCACGTGAAAATGCGGCAGAAACGCAGAAGGAGATTGATTTCATGAGCACGCCCGAACCCATCATGACGGCGGACAAACTCCACGACCTCCGCCGTCGCATACTATCCGGCGTCGAATACACGAAGGAAGAGCTTCGTGCCACCGTCAAGGCGCTATTCGGTGATCGCATTGCGCAAGCGCAAGCCGCGGCGACTTCTTCGACGAAGCGTCCCTCGAAGAAAGTTAACTTGGACGACTTAGTCGGCGACGTCCAGCCAAAGATCAATCTGGACGATCTAGCATGAAAGTTATCGTCGTGGATATGCGGCCGTTCGACAAGCCTTGGTGGCGCTTGCCATCATTCCGCTTTTACGCCTACCACGGAAAGTTCGGCGCGTACATATGGTATTGGCATTGGCAATGCCATTTCTATTTCGGCAAAGCCGTTCCACGTCCTACGGACATTAAATAATGCCCCGCCACCGCCCATTGCATCGCTATCCGCGTGAATACTTCGAGTGCTTCGAGCGGACTCAGCATGAACCTTGGGAAATGGAATGCGAGAACGCCAAGCGCGCGAGCTACATTCGCACGGACTTGTACAATCTGCGCGCCGCTGTGCGTACGCAGTGCCAGCTTGATCCCGACAACGACACCCTCGCCGAACAATACGTCCTCATGGAGAACATCGTCATCAAGCAAGATAACAATGTTCTTCATTTCTCCGCGCGGAAGTACAAGAACGAAACGCACATAGCGCAAGCGCTTCATCCAAAGAAAGACATAACGGATTCATTCAAATGAAATTTCGCATCGACTTCGAACTTCCTTCAGGCGAAGAGGATCATTTCTTCGTCACTAGCGATTCTATCGAAGAAATTCGCGAGAAGGCTCATGCAGAGATAAAGAAGCGCGCCGCACGTAATCCTTCTTCGACAAAAATAGAGGACGCATAAATGCGCGAACCGCAAGAAAAATTCCCCGAAGTCCTCTCAGCATCCGTCCGCTCAGGCTTCAACGAATGTCTGCGCAAAGGCTACTATGAGCAGATATACGGAATTACTCCTAAAGGGCAAAATGTCCATTTACACTTTGGTTTTGCATACGCCGCGGCCATGGAGACTTTCCGAACTGTATACCATTCCACTCCTGGTGATGAGGCCTATCGCTACGAGGAGGCAGCGCTTGCTGGATTTCTTCGGGCTATTGAGTATTATGGAGACTTTGAGCCACTTCCAACGGAAACAAAGAACTTCGACCGATTAATCTCCTGCTACATAGAACAACTGGTGACATATGACCCAAGGAAAGATCCTGTTCAAACATCAATCGGGCCAAGCCATTCTCCTAGAGTTGAGTTTTCCTTCGCTTACCCAATTGAGGAAGTCCGTCACCCCGTCACGGGAAACCCCCTTATATTCAGCGGACGCTTCGACCAGCTTGCGACTTTCAGCGACAATCTCTATGTCTTTGACGACAAGACAACCAAGGCCCTCGGACCTACTTGGGGACGTCAATGGGAACTCCGTTCCCAGTTCTCCGGCTACACTTGGGGAGCTCGCAAGAGCGGTCTCGCTGTCGCTGGTGCAATCATTAGAGGCATGGGGATTCTCAAGGGGTCCATTACCACTCAAGAATCTATCGTCTATCGACCTCCCTGGATGGTCGATCGATGGTACACTCGACTCGTCTGGGACTTACGCCGAATCGTCCGAGCCTGGGAAGACAACTACTGGCCACACACCGGAGAAGAATCCGGAGCCTGTTCGCACTACGGAGGCTGCCCCTACAACATCTTATGCAAAAGCGCTTCGCCAGAAGCCTATATCGACTCCCACTACCGAAAGTACAAATATCGACCTCTTGAAAGAGAGGGTGAAAAAACTGGAGTCGTACCTGAGAGTCTCCAACCGGATATTGGAGATTTTAGTGCAGTTGAATGACAACGAACATGCAAGTGGCAGCGCAAGCCCTCTACGGTTCGAGCACCTCCGTACCGAAGCAGATGAGTTTCGCCGTCAGCTTCATCGAGAGATCGACAATTTGCGGACACACGGAGTGGCCGCTTCAGAACAGCCATGAACAGCAACACATTCCATACTCGCGCGCCTACTTCTGCGACAACTGCGGAGACATCTGGGCCCGACTTCTTGTCCATGATAACCCAGAAGCCTGGCACCTTATTTATCGTAAGTGCCGACGGCACACTCATGTTCTGTCTTCGATTGCCGGAGGCACCTTCTTCGATCCACAACTTCAGGAGAACTTCGACATACCAAAACACATCCTCGCCGAGGACTTTCTTTTTCTGATGAGCCTTTACGACAAACTTGCCGACAGTTACATTTCGTAACTACCGGCGTATTTCGCCACCACAAGGAAATCATCCAATGCCCAGCTCCAATTCCGAAATCGCCGATAAGTTGCAAGGGGCGCTAGACAAGCTCGCCGAAATCGTCAGCACGCTCGAAGACATCGACGATTCCGAGTACGAGAATTTGGAAACGCTCACGCAGCCGGTGATCGAAGCCGTCGACGCGCTCGCCGAGGCCGTCGGGGCTACCGGCGACTCGAACGACGACTAGCCATGCAAATCGGCGTCAAAGTGATGCTAATGGGAGCGCCTGGGTCAGGGAAGACCCATGCGCTCTCGACTTTAATTGAAGCAGGCATCGAACCTAGAATTCTGTTCACCGACAACGGCATGGACGTTATGCTCGATCGTCGGAACAAATCACCAGCTTACTTGAAGGCGCTCGATGAGGATCGGGTGCATTGGCATTACGTGCCGCCGGCGAACACGCAATGGTCGGCCTTCAAGAACACTTTCAATGTCGGACAAAACTTCGACATAGGTACTTTGCAGAAACAGCCGGCGACCGATAAGCTAGCCTATCCGCAATTCGGGCAACTCCTCAATTCGATGGAGAAATTCGTATGCGACAAGTGCGGAAAGGATTGCGGCAACGTGGACTCCTGGACGACCGACCAAGCCCTGATCCTCGATGGACTCTCTGGCACGAACTCTATGTTGCTCTCGTGGGCAGCCGGATCAAAGCCAGCTGTCTCGCAGCCCGAATGGGGGCAGGCAATGAAAATGCAGCTCGCTTACGTCGAGCGAGTGACGCTTGGCTTGCAGTGTCACACCATTATTCTCACACACCTTGATCGCGAAACGGATCAAGTCGTCGGTTCATCGCGCCTTATGGCGCTTGCATTAGGCGCTAAGAATGCGCCTCAACTCGGTAAATACTTTACCGACATTATTCTGGCGGAACGCGTTTTAGAAGGCTCCCAGATGAAATGGGTCTGGCAACTAGCCCGCGTAGACGCTGATGTGAAAGCACGGAATTTGACCTGGACAAACGGTCAAATACCGTCTTTTGTTCCACTACTTGAAACTTGGAGAAAAGGCAATGTTCGACAGTAACTCATTCCTACAGTCCCAAAACGTCGAAGGGAAACTCGAAACACAGTTCTCTCCCATTCCGGCTGGCGAGTACATCGGGCTGATCCAGAAGATGGAAGCCAAAGAGCAGCAGAAGCCGGACAACACCGGCGTCTGGACGATCGTCGACATGACGATTGCCATTGACGATGCGCGCGCCAAGGAGGCAACGGGGATGTCGAATCCCACGATCCGTGATTCCCTCTTCCTCGACATCGAAAACGGCAAGCTCGCGACGGGCAAGAACAAGAACATCGCGCTCGGCCGTTACCTGGAGGCGACAGGCCAGAACGGCGTCGTCGGTAATCCCTTTACCCTCTTGATGGGCAAGATGGTGAAGGTGCAGCTTGCCGTCGAGCCCGACAAGAAAGATCCGCAGAAGATCTACAACCGCGTGAAGGCGGTGGGCAAGGCTCAATAGCGGGGGGATGGGGTTCTGATACAGAATATAGTGAAGTGACGAAAGTCCGCCCCTTTTTTTCCTTCCCCGCTTTATGGACTAAGAAGTTCGATCCTTCTATTCCTCGCGACCCAATGAAAAGCAACTATGCCCAATCGGGATACATCGTGGAGCCCATTATGCAAGTTTACATCGCCGGACCTTTATTCACCACTGTGGCGCAGCAATTCAATTTCGCCTTGAAGGACGAGCTCAGATCTATCAAGCCCCATTGGGATTTCTTTCTCCCGCAATACGAAGTCATCTATCGCGACGGCATGTCCGCGCAAGACCTCGCAAAAGAATGCATGAAAGGGCTCATCAAGAGCGAAATCTTAATCGCCATTCTCGCCGGTTCCGACGTCGGTTCCGGAACCGCATTTGAAATCGGCTTCGCCTATGCACAGAACATAAAAATAATCGGCCTTCGCACGGACTTCCGGAATTGTGGCGACGTGGAAGGCTTCGGCATGAACGCCATGTTTTCCCTCATCCCCGAGATTTACCATTCGCGCAAGGAACTTCTCGATGCAATTAATAAACTGCCTTGACGTCGTTGTCCCGGAGGATCGGCAACGGAAGACCTTCGATGAAGGCGCGCTTCTCGAACTTGCACAGTCGATTCTCAGGCCTATTGGCTTAATGCAGCCAATTGTCCTCCGCGACGACGCTCGTACTCTAGTCGCAGGCGAACGTCGTTTACGTGCTTGCTTAAATATCTATGCGGCAAACCACGAAGTCCCCGGCTCCGCCTTTAAGCATGATGGGCAAGAAGTTCCATTCGGACAAATCCCCTACGTCCTTCTTTCATCGCTCCCAGAAGAACTCCTTCGCGAAGCCGAATTAGAAGAAAACGTCCGGCGCGTTGACCTTACCTGGCAGGAAAAGGTCTCCGCGCAAGCCAAGCTCCACGCGCATTTGCTCGAACAAAACCCCGAACAAACCATAACCGAAACAGCCAAAAAAATCTATGGCGACGGCGCCAACAAAAGGAAAGTCAATGAAGTCTCCGAAGCAATTTCCCTCGCGAAATTCCTCGACGATCCGCTCGTGGCTGGAGCGCCAGACGAGAAGACGGCTCGCCGCGCGATCAAAGACGACCTCGCACGAAAAGAGCGTCGAGAACGTCTCGCAGGACTTGACCTATCAAAATCAGGTCATCGCCTTTTCAAAGGCAGTTGCTATGAGCGCGCACTTTCCGACGCCGGCCCCGTTCGATTTGATTGCGTCATTACAGACCCTCCTTATGGAATCGACGCTGACGTTAAGGGACAAACGTTCGATGGCGACATACATGAATACGATGATTCCGACGCAGCGTTCATGCAAGTCTTGGATCGCCTCCCAGACCTTTGCTCTCGCCTTTGTAAACCAAAAGCGCACGTTTATGTCTTTTGCGACATTCGGCGCTTTGGAGAGCTTTTTGCAGCATTTGAAATCGGTGGTTTCACTGTATGGCCTCGTCCCATTATATGGGACAAGGGTACTGTCGGCTCGTACGGGAACATCGAATTCGGCCCTCGTTCTTGTTACGACGCGATTCTCTACGCACGACGAGGCGAACGTAAAGCACTCGGCGGAGCCCGAGACGTCATTAACATCGCTCAGCGAACAGATCATGAGCATCCTGCAGGAAAGCCCGTCGAGGTCTACGTTGAGCTTTTACGACGGACGGTGCTCCCTGGAGACACGATCGCCGACTTTTTTGCTGGAAGTGGGCCCATATTCCTTGCAGCGAAAGAACTCAAATGCTCCGCATGGGGCTGGGAGCTAAACGACAAGTATTTTGAAATGGCGCAAGGTGCTCTGAGTAAGACACTATGAAATTCGGCCGTCCTCGCGGGCCATCGCAGGCGAAAATCCTCATCGTCGGCGAGGCCTTCGGCCAGAACGAAGAAGCCGCCGGGGTTCCCTTTGTCGGTGAATCCGGGAAAGAGCTCGGCCGAATGCTTTCGGAAGCAGGAATTTCAGAATCTGATTGCCGATTTACTAATGTCCTTAACACCCGTCCTCCTAACAATGACTTCGAATCCACTTGGATGTTTTCTTCGAAGAAAGCCGCCATTGAATCTAAGGAATCCCATGAGTATATCAATGGACGATACTGTAAGTCAATTGTCGTGGAAGGTATTAGAACGCTCCAGCGAGAGATTGAAACTTGCGACCCCAATGTCATTGTTCCGCTCGGTAACATTCCCCTCTGGGCAACTACAGGTTATAGCGGAATTACCAAGTGGCGACGTTCCGAGATTTCAGCTCGAATTAACAATAGAACGTGGAAGGTTGTTCCTACGTACCACCCAGCTTACATCCTCAGAAGCTGGGAAGAACGGCCCATAGCCGTTCAGGACTTTCGAATCATAAGGAGAGAAAGTGACTACCCAGACGTCCGTATTCCCGCTTATGATTTCCTTCTGCGTCCTAACTTGGACGACGTACTTGAGTATGTACTTGCTCTTGAGGAGCGCCTCCCAGCACCGATCGCTGTGGACATTGAAACACGTAGCAGGCAGATTGCATGTATTGGCCTTGCTCGCTCTCCTTTGTCTGCTATCTGTATCCCTATACAGTCTGTCGAATCTTCAACAGGTTCCTACTGGACCATAGAGGAGGAAGTCGAAATCGTTTGGACGCTCAAACGACTTTTGACTAAAGCCCATGTCATCGGTCAAAACTTCCATTATGATAATCAGTATTTCGCCCGTAACTACGGTTTCCTGTGCAACCTATGCGATGACACAATTCACAAGCAAGCGGTGGCCTTTCCTGGCCTTCCTAAGGGCTTGGATTTTCTATCGTCGATGTATCGCGAGCACCATACCTACTGGAAAGATGAAGGAAAGAATTGGGACCCACGAACCACCGGAGAGGATCAGTTATGGAGTTACAATTGTATGGACGCGGTTGCAACATACGAGTGTAACACTGTCTTGGAAGCAGTCGTCTCCGGCTTTAAGCTCCTTCCGCAATATCGCGAACGACTCCTAACGCAACGAAACGCACTTACGATGATGCTCCGCGGCGTCAACTCCGACATGACGGCGAAGCTCGAATTATCTTCAGAGCTCCATATTGGCTTAGGCCAACTTCGCAAATGGTGGGACGAGGTCGTCGGCTACGATATATTCGGAGCCGACAAAAAGAAGAAGCCCGAGAAGATCCCAGGCATTTCCTCGAAAAAAGCTATGAAACTCTGTTACGAAGTTTTCGACCTTCCGAAGAAGTTCGCCGGAATAAAATCTAAGCGCCGATTAACAGCTAACAAAGAAGCAATGCAAGAATGGGAGGAAACCTGTGATCCGATCATCCGACCTTTACTTGCTGCTATTCGGCATTACCGATCAATGCTTGTCTTTAAATCAACATTTGCTGATCAGCCGCTTGATCACGACAACCGATGGCGATGTACTAATAACGCTGGCCTCGCGGACACTTTCCGCTGGACAACTTCAGAAGATGCTTTCGGCTTTGGAACAAACCTGCAAAACATTCCCAAAGGAGACGAACGATGAGCGAAAAAGACCCAAGTGCAAGCCATCCCGCACAGACGATATACGACGCACTGGCGGCGAACCATCCAATAATGGCGAAGGAGGAATTCGACAAGCGCCAAAAGCTCATCGCCCCCGTCGCCCTACCAAACGCGGAGAATTTCGAGAATTCTGACATGGGTAACGACTGGTGGTGCGTCGTTTACCCCGCAACGACGTTGCATCATGCGCTCGCACAAAAGCTCGGCGGCGCAAAGTCCGGGCAAATGATGGCATTGACCATCGACGAAATGGCTCTCCTATCGGAGTTCATGGTATGGCCAAGGCGATAGCATACGGGATTGTCCTAACGGATCGCTTCGCGCAACGGCTAGCCGTTCAAGCGGAATTCCGCCGGGGCTCTGGATATTTCTCCACGGAAGGCCAATTCACGCCCGTCGTTCGTTTAGTCCTCTACGCCGTCATGGAAGCCGTTGGCCATTTAGAGTCCTACATAGAAGGCCTGGAAACGGAGAAGTTCTCCACGCACGACCTAACCGTTCGTATGTCCGGGTCGGACTTCCCCGTCGATGGCGAGTCCTATGGCTTACCTCTCGCTATGGCAATCGTAGCTGCGATGCTTAAGAAAGAAATCTCCGACAAGACCT
>Ga0180068_1000008_pt1 | contig 23581 bp, 19 predicted proteins | sample EasRivERM_16_10D_FD_121790 | JGI IMG/M metagenome (GOLD analysis project Ga0180068, IMG submission 121790) | Soil microbial communities from meander-bound floodplain in the East River, Colorado, USA - East River metaG ERMLT231A'_16_10D | ecosystem: Environmental > Terrestrial > Soil > Floodplain... | reverse complement strand
GACGGTTCGGACGCAATTTCAGATTGGGCAATTCTCAACGCATTGATCAATGCTGTCGGAGGCGCGACATGGGTTTCGTTCCATCATGGCGGCGGCGTGGGCATGGGATATTCACAGCATGCGGGGCAGGTCATCGTGGCGGATGGGACGCCCGAAGCAGCCCGCAGGTTGGAAAGGGTCCTGACCACAGATCCAGGCATGGGTGTCGTCAGACACGCTGACGCGGGCTACGAGATCGCCATCGACGCGGCAAAGCGTCATGGAATCAAAATGCCAATGTTGGGAAAATAGGATTAAGATTTATCCATGCGTGAAGAAACCCGAAATTGGATCACTAAAGCCGAAAGAGATCTTGGTACCGCTGTCTTTGCAATGGGATCAGTTGATGGTCCCTTGCCTGTTACAACAGGTTTACATTGTCAACAGTCTGCGCGGAAATATCTCAAAGCGTATGTACAGGAATACGACGTGAAATCTTTGGATCGCCAAAATCTATCTTCATTGCTTGAAGTTTGTGTTTCAATCGACAAATCATTTGAATCTTTGCGAATGGATATAAGTCAACTCGAGGGCTATTCCATTGCATCCCATTACCCAAAAGCCAGTGATGCTCTTGAATTTAATACGGATGCAGTTGCCACAGCGCAACGAGTTAAAGAGTTTGTCGTGGGCAAATTAAAGTGACTCATCAGACAGGTTTGATGCAACCAATAAAGGCAAAGCATGCTCTTGTAATTACATTTTGCAGTTTGATGTTTGTCTTACTTGCCTGTGAGCCAATGTTTGTAATCGGTTGGAAAGAAATATTTTTCGTATTCTTTCTGATCGCATTCCTGATCGGTCCTCCGGTATACAGACTCATTCGGAGGATTGAAAATTCCCGAAGGCAAAAGAATAAATAATATAAGAGCTTCAGGTTTGGTTGGGCAGGGGGTGTTCATTTAAAAAAGGATGAAACAGAATCCAAATGGTCTATTGCCAGTGGTATGATGCTTGGGTAAGATGAAATGAAAAAGCGAAGGAGCAGTGATGAAACCCAAAATATTAATGTTCATATTTATTCTTGCGCTCGTACTGCAAGCCTGTAATCTGCCATCCAATGTACCCGTGACTGAAACCCCCACACTGGAGATTCCGCCATCAGCCACACAGCCTCCGCCGACCGATACACCCACACAAACACCGCTTCCCACCGATACGCCGCTTCCAACCATAACTTTCACACCGACCGTTCCCATCGCGTTCCCAAAGGAAGTAGCAGTCAACTGCCGCCTGGGGCCTGGGCAGGAGTGGATCGTTTTGAGCGGCTTGAGCGTTGGACAATCCTCACAGATCGTGGGCAAGAATTCAAGCGGAGCATGGTGGTATATCGTTGACCCGCTCAACTCCGGCAGGAATTGCTGGGTTGCCGGGAGCGTGACCAATACGGCGGGCAATCTCGCCAACATCCCGGTTGTTGAAACGCCCAAAGCCACTGTCACGAACGTGTCGATAAAAGTGAATCCAACCCAACTTTCGTTTCCCGGCTGTGGCGGTCTGATCTCGCCCAGCAAGATCGAAGGGACCATCGAAACGAACGGGCCCACCACCGTCAAATGGTATTTCGAGACACAACAGGCTGGGACGCAGTCCTCCCAAACTACACAGTTTGACACTTTCGGCGCAAAGACATTTTCAACCGAATTCAACCCCACCATTAGCGTAGGGACATACTGGGTGCGCCTGATCGTCACCTCGCCCGATTCCATTCAGGGTGAAACCAGCTATAAGATTGAATGTCCATAAGCCAAAAGCTTGAAGTCAATAGGATATAAACAAAAGTGTGACCATGCACGGTCGCACTTTTGTTTCATTCAAGCACCTTCTTTTGCCATACTCATGAAATCAAAGCAGATCATCACACCGCTGATCTATGCTGTGCGCATAAATATCCAGGATTATTAATCAACGCGACAGGCGGTACAATCACAGCATGGCATGGACTCTTCTACACGGCATTCTTGCTCAAGGCTATCGCGTTGCATCAGGGCCTTCGGCAGATTACCCATACGGTGCGCTGGATCGTCAACGACCCATCTTCACTGCGCGCGGACTCGATCTTGGAGGTTATTTCAATGGGACACTAAATATTGATATCAGTCCTGCTAGTTTTGAAATGAAAAAGCCTGAATACACTTTTGAATCTGTTGAATGGACGGATTTACATCCACCTGAACATTTTTCATTTTCACGTTGCAAGGTGATCTATAAGCAGGTCGAGTATGATGGCTGGGTCTATTATCCGCACCCCGAAACAAAACTGCGCAATTTTCAAAACCCAGCCTTGCTGGAAGTGATTGCCCAACCCATTCCTGAAATAAAATATGGCGATGCTATGGATGTGCTGGTAAATACCGAAGAAATCAGCATCAGCTTTCCGGGTTCCCAGACCCCGAATGAACCCAGAAAATTAGAGTCCTACTTGAATCGAAAACGATTGATCGCAGGGGTTTCCATACTTGCCATTCTCGTCATCCTGAGCATTACAGGTGTTGGCTTTCTCGTTTCTCGCCTAAAAAATAACCAGCCCCAGGCTCATCAAAGATCACCCATATTAAGCCTGGGATATTGCAATTCGAATGATATCAAGCCCTGCATTGTATCCTTCAGTGTCGATGCCGATGGCAATATGCTGGTCAATATACTTATCCCCAAATCAACCTATCCTGCTTTTTATCTAACCATCACCAAGGATGGTGTGGTGAATACATATAAATGCCGCAAGGTAAAAGGCTTTTCAACCAATGTCTATTGCATCGGCAGGCAAATGTACCCAGGCGAAGCACTGCAATTCAACATTATTTCCAATAGAAACGACACTGTGCTGGCTGAAGGAAATTTTGCCATCATCGGGCTATTGCTCGGAACGCCCGATACTGAAGCCGTTGTAAGCGCCCCCGCCACCGAAGCTCCCACCGCTGCCACTGAGCCACCAATAATTTTGGAAATTCTCACACCGGTTCCAACTGAGCTTACTCCATCCTACCCGAATCCGTCCTATCCCTGAGCAAAAAATGATGCAAACTATTTTCTCTGTCATCGCAGATCAATGGCGGGTGGTGCTTGGAATTCTGTTACTCATCATCCTATGTCAGGTCATCATCGGCTCTGTGTTACGAATCATCTTCGGAAATCAACTGACCCCAAGCGAATATCTTTCACTGGGTATGTCTGGCTGGATATTATCCGCCTCCCTGCTGTCACTCTTATGTTTTTTTTTAGGATTCGAATCTTCAGCGCCGTTCAACCTTTTCCTCCTTATTGGCCTGATCATCATCTTGATCTTTTACCGCCTGCGCCTCAAACCGGACTCCGAGCCTGATTCAAAATCAACGGCCTTTTTCCTGCTTTTATTTTTTCTGGTCTCAAGCCTGCTTCGGCTTGCATTTGTTTCCAAAGCAATCCTGCCTGCCTACTTCGACTCAGCCCAACATTACCTGCTTATCAAGATTATCCTGGGAGATAACACAGCCGGGCTGCTCACATCGCTGACCACAAGTTATTATCATCTCGGCTATCATTTTCTCACTGCGTTCATGGTATCCACGTTGCAAACAGAAATCACCAGGACCATGTTAATTCTCGGTCAAATGGTTTTGGCGATTATACCCATATCAACTTTCTTCCTTATCAAGCACAAAACCAGATCCAATATGGCGGGGATATTTGCTGTCAGCCTCTCCGCCTTTGGATGGTACATGCCTGCTCATGCAGTTGATTGGGGAAAGTATCCTGCGTTGACAAGTCTTGGTTTGCTTCCGTTTGTAGTGAGTCTCGCTTATTTATTATCGCAAAATAAAAATACATTATCTCCACAGAAACAGCGGGCGCTTTATCTACTGCTTGGGGTCGGAATTCTGGTTTCCGGTTTTATTCACAGCCGATCCCTGGTCATTATTGGAATCGCATTTATCGCATGGATCATCGCCACATGGTGGCAAAAACTTTCGCAGGTGCAACAGGTTTTTCTGTTTTCTGTGATCCTTGTTGGTATTGCGCTGGAGATTATCGCCATCCAGAAACAGGAGATTCTTACCCTGGTTTTCGATCCCTATATAAACAAAGGCATATTGATCACGCCTCTTGTTCTGTTTTTAGCCGTCTTTGCGCAGAGGCATTATCCGCAATTCACATTCACTTGCATTCTCGCAGTATGCTTTTTATTAGGCAGTCTATTCATCCCAGTGCTGGGATTGGTCCCAGGCTATGCTAAATTGACTCTGCTGGACAGACCCTTTGTTGAAATGATCTTATTCCTGCCACTATCATTGCTGGGCGGGTTGGGGCTGGCTGGCTTGGAAAAGGATATTCAACACACAAAGATCAGGTTTATTCCAGGTTATGGATTAATCAGTCTCATCGCTTGCGGGTTCGTTTTGATAAACGCTTTTGCCACTTATGACCTGTATCCCTCAGAGTGTTGTGTGATCGCGGGGCCTGATGACATCGCGGCAATAACCTGGATGGATGATCATTTATCCATGGATGTGCGCATCGCGGTTTCTGCGACAGAGTTGAAAGTCCTGGCATCCGACTCGTTCGAAGGGTATGTAGGTGGCGATGCCGGAATCTGGATCACGCCATTGATCAATAGAGTCACGATCCCATTACGATATGATCTAAGCTTTGATGAACAATCTACGCTGGATGAGTTGTGCCAGATGAGGATTAGTCATATTTACATTGGGGAAACCGGGCAAACCTTTTACGATTCGCTTCATGCACAGCCAGCATGGTACAAGATTCTTTTGTCCATGCCAGAGGTAAAAGTGTATCAAGTCCTCGGTTGTAATAGCTAATAAGAGTGTAGCGCGAAACTTATGTTGCCTTGCCGTGGTATAGCGACATAAATGTCGCGTTACGAAATTGCTTTATGGCAACGACGGCCGCAAAGCGGCTTCAATATTCGCTCGGGGATTAGGGAAGAAGCGCACCGGTAATTTAATGGGGGTTAATGTTGTGCCAGTGCCGAGTTGATCCACCGGAATGTAATACATCTGTGTTTCGCTATCCGCGCCGCGATTCTCATCCTGGAAGAACAACAGGATATAGGTTCCATCAGGGCTGATGACAGAATCACGATAACAACATTTCCCATCCACCGGGTTGATCTTGTTCATTGCTGAAGCAGACATATCATAAAAGTAGAGTTCGCCATAACCGTCATTGCGCCTGTAGGTATTGAACAAAAATTGTTGATCACCATCCCAGTAATAAGCAGGCAGGACGGGATGGTCATTGTAACCATCGGGGATGAACTGCTTGCCAGGGAATTCATCGGTAATCAGTGGATCAATGTCCTGGCAGGTTTCCGTGTCCACATCCAATATGCGGACGGTATCGGCAAGCCGCTCACCTATTACGCTTTGATACAGAATCGCCAGGCTCTTTCCATTTCCAGACCATTGCGCGCTTTTCACGGCGACCCCGCTGTAATCAAGACAGATATCGCCCGAACTTTGGAGTTCGAAGGCAGATGTGACGGTTGCAAGAAACTTGGGGTCAAAAGGATAAACGATCAGGCGCCGTTCGATGCTGATGGCGACATACCTGCCATCTGGAGAGACTCGAAAACCTTCAAACTTTTCATTTTTGAAACAAGAGATCTCCTCAGGTTTTGCCTGGGATGTGTCCGCATCGATCTTATAAACACATTTGCCTTCAACATATAAGAGTTCAGCGCTGCCCGGAAGCCATTGCAGATCAAATTTGGGGATATCGGTATTGGTCAACTGCCGGACGTTTTTTCCATCGATATCCATCAAATAGATATCATCATTCGCGGTCAGCGCGAGTTTGTCCGCGCCGCCAATGCCAGGCGCGACGGGTAGTGTGGGCACTAGCGTCTCTGTCGGTGTGATGGTTTCAGTGGGTAAAGTTGTCGGGGTGGATAAGGCTATTGTCGCTGTGACAGTTTCCGGCGTAGGGGAGGAGGCGCTTGCGGTCGCTTGAGAATATTTCCACACTCCAAATGCCAAAAGAGTCAGGATGGCGAATCCAGCCATCATCCATTGGCGTGATTTGGAGCGAGGTTTGGGCTCGACCGCCAGCGGAAGTTGTGTGGGCGCAGTATATTTGGGGAGGCGCGGCGGAAGGGGGGTGATGATATTTGCTTCGAGCGATGATGCTTCGGGGAACATTTCGAGAAAGGCGCTGGTAAATTCGGCGCAGGTGTTGTAACGATCTTCAGGCTGTTTTGAAAGGGCCTTTGCGATCACCGCATCGATGCCTTCGGGCAGATGGGGGTTGACCTTGAGTATGCTCGGCGGCGCTTCAACGGCATGTTTGAATGCCATCGCCAGTGGTGTGGTGGCTTCGAACGGAGTTGCACCGCTCAACATTTCAAATAGAATGACGCCCATGGAATACAGATCACTGCGTCCATCGGCTTCATCGCCACGAGCCTGTTCAGGGCTCATGTAACGGGGCGTGCCGATGATTCCGGAATGGGTGATCCTGGTGGAGGCTTGCGCAAATTTGGCGATGCCAAAATCTGATATGTAGGGATTGTTGTTTTCGTCGAAAAGAATGTTGCCGGGTTTCAAGTCACGGTGCACAACGCCCTTGGCATGGGCATAATCAAGCGCGGCGGCAATGCGCAGGAGGATATGCGCGATCTCATTGGGTGTCAGCCCGCCTTCTATATGTTCAGAGAGGGATTTGCCCGGCATGTAACGCATCACATAGAACAGTTGACCGTTATCGAAGCCAACATCATACACGGGGACGATCACGGGATGTTCCAATTTGGCAATGATCTTGGTTTCGCGTTCGAAGCGTCCGCGCACCTGGGGGTCTTCGAGCAGTTCCCGCTTTAGGATCTTGACCGCAACCTCGCGCTCGAACATCGGATCGTAGGCGCGATATACCGTAGCCATGCCCCCACGACCTAATTCTTCACGAATCTCGTAGCGACTAAATTTCTCGGCAGGCATGTTGCCCGATACTCCGAACACTAGTATAACGAGCGATGCACATAACGAGCCGTACATTTGGATTGCAAAAATTTGCGACAAATTACATCATATTCATAGTTTATTCACGAGAAAAACTGCCAGAGTCACCGGGCTTTTTTTCTTGGCATGTACTTCAACGAACCAGATATAGAGTTTTCATTTCCCGGTCCAATTCAAGAAACAGGCGTAAAATTATTAAAGTTTATCCATGTCAGGCTAGGAGATGAGAAACATGCTTGAAGGGGCGAAACATCTTCACTCATTTCGCAGATCTGTATGAGGAACAAATGAGTTATTAGACCTCTTGCAAGTGCGACACACTCCATTAATGAAGTAAAATAAGACCGCAATCATTTGTATCATCGAGGAGACGTTCCATGAAAGTAACTGTCCTTCAAGAAAATTTAGCTCGTGGTCTTGGCATTGTTTCAAAAGCGGTTTCGCCGCGCAGTACCTTGCCCGTGCTCGCGAACGTGTTGATCGCTTCGGATGAAGGTCGTTTGCGGCTCTCTGCCACGAACCTTGAGTTGGGCATCACCTGTTGGATTCCTGCGCGCATCGAAGAGGAAGGTTCAACCACTGTGCCTTCGCGTACGTTCAATGATCTGGTGAGCACACTCCCAGCCGACCAGGTGTTGCTGAAGCTCGATGTGAAAACCCAAACCCTGAATGTGCGCGGCGGAACATCTACCAACGATATCAAGTGTATCGATGCACAGGAGTTTCCGCCGTTGCCGGTACCTGATCTCGAAGGTGCAGTGCAGATCAACGTGGGCGATTTCCGCGAGATGATCCATCAGGTGGTTTTCGCGGCATCTTCAGATGAAGCTCGTCCCGTTTTGATGGGTGTCCTTGTGCAAGTGGATAAGGATAAACTGACAATGGCTGCCGCAGATGGCTTCAGACTCTCCGTCCGCAAAGCGGTTCTTTCCATACCCGCGGCTGCTCCTGTTTCTGCGATTGTCCCTTCTCAAGCCTTGAAAGAGTTGGCGCGCGCCGCGACCGATGGCGAAGAGCCAATTTATATGGTATTACCAAAAGGACGCGGGCAGGTGGTCTTCCGCGTGAAGGATGTGGAAGTTGTTTCGCAATTGATCGATGGCACGTTCCCCGATTACCAGCAGATCATTCCACGTAAATATAATTCGCGCACGTTGGTCTCAACTTCTTCTTTATTGAAAGCCTGCAAACAAGCTGAGATCTTTGCACGTGAAGGCTCGAACGTGGCGCGCTTCAATATAAAAACCGCGCAGGGTGAAATGCAACCCAGCGAAGTGGAAATTTCCGCCACATCCGAAGAGACCGGCAAGAACGAAACCATCGTCGAAGCCACAGTGGATGGAAGCGCGGTGTTGATCGCGTTCAACGTGAAGTTTTTACGTGAAGTGTTGGAAGTGGTCAAAACCCCGAATGTGGCATTGGAAACTTCTGCCGCAAATGCGCCGGGAGTTGTAAGACCCGTCGGCGACGATAACTTCCTGCACGTGATCATGCCGATGCATCTCGGTTAGTCGAATAGTCTTTAGTCTACAAATGAAGAAGCGCCGAGATTTCCTCGGCGCTTCTGATTCTGTTTATTCTGCTTTTGGCAATAATACTTTGAAAGTTGCCCCTTTGCCCTCACCCTCAGACTCTGCCCAGATCTTTCCATCCTGCACTTCGAGCAATCCCTTGGCGATGGTCAGTCCGATTCCCAACCCGCCATAGCGACGGGTGTTGGGCGGCTCGATCTGATAAAACTCTTCGAAAACCTTTTGCAGTTTATCGCCGGGGATTCCGATGCCGTTATCCTGCACCCATGTCATTACTTGTTTACCCTGCTCGATAGCGCCGATCACGATCTGGCTTCCCTCCGGCGAAAAACGAATGGCGTTGTTGAGCAGATTCACGATCGCCAGGGTTGTTTTTTCTGCATCCACATGTACGTAGATAGGGTTATCTTCGAAGGCGAAGACAAGCGCCAAATTACGCCGTGCGGCGAAATATTTAATTTCATCACAAGCGAAATTCAAAATATCCTGAATGGCAACCTTCGATGGTCGCATCACCATTTCATCGGTTTGAAGCAGGGTCAGGTTGTTCATTTGGTCGAGCAATGAGCGCATCTGAGCTGCTGCGTTCAACACCTGCTGGGCATGATCGGAGAGTTCGTCTTTGGCTTCCTCCTGCAGGAAGGTTGCATAACCAATGATGATCCCGAGAGGCGTCCGCAGTTCATGCGACGCCAGCGACAGGAAGTTGCTCTTGATGCTGTTTGTTTCCTTGACCTTTTCCAATGCCTGCTGGGTCGTCTTCAACAAACGCGCATTGTTAATTGCAATCGCGGCATGCGAAGCAGTTACAGATAGGATTGCCACATCGCGATCATTGAAAATGCCATCGCGTTTGTTGACGGCCTCCAATACCCCCACGGTGCGGTCCTTCATGAGCATGGGCACACCCAGCAGGGTATTCACCTTGAATTTGATATGATCTGAAACAATGGAATAATGGCGCGGGTCCTGTTCTGCATTATTCAGGATGAGGGGCTGACCCGTGCGGAAGATCGTCCCGGCGAGACTGTTATCAATTGGCACAGGGATCTCAGCGAGTTGTGCAGGGTTCGAGCCGGTGGAGGCGGCGAAGTACAGGCGCGGATTTTTTTCATCATACAGCAAAATGGATGAGGCTTCGCAGTCCAAGAGCTGGGTCGCAGTTGCTGTGATCGTTTGAAGCAGTTCGTCCAGATCAAGCGTGGAATTGAGAATCAGGCTTAGTTCAACGAGACGCAGTAATTGTTGCTGGCGTCCCTCAAGGTCACGGAGTCTGCCGGTTGTGGTTGATGTTGTCATGCGTACAGTTTACTCCTTTCTATAAAAGATTCAAGCCCCTATTGGGGTATCTTGTAAATAATAAACCGTTGGTTTTCAAAGAGGTTCTCAAGCGCAAGTTGGCATTCATCGATCTCATCAGGTGGAATTTGACTGTTCTCCGCCTTTTTACTTATGACTACAAAATCCCCGAGGGGCAGGCGGTCACATGCCGTGCTCATAAATGTGTCGCGGTCTGTGAACAGGCGCATGGCGCGTGGCTTGTAGAATACGATCACACTGTCGGGCGGGGTCTCGGATCTGATGAAGTTATATACATCTGAGCTGAATGGATCGAATGGTCCGTTGATCTGGCGATCATCTTGCAAGTTCGAATAAGCTCGAGTGCTCGAATTGAACAGGAAAATACTAAGGATCACAAGCCAGAAGGTGTAGGATATGCTCCTGCTGAACAAATGATATTTTTCAGGCAATTTGTTGATAACAGTTGTCATTCCCTGAAACGTAAAATAAATAAAAATGGGTAATAGCGGAAAGATGAAGCGTATTCCCTGCCACTCAGGCCAGAAGAGCATGGCAATTAGATATAGCGCAAAGAAAATGATGATGGGTTGGTCTGCATTGCGCCGTGCCCACGCGCCGATCAGGAAAAAGACAATCAAGACATAATATATATATATCCATGAAAGCGAAGATCCAAAGAACTGCCAAAAAAGATTAAAGTAACCCGGGATGTTTCTGCTCAAGAAGATTTCGACAGTTAATCCCATGAGTTGCCGAAAATAGGATCCTTGTCCGTTGGGGAAAAACAGCGATGTGATGATCCATAATAAACCAAAGGCGAAAACGACCAAAACTGAATCGATCAGAATTACTTTGTAGGTTGCTTGTTGGCGATAAAAACGAATTGCTTGATAAGCCAGAAAACTTGCGAGTAGGATAATCCCTGTTGTGCGGATAAAAAAGGCGATAAATATTATTGTGCCAAGAGCAACATGGTTCCATGAGCCTGGTTTGAGTTTTGTGATCCATAACAGACCAATAAATATAAAAAATAGAAAAGGAATATCAGAAAGAATGTAATCGAGAAATTTTACAAGAATCGGGTTGAAGGCGAATAGGGAAACAAGGAGCAGGCTTTCGGTCCGCGTGAGGCGGTTTTTCGTCAGAAGATAAAGACAAATTAAAAACCCCGCGAAGAAGAAAAGTCCCGGTAACTTCAATGTAAGGGAATGAACGCCTTTGAGTAACAAAGCGGGTGTGAGTATGAGCGGATAGCCCCAGGGGTAGGCAACAGGACCCAGTTGAAACGACGATTCGAAAATCGTGAATGTGTTGCGTTCGACGAACTGATCGACTTTGCCATTCAAAATACTTTGCGCCTGCATAATGTATGATGCAAAATCGTCGCCCCATTCGTGCCCGCGCGTGAGCGTGGCTGAACCAATGGCAATACTCAACAAAACAATGACGATCAAAAGAGGATCGCGTAATGCTCGCATGTCGCAATTGTACCGTTAATGAAAATGGAACATTTGTTCTATTTTCACAAATAAAACATCCACCCTTTTATGAGCGGATATTTTTACGCTTCACGCGCGGCCCTTGCCTGTCCCTGTTTGCTTTGATAGCTCCGAAGCGGATAAGATGTTATGCTGTTGGCATTGATCTCATTCGACGCGCGCGTTCTGTCAACGGTCGTTTGGCGACGATAGTTATTTTTCCACTGCCATAGGGTGTGTAAACATTGATCGCCTCCCAACCTTCTGAACCCCATTCATCCAAAGTTGCTTGAATATGTTCGTCCTTTGTTCCAAACACACTGCCGATCGTTTGAACACGATATTCCCATTGTTGAATTTCATCTGCCATTTCAATCTCCTATAATGCAAACAATACATGCAGAACGATGTCTGTAGAGAAATGCGCAAGCATTGCCGATTCGAGTCCGCGTGTTTGATACAGCCAGCCAAAGATGATTCCGCCAAGGACATTCAACAGGATAATGCGAATTACAACCACAGGTATCAGCGGCATGATTAGTGATGCGGTGGGTAAATGTCCAAGCCCGAAGATGACCGCTGCCAGAATATTGGCTATCCAAAAGATGGCGCTGGTCGGCTTTCCTTCTGGTGTTTTACTGATGAATGATCCGAGCCAGGCAAGTAATGACATGACAAACAGGCGCAATAATATTTCCTCTGCGATGCCACCATAGAAGGATGCCAGGAATCCCTTCCACGCGGCTGGTTGTGAGGTCGGCGTGAATGGATTGACCTGATCGCCAAGTTCTCGGATTATCGCAGGCTGGAAAACATAGACATCCAGCCCGACAATGAGAAGCGCCGCGATCATGCCGAGTATCACGCTGATCGGCAGGACGGCGCGCAATTTGTCGGTTGCCGATTCGCCGTTCGTAACAGAATCAAGAATCGGTGTGGAAAGCCCGACGCGCTTCATCAATAGCATTCCGAAGAAAATAATGATCGCGAAGAGCACTCCGCTTTGTGTGATCTGTAGAGCGATCAGCGCGGGAAGTGAAAGCGGGATATCCAGTTGCGCAATGACTCCGCTTTGCAATTCGAGCACATATGGAAGTAGAGCCGCAGTGGAAAGGACCGTCGCGATCCAGAGGATCAAGAAGACCTTCCAGTTAATCAATGTTTTCATGGCGTTTTTGTTTCACGTGAAACGGAGCAGGGGATGCCTGCTCCGTTTTTCGTTATGCCTTTATCTCACGCTGATAGAGCACGTAGGAGTAGACCAGTAGGAAAAGCGTTGAGCCCATCAACGGGACAAAGAGCAGCCAGAAGGCTGTCAGCCCGCCGAAGATGCCGCCGATGATCGCCAGCACACCGGATGCCATGAAGAGGACCGCACCTAGTCGATGTGTTTTGTCCCAGACCGTATCGCTGCTCAGCGTCCATGGCGTGCGGATGCCGATGAAGAAGTTTCTCTTCGCCTTGCGGAGCATGAAGCCAACGAAGATGAAGAGCAATCCCATGGCAGGCAACATGGACGTGCTCATCTTGAAGTCCGTGTATCCCAGACTCCAAACCAGGGTCAGGCCGTGGATGTAAAGCATGAACGCGACGATCAGGATGATGAACAGGTTGAAGGCCTCGCGGAACTGTGCGATGTTTGCCTTGAGCGGATCAATGGACGGGACCACCAGGAATATTACGAACAATCCCACAGTGATCAACGGCATCATGAACACGCCCCAGGTTTTGGACATATAGCCATCCACCTGGTCATTGATGTTCCAGTGTGAAGCCATTTGATCAGGCAGGCGGTTCCAGAGCAGAAGGCCGGCAACCGTCGCTGCAGCGATCAGAACTAGAACAATAATGGTTGTTGTACGAGTAGACATTTTTTCTCCTTTTGTTGAGCGAGATACGATCTCACTTTACTTGTTTTCTTTCGGTAAATTATTTTGTGCCAGCGAGACCATACCGCTCAGTCCGCCGAGATTCATTGTATCGACTGCAGAAGATGGCACGATCACGAGCGCGCCTTTTTCCTTGAGGCCTTCGAAAAGCATGTTCATCGCACGCAAATGCAAAGCCGTGGGATTGTGGATGTATGCTTCAGAAGCTTTTGAGAATGACACCGCGATTTGTTCCTCGGATTCGCCCAGGATGACGCGAGCCTGTCTTTCTCGTTCAGCCTGCGCCTGACGGGACATGGCATCCTCCAGCACCTGCGGGATGACGATATCGCGGATTTCCACCGATTGCACGGTGATACCCCAGGGCGTTGTGCGTTCATCAATGACGTGCTGAAGTTCTTCGTCAATTGCCGAGCGTCCCACGAGAATATCCGCCAGCATCATCCGTCCGATAATGTCGCGCAAAGCGGTCTGTGCTGACCATGAAATCGCGGATTGATAATCTTTTACTTCAAGCGCGGCTTTTTCTGCATCCCACACGAACCAAAACAGCACAGCATCCACATCTACTGGAACGGTATCTTTTGTGAGGGTCTTTTCGGCAGAGAACGAAGTAACGATCACGCGATGGTCGATCCAGGATGTGACGGCGTCGATTATTGGGATGATCCAAAACATGCCAGGGCCTTTCAGCCCGTGGAATCTTCCCAATCGCAAAACCACGGCTTTTTCCCATTGATTGGCAACTTTTAGTGCGAATAAAAGATATGTGCCGATCAACGTCCAGCCGAGTACCCAGGAGCCAAGCAAAGCGTCACTAATTTTTCCGTCACCAAGTATTGCACCAAGCACTGCGATGATCAGAAATATGCCGAACACTGTTACAGCAACCGGCGAAATGTGCATATCAGCTTGTTGCGCTTTCTTCTTTTCCATTGCGGATTTCATAAAATCTGTCTTCATTTCATTCTCCTTTTTGAACAAAACAATTATTCTTCGGACTCTTGCGATTCGTTTCGACCAAGCTCAACGCCAGCTTTCCAAGCCTTGAGTTGGTCCTTGACCATTTGGCTAATTTCTTGCTTTGAGAACTCCATTCGTAATGCTTCACCGATATATCTCCGGGCCAGTGCTACAAGAGTTTCATTTCGTAACTTTTCTTTGACCTCAGGCGGCGGGATCTCGGTGATATAGGTGCCGCGTCCTTGTTGTGTGGATATGATCCTCGCCTCATCTAACATTCGATATGCGCGTGCCACAGTGTTGAAGTTTACGCGTAACTCTGATGCCAGCGCACGGACTGTTGGTAATTGATCACCTGGTTTCAATGTTCCTCCAATGACTTGATTCTCCAACTGATTCATGATTTGGATGTAAATTGGCAAACCAGATCTGAAGTCTAATTGCAGGGTAAGTGGTTTTTCAGGGCTCATATTTCATCCTGTACGATTGTACTAATTGTATCATTGTACCAATTGTATCCAAATAGCGGATTTTGTCAAGAGGTGGATCATCATCTTCTCAAAGTGAGAATCGGTCCATTGCGGAGAATCAAATTCCGGTTAAAGCGAAGCGTGAGGTGTTGTACCTGCATGGTAGAATCCCAAACGTACGGATAATCTATCAACTAGCTGCGCGAGGCGCGGAATCAAGGAGTCAAAAATGGAAGTAAAGACCGGTACATGGACTGAGAAGAAGGGTTTGGCACAGATGCTCAAAGGCGGCGTCATCATGGATGTGGTGACAGCGGAACATGCGAAAATCGCTGAAGATGCGGGCGCATGCGCGGTGATGGCGCTTGAGCGCGTGCCTGCGGATATTCGCGCGAACGGCGGTGTGGCACGCATGAGTGACCCTGAGTTGATCTTGAAAATTATTGATTCGGTATCGATCCCCGTGATGGCGAAGTGCCGCATCGGACATTTTGTTGAGGCGCAGATTCTCGAAGCGCTGGGCGTGGATTATATCGATGAGTCAGAAGTACTCACACCAGCGGATGAAGAGCATCACATCCTGAAGCATAATTTTACAGTGCCGTTCGTATGCGGTTGCCGTAATATCGGTGAAGCCTTGCGTCGTATTGGCGAAGGCGCCGCGATGATCCGTACGAAAGGTGAAGCAGGCACTGGCGATGTGGTTGAAGCGGTGCGTCATGCGCGTTCGGTGATCGGTGCGATTCGTCAGTTGCAAACGATGGGCGATGAAGAATTGATGAAGTTCGCAAAAGACAACGGCGCACCATATGAACTTGTGAAAGAGACAAAAGAACTTGGCCGCATGCCTGTGGTGAATTTCGCGGCGGGTGGCGTTGCGACTCCTGCTGATGCGGCGTTGATGATGCAACTCGGCGTGGACGGGGTGTTCGTTGGCTCGGGTATTTTCAAGAGCGGTGACCCTGCCCGGCGCGCGAACGCAATTGTCAAAGCCGTGACACATTATCAGAATGCAGCCATTCTCGCAGATGTGAGTAAGAATCTCGGCGAAGCCATGGTTGGACGTAATGTCTCACAAATGCCTGAAGCAGATAAGATCGCAGGGCGTGGTTGGTAATTTCTGTAGGGCGAGATGACCCCGCCCCTACAAAAAAAATGAATATGAAAATTGGTGTATTAGCATTACAAGGAGATTTCTCAGAACATATCGCGATGTTGAAACGATTGAATGTTGAAGCATCGGAAGTGCGTTTGCCTGAGCATCTCAACGGCCTCGATGGTCTCATCATCCCTGGTGGCGAATCGACGACGATCGCCAAACTTGCAGTTGCATATAACCTGATGGAGCCGCTTAAACTATTTGGTCAACGTCATGCGATCTGGGGTACGTGTGCGGGTGCGATATTTCTTTCCAAAGATATCGGACGTGACCAGCCCTTGCTCGGACTCATGGATATCAAGGTTCAGCGCAATGCTTTCGGTCGGCAGATTGATTCGTTTGAAACAGATCTTGATATCCCCGAACTCAAACAAGCCACAGGGACAAGAGAAGATTATCACGCGGTCTTCATCCGTGCGCCGATCATTGAATCAGTAGGTAATGATGCAAAGATTCTTGCGTCCGTTCCGGACGGAAGGATTGTCGCTGCTCAACAGGGACATTTGCTCGCCACATCCTTTCACCCCGAGTTGACGAAAGACACACGTTTTCACGAATATTTTTTGACCCTGGTTGATTAAGGGGTTGCATGTTGGCAGGTTTGAAAGTTACAATGTCGAATGTGTGAACCTGTCAACTTGTTAACCTGTAACTGAAAAATGTCCATTCGCCCGCTTGCTCTTTTGGATTTACCGCAACTCTATCGCTTTCGCGAGGAAGCAATAGGGTTGGATACCACGCGTACGTTGACGCGCGGCAATCCATTGGAAGCCGCGCGATTGCTGGCATACATGAATCCGGCGCGCCATGTGTACGGTGCGATCGCCAATGGAGAACATGAATCTGTGTTGGGCGGGATCATCCATGCGCGCGAGGATGCATTTGCAAAACTGCTTTATCTTGCTCCATTATCAAACCTGAGGCATCCTGAGTTGCCGGCATTGATCGAGAATTTATCCGCTCAGGCTGGGACGTGGGGCGCGTTCCATGTGCTTGCCGAAGTGGATGAGACCAGCGACGCGTTTGTCCCATTGCGAAAGGCTGGCTTCTCGGTGTACGCATGGCAGAGGATGTGGGAAGTTTCGGAGATATCAGAAGCAGACTCAAAGTCGGGTTGGATGCGTGTGCGTTCCATCCATCTTAACGCGGTCCAGAGTCTTTATCATCAAATTGTTCCACCCTTATTACAACCTGTTGAACCCCAACCCGGCAATAAGATCGGTTGGATGTGCAATGAGGGTGCGAGGTGTTACGTTGGTGTCACGTATGGCGTATATGGGATTGTGCTCACGCCATTGATCCATCCCGAGGCGCTGGATGTAAGCCTGAAGTTAACTTCACTGATCAGCAATCTGCCGGACCGTCGCAATCGTCCTGTATATGTGTGTGTGCGTTCGTATCAAGCATGGCTTGAGCCTGTGCTTGAGGATCTGGGCGCAAAGGCAGGTGTTCGGCAAGCTGTCATGGTAAAGCATTTGGCGCGTTTGGTAAAAGAAGGTCAGACCGTGCCTGCGGTTCCCTCGGGTGTGAGTGTACAGCCTTCGCGGGTGAGCAGGGTTGACACAAAGAAATAAAGTTTTGATTTTCTACAATCACATTCTAATGCTAGGACTTCCCCATTCCTCGTATAATAGACTTGGAACCTGAAACATGGAACCAGAAACTCCCAGAATAGGCAGGCAACTTTCCCATGGTCAATTACGTTAAATCACTGTAAGCCGTGACAAGACGAACCTCACGGCGCAAGTATTAGCTTCTTTCGTCATTCATCGTTTCACCTCCTGGTGTTACGGATTACGCATTACCGATCACGTACCCGTGACACCCTCAAACAAACCTATGACACAACTAAAAATTACAGACGATCTGGACGCGCTGCTCGACGTGCTGCCCGCGAACATTCGCCACGCCGTCGAACAGGCAAATAACAGCGACTACCTGCTCGAGATCATTCTCGATCTCGGGCGTGTACCCACGGCGCGCTTTGTGGAGAACGAAATTGTTTTGAACAACAAGGAACTTACGCGCGCCGAACTTGACCATGTGGTGGAACGCGTCGGTGATTTCGATACGGACAACCGCTCCGGCATCGAGCGCACATTGCATCGCATCTCCGCCATTCGCAACCGGCGCGGCGCAGTTGTCGGTTTAACTCTGCGCGTCGGACGTGCAGTGTATGGCACCGTGGACATTATTCAAGACATCATCGAGTCTGGCAAATCCGCGCTGATCCTTGGACGACCTGGCGTTGGCAAAACGACGCTTCTGCGCGAGTCCGCGCGCATCCTTGCGGAAAATAAACGCGTCATCATTGTGGATACTTCCAATGAAATTGGCGGCGATGGCGATGTGCCGCATCCAGCAGTGGGTAAGGCGCGGCGCATGCAAGTCAAAGTGCCAACGCATCAACATGAAGTGATGATCGAAGCGGTTGAGAATCACAATCCTGAAGTCATCGTCATCGACGAGATCGGGCGCGAACTCGAGGCCCTCGCCGCGCGCACCATTGCCGAGCGCGGCGTGCAACTCATTGGCACGGCACACGGTCAAACGCTCGATAATCTACTCCTCAACCCAACGCTCAGCGATCTCGTCGGCGGCATCGAAGCGGTCACACTATCAGATGAGGAAGCGCGTCGACGCGGCACCCAGAAAACGGTCCTCGAAAGACGCGCTCCGCCCACGTTCGATGTGCTCATCGAGATCCAAACCCGCGATCGCTTCGCGGTCCATGCCGATATCATGTCTTCTGTGGATGCGCTATTGCGCGACGTGCCCATCTCACCTGAAGTGCGGATGCGCGATGCCGAAGGCAAGATCCAGATCGAGAAATCCGCGCAAACTGTAAAACCAAAAGCGGATGTGAAACCGCCTCGGCGCGGACGTGTGCCTGCTGCGGCCTCCGAAGAATCGATTCCACACTCGGAGTCTTTTATCAGTACCGCGTTAGCCAAACCGATTCCGCAAGTTGGTTCGGCGTTACAGCCCGTGCGAGTCTATCCGTATGGCGTTGCGCGGAATCGACTGCAACAAGCCGCAAAGCGACTCGGTGTGCCCGCGGTCATTGTGCGCGACGTATCCGAAGCGGACGCGCTGGTGACATTGCGGACGTATTATCGCAACCGCCAGCAGACGGTGATCGAAGCCGAGCAGCGCGGTACGCCCATTTATGTTTTGCGCGCCAACACCGTCGCGCAAGTGGAGCAGTTCCTCAGCGACTTGTATAGCCTGTCCGCGCAAGCCCCACGCGATACTATGGACGATATCCGCAGTGAAACCCAACAAGCCATCTCCGCCGTATTGAATGGCGAACGCTGGGTGGACTTGCCTCCGGGTCCATCGCTCGTGCGCAGACTCCAACATGAAATGGCGCGCGGCGCCGAGTTGGTGAGTCACTCGTACGGTAAAGAGCCAAGAAGGCATGTGAGGATTTTTAGGGAGTAAGAGTAAAAATGTAGACATGTAAACAGGTAAACAAGTCACTTGTTTACCTGTTTTTTTATTTACCGTATTCAAAAGGGTATAGTTGCTTTTAGAACTATGGTGAGCGGGCACAACGAAAGCCAAGGCTGAAGTAAATATCTTCCGGAACGGTCTTGTGGCGCTTGGCAGAGCGCGCGTTGTTGTTGCCGTCGAGCCACGAGCCGCCCCGTAGCACTCGATATTGACCTGAGTCTGCTCCTAAAGGATTCGAGAAGGGCGAACTTTGATAATATTTTTCACCATACCAGTCATTCACCCATTCCCAAACATTGCCTGCCATGTCATAAATGCCATAACGACTAACGCCGTCGAGATAACTGCCAACTTTTGTTGTATCGCCAACACAACTGCTCTGATAATTGGCTTTGTCACAATCAATGTTTTCGCCCCAGGGATAGGTGCGTCCATTTGCGCCGCGCGCGGCTTTCTCCCACTCGGCTTCGCTAGGCAAACGCGTGTCGTGCCATGAGCAGTAGGTATTTGCCATGTTCCAATCTACATAAATGGCGGGATAATCGTCAAATTCGGAGTTGCCATAATACGCGGAACGTGTGTTTGAGTCGCTTTGTTTGGGCGGAATACACTCACCTGCATCCACACAGCGTTTGTATGTGGCATTGGTCACTTCGTATTTGTCAATGTAATAATCAGAGAGATAGACTCTATGGATAGGTTCTTCATCACTATCTCCATTATTACTACCCATTGTGAATTCACCCGCTGGAATAAGGAGCATGGTCACACCATCAGAGATCACGGTAGCGTCAGGTGCTTGTGTAGGGGCTTCTGTCACGGCGAGAAGCGTCTCTGTTGGGACTTCTATCGCTATCGAAGCAGTCTTGGACGAAGGAGAAAGTCCCCTTGCGCCAAGCCAGACAAGTAATATGGCAAAAACAACCCAAGCTGCTCCTTTCCATGAAAAGGATAATGAACTGCTGGCGGGGGGCGCACTGGTAGCAGTCTTTTTATCAGGCATAGATGATTGTTGAAAAGGGGCAGATCGTGCCTTAGATTTTTCTTCCGCTTCTCTTTGGGCTTTCGTTCGCTCGGCTTGTTCCTCGGCAGCCCATTTCGCTCGCTCACGATCTGCCCTTTCTTTTGCTTCCCGTTGTGCTTTTGCTTCATATTCACGCTTTTTGGCTTCAGCTTGCTCCTTCTGTCGTCTGTTGGCCTCTGCTTTTTCTCTTGCTTCTTTTTCACGTCGCTTGCGATCATATTCGCTTTGGGCTTGATCGTCATGCACCTTTTGAGAATACTGCCTCTGACGATTATATTGCTCACGTTTAATCGGGTCTTTTAATTCGTTATAGGCCTCATTGATTTGTTTACTTTTTTCCTCAGCCTTTGCTTTACTCTTAGGGGAACTAAATTTATCTGGATGCCAAGCTTGTATCAAGAGTCGATACTGATCTTTGATTTGATCCTGGGAAGCATTCGGGGGGACTTCTAATATTTGATAATAATCATTCATGAAATATATCGGCCGCGATCTCGCAACACTTCCTGCTCAACTTGAATGCCAGCAATCATAAACACCAGATTGTCGCAACTTGATAAACAAAAATAAGAATTAATATCCCTATCTTAGAAAAACAACCCTATAAAAACCCCACCATTAATATAAAGATGCCAAGGCCAAAGTAACGAGAACAACCGCTTGATTTAAATAAATCACTGATGCTGAAGGTTGTGCGATTGTAAACGCGGTTATATAACGCTTTTTTGGGGATTAGTAAGCCAACCAAGACCGTTTGGCGCTTTTAAGCCAAGTGAATGTCTGATATATCTGCTTGGAGAAATTCGAGCAGATATACTTTTTTCTGAAAGATGGTTTGCGTAGACCAAACTTCATTTCTACTCCTGTAAATATCAAAACCCTATGACGAGGTGACTAATGGTTTGCGTTAGTAAAAGTGATGCGGGCGTGTACTCGTTTTGAGAGCAGTATCTGGCATTGGATAATTGATTAATTATACAAAACTTCGTCCCCTCATGTCATCTGTCATTTGTCACTTATTACAAAAACAGGGCAAGCTTTATAGCTTGCCCTGCCTTGTTTACCTGTTTACGTTTATATCTGTCTACCTGCATTACGTATGGCTTGACTCGCCAAGAGTGATTTGCATTTGTGTATTCTTGCCATCTCGTACAACATTCAACATAATCTGGTCACCAGGCTTGAATGTGAACAACGTATTGACATAAGAATGTGATTCGTCAATGGTCACTTCACCAACTTTCGTGATGATATCGCCTTCTTTCAAGCTTGCTTCACTGGCGGGGCTGTTATCAGCCACTTTTGTGATATAGACGCCCCATTTCGCAGGCAGATTATATTGTGCCGCGATATCCGGGTTGATCGGCTGGAAATTGATGCCCATATACGGGCGTGAGAAATATCCCTTTTGAATGATCTGCTGTGAGATCACCTGTGCAGTATTGACAGGGATGGCAAAGCCAAGTCCCTCTGCCACATCACCCATCCCGCTGTTACGGACCACCAGCGTATTGATGCCGATCACCTCACCCGCGAGATCCACAAGCGGACCGCCTGAGTTGCCGTGGTTGATGGCGGCATCAGTTTGGATCAGGTCTTCGATCTGGTAGCCATTACCGGTGTCGATGGAACGTCCGGTCGCGCTGACCACGCCAACTGTCACGGTGTTCTTGAAGTTCCCCAGCGGCGACCCAATCGCAATCACCGACTCGCCCGGGTCCAATACATCGGAATTCCCAAGCGTTGCAACCGCCGGGACTTCTCCTTCCGTCTTCAACACCGCGATATCAGAATGCGGATCGGTGCCGACTAGGGCTGCTTTTTGTTCGGTCCCATCTGAAAGAACGATGCTGACTTCTTTTGTTCCTTCCACTACATGGTTGTTGGTCAGGATGTAGCCCTGATCGGTGATGAAGAAACCACTACCACTTACGGTCTGGTCGCCGGTGGAACCGAAAATGGTTACTTTCCCGGGAACTTTGCCCACAACGGTTACAACCGCCGGACCAACGTGTTGAACGGATTTAGTGATGGCCGTTTCGATATCTGTGTTGTTGAGGACGATGGTTTGGTTTGGGTCGGTATTATTCGCCGGTAGAATTTGCTGGATCGGCGCGGGTAAACTCGACCGCTGTTGGATAGCCTTGTAGATCGTATACCCGCCGACAGTGGCGCCGGTCAAACCGGATACTCCGGCGACTGCCATTACAAGTAAAATATAGAGAGTTCTTTTCATAGTCATTCGTATCTCCTTTTGAGTTACTTGTTATGCTAGTACTCGAAGATGACATGCCGATTAAAAAATTATGTCGAAATTATGTGATAGTTTAAAACACGTTAAGAGTTGGCATAAAACAACCTTAAGGCAGTCATTGCAAACCCCGAGCCTTAAACAGCGAGTAGAGGAAGCAATCCCTACTTGATGGGAGATTGCTCACCTGACTGTTTACTTGCATACCTGTCTACTTTATACTTACTCCCATGTTCACACCCTCGAAGGCTCTGACCCGACAAAACGCCGCACAGTCCAATTCTCATCAAGTCTGGCGCTGGATCATGACATAGGGGAAATTTCAACCAAAATGGAGAAGTTGCAATGGACACCCTGCTGGATTTATTGAACAACAACCTGATGGTTATTCTGGGAGGCACCGTGGGCGGCTCTCTCGGATTGCTGTTGTCCTACAGAGAGTTGGGTAAGATTTTTCGTATGCTTCGAACCACAACCGGTGACATTGCGTCACTTCCGGCGGATGAACAGGTCGAGATTGTTGGTAAAGCCGATGGCGAGGCAACACTCCATAGTCCCATCACAAAGACATCCTGTGTTTTGTGGCAGGTCGTGGTATCGGAAAGACGCAGTTCCGGGAAAAGCTCCCATTGGGTGACCGTGTATAGTAAGACATCCACAGAGCCCTTCGATGTGCACGACGGCACCGGGCGGATGCGGGTCCATCCCAGCCGGGGAATGGAACTCCTTTTGCGCGATGACGTGAAAAAGTCATCTGGAATTTTTAGTTCCCTGGATGAGCAAACCCAGGCCGTTTTGAACGAAATGGGCGTGGATACAAAAGGGTTTCTAAACCTGAACAAGAACATGCGTGTTCATGAACGATATGTTGAACAGGGCGACGAAATCTATCTGCTCGGTAAGACCTCCGCGAAGACCGGAGCACGGGTGATGGTTGGGGAGGATTCGCCGCTCATTGTCAGTGATCATAGCGAACTGCGGTTATTGGGCAAATTTTCCTGGCGGGTCATTGTCAACACTTTGATCGGAGTTGTCGTTGGAGCCGTGTTGGCTCTCTATTTT
>Ga0180068_1000004_pt1 | contig 30275 bp, 27 predicted proteins | sample EasRivERM_16_10D_FD_121790 | JGI IMG/M metagenome (GOLD analysis project Ga0180068, IMG submission 121790) | Soil microbial communities from meander-bound floodplain in the East River, Colorado, USA - East River metaG ERMLT231A'_16_10D | ecosystem: Environmental > Terrestrial > Soil > Floodplain... | reverse complement strand
CTGGCCGCGTGGAACCGAATAGAAGCGTTGTTCCATCCCAGGAAAGTGATGGCCGGGTCTCGTTCGCAGCGCTGTTCACATTTGGGCCCAGGTTGACCGGCGCGGACCAAGCGTCAGCAATTGAGTCCCTGCTTACGCTCCAGATGTCAAAGCCCATTGAGCCAGGCCGGTTCGAGGCGAAGACCAACTCCCGCCCATCCCGGCGAACGGAGGGTTGCATGTCTTCATAGTCACTGTTCACACCAGGGACAAGCTCTGCCGAGCCGAACGACCAATCACCAATCATCTCGCTCATGTATAGGTCGCCTCCGCCGGGACCATCCGACCGGGTGCTGGAAAAGTATAGGGTCGGCGAACCTGACTCAGCGAACGAAAGCACCGGACCTGCCTCATCCGCGGAGCTATTCACATCGCAGCCGAGGTTGACCGGTTCCTGCCAGCCATCTACTGGGTCATAGCGCGTAATGTAAATATCTGCACCGCCACAGCCATCTGGTCTGTTGGAGACGAACATGAAGCCTTGCCCATCTCGCAGCGGCGAGGGGCAGAAGTCGTTGTAACCGCTATTGATTGGTGCTCCGATATTTATAGGAGCGCCGAATGCTCCGTCGCGACCAATCCGTTCGGCAACCCAGATATCCAGATTACCAACACCACCGGGGCGGTTGGAAGCCATGTAAAGTTGCAAGCCATCACGGGAGAGGATTGGACAGCCATCCAGGAAGGCAGTGTTCACCTCAGAACTGGATTCGGGTATCGACTCTAGGCTCGCAGCCGGACCCCAGTTTGAGAAGGAAGGTGCGGCAAATACTGGTGTGGCGAATAGGATGATGAGAATGCTGAGGGTCGCCACCGTCTTCTTATTCAATTGTGTTTGTGTAAACATGCTAAATCTCCTTAAGTAAGGTTGAAATGGTCTGGGACCTTGGGCTAAGAATCGTTTCATCCATACTTTGATCTCCTTTCTCAGGATCATTCGCTTATGCCCATATGAGGTGAACGCTTCACGACGCTCCTCGTTGAAGTGTTTACATAGTGACACCGTGCCGTCTCTGGACGGTCGCCAGCCAGGCCGAAATATTTGAGACGTTTAGGAGACGCGGCCAGTTTAGATTCCCCAAGATGGAAGTGCTATACTCACTTTATTTATCCCCGATCAGACTGTGCGAGGTATTTTCAGTTTAGGAGGATACGATGCTCCAGATACGACTACTCGGACAATTTGACGTACGCGTGGACGGAAAGCGTGTCACGATTCCCACGCGGGCTGCCCAATCGCTGCTGGCGTATCTCGCGCTAACAGCCGGGACTTCCCATCGCCGCGAAAAACTCGCAGGCGTCTTCTGGCCCGACACCACCGACGACAACGCTCGCAAAAACCTGCGCCAGGAGTTGTGGCGCATTCGCAAAGCCATCTCTGTCCCACAACCCGCTGACAGCGATTATCTGATCGCCGATGAATTTACGTTGAAGTTCAACCGCGAGGCGGAGTACTGGCTCGATGTCGTTCAATTGGAAAGACCCGATCTCGATCTCCAGGCGCTGCTGGCCAATCTTTCCCTGTATCAGGGCGAACTCCTGCCCGGCTTCTACGACGAGTGGATCACGCTGGAACGCGAACGCGTCAACGCCGTTTTCGACGCGCGCATGGAAGGACTGCTCGAACAGCTTATCGCGGCTGAACGCTGGATCGCCGTGCAGGAATGGGGCGAACGCTGGCTTACTCTCAGCGGAGTACGCGAACCTGCTTATCGCGCATTGATGCTCACCAGCGGCGTGCGCGGTGATATGGCAAAAGTTGCCTCGCTGTATCAGCGTTGCACGGATGAATTACTCGAATATCTTGGCGTCGAGCCATCCGCTGAAACGCGCGCCCTCTACGATGGATTGCTCAAAGGCGCGAAAACGCCGCCGCGTACTGCCGCGCAGCCATCCGGCACAATCACCTTTCTCTTCACCGATATCGAAGGCTCGACCCGCCTGCTCGAAAAATTGGGCAGTCAATACGCAGATGTATTGAGCGAACATCACGAAATTCTGCGCGCGTCGATTCAGAAATGGAATGGCCGCGAAGTAGATACACAGGGCGACGCATTCTTTGTCACCTTCACGCGCGCGCTCGATGCAGTGCAATGCGCCGCCGAAGCACAGCGCGCGCTCGCGTCCCATTCATGGCATCAGGACGAAAACTTGCGTGTACGGATGGGCTTGCATACCGGCGAACCGTTGATCGCTTCGACCGGCTATGTCGGCATGGATGTGCATCGCGCCGCGCGCATCGGCGATGCGGGTCATGGCGGGCAAATCCTGTTATCGCAAACGACACGTGAACTCGTCATTCAAGACCTGCCTCAAGGGATGACAATACGCGATCTGGGCGAACACCGGCTTAAGGATATGAAATATCCCTCATCCTTATATCAATTGGTCGTGGATGGATTACCTGCTGAATTTGCGCCAATCAGAACCAAGTTCACCGGCGCGGAATCACCCACACCGGGTGAAGCGCCATTCAAAGGCTTGCAGTTCTTTGACGAAGGCGACTCGGATTTATTCTTTGGGCGCGAAACGTTGACGGCGAAACTGGTTCACCGTTTGCAGGATGCGAATTTCCTGTCGGTTATCGTTGGCGCTTCGGGCAGTGGCAAATCCTCGTTGGTACGGGCAGGGCTGGTTCCTGCAATCAAAAAGGGAGGTGCGCTCATCAATGGAACAAGACTGCCCGAGAGCAGTACTACCTGGCAGGTCCACATTCTCACACCTACCACGCATCCACTCGAAGCGTTGGCAATCGAACTCACGCAGGCTTCGGAATCTGTAACGGCCGCGGCAACTTTGATGGACGATCTTTCGAAAGACCCGCGCAGTCTGCATTTTTTCTTATCGCGTCAAAATGCATCCCTTCTGCGTCACACCTTATTGGTGATTGATCAATTCGAAGAATTGTTTACGCTGTGCCGCGACGAGTTCGAACGTGAAGCCTTCATTGATAATCTGCTCGCGGCGCTCACGCCCTCACCCCCAACCCCTCTCCCGCTGGGAGAGGGGCGAAGGGGTGAGGGTCACATCACGCTCATCATCACACTGCGCGCGGATTTTTACGCGCATCTGGCGCAATACCCCGAACTGCGCGACGCGGTGGCGCAACAGCAGGAATATATCGGTCCAATGACAACCGAAGAATTGAGGCGCGCCATCGAGGAACCTGCGCGGCTCGGACATTGGGAATTTGAGCCCGGGCTGGTGGATTTGTTCCTGCGTGATGTGTGCGATGAACCCTGCGCACTGCCTTTGCTTTCACATGCGCTGCTCGAAACGTGGAAACGACGCGCCGGACACAGGCTCACGCTCAAAGGCTACGCCGATGCAGGCGGCGTGTATGGCGCGATTGCGCACACAGCCGAAAGTGTTTATCAAAATCTTGCGCTCAGTGAGCAGACCATCGTGCGTAATATCCTCTTGAGGCTGACCGAATTTGGCGAGGGGACGGAAGACACACGGCGGCGTGCCTCGTTCGATGAGTTGATGTCACAGGCGGAATCTGCCGAGGATGTGCGCGCGGTGTTGAACACATTGGCTGAGGCAAGACTCGTTACCTTGAGCGAGGATTCGGCTGAGGTGGCTCATGAGGCATTGATCAGTGAGTGGCCCCAACTGCGCGAATGGCTGTCGCAGGACCGCGAAGGCATCATCCTGCATCGTCATCTCACCGAAGCCGCGCAGGAATGGGAACTGCTCGAACGCGACGCGGGCTCGGTCTATCGCGGGGCGCGCCTGGCGCAGGCAAATGAATGGTCGGCACTCAACCCGAACGCGTTGAACGCGCAGGAGCGGCTGTTTCTTGAGGCATCGAATACCCAAATGCGGCGTGAGAAACAGGAGCGCGAGGAACAACTGCAACGCGAACGGGATGCGGCAATCAAACTGGCTGAGACCCAGCGCCAATCCGCTTCGCGACTTAGGATTCGCAACCGCGTTATTACAGTGGTGGGAAGCATTGCTGTCATTCTGGCATTGCTGGCGGGAACGTTCGGCGTGCAGTCGAGTCGAAATGCAACTGCCGCGCAAAACAATGCTGCGACTGCACAGGTCGCCAAAGATGATGCTCTCCACGCCCAAGCCACTGCCGAAGCTGAACGCCTGCGCGCGGAGAATGAAAAACAACTCGCCATCTCGCGCGAACTGGCGCTCGCCGCGAATAGTAATTTGAGTGTAGATCCTGAGAGAAGTATCCTGCTCGCGTTACAGGCATTATCCGTAGCTCACACTGTCGAAGCGGAGAGCGCCCTGCACAACGCGGTGCAAGCCTCGCGGGTTCAACTCACTCTCGACAACGACACAGAGGTATGGAGCATCGCGTACAGCCCGGATGGATCTCGCTTGGCAACCACCAGTGGTGATGACACAGTAACGATTTGGGATGCAGTCACTGGAAAGGAACTGTTTTCATTTTCTGCTCCTCCCCTCGCAGGATTGATTAGATTCAGCCCGGATGGGACACATCTTGCCATCTCCCATGGTGATAATACAGTACGGATATGGGACGCAACCACCGGCAAGGAAGTACTTAAGTTTTCAGGTCACACAGACTTCATACAATATTTCACCTTTAGCAATGATGGCACACGGCTGGCTACAGGGAGTGGGGACACAACTGCTAAGGTTTGGGATGTGGCAACTGGGAAGGAACTGCTCACGCTCTCCGGTCACACAGATATTGTGGGTAGCGTGTCATTCAACCCGGATGGAACGCGGTTGGTCACGGGCAGTTGGGATACTACAGCAAAAGTCTGGGATCTCGCAACCAGCAAGGAAGTATTAACGCTGGCGGGTCACACCCTTCCAGCAGACGTATTGTACAGCCCTGATGGCACACGAATTGTCACGCACAGTGCGGACGTTCCGGCAAAAGTGTGGGACGCGGAAACAGGACAGGAATTGCTTACTTTATCTGGAAAGGGTTTATACGGCGCGGTAGCGTTCAGCCCAGATGGGACACGCTTATTCAAGGCAAATCAGGATGGAACGGTAATCGTATGGGACTTTACAACTGGCGAGGAATTGTTGACCTATCCAGCGCACCTGAGTACTCTCAATGATGTTGCCATGCACCCAGATGGCATCCACATTGCTATTACCAGCCAGGATGGTACTATCAAGGTATTGGATTTCTCGCCGCAGGGGAGCCGTGAGTGGCTTACCCTCACGGGTCTTACTGGGCGGTCGCCAAGAGTGATCTATAGTCCAGATGGTACGCGCCTTGCTACATCCGGTCCGAACAACACAGCGATAATTTGGGGTGCAGAAACAGGTAAAGAACTGGTTGCACTTACCGGACACACGGATACAGTTGTAGGGATAGCTTTCAGCCCGGATGGTTCACGATTGGCAACCAGCAGTCGCGACAATACAGCCAGGATTTGGGATGCGGACTCAGGCAAAGAGTTGCTCATGCTAAGTAAGTCAGGTCATGGGGACGGTATCATTGGAGGGACTCATCGTGGCATCACAGATACAGTCTTTAGCCCAGATGGGAAATGGCTGGCAACTGCGGGTACCGATGGCACTGCCATTATCTGGGACGCCAAAACCGGACAAACCCTTCTCACTGTGTCCAATCCTCTTGGAATTTACAGAGTTGCCTTCAGCCCCGATGGAACACATCTGCTCACCAGCGGGGGACATCCAGATGACAACGGCGAATCCGTTTACAGGGTGTGGAACATCCAAACGGGTCAGGAACTCTTCACGATGGCAATGCCAAATCTGCCAGGAGGACTTGCATTCAGCCCGGATGCTACGCGTATCGTTACAAGTGGTTTTGGCGGTGTTGTGAAAATGTGGGATGCTGTGACTGGGCAGGAATTGTTCCGCCTGTCCGGCCACACCGGCTCGGTTCCTAACATAGATTTTTCTCCGGACGGTTCGATGGTAGCGACCGTAAGCGGAGATGGAACTGCGAAACTCTGGAATGCTTCCACCGGAAAAGAACTGCTTACCCTGTACGGTCACACCGGCTCTGTCAGTGGCGTTGCATTCAGTCCAGATGGAACGCGCCTCGTGACAGCCTCCAACGATGGCACCGCGCGCGTGTATCTGTTGAATATCGAAGAACTCATCGCGCTTGCCAAGTCGCGCGTCACACGCTCGCTCACAATTGATGAGTGCCAGAAGCATTTGCATGTGGAGGCATGTCCGGTTGAGCCGTGATGCCATAAACAAAGGCCTCATTAATCTACAAAGTGGGTATATCAGCCAGCTGACTCTATAGGAGGTGTGAACTGATATTTGCGTGTTGATCAGGTGTTGATTTAAGTATGCTGAATATCACCTTTCAAATCCACTCGGGTCGGGGTAAGATGGCGCAGTAGTCAAATAATTTCAAAGTGAGGCAACCAGGATGAACGAAACTCCAATCCCAGCCGAGGAAGTCCGCTTTTTCAGTGGGAGTTCGAATAGGGCGCTTGCCGCAAGTATTGCCAGTGAACTCAGTTTGCCGCTGGACGACACGCACATCTCCCGCTTTAGCAACGATAATCTTTACATTCAACTCGGCGCGACGGTACGCTATCGCCGCGTCTACATCGTGCAGTCGTTGTCACAGCCAACCAACGACAACCTGATGGAACTGTTGATGATGCTCGATATCGCGCGCGGGGCGGCGGCCTCGGAAGTGCATGCCATCATCCCGTATTATTCGTTCGGTCGTTCAGATAAAAAGGATGCCGCGCGCATCTCCATCACCGCCCGCCTGGTTGCGGATCTGCTCAAGACGGCCGGAGCCACGCACGTGATGAGCATGATGTTCCACTCGCCGCAGGTGCATGGCTTCTTTGCCATGCCTACTGATCCACTCAGCGCCCGCCCGGTGTTTCAGGAATATCTGGCCACACACGACCTGACCGATCACATCGTGGTCGCGCCGGATATGGGTTCGGCAAAATCAGCCGCCCGCTTCGCCAAAAGCCTGAACCTGCCCATTGCAGCCGGGAACAACGAACGCATCTCGGACACACAGGTGAAGATCAGCGGTTTGGCTGGCAACCAGGTGCGCGGACATAAACGTGCGTTGATCTACGATGACGAGATCGCGACCGGCGGGTCGATTGATGAGTTAAGCCGGGTGCTGATCAATGAAGGTGTTGATGAGATTACCGTGGTTTGCACACACGGGGTCTTTACGCGCGGCGGGCTGGAAAGGCTGGCGGCGATCCCCCAGATCAGTGAGATCATTACAACTGATACTGTTTATTTACCGCCCGAGAAGCGACACCCAAAGCTGAAAATATTATCCGTCGCGTCGATCTTCGCAGATGCCATCCGTCACAACCTGCATCACGAGTCCATCAACGATCTGTTTGTGTTCGGAGAATGAGGCATTCAAACACCAGCGCGCCGATCCGCCCATATAATATTCACGATCAGCCATTGCCCGTCCTGCTTTGCCAAATGAATGTATTCCTCCAAATGGATGCGTGCCCGTTTCAAGGCATTACAACTAAAGAACATAATCCCACCCAAGTTTTGTATCGAGACCGACATACGCTTCGAATTTTTCTATTTTTTTCCGCCTGTTCCGAATGGATACGATGCCCGTCCCATCATATCGCACGCCCCATTCATCACCTTGTTTGACGATACGCGTTTTGGGATCCATCCCGCAGTAATTCTGAGGCAGTGTTTCCCAATACTCGCCTTCGAGTGGAAAGGTTGCTTCCACCCAAAGTGCATAACCGTTTGCGCTAATTCTTGCGTGAGCCGTTCGAAGATCACTGCTGACGACAAGTGAAATTCGAGCATGTCCCTTTCGGAATCCGTGCCGCCAAAAAAGACGATTGCGCGGACTGTTTTGTGCGCCAATCCAAGCCAAACTACCAATCGCTGGAGTAGCTGAGATCCAAGGCGGCGGTTCGCAAATCACATTTAGAAATTTATGGGGAGCCGGGCGTCCATTTACAACTCCTTTTCCCGTTGTGATGTAAAAGGTCGGGTAATTATCGGGTGGAACGATGTGTGAGCGCCTTACGGCAGGCTTGACCAAATTCAAAGTCAGGTCAATTTTGTCCACAGGGATGCGAATGGCAATGCCAATCGCATCTCCAGGCTCGACTCGATATCTTTCCGGTTTTCTTGTCATGAGGACCGCCCAATTCATTCTGCCGAACGATCTCCTCGATTGCTCGTGTATATAACATTCACGATCTGCCATTCCCCAGCCTGCTTTGCCAGATGGATATATTCCATATATTCACCCGATGCCACCTTCACAGTTGCAATTTCCCCATAACTATCCAGAATCGTGATGGTCCAATTCTTTTTCTCAGATGGAGCATCGCTACCGCCGCCTGCTCTGGTTGCATCTACCATCACATCTTTCGTGAGATGGAGCAGATATTCTTTTCCAGCATCATCAAGTTTAATGGCGCGTTTTGCCAGGTCGGTGTGGAGGCATTGTTCCATTCGCCTCGTATCTGGGGTATACCAACCATCGTAGTAGTCAGAGACTGCCTGATAGATCACGGCGTTATCGGCGACTTTTGTTTGTTCCATCCTTCTCATTCCCTTTCGTTAATGGATTATTCGAAAAAGCCTGACGGGTCATGTTGACCTGTCAGGCTATCGTTTGAAATCTAGGCCTTCAGCGCTCGATACGAAATGATGGTTCCCACCAACAGAATCGTCGCGTCAAGATAGATCAGCCCAAGGTGCCCGAGTGTGGCAATATGATAAGGGAAATGCAGCGGCAGGGCAATGCAAACTGCAATGACGGGCGCGATGAACGCTGTCCACACGGCCCATGCCTCCCCTCGACGAATGCCAAACCAAGCCAATGCGATGACACTGACTCCAAGCGCAATGATGAAACCCGAGAGTGCAACTTGCAGATGACTGATATAGTTGTAGAGGTTTTGGCTGAAGGACTGAATCTGCTCGGGCGTTCCACCGACATGATCCGGCGTGAGACCAAGTTCTGTAAAGCCGTTGAAGTTGCGGATCAGAAACATGCCCCCGTATACGACCAACCCGACACCCGCGAGTGCGACAATATTTGCACCTGTGCTTATGGAAGCACTCATCGTCTTGCCTGAAACTTGTGCTTGTGTTGCCATGATCTTATCTCCTCTGAACAGAAATGTTTATCAACTATCCATAGCATAGTGATTTGACGTCTCAATAAAAAGAGGCAGATGTCCCGATTTTGTCCCAACCTTCAGCTATTTAAGTTTGCCGTCCAATAGACCACTTTCACGTGCCAAAACAATCGCTTCACCCCGACTATTGATCTGCAATTTCTCGTAAATGTTCGATACATAATTGCGGACAGTTTTTTCGCTAAGTGTCAGTCTTTGAGCGATATCAAGATTGTTTTGCCCCTGTGCCAACAGACGTAACACATCCCACTCACGGGTTGATAGCTCGGACCAAATCTTATCTTCGGCTGAGGCCTCCGTCTTCCCTGTCAATAATTTAGAATCGATTCCAAGAAAACGGTAATACTCTTGCCAAAAATAAAACCAGGCAGGTTCATTTTGCATCAGGATATGATTCTTGCTATCCAAAACGACGAAGCTAGCACCCGGAATGTGCGCGGCAGTTTGTCGCCCATCTTCAAAAGGGACAGCCGCGTCATGCTTTGCCTGAATCACCATGGTTGGAACTTGAATAGTTTTTGCCAATTCACGCACATCTACAAATTTGAAGGAACGCTGCACCTCCATGGCATTTGTCGGTGACGTGGATACAAACTGTAAATTATTGAACCAGGCGAATTGTTCAGGAGTCCCCTCAGGGATGAGAAATGTCGTGAACACCTGGCGATAGGCAGGATTTTCATTCCCCCAGCTTAACTTGAGTAGTTTGAGATGCACCTCCGCTTCCTCCAATGCTTCGGGAGTCGGATTTCCGCTCAAACTTCCTTGAAGATAGCCTCCATAAAGGATGAGCTTGCGAACTCTCTCTGGATGTTTGGCTATATAAGCAATGGACACACAGCCGCCCTGCGACATGGCAAACAAATCAAATTGTTCCAGCCCTGCGGCATCAACAACGGCTTCAAGATCACTAACCAAAGCCTCAAAAGAAAAATCAGAAACATTCCAATCCGAAAGACCGCAGCCGCGCGGGTCATAGCGATAGAATGTGTGAAAACGTGACCAATTCTCCAACCATGGCTGCCAGACCGGGCTGTTCCAATCGTATTCCAAATGACTCATCCAGTTCCCGACCTTCACCAGAGCCGGACCCTGTCCAACTCTGGCATAGGCAAGGCGGGTATTATCGGGTGCTGCGCAGAACCGAATTTCTTGATTCATGTTTTGGATAGGGTTGTCTAAAACGGACTTATTCAGTAGTATATAGCAGGTTTCGCTCCTATACAATACTATTCATTCAACAATTATTCATTGGATATGCTTGAAAAACTCAAAGCCCGCGCCCGCGCGTTGAAGAATGAGGCCTTCGCGATTTATCGCGCGGCAAAAGATCCGCGCACGCCGTGGTATGCAAAGGCATTGATCTATTTTGTTGTGGCACACACTTTCAGCCCGATTGATCTGATCCCTGATTTCATTCCCGTTCTTGGTTATCTTGATGATCTCATCATCACCCCAGGCGGATTGTGGCTGGCGATACGGATGATCCCGGCTGAGGTGTTGGAGGAAGCTCGGAAAACGGTGGCAGCTCAGGGCGTGGAAAGGCGCGTGAGCTACATCGGAGCGGGGATCATCATCTTCATGTGGATTGTCGTCCTGATTGGTGTCGTTTATCTTATAAAATTCTTATCCAAATGAATATAATAAAAGTACAGGAGGCTCTTATGATCAGCCAAACCATGCAAGACGCAATCAATGAACAAATCAACAAGGAACTGTATTCGTCATATCTGTATCTCTCGATGGCGGCATATTTCGCGAACAAGAATCTGGCAGGGTTTTCAAAGTGGATGCATGTGCAAGCCGGTGAGGAACGCGAACATGCCATGAAACTATATTCACATTTGGAAGACCGCGGTGGACGTGTTCTGCTCAAAGCCATCGCCGCGCCGCAAACCGAATGGGCTTCGAACCTTGAAGTTTTCAAGGATGCCGCGGCGCACGAAGCCATGGTCACGGCTTCGATCCATGCATTGTATGAAGCCGCGCTGAAGGAAAAGGATTATCCGGCGCAGGTGTTGTTGCAATGGTTCATCAGCGAACAGGTGGAGGAGGAAAAGAACGCGGCCGAGATCCTCGCCAACCTGGGTTTGATCGAGGAGCGCGGCACGGCTGTGCTGATGCTCGATAAGCAACTCGGCAAGCGCGGCGCCGAGTAGTTTACAATTAGACCCTGAGGGTTTTCCGCAGGGTCTTTTTTGTTTATCGTAGGGGCGACCTGCCCAGCGAATATAAAATACATTGACGATCCTGACGGGTCGCCCTTACAGTGCATTTGGAGCAATCATGAGTTATTCGATTCGACGCGCAACGCCGGAAGACAAACCAGAATGGATCCGCATGCGGCAGGGACTCTGGCCCGACGTGCCCATGGAATATTTGGATTTCGATCTGGATGACCTGCTCGCGGACTCTGACGCCGGAATCTTCGTCGCTTCACACGCGGACGGGAAGTTGATCGCGTTCATCGAAGCGGGTCTGCGCGACTACGGCGAGGGCTGTGAGACCTCACCCGTGGGCTACATCGAAGCCTGGTATGTGGACCCGCATGTGCGCGGTCAGAAACTTGGCAGGGAAATGGTTCACACGGCGGAGCAATGGGCGCGCGAAAAAGGCTGCACCGAGATGGCATCGGATACGTGGCTTGAAAATGAAGTCAGCATCGCCGCGCATTTGAAGCTGGGCTATTGGGAGGCGGAACGACTGGTGCATTTTGTAAAAAGGTTGTAATTTGTAGGGGCGAGGTTCTCTCGCCCCGTGTTGATAATTGTGTAAATGGGCGGGGAGACCCCGCCCCTACGAAACAATAGATATGAAAAACTTCCTCATCTACGGCTCGTATGGCTACACCGGTCAACTCATCGTTGAACGCGCGCTGAAAGATGGGTTGCGTCCCGTGCTGGCGGGGCGTAACGAAAAGAAGTTGCGCGCACAAGCCGTGAAATATGATCTTGAATATCGCGCCTTCTCTTTAGATGAAACCGCGAAACTGGATTCGGCATTGAATGAAGTGGATGCAGTACTCCATTGTGCGGGTCCGTTTGTGCTGACGTTCCGTCAGATGGCGGAAGCGTGTCTGCGAACAAAGAAACATTACGTGGATATCAGCGGGGAAATTCCCGGCTTTGAAGCCCTGGCAGCCATGAGTGAGCAGGCAAAGGAAGCTGGCATTATGGTATTACCCGGCGGCGGATTCGATGTGGCACCGACAGATTGTCTCGCAGCACATCTCAAGCAAAGACTGCCCGACGCGACCCGCCTGCGTCTCTTCCTGCGCGGTGTTGGTGCGGGAGTCTCGCGCGGCACGGCAAAATCTGCGATTGAGAATATGCAACGTCAGGGCATGATCCGCAAGGATGGCAAACTGGTACAAGTGCCGCCGGTGTGGAAAGCACTCATGCAGGATTTTGGTCGCGGACCTGTGCGCGTCGTTTCTGTTGGATGGGGCGATGTCAGCACCGCGTATCACAGCACGGGCATCCCCAATGTGGAAACTTATTTGTCCCTCCCACAAGCCATGGTCAATTTAATGTATGATATGCGTACAATTGGACCACTGTTTTATAACCGCGTTGCAAAGACCATTCTTAAAGCATTGATGAATCTATATCCGCCGGGACCGTCAGAAGCCAGAAGAATGAAAGCCTTTGCCACGATGATCGGCGAAGTGACGAATGACCAGGGCGGGCGCGCAGTGTCCAGGCTTCGGACGCGCGAAGGCTATACGTTCACCGCGCAGGTCACGGTCGAGATCATGAAGCGCATCTTGAACAACGACTACAAACCCGGCTTCCAAACTCCATCACTTGCTTATGGGTCAGATTTCGTCCTGCAATTCGAAGGAGTTCAACGCGAGGATCTGGAATGAAGCGTGGAATATTTTCTTTATTGATCCTGCTATCCATGTTTCTTTCAGCATGTGCATCTTCAGCATCTTCCACATCTGAACCAGCAACCCCCGAACCAATAGCCACGGAGGAAACCATGTCCCTTCAACTTACCAGTGATGCATTCGCAAACGGGCAATCCATCCCTGCAAAATATTCGTGCGTCGGCAAAAATATTTCCCCGGCACTTGCATGGAATGACCCGCCCGCGGGCACGCAATCCTTCGCGCTCATCATGGACGATCCCGACGCGCCGTTCGGCACATGGGTACATTGGGTCTTATACAACATCAAGCCGGACATGCGTGGTTTGCAGGAAGACCTGCCGATCACCGGGAAAAACGTTGATCCGGATGCGATTTACGTGGGCAAAAATTCAGCGGGGAACATTGGCTACGACGGTCCCTGCCCACCCAGCGGCACACATCGTTACTTCTTCAAACTCTACGCACTCGATACACTCATCAGCCTGCTGCCCGGTGCATCTGAGGAACAAATCCTCAAGGAAATGGACGGTCACATTCTCGCACAAGCCGAATTGATGGGGACATTCAGCAAATGACAACATCCAGTTCAACGATGATCCAGCGCGCAAAAGAATCAGGCAACCCGGTCATTCATGGAGACCGCGTGACGTTCATCTGGGAAGGCAAGACCGCGCCAACTTTGACGAGCGACTTAAATTACTGGGACGATAAACCCAAGCCGTTCAAGCGCATCTCTTCCACATCCATAACTGCTTCTGCCATATCATCCCCTTTGGGGAAATCGATCTGGTCCTGCACCCTGACGCTTCCACGCGATGCCTACCTTGAATATGCTTTTCATGATCCTGTTACACAAAAGAATTTCCTGGATCCACTAAATCGAAAAAGTGTGAACAATGGCACAGGCGATCGTAACAACTTCTTCTACATGCCCGAGACCATGCCATCTCCGTTTGCCATGCGCCGCGCGGATGTGCCTGGTGGCACGCTGACCAATCACCGCGTCGAGACAGGTTTACTGCGCGAGGATGGCGAACGCGAAATATATCTGTATCGTCCGCCTGTGAAGGAACCTGCCCCATTGCTGATCGTCTACGATGGACATGATTACCTGCAACGCGGGAAACTCGCGGTCATTGTGGATAATTTAATTGCGGAGAAACGCATCCAGCCGATCGCGATGGCTTTCCTTCCAAACGGCGGACGCTGGCGTAGTGTGGAATATGCCTGTTCGGATGCAACGCTCCACTGGCTGGACCAAATCATTCTGCCTCTGGCGCGCGCAAAATTGAATCTGCTTGATATAAAAAAACAGCCCGGCGCGTATGGCGTGTTGGGCGCATCGGCAGGCGGGTTGATGTCCATGTATACAGGCTTACGGATGCCGGACATATTCGGGAAGGTGTTAAGTCAATCGGGCGTCTCAGCATTGGATGGACGTGACTTTGCAACAGTTGATCTGGTGAAACACAAACATGCGCGCAATATTAAAATATGGATGGATGTGGGCAGGTTGGAATGGTTATTGGAAGACAACCGCCGCATGTCCGCGCTTTTGAAAGAGCAGGGTTATCAAGTCACTTATCGCGAATTCAGCGGGGGACATAACTACACAGCCTGGCGCAATGATGTGTGGCGCGGGCTGGAGGCAATGTTCCCCTTGAGATAATTGTCAAATTTTGAGCAGATGTATAATAAGGATATATGTCCATCCTTTCCAACAAGCGTATCATCCTCGGCGTAACGGGTTCCATTGCCGCGTACAAAGCCGCGGACCTCGCATCCAAACTCACGCAGACGGGCGCGCAAGTGGATGTGATCCTCACGAGTGCCGCAGAAAAATTCATCACACCACTTACCTTTCAATCCGTTACCGGACGGCGCGCGTATATAGACTCAGATCTTTGGGGAAACGAAGCGCATGTTCTGCATGTTGGCCTGGGGCATCACGCTGATCTGTTGATGATTGCACCCTGCACGGCGAACACGATCGCAAAGCTCGCGCATGGTCAATCTGATTCGTTGCTCACAGTCACCGCGCTCGCGTCAACCTGTCCGCTTGTGATCGCGCCCGCGATGGATGGCGGCATGTTCGATCACCCCGCGACACAGGAAAATCTCGATACGTTGAGAAAACGCGGCGCAGATATCATCGAACCTGCTGAGGGACATCTCGCATCGGGACTCGTTGGAAAAGGACGTCTGCCCGAAACCGACGAATTGATCGGACACATCCGCCTCGTTCTTGGACGCTCAGGCCTGCTCGCCAATAAAAAAGTTGTCATCTCTGCTGGAGGGACTCAGGAACCGCTCGACCCCGTACGCGTGCTCACGAATCATTCCTCCGGCAAACAAGGATATGCCCTCGCCCAGGCCGCGCTGGATGCCGGCGCGCAAGTCACACTTATCACTACACCTACTTCATTGACGCCTCCGATTGGCGCAGATGTTATCCATATTGAAACTGCAAAACAAATGCTTGAAGCTGTGTTGAAAGAATCAGATGATAGCGATGCGCTCATCATGGCGGCGGCGGTGGCAGACTTTCGACCGAAGAACACCGCCAAAGACAAGATCAAAAAAGAGGGCGGGGTTCCGCAGATCGAACTCGAAGCGACGGAAGATATTTTGAAAACAGTATCAGCCTCAGGTTTGGCGCGCAGCGGGAAGCGTCCGCGCGTCGTGGCGGGGTTTGCGGCAGAATCTCAAAGTCTTCTTGAAAACGCAGTAAATAAGTTACAATCCAAGAATCTGGACTTGATCGCCGCGAACGATATTTCAGCAGGCGATGCCGGGTTTGCCGTTGAGACCAACCGCATCACCCTTTTATTTGCAGATGGGCGCAGGGAATCATTAGCATTGATGAGCAAGACCGAAGCGGCTGAAATCATAATCGAACGTATCGCGGCATTGTTGGAGTGATATGCGTATTCTTGTAATTTCTGATATTCACGCGAACTACACAGCGCTTGAGGCTGTGCTCAACGACGCGGGCGCAGTGGATGAAACCTGGTGTCTCGGCGATTTGGTGGGCTATGGTCCCGACCCCAATGCAGTGGTGGAACAGGTGCGCGAGACCCCCAACCTGACTTGCATCCTTGGCAATCATGATATGGCCGCCATCGGCAAGATTCCTTTTGAGGCCTTCAACGGGGATGCGCGCCGCTCGCTCGAATATCACGAACGCGTGCTGTCCGCGGACAACATGGATTATCTGCGTTCACTTCCGCATAACTTAAAGGTGCGCGGCGAAGTCAGCATTGTGCATGGCAGTCCGCGCGATTCAGTGTGGGAATATATTTTGAACACGCTCTCGGCGCGCTTGAACTTCGATCACTTCACCACACCGTGGTGTTTTGTGGGGCATTCGCATTTGCAATGCATGTTCCAATTGGATCAAAAAACAGACCGCGTGAGCCTGAGTCCGATCCGCGCCGGGGAGCAGGTGTCATTACATCCGCGCGCGATCCTGAATCCCGGATCGGTGGGACAGCCGCGCGACCGTGATCCACGCGCCGCCTATGCCATTTATCACAGCGGGACAAATATATGGGAGCCGCGCCGGGCGGCGTATAACATCCCTGAAGTGCAACAGCGCATCCGTGAAGCCAATTTACCCGAGAAACAGGCACTGCGGATCGCGGAGGGGTGGTAGACCCCCACCGCCCTTCGGGCACCTCCCCCAAATACATAATAGCTATGAATAATTATCCCAAATATTTTTGAGTATTTAGGGGAGGCCGGATAGGGACAGGAACTATTTGAGGAACGATTCGTCATTAGGGTGGAATCACTTTTATTCATCAAGGAGAAGAAATCATGAAAAAGACCTTACTCACCATTGCCCTTACCACTGTAGTTGTGTTGACGCTGGTTGGCATCGTATCATCACAGGTTATTGTCGGCTCTACATTCAACGCCGTATCCCGTAGCCTTGATGGCGGCTACGGCGGAGGCGCACAACCCGAACTTTACGCCCAATCTTCCGTTGCAGAAGCACCTGCATTTGACGCCGCCGCGCCACCCATGGATCTTATTTCCAAATCAGGTGAATCTACCGGCAATACACTCAGTACCGATGTGAACCGGTTGGTCATCAGGAACGCCGACCTCGCCATCGTGGTCAAAGATCCCAATGCGAATAAAGAACGGATCAGCAAACTCGCCGAGGAACTGGGTGGTTATGTTGTTTCGTCCAATCTGTATCAAAGTTTTTATGGGCCCAACAACACCGAAGTGCAGGAAGCTACGATCACTATTCGCGTGCCAGTGGAAAAACTGGAAGATGCGCTCAAGGTAATCAAGGAAGATGCCGTGGATGTGGATTACGAGAACGTCACCAGTCTGGATGTGACCAGCGAATACGTCGACTTGCAGTCCCGCCTGACAGCCAAACAAGCCGCGGAGAAGAAATTGCTGGAGATTATGGAACAGGCTGAAAGAACTGAAGATGTGCTGTCGGTCTACACCCAGTTGCAAATGATCCAAACTGAGATCGAATCCTTGAAAGGGCAGATCAAATATTATGAACAATCTGCCGCGCTCTCTTCCATCAGTGTCCGCCTGATTGCGGAGATAGGCACGCAACCGATCGAGGTCGGCGGCTGGAAGATCGAAGGCACCGCCAAGGAAGCCATTCAAGACTTGATCTTTTTCCTGCAAGGGTTTACGCAATTCCTGATCAAATTCTTCCTTAACTATCTGTGGCGCATCCTGTTGATCGGCCTGCTGCTTTACCTGGCTTTTGTCAGTGGGCGTGCAATCTTCCGCAGGTTCAATAAATCTAGAGTTGTTGTGGAAGAAAAAGAAGAAGTAAAGAAATAAGTTCGTTGAAAATTTTTGAAAGACCGTCAGAGATGGCGGTCTTTCGTTTTAACTGTATGACTTTAGCAATGTCATTCTGAGTAAAGCGACACTTGCACCGCACGCAAGTGCAGGTGAGAATCTCTGAGATGATCGTAGAGACCCTTCGCTGGCGCTCAGGGTGACATATTGTGGAAAGAAGAAAGATGAAAGAAGCTGGTTGAGAGTTATAATTTTCTCCAATGGAAAAACTTATTCGCGACGCGCAGGCATTGTTCAATGTTCACATCACGGGGCGACATGTGATATCCTTGATCACCTACGAAAAGGAATTGATCGAGTGGAATCAGAAGTTTAATCTCACCGCGATCCGCGATGTGGAATCGATTCGCGTTAAACATTTCCTTGATTCGTTTTCGTGTGTGCTGGCCTGGCAAGGGACTCCGCCGCATAAGCTTATTGACGTGGGGACAGGCGCAGGATTTCCGGGCCTCGCGCTTAAGATTCTTTACCCAAACATGAAACTAACCCTTGTTGAGTCGGTTGGGAAAAAAGCGATGTTTTGTCAGCATATTGTGAGCGTGCTGGGATTGGACCATGTCAATGTGGTGCAAGCGCGCGCCGAAGATCTGGGACAAAATCCACAACACCGCGATAAATATGATTGGGCAGTAGCGCGCGCAGTGGCAAACCTCAGCGTGTTGAGCGAATATCTATTACCGCTGGTCGAAAGAAATGGAATGATGCTCGCGCAAAAAGGTGAGAGCGGACCCGCCGAAGCGCAGTCCGCGGAGCAGGCACTAAAAATTCTGGGTGGAAAGTTGAGGCAGTTGATTCCCGTCAATTTGCCGGGCGTGGCAGATGACCGTTATCTCGTAATTGTGGATAAGGTCGCGGCGACGCCACATAATTATCCGCGCAAGCCAGGGATTCCGGCAAAGACACCGTTGTGAATTTCTAATCCTTGACCGCCCATAAATAAGCCAGTGCTGATCTGGCCGTGCCTTGTCCTGCTTCCACCAAGGGGCGCAGATGTGCTGTGAATCTTATCGCTTCATCTTTAGTCAAGGTCTGCTTCATTGCCTCTTCGAGAGTTGGGATCTTGGGATTACCTGCTAAATGAAGAAAGGCTTCCCAATCACCCTTTGCAGTAGGCGGTTTAACTTCAACCTGTAGTTCAAGATGTATTTCTTTAAAACCCGCCCTTTCAGCAAAGAGGATCAAATCCCGCTCGTCAAAGTCCAGCATAGGGTCGGAATCCGGTGGTTGGAGACGATGGTACAAATCCTTCACCTTGTCAGCTATTTTCATGACTGGCGTTACATCATATCCATCAAAAAGATGGGCTGGTTCGGGCCATCCAAAACGATTGATCGGCTCAAAAATGGACAGACGACCTTTTGATTTGAGAACCCGAAAGAACTCATTGAAGGCTTTTTGCTTGGCTGAGACATAAATCAATACCGAGCGTGTTGTCACCACATCGATCGAAGCATCAGTCACAGCGGTAAGATCGTCCGCGGAGGCACGTAAAAATTCGCAGCGCTCACTGACTTGCATTTCACGCGCGAGAGCTCGGGAATGATCCAGTAGGTCTTGTGAAATATCGCTGAAGATGACCCTGCTGGTCGGGACTTTCTCCAGTGCACCGAAAGCGATCAAACCGTCACCGCAACCCACATCCAGTAAGGTTTCGCCCTCACGCAAGTTGGCGTGACTCAAGACCTTATCGCGCACTGGATATAAAAAGTCAGTGAGAGCAGACTTCATTCTTTCGATGTCACCGCTAAATCGGCGATGCAAAAGCCATTGTGCCCAAATATCCAGCTTAGACTCGGTCATGGGAAACCTCCTGTAAATATCAGAACGGAGTCACGGAATAGACGATTAATGATTCTCGTCTAATCCTGATCATATCTTTCTTGAATCAGAAGCAAGCTTCTGGACTCCAGAGTCTTTATGGCGTAATTGTATTCGTGGGCCAGGGAGTGAGTGTTGGCAACGCAGGAACGATCACATCGGGTGCCGCGGTTTGCGTAGGGATAATGGTTGGAGTCGGTGAAGGGGGTGGAGTCGTTGTAACCAGCGGAGTCGGGGAAACGGCCGGGGTGGGGGAAAAGGTCACGTTCCGCCTCAGCAGGCTGGCGGCGACAAAAGACGCGAGAACTGTTAAGACCACAACGCCCGCCAGTCCGCCCAACAGCCAGGGGAGCCAGTCCGTTTTCTTTTTATTATTTGTTACAATTTTGAAATCAGATGGTACCGAGATCAAAACGACCGTGATGTTATCGTGGCCCCCGCGTTCGTTCGCCAGATCCACCAGTGTGCGCGTGGCTTCCTTGATGGATGACTTCGAGCGCACGATCTCAAGGATCTCATCGTTCCATACGAGATCGGTCAGACCATCACTGCATAACAACACCACATCGTTCGGCAAAAGTTTCACACCCTGATTGTTCTCAGGGTGATGCGCGCCCTCGCCATCGAACAGGATCAAACGAAAATCGGGGTCGGGCGGAACAGGCGAACCCAGATAACGGCGAATGACATGCACATTCGGATGATCATGCGCCATCTCGGGTGTAATGATGCCCTTCTCGATCGCCTCCTGCACCCAGGTATGATCGATCGTCAACTGCTGGATGCGCCCGCCGCGCATCAGATACATGCGCGAGTCACCCACATAACCGGTATACAGTTTATCGGCAATGATCCACGCAATGGCGCACGTGGAACCCATGCCTTTGAGATCTTCATTTGTGGAGGAGTGCGCCGCAATCGCTTCACTGGCTTCACTCACCGCGTTCTCGATGAGATGCCGCGAATATTTTCCATCACCCTTCGCGATGCTCTGCATAATATGGTTCACCGCCAGTTCAGCGGCCACCTCGCCCCCGCGATGCCCACCGATCCCATCCGCCAGCACGGCAAACAACACAGGCGTTTTATCCTGTGCATTGGTCACGAATGAAGCCACGGCATACCGGTCTTCATTGTTCTTGCCGCTCATACCGGCATGCGTATGAGCTTCGACGTTCAGATGAGCGCGTTGTGTGCGAATCATATTGTTCGGATTCTACTTCTTGACGACCTTCGGCTCAGACTCAGCCGGAGGCTGATTCAGATCAAAGCGATAGACCATCTGCCCAAAGTGGATTCGGTCTCCATGCGCCAGACGGCGACCTGCGCGCGTGACCGGTTCAAAATTCACCCATGTGCCCGCCACCGAACCATGATCATAAAGAATAAAAACACCATCATCGGTCTGTTTGATGCGGGCATGCAGCGGCGAAATGGATGGATCATCGAGCACGCGTATCGATTGTACCGGGTCTGTGCCAAAAGTCATATCCTTTTCCAGCACAGCGATGGGCGCCACACTGGCAGGTTCGCCGCCATTCGTCAGGCGGATCAGATAGGCAGAAGCCTGTTCCACACGCGTTGGTTTGGTTTGCAGCCAATTTGGCGCAAGAGCCTTGCGCGGCTGGGTTTTCGCCTTCTTTGCAGCTGAAGCCGACGAGTCCGTCAATGCCGCCACGGGCTGTGTCAGCGGGTCATCAAGGCGTTTGCGTGTCTCGATGCGATCCATGGTGGAGGAGCCCCTGGAGCCTCTGCTTCGTAACAAGATCGCCAGCAAGGCGATCCCTGCAAAACCGATCGCCCCCAGGATCACATAGGAACGATAACGCGCCAATATGGCTTGTATACCTTTGGGAGCGTGGATCACCGTGAAGGAAACGGTGGTGCCCATGCTTGTTTTCTTCAAACCAAGCACATCCTCCGCCTCCACCATGATCTCGTGTTGACCGCTTTGTTCGTAGGCGCTCAAATCCCAGACAAATTTTTCGAACGGAGCGGATGTGTTCTCGTCAACGATCTGTCCATCCACATATAAGGTTGTGCGCTTCAGTTCACGCTTATGGCCATCGGGGAATTCAACGATGATTTCGAGTTCCTGTCTCGCCGGGTTCAATATATCGGGGTTGTACGGATCCTCAGCCGGAGGCTGGCGCGTGATCTGCAATGGCGGCGCGACAAAAAATGGATTCGGCGGCTGGACATCCGCATTGAAGGTTTTATCCAGCGCAGGGATCGTGGCTTGTGGAGTCTCAACATAGAGTCCCAGCGTGTGATCGCCTGTGGTTGTAAGGGCGGATTTATACGTGATTGAGTAAATATGACGCAACGGCAAAAAATACAGGGTTGGGTCGGGGAAGATTTCCGTCCCTGAAAATAAAAAGAAGGAACCATTGGTTTGCTGTGCCAAAGACTTGAAGGCGTTGGCGCTGGCGGTAAAACCAAAATCCTCCGCATCGATGAACCAGACAAAGACGCGGGTCTTTGATTCAATGGCTTTGTTGATGAGCGGTGCAATGGTATTATCGATGTTGGGATCATCCATATGCGGCGTGATGAAGAGCACCGCGCGCTTCATACCGGGTTGGTCAGTCTGTGTGTTGACAGTATCCAGTGCAATGGACAGGGTTTGCAGGTTGGGGGTTGTATTGCGAAAATCGGGTTTGAACGAGTTGAGACTCACCAGCCAGTCCTTGGCATCGGCATGATTAATAAGCGACCCCGATGACGAGACCAGGCTTAGATCGTCACTTGCCTCCGGCGGCTGTGAATTGATCCACGCGCCGAGCGCATCCACCACGCGGCTAAAACGCGCCGTGCCACTGGCATCGCGTACCGCCAGCGCCGGTCCCTGATTAATGGCAACCACAATTTGCACCGGCGGCGCGGACTCGGTGAGAGTACTCACCGGGCGCGGCTGACCGTCTTCATATACCGTCAAATTGGAGGGCTGCAAACCGGATACGAATTCACCGTTCGCGTCGTATACATCCAGGAGCGCGGAAACCTGCGGGAAGTTTTGCGCGTTGATCGTGGTGATCTCTGCATACGCCGCGGTTTGGGCGTATGCAGAGGCGTGAGGCGCAATGAGCAGGCTTAGACTGAGAAAGAACGCAAAGAGTCTATGCATTCGGTCTGGAGGCAAGGATCGTTTTATCGCTGTCCTCAGGCAAAACTGGAGTGCCGCTCTCAGGTGTTGTTGGGGTATTGTCGCCTTCAGGTTTGTGGGTCAAACGCATATAAGTCAACGTCCACGCCGATTCGACATAAGCGACCATAATACCGTTCAACGCGAGCAGGATGGGGAAATAGATAACACAACATATTCCAGCGATCCAATATGAAGTTGGTTCGCCACTTGCAACCCCGATCACCAGAGGGATCACCGCGATCAGAAGGGGGATGGCAATTACAAGGCCCACCACAAAACTGATCACACCCAAAATGATCGCCATAAGGATGGCAGGTCCAATATTGGATTTGACAATTTCCCAGCCGCGCTTTAAACCATCCAGCATGTTGAGGTCTTCAAGCACGATCGCGGCATTGGATTGTTCGATCACAACCATCACGACCCATGAAATTGGGATCAGGATACAAATGAGCGGCAACAGACAGGCAAACCCGATTCCGGCTGTCAACACACCAAACAGGATTATGGGAATTAAAAGGATCAGGAATACAAGCCCGATGAGGAACGACAAACCAAACACGCGCCAGAAATAAGGCGTGCTTTCCGAGAACATTTCGCCAAGGATGAGTTGTTCGGCACCCTGCTCGGCTTTATACGTGCCTTTGATCAAACCAATTCTTCCGATCGTTCCGAGGAAGGCAAATAACACGATCAATATGAGCACGACGAACACGATAACAATGAAGATCCACATATTCTCGTTGACCCATTGCCCCACCTGATCAAATACGCGCGTATCTGAGAATGGAGGTCTATCTGATTGACTGAAACCACTATTCCCGCCGCCGCTGCCACCGCCACCGCCGCCGCGCCCACAACTGGCAAGGATGCCAAAGATCCACAAGACCTTATGCTTCCAGATGATTTGCCATGCACGCGTTAGCACTTCACCAAAGTTGAAATTCATATTGACTCCTTGTTTATGTTCGTGATTACTCGTTATAAAAAACGATCTGATTCTCAGGATTATTAGCTAATCGCATATACGACAGTGCCCACGCTGTTTTTGTATATGTGATGAGGATTCCATTCAACGCGAGCAGAATAGGAAAGTAAATTGTCAAGCAAGCAAGAGCTACCCATACAGTAGACGGCACAGATGAAATGTTTTCAAGTGAAGGTAAGGATAATAAAGACAGCAAGGGAGCAAGAATAATTGGCATAATAGGGATACGCGTGGTGGTCACCACCACCGGCAGTAAATATATCGAGACAAGCGTAATTGGCCATGCAATAATAACCCTAACTATGACGCCTCCAACTCCAAGGATAAGTCCCATACCGATCATTTCGCTTAAATTAGATTTGGCGATTCCCCAGCCGCGACGCAAGCTATCAACTACGCCGCGGTTCTCTAATACAATTGCCGCCTGTGCCTGTTCTAAAATAACTAAAACTATCCATCTTACTGGACCAAGAATACATAACAATGGAATTAATAATATAAGCCCAATCCCGTATGTGATCATTGTAAGGATCACAAAGGGGATAACAAGCATTAATGAGCCTAGACTAAATAAATAAAAGGGGAAATTCAAACCGAAAAAACGCCAGAAATAGGACATACTTTCAGACCATATATTTCCAAAAGCAATAGATTCAGCGGTACCCTCAACCTTGTAAACGCTTTTGATAATGCCGATACGTCCCATCAAACCAAGCGAATAGAACAAAAAAGTAAGTATCAAAATTACAAAACACAAAGTAACAATTATTAACATAAAATGTAGGATGAATTCACTGAATGTGTAATGTACTGAGTTTACTTGCGCATCGAAAAAAGACGTAGCAGTGCCGTTTGAGTCGAAATTTGACGTGTCACTATTGCTCTTACTGTTGCCATTCCCACCACTACCACCATTGACAATACTTGCCAGAAGACCGAAGGTCCAGAGTACCTTATGCCTCCTAGTGATTTGCCATGCGCGGGTGAGCACTTCCCCAATATCAAATTTCACAGTTTCTCCTCAATCGCCAATCGAAAATCGTAAATTACTACTCCCATTCGATCGTCGCGGGCGGCTTGCTCGTAATATCATACACCACGCGGTTAATCCCGTCCACTTCGTTTACGATGCGGTTGGCGACCTTTGCCAGCAGGTCATGCGGCAGGCGCGCCCAATCGGCGGTCATAAAATCATCGGTGGTCACGGCTCGCAGCGCGGCGGCTTCCTGATAGGTGCGTTGATCGCCCATCACGCCCACCGAACGGACAGGCAATAACACCACGAACGCCTGCGCCACCAACGGAGGTTCCACCACCAGTGGACCCGTGATCATCGAACCGCCCGAGAATCTTCTATTCAAAAAGCCGGCATTGGATAATTCCTCCACGAAGATCGCGTCTGCCGCCTGCAAACGGGATACGCGCTCCGGCGTCACCTCCCCGAGACAGCGCACGGTCATCCCTGGACCCGGAAACGGCTGCCGCCAAACGAGGCTTTGTGGCAACCCAAGCGCTTCACCGACTGCCCGCACCTCATCCTTGAACAAATAGCGCAACGGCTCCACCAGTTCGAATTGCATATCCTCCGGCAGACCACCGACGTTATGATGCGTCTTGATTTTTTCGGCTTTATTTCTATCGGGCGCGGACGACTCAACGACATCGGGATAGATCGTCCCCTGCACCAAAAATTTCGGTTGTCCCAGGTGCTTCGCCTGTTGTTCAAACATACGGATAAATTTTTCGCCGACAATTCTTCTTTTTTGTTCCGGCTCGGTGACACCCTTGAGCGCGGAGAAAAAATCGTCAGATGCCGCAACCGTGATCAGTTCAGCATGCAGGTTATCCCGAAATGCTGAAGCGACCTGTTCCCCCTCGTTCTTGCGCATGAGTCCCGTATCCACAAAGACGGCCACGAGTTGATCGCCGATCGCCTTATGCACCAATGCCGCCGCAACCGATGAATCGACTCCGCCAGAGACCGCCGCAAGTACGCGCTGTCCGCCGACTTGTTTTTGAATGCGCGCCACCGAATCTTCGATGATCGAGGCGGGATTCCAATTGGGTTTGACGCCGCAAATCTCCACAGCGAAATGTTTAAGTAATTTATGTCCATTCGGCGTGTGATGCACTTCGGGGTGGAACTGTACGCCGAAATATTTGCGTTTCATGTCACCCATCGCCGCAAACGGACTGTTGCCACTGCGCGCCAGCGCGATGAAGCCTTCAGGCATGCGCGTGATCTTATCGCCATGCGACATCCACACTTTGGATATTTTATCGAGCATCGTGCCAGGCATCACCTTTTCAATTTCGGCATATCCATATTCGCGGCTGGTGGATGGATACACTTCGCCGCCAAGCGCATGGGTCATGGCTTGCATGCCATAACAAATACCCAGGATCGGCAAGCCTGTTTTGAAAATAAAATCCTGCACATAGGGCGCGCCCGGTTCATACGCAGAACGCGGACCACCCGAAAGGATGAAGCCTTTCGGGCTGATGGCAAGGATCTTTTCGATGGGCGCGTCCCATGGGAACAACTCACAATAGACCTGCGCTTCACGCACACGCCGCGCAATGATCTGCGCATATTGGGAACCGAAATCGAGAATGGCGATTGAGTCCATAAATTTTCCTTGGGGTATACTGCGCTTCGACTACGGCGCACAACAAACGTGCGCCTCCGCTCAGCGCGCTGAAATGTCCGATATCAAATGAAAATGCAATTGCGGAAAATCCTGATACTCGCCGCCGTTGACGATGAGCCGATAAGCGGCGAGATGGAATTCATCTACGAGGCTTTGCACGGTCGAGTATAAATCAATTAGAAAAGCAGAATCTTTTGAATCAAACTCTTTCAACGAAGCCACAGATCTCTTTGGCACAAGCAAAACATGAAACTGATAAGCCGGCCTGGGATGATAAAACGCCATAAGGGTTTTTGTCTCACGCAGACGTTTTACTGGAATTGCAAAGCTCATGTGTGTAAAAATCCAACCGATAAGGGGAGCGAAGAACCAAAGTGTTTTACGCATTACTGTTGAAATGTCATGCTCCCGAAGGACATCGGGACGATGTGAGTGTAGCGAAGCATCTCTACCATAACAAGTGAGACTCTCACCTGCACTTGTCCCGTAGGGACGGTGCAAGTGTCGGTCGCAACGAACGCTCCCTCAGAGTGACATGACTAAGCCGGTTCCCCAAACACGACCTTGTCATCTTCCATCGCAGTGATACACGCCAGTGAATGGATCGGCACACCCAACGGCTTCAAAACTGCGCGCCCACCCTCAAAGAGTTTCTCGATCAAGGCGCCGATGCCGACGATCTTCGAACCTGATGCTTCCGCGAGTCGTGCCAGTCCCAGAATGGTCTGTCCGCTGGCGAGGAAGTCGTCAATGATCAAAACCTTTTCACCGTTGGCAAGATATTCCGGCGAGACGATCAACTCTACCATGCGTCCCTTGGTATGCGAAGGCGCGAGTGTGAGGTAAACCTGATCAGGCATGGTGATCGGTTTATGCTTGCGGGCATACACCACCGGCAAACCGAGATGGATGGCTGTTGTGAGCGCCGGGGCAATACCCGAGATCTCAGCAGTCAGGATCTTGGTTGCACCAACCTCACCAAAGAGTCGCGCAAATTCCCTGCCACAGGTATCCATTAAAAGCGGATCCACTTGATGATTGACGAAACTATCCACCTTCAAGATGCCCCCGCCCAAATTCCTGACATCCCGAAAAATCCGTTCTTCCAGTTCCTTCACATACGCCTCCTTGTGACCAGACAAATTTCCGTCATTGTACAACGTGCAAGGTGGAAATGCAAACCGCGTTGCCTATTTCACCGTCAGCCAAACGCCCACCATCACCACGCCCAGCCCAAATGCCCGCGGCGCATCCAACGACCTTTCAACTGCTCCTAACCATCCGAAATGATCCAAAGCCGTGCTGACAAGCAGTTGTCCCGCGACAATCGCCGTGACAGCTCCTGCCACACCCACGCGTGGAATCATATAACTGATGGCTCCAATGACGACCAAACCAAAAATCCCGGTACCGAGGGCATACCACGGAACGCTTCGCCATTCCCCCAGCCTGCTTCCCAAAACCAACAGCGGAATCAATGCAATCAAAGCACCGCCAAGATGAACGATAAACACACTTTCGAAGACCCCCAGTTTTTGGGTGAGCATGCTTGCCATCGGCCCCTGCAAGCCCACGGCCACTCCGCCTGCCAGACCGATAAGGATTATAAGAAGAATCGAATCCATATTGTTTTGTCCTTTGTTATGAATTGGAATATTAGTGTTTCATTTGAACTTCAGGGTTCTTCAATGCTTGAACTGTATCACAACACCTGCGATCAATGCGATCTGCCCGAGATGATACGAAAGGATGTTGTAGATGCGTCCATTTTGAATCGGGGCGATGAACTTCATCCAGGCGAGAATGATATCGGAAAGGTAGAACAGGAACGCGCCGAACGCCACCAATAACGCCGCGCCCGCCTTCCATGAGATATCGGTCAGCTTCAGCATCGCGGAAAGGAGCATGATCGAAATGACCAAGCCATAGACAATGATCGGGAGCCGCAGACCAGCCTGTCCCTGCGCGGCGAGCGGAGAAATGATCCGGCGCATGATGCGCATACCACCAATCCCGATCATGAGAACCAAAAGAAATCCCCAGGCTGAAACGTCCGGGGCAGGGGTATTAAACCCGATCACGTATGCCAGATGGGCGAGCAGAAAAGCGGCCAGACCCGCGAGAAACAAACGGTCCAGCGAGATCATCAACAACACATCCCCCAGCAGTGATAAGAGAATCCCCAACCCAAACCAAAGCAGAGCTCCGTTCAATCCGGTGGAAGTCCATAACCAGAAGAACAGGGCGACCATCACAGCGGGCTTGGCGACAACTTCCAAACGCGGATAATTTTTTTGTAACGCCAGTGCTTCGAGCGCGGTAAATATCAATGCGACAATCAACAGGATGTTCATGGTGCCTCCCGCCTGCTATCGTATCATACAGACATCCCCTCCACCAAGTGCAGAGGGGATGTGTTATTCAGCAGACACAACGAGGTTTTTTGAAGACTGTCTCATGGCTTAAGACGATAGAACCTGAAGAAGAAATGTTCGATGGGCAGAACTTCAAGGTTGCTAAAGCCAGCTTCGGTTGCATATTTTTGCAAAGTGCCGGTGCGCATCACTGTGCCGGTGCCAGCCGCATTATGATCTGTCATTCCAACGGGCAGGCAATGCAGGATGCTCCAGCCATACATCATCCACTCCACATCGTTGCCTTTGGCAGTGAAAGCATCGCCGACGCGTTCATCGACAATAATTACTACACCGTCCTTCTTGGCCAGCCTGTGCATTGTCTGCAAAGCGCCAACTGGATTGTTCATATCGTGAACTGCCTCGAAAGCGGTCACCAGATCATATTGACCTGCCAGTGAGGGATCACCCGCATCGCGTACCTGAAAATGGACACGGTCCGCCAGTTCATTTCTTTTTGCGTTCTCTTGCGCGCGTTCGATGGAAGGTGCATCGAGATCGAATCCATCCACATGAACTTTGGAATAACCCCTCGCGATGCCCATGCTTGACCAGCCGTATCCACATCCAATATCTGCCACGCGCGCAGGTGGATCAGACTCCAAACGGACATGCACATCCGGTATGGACGGCAGCCATTCGCCTGGCAATTGATGCCAAAAGGCGGGATAGTTGATCGCGGCCTGACCCTCACGTAGATCGACCCCATATTCATCAAACGGAACACCTCCGCCATTGCGATATGCATTCAAAACGGATGGCAGCGGGCGGACAGCCCCAACGAGCAATTGAGCAAGCGGGGCGACATAATTCAGGCTGCCGCATTCGATCAGAGGTTCGATATGACCTGGAGGCAGGGAAAAGCGGCGCGACCTGGCTCCGTCGTTTTCATCTTCAACTTCTAGAATGCCTGCCACCGTCTGTTGTTCGAGCCATTCACGGATATAACGTTCGTGAGTCCTGGTGTGTAAAGCAAGTTCAACAGATGTGGCTGGACCTCTCTCTGCAAGGGCGCGATAGAGTCCCAGACGGTCACCGATATAGATCGAGAACAGGCTGAACGTTCCCGCAGCAGATTGAAGGAATTGCGCAACGAACGCATCACGCTGGCTGGCAACTGCATCGGCAGACATCGATTGTACGCTGGACATGGGAACCTCCTGGTTAGTTATCATTTAGATCAGACGAGCTTTATCCTATTATAGGGATTTTTTACCTAAAGGCAACCATGCCATAAAATGAAAATCCCGTTCTCTTTTATTTTAGATCAAATTTCTAATTAGTTGATGGCATAACCACAATGAGCAAACCAAGCGTGAACATCGTGAGGTGTAATCGCCAGCAGAGCTTGTTTGAGCGCCTCGATCAAATCTGGAAACGTTCTG
>Ga0180068_1000003_pt1 | contig 33543 bp, 30 predicted proteins | sample EasRivERM_16_10D_FD_121790 | JGI IMG/M metagenome (GOLD analysis project Ga0180068, IMG submission 121790) | Soil microbial communities from meander-bound floodplain in the East River, Colorado, USA - East River metaG ERMLT231A'_16_10D | ecosystem: Environmental > Terrestrial > Soil > Floodplain... | reverse complement strand
CGAGCGTCGCTTCTTCAGGTTTGCCATACCAACCTGTCTCCGCGACTTCATGAAAATCACGCAGGATGGGAAACACATCGCGCTGACGAAAGACCGCGTGACCCTCGTCTCCTGCTTCGTGTGAAGTTGGATTCGTGGCCCTGGACAAATCCACCAGCGACGGATCGTGCATCAACACCGCAGCAGTTTCCATGTTGCCTGCGTGGGTCAACTGGGCGCGTTCGCCGAAAAGTTTATTCGTGATGATATGCGACTCGGCAATGACCACACGCATCTTGAATTTGCGCTGGACGCTATCACCTGCCAAACGGAGAGTCGGCGTGTTGCCTTCGTGCCAGTTGACGAACAAAATTTTGTCCACGCCATGATTTGCGAGACATTCGCAAATATCCTCGATCACGGCGATCATGGTCTGCGGCTGCAACGATAAACTTCCCGCCCAACTGAGATGATAGGGTGACACGCCAACCAGCGGAAGCGGTACAAGTATGCTGTTCAGCTTGCGCGCAACCTCTTCTGCAAGCGCATCCGCAGCAAAGGCATCCGTGCCAAGTGGCAGGTGAGGTCCGTGCTGTTCGATGCTGCCCGGCGCCATCACAGCGAGGCGACTGCCCTTTAAACGAGATTCAGCTTCCGGCTGGGAAAGACGCGCAAGGCGGACTTCGTCGCTCATGAGGTTCTGACCTTTCGTCGATAATATCCGCCGTCCTGTGTTGATCCACCAAGATAGAGTTTTGCCATCTCAGGGCTGTCCAAAAGTTCCTGCGCAGTGCCTTCGAATTTTTCCCTGCCCAGCTCAAGCACATAACCGCGATGCGAAGCTGCCAACCCCTGACGCGCATTTTGTTCCACCATAAGGATCGTGAGGCCAGTGTTATTGAGATCTTTGACGGTAGCAAAGAGACTGGCCATTGTCTTGGGTGCGAGCCCGAGTGATGGTTCATCCAACATCATGAGCGGTGGTTCAAGCATCAGCGCGCGACCCATCTCCAGAATTTTTTGCTGGCCACCGGAAAGATTACCGGCTTTCTCGCGCGTGCGTTCCTTTAGGAACGGTAAGAAGCTGTAGACTTTTTCGAGACGGGTTGGAATCAAGGACCGATCTTTGACAGTGTATGCGCCCATTAAGAGATTTTCGTGAATGGTCATTTTGGGGAAAACGCTATGCCCCTGAGGCACTTGCGCAATGCCTTCTGCAAGAATTTGGTCAGGCCGCAAATTACTGATCTCCTTGCCGTTGAATTTAACGCTTCCGGATTTCGGATGAAGCAAGCCTGATATGGTGCGCATGACCGTGGATTTGCCCGCACCATTCGGACCGACCAGACAAACCATTTCGCCCTGCTCCACATGCAGGTTGACCCCCTGCAATATATCGACACCGGGGATATACCCCGCGATTACATTCTCAAGCACCAGCATGTTCTGTACTCCCAAGATAGGCTTCCAAAACGAGCGGGTCGTTTTGGATCGCGGAAGGTTCGCCCTCAGCAATTTTCTGTCCGTGATCAAGCACAATAATATGCTGGCATAATTCCATCACCAGACGCATGTTGTGTTCAACCACAAGGAAGGTCTTGCCCTGTTGGTTCAAATCATCCACGAGCTGCATGATCTTTTCGATCATGACCGGGTTCACGCCGCCAGCCGGTTCATCGAGCAAAATCAGGTCCGGGTCAGACATCAGGATGGCGGCAAATTCCACCAATTTTTGTTGACCGAAGGAGAGTTTGTGCGCTTCATCATCCCGAAATTGAGTCAGCCCCACCAGATCCAATAATTCCATGGCGCGTTCTTCTTCATGCTTTTTTACACCCTGACTGAACAGCGTCCGCCAGCCTGTGTGACGGACCGGCACGATCATATTTTCAAGTACCGTCATTTTCCAAAAAAGCCGCGTGATCTGGAACGTGCGACCGATCCCGCGATGACAAATTTGACTGGGCAGAAGGTTATGAATGGCGCGATCATTAAACAATATAGTGCCGCCATCGGGTTGATAGAAACCAGTGATCATGTTGAACAAGGTGGTTTTCCCCGATCCATTCGGTCCGATCAAACCGGTGATCGAGCCGCGTTCCACTCTCATTGAACACCCATCCACTGCATTAATTCCACCAAAAGCTTTGGAAATTTGATTCACTGCAAGCATGGAATATCCTCGTTAAGCTACAACTTTTGCCATACGGGCTTTATGGCGTTGATTGATAACATTCGACAAGGTCGGCAGAATACCCTGTGGCATGAACAACATTACCATGAGCAGGATTCCGCCAAATATAGTCAGGTGGATCTGGGTACCGCCGAACTCGCCGATGATCCAATTGCCCAACGGCTCCATAATAAAAGCGCCAAGCACCGGTCCCCATAACGTTCCCCGCCCGCCCAATATTGCGATCAACACCATGGTCACACCGGTGAAGACATCGAAGATGAATTGCGGATCAATGTACGTAAAGAAATAGGAATAGATGCCGCCGGCCACACCCATAAAGTAAGCGCTGATCCCAAACGCCAGCACTTTATATAACATGGTGTTGATGCCAACGGCTTCAGCCTTGCCCTCATCTTCACGGATGGCGATCAATCCCAACCCAAATTTGGATTGGCGAATGCGCCATGAAACAAGAATGGTCAGGCACAGCAGGAGCAACATAATATAGTGAAATGGGATCTTGATGAATTCAGGCGACCATTGCACGCCGCCCCAGCCTGGACGGGGCTGTGTCAGTCCGCGGGCACCGTTTGTTATCTCGGGAAGATTGAGCGCTACCAGACGGAAGATATAGACCATGGCAATGGTCACAACCACAAACGCCGAGCCGTGGGTGCGCAACGAAATCCAACCCAAAAGCAATGCAATGCCCATAACGATAATGGCCAGAAACCATGTACTGATAAATGGGTGCCAGCCAAAATAATTATGAGCTAATGCAACCAGATAACCACCGAGACCAAAGAAGGCCGCATGACCGAGAGAGGTATAGCCTGCGTAACCGCCCAGGATATTCCAACTGGAAGATAAGACAGCGGCCATCATCGTCATGATCATCACGTGTTGATAGTACTGCGAATGCTGAGCAAGTGGAAAAACAAGCAAAATGATCAATATGATAACAAGCCAAAAACGATTGGAGAAAAGAATTCTCTTCATTACGCTTTCTCCCGTACAATTTCACCCATTAATCCTTGCGGGCGGACAATCAGGGTTAGGAACAGGAAAAGATAGAAGACAATGGGCGACCAGTACAGGGTAACCATCACTGCAGTTAATTGTTCCATTACGCCAAGAATGATCGCGGCAATAAAAGCGCCGGGCAAACTGCCCATGCCTCCCAAAACAATGATGGATAGAACCCGCGTGATCCAATCGGTTTGACTGGATGCATTGAAACTATAAATCATGCTTAAAAGTGATCCGCCCACCGCGGCCGTGGCAATCCCGATTCCAAATGTCAAAGCTGAAACTGCCTGGACATTGACCCCGACAAGCTGGGCCGCATTGCGGTCCTGAATAGTGGCGCGAATGGCCCGTCCTAAATTCGTTCGCTGAAGAATAATGTAAAGAATTAAGAGAACCAACAACGCCGCGCCAAATCCAATCAGGCGTGTAACAGGGATGCGATACGTCATAAATTTAATGACTTCAGCTGCATATTCCGGTTTAACTGAACGAATCGTTGTCTTCCAAAACGTGCCCATTAACCCTTCCATTGTTATAGCGAGTGCAAAGGTAACCAATACTGAGCTGCGTTCGGGATTCTCAAGACGGGTGAGAACGTAGCGTTGAACGCCCCAGCCGATAAGAAATAAAATAGGGGCGGTAAGTACAATCGAAATAATTGGATCAAGCCCAGTAAGTTGGAATAACCAATACGTTAAGTAAGCTCCCAGGATCAGGAATGCGCCATGCGCAACATTGATCACGCGCATTACACCGAATATCAGCGTTAATCCCGAAGACATTAACGCATATACGCCGCCAACAAGCAGACCCAGAATAATGGTCTGAATAAACAGATGTGAGGAAGGTATCGTCATAAAATCTCCGTAACAGGTAGTTACCATAGTGGGTTGGGGCAGATGATAATCATCTGCCCCAACTTTTTCCTCACTCACCTTATAAACATTCTCAGTGTGAAAGGATCTTCGATCAAATTTCTACCACTCGGGCTTGGGCCAAACCGGCGGAGCCTGTTGGGCGAAATCCGGATAGACAATAGTCAACTTGCCACCCAACCATTGCAGGATCATGAAGGAACCTTACGGTCTGCCAACCTCGTCAAATTTGAGTGGACCTACAACTGTTGTGAAGGTGGCGCTGTGCATTTCCTCGATCAACTTGGCATTATCAACACTTTGCGTATTCTCAACAGCCTGCTGGAGCACCTGGCCCACGGTAAAGGCATTCGCTGAATCTTCCGCGATTGGATCAGCGCCGTACTTGGCATGATAGGCGGCCACAAATTCGGGGTTTGTCTCTGTTGTGGATTCCTCATACCATGAGATTGCCGAGAAAATACCTTCAGTTGACGCTCCGAGAGCCTCACTAAATTCCTTCGGGAGCGATGGTCCGGTAGTAAAGAAGGCCCCGCGTGGTTGATAGCCAGCCTGGATGTAAGCCTGAATTTGTCCTACAGAATCCTCGAAGATCGTACCGCCGAGAATCAAGTCAGGATCAAGATCTGCAACCTTGGCGGCGATGGAAGAGAAATCTTTTGTATCGGGAGGATAGACTTCCTTCAAGACGGAGGTGAGGCCGCCATCGGTCAGTAATTTTTCAGCAGCTTCAACCACGCCAAGGTTGAAGGGATCGTCTGCGCTTACAAGAGCAACGGTCTTCGGGCGAACATCCTCAGGCAGGCTGAGAATATAATTCGCGAAGGGGATTGACTGATCGGCTCCTGGCGCCGGTTGGCAGAAGAATATATTGGTTAGTCCACGATCAAAGACGCCCGGAGCTCCGCCTGCCGGCTCAGGGAAGGCATAACCATACTTGGCGGCGACTTCCGAGGTCGGGATAACCAAACGGCTGGAGAAGGGGCCCACAACCAGATCAACTTTATCGGCTGTGATCAAACGCTCATAATCAGCGACCGCCGTATCAGGGTCAGATGCATTGTCGTACAGGACAAATTCGACCTGGCGTCCCAACAGACCGCCGGCGTTATTCACCTGTTCCACCCACAACTCGTAACCCAGCTTGGCAGCGGTGCCAGGCTCTGAGAAATCGCCCGTCAAAGGCAAGGATGCACCTATTTTTATTGGCGGCTCAGGAGCGGTCGTAGGCGCTTCAGTGGCTGGAGCCTCTGTCGCGACGGGTGCTTCAGTTGCCGGCGCGACAGGCGCCTGCGTGGGAGTTGCGCTGCCGCAGGCTGTGATCAGAAGGCTGATTAAAGCAATACTGATCATCATTTTCGAAATTTTAGATTTCATTCTATTCTCCTCTTTGGTTTTCAAATATTGGTTTGAATTTCAAATCCAACTGAATCTAATTTATGGTGCGTCTCCTGCTCACCTCCTTTCACTTCGAACGGATTCCAATTTCAATCCAAATCATCGCGTATCGTCTCAACTCAACATTCCCAACGGATTTTCAATCAGACCTGCCAGAGCGTCGAGGAATTGAGCCGCGCGCGCACCATCCACAACGCGATGATCACAGGACAAAGATACGGTCAGCATCGACCTTACAGCTGGTTGCCCGTGGACAGCGACTACTCGCTCCACGATTCTGCCAACAGCAAGAATGGCGGCTTGAGGTGTATTGACAATCGCATTGAATGTATCCACGTTGTACATGCCAAGGTTGGATAATGTGAATGTCCCGTCCGAAATATCAGCGGGACGCAGTTTGCGGTTTTGGGCGCGTTCGATCAAATCTTTGCGTTGAGTCGCGATTTCACTGATTGAAGCCGCATCTGCATGACGAATCACAGGGACGATCAAACCATCCTCAACAACAACTGCGATACCAACATTTATGTCTTTGTTGAATTGAATATTGCCATTTGCCCAGGCCGCGTTCACGCGCGGATGTTCGCGCAAGGTAAAACCAACGAGTTTTACAAGTAGATCTGTGTACGTTGGTTTGACAGCATTTTGCTTTTCAATTCTTGATGCGATACTCGTGCGCCATTCGATCAGATTACTGGCAGCCACTTCGCGGATGAGATAAAAGTGCGGGACGGTTGTCCAACTGGCGGTCATGCGTTCCGCCATCACGCGCCAGACCGTGCCGGGTGTTTCGATACGAGCTGACGCCTCAAGGAGCACATCCTCGACCAACACCGCGCCATCAGGACCTGAGCCTTTTATAGCAGTGATGTCGATGCCGCGTTCTGAGGCAAGTCTGCGTGCTTTGGGCGAGGCGGGCGTGAGATGCGTCGATGATGAAAAGGCTGTCGAAACAGCAGCAGGCTCAAGCTTTGCTGGAGGCGTTGCGTCGATGTATGCAAGCACATCCGCTTTCTCAATCCGCTTTCCGTTTGATCTCACCAGCGCCAGGTCAATCCCATGTTCTTCGGCGATTCTGCGCGCAACAGGCGAAATTTCAACAGAAATGTTTTGAGCGTGTGATTGTGTTTGCTTTGCAATAGTTGAAGCGCGGCCGGATTGCGATTCAGGAGTTGATACGGGCGGCTGTTCACCTGCCGCAAGAATCCACGCGACGGTTTGACCAACGGGAATAACATCGCCCTCTTTAGCAAGTATGCCGCCGAGAAAACCGGAAGCAGGCGCTTCGATCTCAACCGTGACTTTGTCGGTCTCGATCTCCATGAGCAGCTCGCCTTTGGTGACAGACTCGCCAGCTCGTTTGAGCCAACTCACCAGCACACCTGTTTCCTGCGCCATTTCAAGCGCTGGCATGATTACGCTCGTTGCCATTTACCCTCGTGCCGCCGCGACCATTTCCGCAACATGTACGTTCGGGTCAGGTTCGTGGGTATGTGTGGTCGGGAGCGGACCTGTGGCAGTGTAATAATGATGACCCGCGACCATCAAATCGTTGGCAGGGAAGCGCGTGATAACTTCGTGTCCTGTTTCAGTAACAACAATTTCCTCTTCGATGCGCGCCGCGCTCCAACCGTCAGATGATGGCCAATAGGTTTCAAGCGCGAAGACCATGCCGGGTTTAATCTCATGAGGATGATCGAGCGAGACAAGCCTGCTGATGACAGGTTTTTCCCAGATCGCCAAGCCAACGCCGTGTCCATATTGCAAAGCAAAAGCGGCTTCTTCACTTGGAAAACCAAACTCTTCAGCTTTGGGCCACACGGACGCAATCTCAGCCGTGGTGCGCCCCGGGCGAACAAGTTCAATTGCTGCATCGAGATAATCACGGCAACGTTTGTACGCATCCACCATCGCGAAGGATGCATAGCCGATGGTGAAGGTTCGATAGTAGCAAGTGCGATAACCCATATAGGATTGCAGGATGTCATAGTAAACAGGGTCGCCTGGTCGCAACATACGATCTGAGAATACATGCGGATGCGGATTGCAGCGTTCACCCGAAATCGCGTTGACCGCTTCAACATATTCCGAGCCAAGATCATAGAGAACTTTGGACACAAGTCCAACCGCTTCATTCTCCCGCATGCCTGGCTTCATCGCCCGATATAACTCGTCATAGGCGGCATCCACTTGCGCGGCAGCGTGGGTAAGTAATGCGATTTCATCCACTGTCTTGATGAGACGCGCTTCGGACATTAACTGTTGTCCGTCAATAACGTTCAAGCCTTTTTTCTGAAGTTCAAACAACACTGGCAGCTCAGCAATATCCACACCGACGGGTTCTCGCTCGAGACCACGCTCCTTGAGCTCCATCCAGATCTTGTTTGCCACATCTTCGGCGCGTCCCATTTCGGCGGACATCGCGCCGCGCAACATGGAAATGCCAGGACGCGAACGTTTTTCGCCGAGCCACGGAGCATAAAGCTGATGGTGTTTCGCGGCAGACCCAAAGTCCCAAAGGATCGGTTCATCGTCCTGCGGCAAAAGCGTGAAGCGATTCGCCTTATCCTGCGCCCACGTTCCGATATGAGTCGCAGTAATGTAGCGCACGTTGTTCATATCGAAGCACAGTAATGCACCCATTTCAGATTCTTTGAGCAGTTTCTTGATGCGGTCCAAACGTTCGCGGCGCAAACGATCAAAATCAATACGTTGTTCCCAATCAACAGCCATGGTTCCATATGTTTTTATTGCCATCAGTTCCTCCTGCAAAGAGATTTTGCCATTTCAAAAACAGTTTCCTCGGTCGGCACCGTGAGATCCTCGAGTGCCGGTGAAAAAGGAATGGGGACATCCAGCGCGCCCATGCGTGTGACAGGCGCATCGAGATAATAAAAGGCGCCATGTGCGATCACGGATGCGATCTCGGCGGTGACGCCATAAGCTTCATAGCCTTCATCAATTACGATGGCACGTGAAGTTTTCTTCGCCGAATCAATGAACGTTTGTTTATCAAGCGGCGATGTGGTGCGTGGATCAATCACCTCGGCGCTAATCCCAATCTGACTCAACTTTTCCGCCGCGCCCAGCGCAATCTGGACCATTGAACTGGTCGCGACCAAAGTAATGTCTTCGCCCACCCGCTTGATATCTGCAACGCCGAACGGGATGGTGTATTCCTCGGCAGGCACGGGTCCTCTCATCTTGAACATCATCTTGTCTTCGATGAAAACAACCGGGTTGTCGTCACGAATGGCTGTCTTGAGCAGACCTTTCGCATCATACGGCGTGGATGGGATGGCCACCTTTAATCCCGGCACATGACTGACCCAGGCTTGCAAACTCTGTGAGTGCTGCGCGGCAGAACGGCGCGTCGCGCCCATGGTTGTACGAAAGACAATCGGCGCATTCATCTTGCCACCAGACATGTAATGGATCTTCGCGGCTTGGTTGACGATTTGATCCATGGTCAGCGTGAGAAAGTCACCAAACATGATATCGATCACAGGTCGCATGCCCGTGATCGCCGCGCCAACACCCAAGCCTGTAAAACCAGGTTCAGAAATGGGTGTGTCCATCACACGTTCCCTGCCAAACTCCTCCACCAAACCTGACAGCACCTTGAACGGCGTGCCAGCCTCAGCCACATCCTCTCCCATGATGAAAACATTCGGGTCGCGGCGCATTTCTTCCGCCAGCGCCTCACGCACCGCCTCAGCAAAAGTCAACTCACGCTCAGGCGTAGACATGTTGATTCACCTCGCTTTTATCCGGGTAAGGCGCGTCGATGCCGAACTGCATCCCTTTTTCCACTTCAGATCTAACCTCCGCTTGAATGCGATCCAATACAGATTGGTCGGTAAGTTTTCCTGCAACAAGTCTATCAGCGAGGATTTTCAACGGGTCGCGTGTATCACGCCATTCCTGTTCCTCTTCCTTCGAACGATAATAAGTCCGGCTGATGTCGCCGACATGATGTCCATAATAGCGATAGGTCATACATTCCAAAAACGCGGGACCTGCACCGCGGCGCGCGCGTTCCACCAGACGTTTGGTCGTCTCGTACACCAACTGCACATCCTGCCCGTCAATCGTTTCAGCATGGATACCGAACGCTTTTGCACGGGCGGTTACTTCACCGGCCAGTGTTTCACTGTAGTGTGTATATTCGTTATAAAGATTGTTTTCACAGACATATATGACTGGCAGCGTCCATAGCGAAGCCATGTTCATCACTTCATACAACAAGCCCTGTCCCAAAGCCCCCTCGCCAAAGAAACAAACCGCCACCTGATCACTGCCGCGCTTCTTAGCAGATAACGCTGCGCCGGTCGCGATCCCTGCACTTCCGCCCACGATCGCATTCGCACCGAGATTTCCCGAAGCGGGGTCGGCGATGTGCATCGAACCGCCTTTGCCGCGACAATAGCCCGCTTCCTTCCCCAATAGTTCAGCGAACATCAAATCAATCGAGGCCCCTTTGGCCAGACAATGACCATGTCCGCGATGTGTGCTGGTGATGTAGTCTTCACGTCTTAATGCTTCGCAGACTCCTACGGCGACTGCCTCCTGACCCGAATATAAATGCGTGAGACCAGGCATGATGGCTTTCAAGTACAACTCATTCGCCTTCTCCTCGAACTCACGGATTTTGACCATCTGTTCGTAGAAGTGCAGCCAATGCTCGACATCCTGAGCTTCAGACTTGGACTCTTCGACACGCTCAAGACGGCGCCCTGTGGCTGATTCCATATTCCCGGTCATCGCCTCACCCCCGACATTTTCGCCAGCACGTCGAACATCACCGCAAAATCCTGTTCCTCGAATCCCATCCCGCGCGCTGCCGTGAGGAACTCATTTGTAATAGAAGTCGTTGGCAGGGGAATATCCAATTGTCGTCCCAGTTCGAGCGCAAGGTTCATATCCTTTTGCATCATATTCACATTGAACCAGGCTTCATCAGGCATCTGCAATACGAACGGTCCACGATATTTCACCATCGGCGAAGCGATCACGCTGTTCGCCAAAACTTCCACTGCCACTTCGCGTTTGATACCACTCTTTTCGGCGATCAACACACCTTCACAGAAAGCAATCATCTGTACCGCAAGACTCAAATTCGTCGCGATCTTCATCGTGACAGCCAGTCCATTTTTACCAACATGGGTCACCTTCGGACCAATATCCAAAAGGATCGGCTTCACTTTTTCAAATACTGCGGGATCACCCCCCACCATCAGGGACAACTTCCCCTCTTCAAGCGTGACCACACTTCCCGATACGGGCGCGTCCAACATCGCTGCACCCTGCGCTTCGACCTGCTGCGCCAACTCCCGGCTATATGCCGGGCTGACAGTACTCATATCCACATGTATCTTGCCTGCCTTGAGGCCAGCCAATAAACCATCGGGACCATCCGCAACACTTTGTAATGCGGATGTATTTGTGACCATGCTTAAGGAGACATCGGATGCATTAACAACCGCACGAGGTGAATCCGCCCATTTCATGCCCGCATCCAACAACCATTGGGCTTTTGATTTCGTGCGGTTATAGCCGGTGACCTCATAGCCGGCATCTAAAAGACGCTTGACTATACGGCTGCCCATTACACCGAGTCCAACGAATCCAAGTTTTGCCATCAAAACCTCCAAAAAAATAAGCCTCAATCCGCGATTGCGGCCGAGGCTTCTGAATCTTCGCGCACCTGCTTTAAATGATCCTGCATTGCTTGACGCGCAGCCTGAGGGTCACGGCGTGTTACGGCATCCAGAATTTTTTTATGATGAACCTGTCCACGTTTGAGTCCGCCCTTCGTGAGTCCGATACGTTTGCGCTGTTCACGCAGCAGGTCAATGATCGAATCCATCAAAATTGGGATGTATGGATTCTGTGTACCTTCCGCCAGGGCCAGATGGAAATCAAGATCAGCCTCCACAAATACATCCACATTATTCAGCGCTGTATCCATGATATTCACGGCATCCTGCATGGCAGTGATGTATTCGTCTGTAATCCGGGTTGCGGCCCGCGCGGCAATTTCAGGTTCAAGAATTTCGCGTACCTCTACAAGAAATCCAGAACCTTTGGTTGCCCCGATCTTCATTAACATACTTAAAGAATTTCGAATCGTATCTGAAGTTCCATTGGTAATAAATGTCCCCCGACCTGGTCTAATCTCCACCAAACCTTTTTGACGTAATGCCTTGACCGCCTCGCGCACAGCCGTACGGCTGACCGTAAACTGCTCAGCCAACTCGCGTTCAGAAGGCAGTTGATCACCCACCTTTAGGGACCCTGCTTCGATCCGTTGCTCAATCTGGCTTACGATTTGCTCGTAAAGACGTTCGGTTTGAATGGGCAGGTACATACACAATCATCCTTGTGGTATGGTGGTATGATGTCTATGTCAGTATATCACGGCAATTAGGGTTGTCAATACTGTCGCAGCAATATCAAACAACTCCTGGGAAATGTGCGTCCATTTGATAAACACAAAAAGGCACTCAGAAAGTGCCTTTTTGTAATGGGCAGGATTTGAACCTCAGTCGTATTTCCGTTGGTGTTATGGTGGTGCTTTCTACCCCAAATATGTGCGCCCCTGGCGGGACTCGAACCCACAACCGACAGCTTAGAAGGCTGGCGCTCTGTCCATTGAGCTACAGGGGCAATCAACGCTATTGTATTACGTCCTTACCAGGAAGGCAAATCAGCACTCCCCCTTTCACCGAGACAATTAAGCAGAGTAAGGCCTAATCCCTTTATACACCCGGGCACCAATAAGTGTTCGCAGGATCGTTTCAGGCGAGCGATTTAACTTCGTGCCCAAATCCTTGGATGACATGGGCATATTTCCATTTGTGAGAAAGAGCCGAAAGACCGCTTCCACCAGGGCAGTTTGGGCTGTAAGAAAACCTGGTTGTTTCACACAATGCATCATCAATGTATTCTGCACACCTTCCACAGATTTCACTTCGGCAGTCACCGGATCGACCCAATCTATTGTCTGGCCTTCCTCAAAATTTGCGAAAGCCTCCTGGTGCTCTGCACACAATAGAGTTCGCAAATAGACATGCCAATCGCGTTCACTTTTCTGCCACCATGCAAAGTCAACATGGAATGGCGTATTTACACTGGGCTTAACCAGGCTGGGACGTTTGCCTTCCACCATATATATCACTCTCCTACTCACTCAAACGAAAATGCAGATCACCAACATGCGCGATCTCTGGATTGTCCGCCAGCAAAGCAAACAATGGCGCTGGCGGAACTCTTCTCACAATATTGATCGCAGAGTACAACTCCTGCGCATGCACATGACCCTGAGGTGTCAATTTGGACAACTCACGGATCATACTCACAACCAGTTGTTCAAACGTTTTTTTATGGCCCTGCGTCCAAAGTTGATCCACCGCTTCGAGAGATGGTATCGCAAATACCATGCGATCATTGAACTCGGCGGAGATGGATTGTTTCAACATCGCAAAAACGATGCCACCATCTGCACCAACGATGACGGTCCGCACCCAATCTTTTGTGGCGCGATAAGTTTGGGCTTCAACAATCACCTCGCCGGGGTTTTCTCCACGGCGAATGCGAACCAGACTGCCGGGCATCAGGTCGTTGGCTTTATACCAATCGCGCAAGCCATATACATATCCATGTTCACGCACGACCCAACCGGGCATCTTATGTTTTGTCTTGCCATCAACTAATGTAAAGCGCACGCGCGGCGATTCATACGCAGTGGGAAATAACGAACGGACACGCGCCGAAAGTGGTAATGTACCAGCCCGCAGGTGGGGATAGATCAACGAAACCGTTACTTCTTTTACATCCGCGACACTACTTGCATCAAACTCGCTCAACTCATCATCGAGCTGCTTTTCCAGCGCGAGCATTTGCGGGTCAAGCGCGTTGTGATCGTATTCGATCTCGGTATAACGAAGATAGGGGGAAACATCGCGTACTGCATCCGGCTCAAGGCGACGTAAACACCACAACACCTGCCCAGTGGAACCAACTTCATCAAAACGCTTATCATCCTGCAAGGCATAATTCAGGGAGAATTCTGCCAATTTAGGATTAACCCCATCCGGCAAGGCAACATCCTTAAGCAATGCAGATGTGGGCAGAGGCTCGCCGCCGGACATGTCCAAAACTGCTTCTGCCAAATTGAGATGTCCTACATTGACGTCTACCAGCAGGGCCTGTGGAAACCAGCGACCAGCAATCCGCACCAGTTCATCATCTGATTTAAATGTGGCTTCAATTTTCTTTTCAAGCGCATTGCCATGTGTACCAAGAATGGTGTCAGCTTCGACCCCGGTCTCTTCGACAGAAACCGGCTGTTCGTTAAGCGCATGAAGCGCCAAGTTCGATGCGTAAAGTCGCTCGGAGCCATCGTCCAGTTGCACAGTTAATACATCGAACGTACCAATTTCAGGGTTTTGTCCCGAGCGCGCCGCGGTTACTTTTCCGTGTTTCCAGTTTAACGCGGGGAGTACAATGTCATCATCAATTTTATAAGAATCCTTGGGAAAGTATATCTTGCCGCCCGCCTGCCGGCGTTTTTGCTCAGCGAGATGCTCTACACGAATCCGCTCGTTGACGAAGACCGCAACCAGTTCGTGGGTAGTGAGCGGTGTTTCGTGTTCAAAGAGATATGTATGCAGATATTCTACATCCTGCCGATTGATTTGGAGATCGTTCCAGTATTCAAATGAAGTGAAGGGGTCGCTTGCCATTCCAAAGCCTTAATAGTATGTCACTCGCGTTTTGTGTACGCGGCGTAAATATTATACCTTAGAGATGTTTATATTGAAGATGTATAATCAATGAGATGATGATTCCTATTGATCAAGCGATCCGTGCCTCGATTTCTCTCAATATTGCATTCACTGGTGCGGGAGGGAAAACAACTGCGCTATTTCAACTGGCAAAAATTTTGAGCAAAGACTCACCTGTTGTTGTGACTGCATCATCCCATCTTGGCGCCTGGCAGGTCCCGCTTGCAGACAAACATCTTATTGTCGAGCCGTCCACTATGCTTGAAAATTTGGAATCAAAATTACAAGGCATCACCTTGATCACAGGGGCATTTGACGGGGAAAGAACAAAACCGCTTGATGAACAAACGCTGGATTGGTTAAATATTTTTTGCAAAAATCATTCGATCCCATTATTGATCGAAGCGGATGGTTCGCGGCAAAAACCTTTAAAGGCCTGGGCGGATCATGAACCGCCGCTTCCATCGTTTGTTGAACAGGTCGTACAGCTAGTTGGTCTATCAGGGCTAGGCAAACCGTTGACCGATGATGTTGTACATAGAGCCGAAATCTTTTCCAAATTAAGTGGTTTGAAGATTGGCGAGACGATCACACCAGAAGCATTGACGCGTGTATTAACACATCCAGATGGCGGGCAAAAAAATATTCCCCCAGGTGCAAGAAAAATTGTTTTACTTAATCAAGCGGACGCGCCTGAACTTCAGTCGGTTGCGCACGGTATGGCACATTTCTTATTACAAAATTTTCATTCGGTCATTGTTTCAAGTTTGGTGCGCGAGGAAATCCATGCAGTGCACGAACCCGTTGCCGGGATTATTCTTGCGGCTGGAGGATCTACGCGGTATGGTAAACCAAAACAATTGCTGGATTGGAGGGGTCAATCTTTTGTTCGCGCCGTCGCGATGACAGCATTGGATGCCGGACTTTCGCCAGTGATTGTGGTTACAGGTGCAAACGGCGAACAGGTTGCGGCGGCTGTTGAAGATCTGGATGTGAAGATCGTAAAGAATAAAGAATGGAAAAGTGGGCAGAGCAGTTCGATCAAAGAAGGAATAAAAATTCTCACGAACCCCGTATCCAGGGAAAAAGCAGGTTCTGCCATTTTCCTGCTCGCTGACCAGCCGCAATTAACGACTTCTATTTTGCACGCATTGGTGGAGAAACACGCCCAGAGACTTTATCCAATTATTGCACCCATGGTATTGGATCGACGCGCAAATCCTGTTTTGTTCGATCGCGTGGCGTTTTCGGATCTATTGACTCTGGAAGGGGATGTCGGCGGGCGGGCGATTTTTCACAGGCATCGCGTGGAATATTTACCCTGGCACGATGACCGCATGTTATTGGATGTGGACACGCCCGAACATTATCAACGCCTGATATCAGACGAGACGTTATGATCCCGCACGCTTCAATTCGCCCTCTCACGGAGCGTGCGGGATGATTACAGCCATCATCCTCGCCGCTGGCAAATCAACACGGATGGGAAGCCCCAAGATGCTGTTGCCATGGGGAGATACAACGATCATGGAACACGTCATCGCGGTCTTTTCAAACGCAGGGATCAAGGATATTCTGGTCGTTACAGGCGGAGCGCGCGAACGGGTGGAGGCTGTAATCCTGGAATGTGAAAAAAGATACCCGGTACGAAGTGTGCACAACAAAGAATTTAAGACTGGAGAAATGCTTTCATCAATCCAATGTGGATTGCAAGATCTTTTAGAGCGGGGTGTCGGGGCGGCGATGATCGGGCTTGGCGACCAGCCTCAAGTCCAGGAAAACAGCGTGCGATTATTGATGAAGGCGTTCCTGGAGACGAAGAGTCCACTTGTTGTTCCAAGTTTTCAAATGCGCAGGGGACATCCGTGGTTGGTGGTGAGCTCTTTGTGGAATGAATTGATCGAGATGGACTCAACCCAAACTCCGCGCAATTTCCTAAACGCACACGCAAAGGATATTTATTATGTGAACATGGACACCCCAACCATCCTTTCGGATCTGGATACTCCGGATGATTATCATGCAGCACAGCGCTAAAGGATTCGTGCTAATCTTTTGCGCTATTTATTTAGATATGAGTATTACACATGCTCTATAAAATTGTTGCATTCATCGTAAAGATCACCACAGAAATCCTCTGCCGTATCGACGCGCCCGATATTCACAAAATCCCGGCACGGGGTCCGTTGATCGTGATCTCAAATCACACGGGGCAACTGGAGGCGGCAGTGTTCTTGGGCCAGTTGCAACCACGCCCAATTACCGCCTGGGCCAAGATGGAAGCATGGGACAACGCCTTTTTGAACTGGCTCTTTAACTTATGGGGATTGATCCCTGTCAGACGCGGTGAAGGCGATACGTCCGCATTGCGAAAGGCAATCAAGGCGCTCGAAAATGGTTTTATTTTCGGAATCGCACCGGAGGGCACGCGGAACATAACCGGAAATTTGAAACGCGCACACCCGGGTGTCGTGATGCTCGCCATCCATTCAGGCGCGAATATTTTGCCCCTCGCACATTGGGGCGGCGAGAACTTCCTAAAAAACCTGCCGCGTTTCAAGCGTACAGATTTTCATATTCGTGTGGGAGAACCTTTTCGACTGAAATTGGATGGGATTAAAGTCACACGCGAAATCCGTCAGCAAATGGCGGATGAAATGATGATTCGGTTGGCAGAACTCCTGCCCTCAAATTACCATGGCGCCTACGAAAAGACCGTGAAAAACGAAAAAGTCCTGACGGAAAGTGTAAAATAGCACTTACAACTTGCGGAATTGTTATGCATTTGCAACACAAGAAGGTAGCAAACAGGCATTGAGACCAGTAGAATGATAATGACTAAAGCCAGATAAGCAGGCATATAAGGATTACCAATGAAAACTTCGAAAATTCTTGTAGCATTCGTTCTGGCAATTGCATTATTAAGTATTCAAGTTGGAGCGGTCATTGCCGCGCCTGTGAGTGAAGCTGCCCTTCTGATTGGGAAGGTAACAGAAGTTACGCTTGAAACAGATGCAAATACAGCCGTTACAACTGTTCTCGTTAAAATATCGGACGAAAATGGCAATTCTCAGTCTTTTCGCATCAGCCAGCAGACTGCCCTGGATCTCGGCATACTTATTCCCGATATTAATGGTGGAATACCTGTCATTAATCCGGATGTATTCGAATTAACGATTCAAATCGACCCGAAAACTGTCATCTCCGATAATGAAGCGGATCGACATCCTGTTGGAGACGCCCTGGCTACTTTCTTCTCCGATATCGTTGATTACGATACGATCATGAAGGCGCATGAAGTAGGTGTTGGCCTTTGTAAGGGCGGCACTGGCTTTGGCGTGATTGCTCAAGCACTGTGGCTGACGCAAAAACTCAAGGAAGAATTCGAGATGGATACCTCCGAACTCTTTTGTGCAATCCTTTTAGCAAAAGAAACCGGAAACTATGGCGAGTTTATCCTGGAAGATGGCTCCACACCCAAAAACTGGGGGCAGTTCCGTAAAGCCGTTCTGGATGGAGATAAGAAAGGCAATCTTGGCATCGTAATGTCCGACAAGGATAAAGATAAAAGCAAGAATGCGAACAATGGCGACAATAATGGCAACGAAGGGAATGGAAACAATGGTAATGGCAATAGAGGCAATGATGGCAAGAACGGCAATGGCAACAATGGTACCGGGAACAACGGCAATGGCAAGGACAAATAAATTCAAAAATTTAGTAAGCTGAAAAAGAAGGCAGATTCATGAATCTGCCTTCTTTATTTAATTTTGTAAAAGTATGAGTTCGTCTCGCGCCGCTCAAAACCTATCGACAGATATAACCTGTTCGCCGCCACGCGTTGCGGATTGGATGTAAGCGCTACCCCATTGGCTCCAGAATTCCGTGCAAATTCAATTGCCGAACGTAACAACGTCTCCGCGATGCCGCGCCGGCGCAAGTTTTGATCCACAACCACATCTTCCACAATGGACCGCAAACCGGTCGGGACACGATAAATAGCTATTGTTAGAACTCCGGCAATTTCGCCATTTTCATCCGGATATCTCGCCATCCAAAGTGTGGACGATTCAGAATTTATCAGTGAATTCAATTCTTCACGCGTAGGGATTGACTTGTGAACCCCCAATTGCGGAACCAGTCGTTTGACCGCTTCAAAAAATTCATCCGAAACTTCAAAGACCTTTTCGACAAACATATCTCAGGCTGATTCTGTCATACCGATGTTTGGAAAGAAACTCAACAAGGCATAATATGCCACATATACAAATGAAACAGGCACCACCCATTCTGGCACGTCAGGATATTGCAAGAGGCCCCAAACACCAAGAGCTCCATAAAGATATGTGAAGCCAAGTGTAAACTTGCGCAAACGGGTGTTTCGAGTTGGATATAAATATTTAATCGGAACAAAAATAAGAATATTGCAGATGATCAATGCCGCCAAATTGATCCAGGGATTCAAACCCAGCAACATCATGTAGATCACGAGAAAATTCCAGACGGAGGGGAACCCCTTGAAGAAATAAGATTGCTCATCAGTCTTGGCATCGGTCTGGGAGAATTGAAACCCTGATGTCAACAGAATGGAAACTGCCGCGGCCATCTCAAAACCTGATGGCATTAATCCCGGAACTTTGATCAGGAGCAATGCAGCGACAACCACATAGTTCAAATAATCAATAATGTTATCGAGCAAACCGCCATCAATGCCCTTGGCATAGGTTTTCACATCCAGCCAGCGCGCCAAGATCCCATCAAAGCCATCTACGAACATCGCCACGATCACATACACAATCGCCAGCTTGAAGTTTTGCTCCCAAATGGCAAGCAGAGTCAAAAAGCCCCACACTGCCCCGGTCGCTGTAAAAAGATGGACCCCGTTCGCAAGTGCTTTTCGCACCCAAAGAGGAAGTTTCTGCATCATGTTACACCTCACATATGATATGGATGCAATTATAGCAAAGAGACGCACCTCCCGATGCGTCTCTTTCAATATTGTTATATCCTGACCAACCCCACCCTGACTGTCTCTCCATCAAATGCATCTTCGACAACAGATGCATCCTTGGGCGGACTCCCAAACTCAAGATTGGATGTGAGCGTCTCGGCTGTGATGTAATCCTTATGCGCTTCGATCGCGGACCTGAGACCTGCCGAGGCTTCGACGAACAGTTCAATCCTGTCAGCGACATCCAGGTCAGCGCTCTTGCGGAGGTCTTGTACGCGGCGGACAAATTCACGCGCCTGCCCTTCCAATACAAGTTCAGGTGTTAATTCCGTGACAAGTGCGGCGACATACGGACCTTCTTCAGCAATTGCAAAACCTTCTTTTGCAAGTGCCTTCACTTCCACTTCATCAGGCAATACATTATAAGTCTCCTCGTTGACTCCAACGCGCAAAGACTTGCCATCCAACAATGGACGCGCGGCATCCTCTGAATTCATCGCAAGAATCGCCTTTTGTATCGAAGGGAATTTATTCCCATATTTCTGCCCAAGTTGTTTCGGCAACGGCTTGACCGAATGCGACACAGCCTCTGTTGCAGCATCCAATAAGCGGACTCGCTTGACGTTCAACTCGTCCATGAACAAGTCAGCGTAGGTTTCAACTGCTTTGCGTTCGTTTGCATTACCAAGCGAGAACGCCACCTCTGCCAACGGCTGGCGGACTTTACGATTCGCCTTTTGGCGAGCTGAATGCCCGAGCGAGACGAGCTTCATCACCAATGCCATATCACCGTTAAGAGATTCATCGATCATCTCTGGCAAGACCTTGGGCCACTCAGCCAAATGGACTGATTCTGCCGCGGTCTCATCCACTGAACGGACAAGGTTTTGGTACAACTCGTCGGCAAGGAAAGGCATGGCAGGCGCGAGCAGCTTCGAGATGGTGACAAGAGCCGTGTATAAGGTCGAGTAGGCGGCTTGTTTGTCAGAGTCCGATTCGGATTTCCAGAAGCGGCGGCGCGAACGTCGCAGATACCACGTGGACATTTTTTCCACGAACACTTCGATTGGACGTGTCGCGTTTGGCACATCATAATTTTCGTAGGCTTCCGTCACATCACGGACAAGCACATTGAGTTCGGATAACAGCCAGCGGTCGAGATCACTGGTAGCTATTGGCATGGTGGTAACGGTGGGCTTGTCGAGATTTGCGTAGGTCACGAAGAACGAATATACGTTCCACAACGTGAGCGTGAAACTACGTGTCACCTCGCCCACCAATTCGGAAGAGAAGCGACGTTCCTGCCCTGGCGGTGTCGCCGTATAGAGATACCAGCGGAAGGCGTCCGCGCCATGCGCGCTTAGCACATCCCACGGAGCAATGATGTTGCCGACGCTCTTGGACATTTTCTTGCCTTCACCATCCAGGATCAAACCAAGCGAGAGGACATTCTTGAATGAGACCTCATCGAAGAGCAAAGTGCTGATGGCGTGCAATGTGTAGAACCAGCCGCGCGTTTGGTCAACGGCTTCACAGATGTAATCAGCAGGGAACTGGGACTCGAACTTATCCTTATTCTCAAACGGATAATGCCATTGCGCTACAGGCATGGAACCAGAGTCGAACCATACATCGATCAAATCCTTGACGCGCGTCATCTGGCCGCCGCAATCCGGGCAAGCCCAATGAACATCGTCCACATACGGGCGATGCAGGTCAAGTTCGCTCAAGTCGCGTCCGGCTTTTTCAGATAATACCTGGACTGAGCCCACACACTCGCGGAAGTCACAATTTTCGCATTCCCAAACTGGCAACGGTGTGCCCCAATAGCGTTCACGCGAAAGCGACCAGTCAATGTTATTGGAAAGCCAGTTCCCGAAACGACCTTCCCGCGTATGCTCAGGGACCCAATTGATCGTGTTGTTCAAAGCAACCAAACGATCACGATAAGCGCTCGTGCGGATGTACCAGGAATCACGCGCATAATACAAAAGCGGGGTATGACAACGCCAACAAAACGGATACGTGTGTGTAATCACATCAGACTTGAACATCAAACCGCGCGCCTGTAGATCTGCGATGATATGCGGATCAGCATCTTTGACGAAGACTCCGCGCCACGGCGTGACCTCAGGGATGAATGTGCCATCAGGCAACACGGTCATCAACACGGGCAAACCATACTTTTTCCCAGTCTCCATGTCTTCCTGACCGAATGCAGGGGCAGTATGGACCAAACCTGTGCCATCCTCGGTCGTGACATAATCACCCATCACAACATAGTAGGCGGGTTTGTCGGGCGGCAGGAACGTATAGAGCGGCTGATATTTCAGCCCGTTGAGCTTCCTGCCTTTGAAAGAGTCAACCACTTTGGCTTCCTCTTCGCCAAACACTTTTTCCAACAACGCCCTGGCAACGATGAGTTTTTCCTTTGTGCCATTGTTATCGCGCTCGACCGTAACATAATCCACATCAGGATGCGCGACCACGGCCACGTTACCCGGTAACGTCCATGGAGTTGTGGTCCACACCAGCAACGAAGTGTCTGGCTTATCAACCAATGGCATGCGGACAAAGACCGAAGGGTCGGTCGCGTCCTCGTAACCGAGAGCAACCTCATGGTCGGAAAGAGGCGTGCCACAACGCGGGCAATACGGCACAACCTTATAACCTTTGAAAAGCAGATCCTTATCCCAGAAATTCTTGAGGATCCACCAAACCGACTCTATGTAGTCATTGGTGTATGTCACATAGGCATCTTCAAGATCAACCCAAAAGGCAATACGGTCGGTCAGCTTTTCCCAATCCTGAATATAAGTAAAAACGGACTTCTTGCAAAGCTCATTGAATTTATCAATGCCGTATTCTTCGATCTGATGTTTGCTGTTAAAACCAAGTTGCTTTTCCACTTCGATCTCGACCGGCAAGCCATGCGTATCCCAGCCACCGCGGCGCGAGACATGATAGCCGCGCATGATCTTGTAACGCGGAAACATATCCTTAAACGCACGCGCCAGCACATGATGCACGCCAGGTTTTCCATTTGCAGTCGGCGGTCCTTCATAAAAGACATACTCCGGTCCACCTTTGCGTTGCTCCACAGTCTTCTTGAAAATATCGCGCTGTTTCCAAAATTTCAGCACGCCGTCTTCCAAAGAAGTCACGTTGAGTTTTGACGATACGGGTTTGAACATAATTAGTCTCCAGAATACATGTCATTGCGAGCCGTTCTTAGGCGAAGCAATCCCTCATTCACGGGAAGATTGCTTCAGGCGAAAGAGCATCGCCTTCGCAATGACATACATAAAATAAAAAAACTCTCATCTCATAACAGAGACGAGAGCAAGGCTCACGCGGTACCACTCTGATTTCACGCCATCGGCGTGACACTCAATGGATGACCAATATCATCCTGTTCTGATAACGAAGAACAACTTCGGCTTGCTTACTTGGATTTCAGCTTGCAGCTCCGAGATGATTTTCAACCTGCTTTGTTGACCTGCTCTCACTAATTCAGGCTCGCTGACAACACTCGGGCAGATTTACTCGTTCTCTTCATCGCCTTTCAATACATTTTCGTGATTGATATGTAACTCTAAGGATTATGCCACAAATTAAATTGACCGTCAACAAATTAAGCGGGATAATGTCGCCCATGAAAGCTCTACACCTAAATCTTGACTCCCTTGATCAGGCACCAGACTCGCAGATCGTCAGCGCTTCTTCACTCCACCTGCGCCTGCCTCAGCCTCCGAAACGCTTTTTTCGTCACGGATGGCAATCCTGGACTCTGACAACCTGGCTTGACCCCGCCGAACCACCCTTCCCGATCAGCTCACCTAAATTCCGCGCCAAGGATGAAGATCTCGCCTATGCGTTCGCAAAGAACCACGTTAGCGCCTGGGTTGGCGCAGTGGAACTTGCTGATGATGACATTTTGTTAATCGGCGCATTGGACCTGAGTGGACGCGTTGAATTGGATGGCTCAACCCTCAAGGCCTTTTACGAGGACAATCACGAAAGCCAATGGGCGATCGTCCGCGGCAAGGAAGATGATGTCTTTGCAAAGTATGCAGCCCTGCTCGAAACTAAATTTGGCAGGACCCGCTTTGACAAGGCCCCGCGTGTTTGGTGTTCCTGGTACAGCCTTTACAAATGGATCAACGAACACATTATTTTGAGCACACTCCATGCTCTGGATGATTTACCATTTGATGTCTTCCAACTCGATGATGGCTGGCAGATCACACACGGAGACTGGGAGCCCACAAAAAAATTTCCTTCAGGGATGGTCGAGTTGGCAAATAAGATCAAAGCCACAGGCAGAATCGCCGGCCTTTGGCTGGCTCCTTTAATGGTCACCAAACTATCGAGCATCTTCCGCGATCACCCAGATTGGCTACTAAAAGATGAAACCGGAAAACCTGTTCCAGTAGGTCTCACCTGGGAAGGCGTACCTTATGCTTTGGATACAAGTCACCCCGCTGTCCTGGAGTGGCTCGATAAACTCATCCGCAAAGTACGCGGCTGGGGATACGATTATTTGAAATTGGATTTTCTCTATGCCGGTGCAATACCAGGAAAACGATATCAGGATATCCCGCGCGAAGTTGCCTATCGAAATGCGCTGCAAGTAATGCGCGAAGCGGCAGGCGATGCCTATATACTCGCGTGCGGCGCGCCTGTAATCCCGTCACTGGGTTTATGTGATGGAATCCGCGTTGGCACCGATGTCAGCCCATACTGGCTAAACAAAGCATTGACGGTTTGGCTGAACAATCCCAACGACCCATGCACGCAAAACGCAGTTCGCACGAGTCTGCATCGCATGTGGCTGAAACCAATCGTCAACGTCGACCCGGATGTGATGTTCTTCCGCTCGAAATATAACTGGCTCAAGCCACATGAACAACAATTGCTTTTGGATTTGGGAACAATTGCCGGCTTCAAAGCGACATCCGATTTACCACAATGGATGAACCGACAGGAGCATGACTCACTGCGCGCATTCCTGGAAACAGAGATGGAAGTTCAAAAAACAGCACGCTACAAATATAAATTTAATGGCCGTGAAGTAGACTTCAACCCTGCCTTGTCACTCCATGAGCATCGCAACATCCCCGTTTGGTTTGCGCAGAACCTCGGTCTCTTAAAGATGGCGACGCACCAGGCACTGCCAGCCCTGCTGGAAAGCCTTAAATTTAACAACGAGAAGGCGTGGATTTTTTACCCGCTTGCTACGAGCCTTTCGACTTTCGCAGCGGTGATGAAATCGTTCTAACTCAATCACCAAATCCCATGAGCGAATTGGAAAACACAAAACAAAAGAGGCGAGTCTGAGACTCGCCTCTTTTCAAATCAACTCAGCAATCTTCACCGCCATGACGAAATCGCTTTGGGAACATCCAAGGTAGTCGTTATGGGTCGCTGCTCAAAGTGAATAAAGTTATTTCAGGCGGACAGTTAAATCGAATTGGTAATCTAGCCATACCCACGCCTCGGCTCGTATATTGATACATCTTCCCAACCTGATAAAGCCCACTCGGATATTTCCGCCCAAGATAAGGCAGGATGGGTGGTCCAACAAATGGAATCACCACCTGCCCGCCGTGCGAATGACCAGACACTTGCAGGTCAAAACGCCCTGTAGCGGCGCTGGTATCGGCAAAATCAGGTTCGTGAGCCAGCAGAATGGCAGCCCCGTCATCCGCTATATAACCTAGAACTTTATCCAATCGCGCATCACCTTCCCAAATATCGTCAACACCGCATAGGTGTAATTTTTCAGTGCCGCGAGTCATTGTGAAGACGGTGTTTGTCATGTCCATAATATTGCATGAACGCAGAAGTTTACGAACTGCTTCGGGATTCGTCCAATAATCGTGGTTTCCAAGAATTGCAAAGGATGGGAATGATACCGCCAGTGGAGTCAGGATGGTTATCAAATCACGAACAGCTTGCTCAGAGTCCTCGTCAAAGCCATGTCCAATAAGAAAATCCCCAGTAAGCAACAACAGATCAGGTTTTTGAGCAAGGACCAAATCTACAACAGTTTGGAGGTGTTCTGCATTCATCCATCCGCCCATGTGAATATCGCTGATCTGCGCGATGCGAATTCCAGAAAACGCAGGGGTGAGCCTCCGCAATTTCAAACTCACAGATTCGACCTTCACCAAACCCGGTTCTACAAGAAAGCTGTATATTCCTCCACCTGCAGCGAGCAAAGCCAGATCAATTGCCCCAACCTTCAATAATTTCAAAAAGTCACGCCGCGATAAAAACCTGCCGCTTTGCGCGTTATTGCTTGAAAATCTCATCCGTCTTCGCAGCCATAATGAAGTCGTTCTTATGCAAGCCTTTCACAACATGTGTCCACCACTGAACAGTGACTCGCCCCCACTCAAGCACAATTAATGGATGATGATCCTGTTCTTCCGCGATCGCGGCAATTTTATTGGTGAACTCCAATGCCTGGGCATAATTCTTGAGTTTGAAGACTCGCTGTAATCGCAAGATATTATCTTGCATTACGGTCTGCCATTGTGGGACATGCGGCAGCAGATCCGCGATTTCGGAGTCGGTCAATGAAGGTTCGCCTCCATGACAGGGAACACATTTTCCAGCGGCAAGGTTGGTCATAACAAGTCTCCGATAAAATTTCGGTAGTCAGGCATATACCCAACCACCGATTCTCTTTTACTCCAATGCCTTGATCAAATCAGCGATTGCTTTTGCATTTGGCAAATGTACTCGCAATACTTTCTTCTTTGCTTCGATCAACGCCTCGTAATCTCCAAGCGCTTGCGCACGGATCAAGGTGCCGAAAGTCAAGCCTTCGGTGGGGATGTCGAAATCTTTTTCAGGTTCAGCAGTAATGACAAGAAACAGCGCGTCCTTGATTCCGCCTTTGTGGAATTGTCCCGTTGAATGCTGGAAGCGCGGACCAAATCCCGCGGTCACGGGGTTGCCTGTCCTAGCGCGGATGGTGACGCGCATCTCCTGCAACACGTCAACCATTTCTCTATTGCGTGGCAGATAGGCATTGATGGCAACGTACCCCCCGGGCTTTGCCTTCTTCAGGAAACCACCCAACACAGCTTTCAGCGACGCACCGGTCACGGTTGTTGGCGAAAACACAACCACGCCATCTTTCTTCCACGCGGGCTTGCCTTCTTTCAACTTACCTTTCTTCTCATACTCGGCAATTTTCGCCTTCGTGATCTTCTTGCTCGTTTCCACATTGGGCTGATCGAACGCGTTCACGCCCAGGATCGAACACGCCACTACAGTCGCGATCTCCCAACGGAACATCTCCGCGCCGATATCGTAGACATTTGGAATCGCAAACTCAACCACAGGATGTCCCGCCTCGCGCAAAGACTTCATCGTCGCATCCAACTCGCCACTCTGACGCAGATATACAAACAAGCGATCCTTACCATATATCTTCACATCACCAAGCGGTTCCAACGGCACAGGCAGGATTCCTTTTCCATTCTTGCCACTGGACTCAGCGATGATCTGCTCGATCCAGCCTGCAAATGCGGATAACGGCGAATCACTGACGACCGTCAGCTTGTCGCGTCCTCCCAAAGCGGATTCGCCAATTACGGCTCCCAGCGCCAAACCGGGGTTACGCGCCGCCGGGATGTGTTCGCCACACTGATGTCTCATCCAATCGGCTTTATCAAGCAGTTGATTCAAATCCATACCCAACAACGCCGCAGGGACGAGACCGAAGTCTGTCAACGCGGAGTAACGCCCGCCGACGAATTCATCGGCAGAAAAGATTTTTCTAAAGTTGCGCTTTCTTGCCAATGCTTCGAGTGATGTGCCCGGGTCAGTGGTGGCAATAAAGCGCGAGCCATCTTTCTTGCTCAATTTCCAGAAATAATCGAATGCCGCCATCACTTCGGCGGTGCCGCCTGATTTGCTTGCGACAATGTATAAACTCTTATCCGGTGGATATTGTTCTGCGGCTAAGGCAACTTGCGCGGGATCAGTTGAATCAAGAATTGCCAACGACAATGTTGCTTCAATTCCTGCTGCGGCAAGCAATGAACTGAACACTTCTGCTGTCAATGACGAGCCACCCATCCCCAAGACCAAGACACGGTCAATCTTTGCTTTTTGACTCTCTTTGGCAAAGGATTGATACTCTTTTAATTTCTTGCGCGCCTTATCCGTTGAGTCCAGCCAGCCCATGCGAATTCTGACTTCATTTTGACCAACAGGATCTTTGTCTGTTGCCCACAGTGTAGGATCAGGCTTCCAGAGGCGGGCGGGGACAGAATCCGCTTCAAGCTGGGATATACGTTTGGAAACAGAATCAGCTATTGGTCCAAGTGAAGAGGCGGCGTTCTTCCTTCTTTCATCAATTGTGGAGAGCAATTGTATGAACGCATCCGCAAAAGCCTTGACACCTTCGTCTTCCAATTCCTGAGTCACAACATCCATTGAAATGCCCGCGGCTTCGAGTTGATTTATAGAATCCTGTGCTTCATCAAGTCCGCGTACGAGCGTCATCGCCGCGACACCGTGATCCTTGAACGACTCGAGCGTGGCGGGCGGAACAGTATTGACAGTTTCGGGACCGATGAGATTGTCAATGTAAATGGTATCAGGGTAGGCGGGATTCTTGGTGCTGGTGCTCGCCCACAACGGACGTTGAACGCGCGCACCTTTATATTTGAGTTTCTCCCAACGTCCACCCGCAAAGGTTTGTTGATATTGATCGTATGCGAGTTTTGCGTTTGCAATGGCGGCTTTGCCTTTGAGGTGGGAACCATCGGGCAGGCGCGGATCAATCTTTGTATCGACGCGCGAAACGAAGAACGAGGCGACCGACGCAATATGATCAACGGGATGCCCCGCCGCGGCGCGATCTTCGAGACCGCTGAGGTATGCATCCATCACTTCGGCATAACGCTTGAGCGAAAAGATAAGCGTGACGTTGATATTGAGTCCAGCGGCGATCGCTTTGCGAATCGCAGGGACGCCTTCTTGCGTTGCAGGAATCTTGACCATGAGATTCGGTCGCTTGACACGCGCCCAGAGTTGTTCGGCTTGCGCGACAGTGGCGTTCGTATCGTGTGCGATGTTGGGACTGACCTCCAGGCTGACAAAACCATCTCCACCATTCGATTCTTCATACAACGGCGCAAACGCATCGCACGCGGCGCGAATATCTTCGATGGCAAGTTGCCAGAAGATTTTTTCCGCGTCCCAGCCTGCCCAGGCAAGCGGCGTGAGTGCAGAGTCATAATCGTTCGATTTCGCTATTGCCGCATTGAAAATGGACGGATTGGATGTCACGCCGCGAATGTCGCCGCGTTCGATCATCGCTTTGAATTCGCCGTTCTCCAAAATCTTTCTTTGGATGTTGTCGTACCAGAGGGATTGTCCGAGTGCAGTTAATTTCTTAATTGAGTCTGACATAATATATCCTCTATGCTTCGGTGGTCGAGTAGTGGCGCCCTGCGCCACGTATCGAGACCACCGCTGACCAACAAACAAGATATTTCTTGAAACCTGTGGTCTCGATATGCCTTCGGCTACCGCCTCAGGCTACTCGACCACCAGAGTTTTCTTATTTACTCTCTTCATCTTCAAGTTTATGAATCTTTGCAACTCGCCGCGCCAAGCGCTCCCCACCCGCATCATTACCAACATAACGCGCATTCAAAAACGCGGGGATGAGGGCTTTGGCAAGTTCGGATCCAACCACGCGACCACCGAGGCAAAGCACATTCATGTCGTCGTGCATGACTCCCTGTGCAGCCGAATAGGTGTCATGGCAAATGGAAGCGTATATGCCTTTCATCTTGTTTGCGGCGATACACGCGCCAACCCCTGAACCGCAGACTAAAATCCCGCGTTCGGCTTCGCCGTTTTGAATCGCATGTCCCACTTTTTCGGTGAAGTCGGGGAAGTCCACGGGCTCAGCAGAATTTGTACCCAGGTCAATGGGTTCATGTCCGGCATTGCGGACCGCATCGAGTGTCACTTGTTTCAGCGGGAAACCCCCGTGGTCAAAACCTACAGCGATTTTCATAACTCTCCTGCCATGTCATTGCGAGCGCTCTTTGCGAAGCAATCCCCTGCTCGATAAGAGATTGCTTCGCAAAGACATACTATATTAACTCTTTCGCCTGCGTGACGATATTCTCGACCGTAAGTCCGAACTTCTCGAAGATGATCTTATACGGAGCGGATGCGCCGTAGTGGTCAATGCCGATGACGGATTTGGCGTATCGTTCCCAGCCGAAAGTTGCCGCGGCTTCGACAGCGAGTCGTGCCGTGATATTTTTCGGCAACACAGAATCTTTGTACACATCATCCTGTTTCTCGAACAGTTCCCAACTGGGGAAGGAGACGACGCGCGTGGAGATCTCTTCCGCAAATAATCTCTCAGCGGCTGTATAAATTAGACTCACTTCTGAACCAGAAGCCATGAGAATCAACTGCGGGTTTTCGCCGAAGTCCTTCATCACATACGCGCCATGAGACAATTTGACAAATGGGCCAATGGCAAGTGTCGGCACAGCCTGGCGTGTGAGTGCAAGCGCTGTCGGTCCATCGCGGCGCTGGATGGCAATTTTCCATGCTTCTGTAACTTCGTTCGCGTCCGCGGGACGAATGGTGACAAGATTCGGTATCGCACGTAATGCAGCGAGTTGTTCGATCGGTTGATGCGTGGGTCCGTCTTCGCCGAGTCCGACAGAATCATGTGTAAAGATAAAGATCGTCGGGACATGCGAGATCGCCGCGATGCGGATCGCAGGTTTCATGTAATCGGAGAAAATCAAAAACGTGCCACCATAAGCGATGATGCCACCGAACAGATTCATACCATTCAAGACCGCGCCCATGGCATGTTCACGCACACCGAAGTGGAAATTGCGCCCATCATAGGAAACTTTTTGGAAATCAGGACTGCCGTCGATTTTTGTGTTGTTCGAAGGAGCCAGATCCGCCGAGCCGCCGATAAGTTCGGGAAGGATCGGAGCCAGCGCATTGATGATCTTGCCGGAGGAAGCTCTCGTCGCCATGCCTTTCGCGTCGGCAGGGAAAGTCGGTAATTCAGCCGTCCAGTCATCAGGCAATTTACCAGCCAGACGACGCGACAACTCAGCACCGAGATTTGGATGTAAATTCTTATACGCCTCGAACTTCATCTTCCAGTCAAACTCGCGTTCACGTCCCTGATCAATTGCTTTGCGGAAAAATGCCAACACATCGTCAGGAATAAGGAAGCGCGGCTCAAGGGGCCAGCCGAGATTTGCTTTCGCGGCGTTCAATTCTTCATCGCCCAGCGGATTACCATGCGCTTCGGCTGTTCCCTGTTTTTTCGGTGCACCAAATCCAATTGTTGTTCTCACACAAATCAATGAGGGGCGCGGATCGGCTTTGGCAGCACGGATCGCGGCGTCAATGGCTTCCACGTCATTACCATCATCGATTTTTTGGACATGCCAGCCATAGGCTTCGAAGCGCGCAGCGCGGTTTTCGGTGAAGGCTAATTCAGTGGAGCCATCAATAGAGATGTGATTGTCATCGTAGAGATAGACTATTTTCCCAAGACTCAGATGTCCCGCCAGCGACGCGGCTTCAGATGAAACGCCTTCCATCAAGTCACCGTCTGTTACGATGCCATAAATATAGGATGGGATGAGTTCATGCCCCGGCTTGTTGAAGAGCGCCGCGAGATGTGCCTGTGCAATTGCCATGCCAACGCCTTGACCGAATCCCTGACCCAATGGTCCCGTCGTTACTTCAACTCCGGGAGTGAGTCCGTATTCGGGGTGACCGGGCGTGATGCTCCCAAACTGACGGAAGTTCTTGATCTCATCGAGCGGGAGATCGTAACCCGTCAGATGCAGAAGAGAATAAAGGAGCATTGAACCATGCCCGCCCGAAAGGATGAAGCGGTCACGTCCCATCCATTTTGGGTTGCGCGGGTTGTGACGCAGGTGACGCGTCCACAAAGTGAATGCCATTGCGGCGGCACCCATGGGAAGTCCCGGGTGACCTGAATTGGCTTGTTGAACGGCGTCTGCTGAAAGAAAGCGGATGGTGTTGATGGCGCGAGTTTGAAGGTCGTCTGTCATGAGAATCCTGTTGGTAAAGTGTTACCCCATTTTACCATTTTGACTGAGACAACATTGTACTTAGGCGCTTTTTATTTCACGAGTTCTTTCCTGCCTGGGTATCCAAATCATCCCTTCACCCATATCCCCCGCCAGATTAATTCGCACGGGTTTATTAACCAACAACCACACGACATACGCTGCGGCGAGCGCATCCAACTCGGATGCAGAGTAGAGCAGTTCGGTCGGCAAAACACCCATCATTAAGCGCTGACGGGAAATCTCCTCAAAGAACTGCATTGGGTCATTGATTTGCAATCCCTGATCATACAAAATCAGGGCGCGCTGGAATTTGCCTCCAAGTGTAGGTCGGGGTAACAGGGTCTGGCTGGCAAGCTGACGAAAACATTCGGGTAGATTTGTTTCAACCCATTGCCTGGGGGCGTGACTCGTTAAATAGGGTTTGAAGCCTGCCTGAGCGATCCACTTTTTGAGACCCGCGTAAACTTTTGTTTCGCGGATTGCAGATGGCGCTTTCCCACTTCCAAACAGGGTGACACCAAGTATCACTTGCTTATATTGTTCCAGATTCGTTATGATGCGGGATAGGTGGCCTGTTTCGAGGAGCATTACATTCAGGTCACGGTCAAGCGCGGCATACGTGATGTGCTTGGGCCCCGATGATATATCAATACCCGTGAAAATAATATCGCCTGGTGACATCGCTGGAGGTTACTTCTATACATTCATCTTACCATGTTGGTCTGGCGGGATCGTTCCAAAAACGGGTGAATATAGGATCATTTATTCGCTATTGGCGGGTTAATCCTTTTCTGGAATTTCTCAAGCGACAGACGCGCCATCGATCCCTTTCAGAAGCAAACAATTCTAAAGGTGGTCGCTATATCGTCCACCGGGCAGGATTCACACGAAACAAAGGTAAAATTTGTGCATGTATCGCCGAGTCTTTTATGTACTCATTCTCGCACTGGGACTTGTTTGGATTTACCTCAGCGCGGACAAAACCAACGCATCCACCTCAGGGACGGTTGCCGCGCCGCAACAGAATTTTCCCGCGCCTGATTTTGAGTTGACGACTGTGACAGGCGAAACCGTCAAACTCTCCGACTTGCGCGGGCAGGCAGTGCTTGTCAATTTATGGGCAACCTGGTGCCCGCCCTGCCGCGCCGAAATGCAATCCATTGAAAAAGTTTACAACGAATACAAAGACCAGGGATTTGTCGTGTTGGCAGTCAACATGACTTATCAAGACGATCCGCTCGCCGTCATGCCATTCGTCAACGAGCAGGGACTCACTTTCCCAATCCTTTTGGATGAGACTGGTGATATGGCGAACGCTTATCAACTGCGCTCGCTCCCCTCTTCGTACTTTATCAACCGTGATGGCATCATCAATGAAGTGGTTATCGGCGGTCCAATGGCAGAGGCGTTGCTGCGGACGAGGGTTGAGGAGATAGGGAAGTAACCCGCTCGTCCTGAGCGGAGGGTTGAGCGGTTTTTGCGAAGCCCGCAGACGAAGGACGGTCTTGCAAATGCGCTTCGTCTGCGTTCCACACTGTCATTCGTCTCTCCGCTCAGCGCGAAAGAAATATTATGCTCACCCTCCTCCGTTCCCTCTTCGCTCCACCCCGTCACTTCATCCTGCTCCTCGCCGCGCTGTGGATCGGACTCGCGCTCGCCGAAAAGCGAGTTGAACGTCACGGTATCTCAAAGGACGCGCTCAACAACATCACGTTCTACAGCATTCTCGGCTACATCCTTGGCGGACGCATCTTGTATGCGCTTGCGAATCTCTCCGCATTTACACCCAGACCGCTAAGTATATTCTCGCCTAACCCCGATCTCTTCGACCCGGCAGGCGCCTTGATAACAATGATCCTTGTTGGATTTATTTATGGTCAACGACAGAAACTTCCATTTTGGGGAACGCTCGATTCACTGACACCCCTCTTTGCCACACTCGCCAGCGGACTCGCCCTAACCCACCTCGCCGCTGGAACAGCCTTCGGAAGCCCCACAACCTTACCCTGGGGCATTGACTTATGGAACGCCTCGCGGCATCCAACTCAAATCTATGAATTGATTGCCTCACTGGTTATTTTTAGTTTGATCTGGTTTCGCAAATCTGATTCTTCCCCAGGCATTCTCTTTCTTAACTTCGCCGCGCTGACCGCAGGCGCGCGTCTCTTTCTCGAAGCCTTTCGCGGGGATAGCACTTTGATATTCGGAGGGTTGG
>Ga0180068_1000002_pt1 | contig 36442 bp, 28 predicted proteins | sample EasRivERM_16_10D_FD_121790 | JGI IMG/M metagenome (GOLD analysis project Ga0180068, IMG submission 121790) | Soil microbial communities from meander-bound floodplain in the East River, Colorado, USA - East River metaG ERMLT231A'_16_10D | ecosystem: Environmental > Terrestrial > Soil > Floodplain... | reverse complement strand
GGTCCTGGGCTTTCAATTCGGCTGGTGTTCTTCCTGTGGCGCTGATGAGTATGGCCGGGTCATTCTCAATCCCGGCGATCATATCGCCCACGCCAAACAGAATTTCGATTAAACCAATGACCAGGAAGAGCACCCAGACACTGCCCTCGAAGAAATTCTCCTGTTTGATTTGATTAGCCATGGTCGAAAGCCTTTCGCATCAAGCTGTCGCCATTTTCTGGGATGCATCAATGACCAGAATCGAACCAAACGCACACAAGGCAAGAAACTGTATCAAGTGCACAATGTTGAATGCAATTTGATATTGGCCAGGATACACTCCATTATGTGTAAAAAGGTAGCCAGCCAGGAAGAAGTAAAAGACCGGATACCAGATCCCTGCGAAGGCTGGCAGCCAGTTCAAACGGGGCATCGGTTTACTGCGTAATGCAGCCAAGCCAAACAAGGTCAAGCCAAGTAACGAGATTGCTGGTCCTCCAAATATCAGAATCCATAAACCTTGGGTTTCAACTTGAGCATCAGTCAGGTTACCCGAACGATACATAACGAACATGGATGCGATAACGATCCACAAAAGAACGGGCCCGACCACGCCGAGCAGCAATATGTTCCTGCCAAGACTGCGGGCATGTTCACCATAACCTGCCCGCAAACTTAACATTCCAGAAGCGAGCAGGAGCGTGCTGATCACCGATCCAGGAAATGCGATTGAGTCTGAGCCGCCCAGAATGGTTATGAAGGCAAACGACCCTGCCATGAAGGCCCAGCCGCTCCACTTGATCAATTCAAATTTTGACATGTCAGTCTCCTTTCGCAGGTGTTCTTTTGAACACACTGCACTAAAACTTGCGAATAATGCTCGTCCACATTCTGACCATTCCATCCGGGGAAATCAGTTCTTCCAGTTCAAGATGGTAAGAAATACCGACTCGAATTTATTCCGGTCAGCGCTCATGGCAACTTTTATCCTGGCGCCGTTCGAGTCGGGCTTGGTGCGTCCGCTTTCAGAACCTTCATTCTCCACAACAACCAACTGCATCTCTTCGAATGAGGCAACGCTTTGATCTGTGAAGACCGTCGCGGCAAGCGGATCCCAGAATTGAAGTCCGCCGCTGTCAATGAAATCAAGGTTGGCGGTCAACAGTTCGTATGCCATGCGTGCCGACGGGGTGTTCCGATTTTTATCGAGGGTTTTGTAGAAGCTGCGGGTAACAGGCACATCGTCCGTCGCATCGAGCGGAATCAGGATGATGGGTATCCCTGAATTGAAAACGATATTTGCCGCAACGGGGTCAATATAAATATTCCATTCGGCGTATTCATTCTGGATGCCGACTCCCGAGTTTCCCACGTTGCCATCGGTCTTCACCGCGCCGCCCATGATGTAGATCACTTCAATTTTTGAATCAATTTCCGGCGTGGTTTGAAGCGCCTCGGCAATATTGGTCAGCGGACCCACAGCCACGATGCTGATCCTGTCATTTGCAGATTGAAGAATATTCACGATCAATTCAGGTGCGCTCAATGGAGAAGGTTTACCAGTATGCGATAATGCAACGCCAGATGCATCGTCCGCATCCCGACGCCAGTCCGTTGGGAAAACATGGTTTCCATCCAATGGCGTTTCGCGTCCGCATGTGACCGGAACATCCTTTTGATCACTCAACTCCACCAGCCCCAGGGCATTCGATACGCCTGCATCACAATGAGCCAATCCTGTCCCTGCGACCGTGATTGCGCGGACATCCACATTGGGATGAGATGTCAGATAAAGGATCGCCAGCATATCGTCCAACCCCATATCCACATCCACAATAACGGGTTTTGGAGTTTGAATCTGAATGAGGCTGGGGTCAGGAGTCAGACTTTGGCTCCCACATCCTGTAACCAATAGTGTTGTTGAGAAAACAATAGCCAACGCCAAATATCTGCTGGTTTTGAATGAATATCTGATCATAGATTTTCTCCTATAGATTTGAACATATGGTTGGCCATCCGATCTGATTCTTGTTTTTTTTCCAACACCCATCCAATTGCCATCCCTCCTGCCAGCGCCACGCCTATGTTGCAAAACTGCATGAGCTTGAGCATTCCATATGTACCAGGGACAGGTTTGCCCACTTCCCAACCAAGTCCATACAACAAAATCAAGCCAACCGTGATGTTACCTATCATCGTGCACCCTGTACGGCTGTCCCTGCAACCGGAACCTGCCTTCTTGTCAGCAAGAGGGCGAGGGCTATCAGGAGCAGGGCAGGCTCGTAGAAGAGTGGTCCACGGTTACCAGGCAGTACGAATATCAACATCCCGATAGACCACAATAGAGCCACAATGCCGACCCATGTTGGGAGAAGACCAGTTCGGAGGATCGCTCCGCCGAAGAACGCAGTTGCCAGAAAGGCAAATACGATGAAGTATGTCTCAAGCGAAGCAACCCATCCTTTCCCATCGAGATTGAGTGCATTGACGGTGAGCCATCTGTGCTACGCGCGAACACGGTAAGTCGCTCGCCAGCCATCACCGCGGAGGGGCTACTATTGTCGCTGAAATCATCGGGTGGTAGAGTGGGAACTTCTGTTGCTGGAGGTTCAGTCGCAGGAGGAATTTCAGGCGGTTCGGTTACAGGAAGGCTGGTAATTGGGGGTTCAGACGGTGCAGGATCAGTTTCACTACTAGGCAAGGATGTAGGTTGTTGAGACGGTTGTTGAGACGGTTGTAGAGCAATTGGGAGCCATATGGTGGTCCCGATCAGCGCCACCCCAATCAAACTTGAAAAGAACCTTGCCAAGAAAGATAATTTAGGAATCGTTATTTCTTTTGCCTTTACTCCTCCTCCAAACAGGCCTATAAGAAGAGCAATACAACCTGCGATTGCAAGAACGTTCTGCAGATTTATGTTTTGCGAGTTTTCAGACATTAGAAGCTCTCTTTCTGAGTAAGGCGGTAAGACACACTGTGGTTATTTTGAAAAAGCTTCACTCACCTTGCAGCAATGAAGGCAGCGATTGCAGGTATAGCCATAAAGCCTTCAATTCATCATCTGTCATCTGACCGAAATACTTCCACGGCATCACATCCTTGAGTTGGTGGCCGTTGGGCGTCACGCCTGTACGCATTGTTGCGATGAAATCCTCTTCCGACCAGCCCTTCATCTCACCACCCGGCGTCAGGTTGAGCGCCAGATACGTTTCAGGGCCGCCTACACTAATAGTCTGCCCATTGAGCGCCGGCCCATGACACAACATGCAGGTACGCGCCAGGTACAGGCCATATTCCACTGTCACGCCTGGCTCTGGCGCAACCGGACGCGGACCATCGTGGTCAATCGAGATAACGTTCGGTTCAATCTCCGGCGGTAACTGCCCGAGAGCCAGCATTACGCGACCTAAGGGTTCCAGATCTGTTTTGGGCATCTCGTTGTCCACTGGCGGCAGGCTCTTCAGGTAAGCGATCAGCACACCCAGGTCCTCGTCGCTGAGATAGTACCAGGTGCCTGAAGGCATGAGGACCAACCCGCGTCCATCGTAACCGACACCATGGCGGATGGCGCGCACCCAATCTTCATCCGTGTTGGTTGCGCCCACGCCGCCCGCGCCCGAGGTCAGGTTGGGAAAAGTAAAGGTTAGCATGCCTGGCGCAGCCTCGAATTGACCTCTCAGAGTCTCAGTGTGACATTCTCTGCACAAGCGGATGGTGGCGATGTGCTCTCCGCGCGCGATAGAGGCTTGATCTGTGGGAATTGGGATCGTTTCGACTGGCACATCATACGTCCCGTGAAGTTTGTTCCACTTGACCGAGCCAATGACATACAGGACGATGAAGGCTAGCACAAGCAATCCAATGAGACTGCCCAGCACAATGCCAATCCATTTTAAAATTTTTCGTATCATGTTCAGGTCCATCACCTTTCTGCTTCGGACAGCATATTGCGCGTACTGCAAATAACCTCCCCGTCGCCATAATCCATAATGTTGACAGTGTAAATTCGATTTCTGTATCCAGTTTAGCGAATGGAATATCCCAGGGAAAAGAGAAAGATTTCCCGATTATTTGGGAAATCTTTTTGGGATAAGGTAAAGTCTGCATGCGAATTCAATGTCCTCATCATCAGATTTGGGGAGTTGATTTGCGGGGAGAGAAGTCGCGCAATCAGTCCGTGATGTATCCATGCAAGGTGGAAGGACTTTCGTTCGCACGAGGATGGTTTCGCGAACAATTTGTCTATGATGGTAATCGCAAATTAAGCTGTTATCCTGGCGGGATAAAATAGCAAGAATCGGGTGGTGTCCATAATGCTTTGACTATAAACTACCAGTATGTTTTTCAATGGTCAAAGGAGAAGATTATGCACCTAACTATCGAACCGAAGATTTTGTATTTCGGCACACCAGTTGTACTGATCAGCACTCTAAACGAAGATGGCTCTGCCAATCTTGCGCCCATGTCTTCCGCGTGGTGGCTTGATCAAGCCTGCATGCTGGGTATGGGCTCCCGTTCCAAAACGGTTGAAAATTTACTGCGGGAAAGGGAATGTGTTTTAAATCTCCCATCCGCGGACCTGGTTGGCGCAGTCGATCGGCTGGCGCTGACAACAGGGAAAAATCCCGTGCCAGGGTATAAAATCAATATGGGGTTTCAACATGTGTCAGATAAATTTGCACACGCGGGGCTTACCCAGCTCCCATCAGACATTGTCTGCCCACCGCGCGTGGCCGAGTGTGCGGTACAACTTGAAGCCATCGTCGAGAAGTTTCATCAATTCGGTGCGCCCGAGGATTTCTCCATGGGAATTGAGGCTCGCATTATCCGCGTCCACATCGATGAAGCCATCCTGAATTCTGAAAAGAGGCATCACATTGACGCCGACAAATGGAATCCGCTTATTATGAGTTTCTGTGAATTTTATGGTTTGAGCAAGAATCTTCATCCATCCAGGTTGGCAAAAGTATTTTAATGATGGGTGGAAGAAATTAAAGATTATAATCTTTGCGAACAAACCAGAATGAAGTTTGGGATCAGACGGGGTTGGGAAAGAGAACGGGGAGGGTAGAGTTCAATTCGCACGAGGGAGATTTCGCGAGGAAATTGTCCCTGACGATGAGTGTGGATTAGAATACCTGTTTTGGATAAGATCACAACAACCATCCCGGAGATCAACATGGACATGAAAAATATACCATTTGGTATAACCGCCTGGTCAGAAATACGTCCCACTACTCACAAAGGGGAAACTGGAACAGCGTACTGGCGGACTCAGCAATTTGATGACATTCGGGTCCGCCTGGTTGAATATAGCCCTGGCTACCTTGCCGATCATTGGTGCACAAAAGGTCACATTCTATTATGCCTGGAAGGTGAATTACATACTGAGCTTGCCGATGGGAGAAAGTTTATCCTCACACCAGGGATCAGTTATCAGGTGGCAGACAATGCTGAGCCGCATCGTTCTTACACTCCAACCGGGGTTAAACTGTTCATTGTCGACTAATTAAGGAATTGGTAATTAATAAGGGACAGGTTCCGTCTATCCATCAACCCATAAAGGAGATGATTTATGAAGCTTTCGCCACGGCACTTCGGAATTATCATCTGCAGTCTCACCACGGCCTACCTGCATATTTCGCTTTACCCGGACTTTGGCTACTTTGACTGGATCGTATTAAATGGCTTCGGGACGATTGCCTTGCTGCTGGCATATTTCCTGCCCATTCCATATTTTCAAAGCAGACATCATATCGTTTTTTGGGCGATGTTTGGATACATCTGGCTCACGATTTCGTTGTGGGTGTTTTTTGGCGACAAGACTTTCCTGTTCGCTACGACAGCCGCCATCGGTTATTATGCCAAGACTGCGGAATTGTTCCTGCTCGCCTTTATGTGGTCTGACCTGCAACAAACACCATAGACAGTTCGTATGGGAGAGCGATTATGGGAAGGACTTTCTTCAGTTGAGGAAAGAACCTGATGGCTGCCCAAGAACAATCAAATGAAATTGAACATACCATCATTCAATGGGCAGAGTCGCGCGCTGAAATTCGCGCGGTTCTTTTAACCAGCACACGCGCGGTCCCGGGGGCGAGTGTCGATGCTTTGTCCGATTATGATGTGATTCTGATCGTTCAGAGTATCCAGCCGTTTGTAGAGGAGCGTACATGGATCAATGATGGTTATGTGCACCTGGATTAAGTTGTCAGTCTTACAACGTTTGTGGATTCTCAGCGCGCTGTCTGGCGAGGTTTCCCATCCACAGATAGCAAAGTGCCAGTACGCATGCCAGAATAAAACAACCAAGCCACAGGGCGAATGCTCCCATTTGCTCATAGACCCAGCCTCCAAGCACGGGGCCGATGAATAATGAAAGTCCCCAGGCAGAACCGAAGATACCCTGATACAAGCCGCGCAATTCGATCGGAGAGAGATCCGCAATGAGGGCAGGCGCAACCGCCGATGCGGTGATCTCGCCCAGTGTCCAGACCGAAACGGTCAGAAAATAAAACGGCAACAGGTTGCGGGCAAACATGTTCAAACCGAACCCGGTTCCAAGAAAAAGAGCCGCGGCGGCCATTGCGCGAAAGCGCGGCCAGTTCGAGGCAGCATTACTGACCTGGATGCTGAATGCCACGATCAAAATCCCATTGACAGCGATAGCCAATCCAAAATCTGTGGATGTGAGCCCATGTGCCTTCATGTCAAGCGGCAAAGTAACGTAGCCCTGCATGTAGATAACCCCGATGAACAAAGCCAGCGCGCTGAAAGCGAGCAGGAGCGGCTCGCGTCTCACCTGCTGAATTCGCTCCTTGAAGGTTGTATGCGCGGCATGACTGGCCTCAGCAGGTCTGGTTTCCGGGATGCGAGCCAGCACGATCAATCCAAATATGAACGTAGTGAGCGCATCGCCAATAAAAAGCAATAAGTAGTTGTAGCGCGCCATGAATCCAGCCAGGATTGGAGCGAGGGAAAAGCCCAGGTTGACTGCCCAGTTTTGATAGCCGAAGGCACGCGTCCGCGCGGAGGATGGAACCAAATCCGCAATAGCAGCACCCAGGGCGGGTCGAAACAAATCGGTGAAGAATCCCAGAATAAAAGTGAAGAAAGCAATCAACGGCAGGGCACGCGCAAACCCCAAAGCGACCATTGCCACAGGCGCGATAAATAAACTCATCAACAGAACCGGGCGGCGGCCAAATCGGTCAGCCAGTTCGCCGCCAGCCAACTGCGCTGCAAAAGAACCCGCGCCAAATAGCGAGACGGTCAACGCAGCCTGACCGATTGAAATGCCGCGTTGGCTCGTGAGGTAGAGCGTCAGAAATGGAATAACAAAACTGCCTAGGCGGTTGATTAAAATACCGAACCATAGGAACCAGTACGTGGATGGCAAGTCGGCAGTCAGAAGCGCAAAGCGCGTGCGAATGGTTTCCATCACTCTCTCCTTTGCAGCGCAATAGTAGAATATACGTTCTAGTATTTCGAGTGATAATACACCAGGCATCACAACACGTCAAGAAGATGGCAACAAGAGTAGTTGAACAGCGGGACAGTGTACAGTTCCTGATGGAGCGTAACTAGCGTTTCAATGCCAGTGTTTTATCATTTGGAAGTTATAACGCTTTAGAATCAGGAGGCAGGCATGTCAAACCAGGTTGACCTATTCAACATTACCTATGGCAATTTTGAAGAGAAAGTATTGGCTGAGATCCGACGGGAAACATATGGGGAAGACATCGGGCAAACCAGCTGGATCACAGTTGATGAATATGACACTTTCTTTAACTGGCAAAATCTTGCAGAAAAAAATCACGTTCTGGAAATTGCCAGCGGATCAGGCGGTCCTGCTTTATATCTCGCGAAGAAATTTAATTGTCGCATTACCGGGCTCGATATCAATAAGGAGGGGATCAAAACAGCAAACCAAAGCGCCATCAATGCCAAAATAACGGATGCACAATTTCAATTGGCGAATGTTGATGAGCGCTTGCCTTTCGACGATGAAACCTTTGATGCGGTCATGTGCATGGACTCCGCCAATCATTTCCGTGACCGGCTTGGGGTGCTACGTGAATGGCAGCGCGTCCTCAAAACGGGACGGCGGATTCTGTTTACTGACCCGGTGGTCCTCACCGGAGCCGTTTCCAACGAAGAACTGGCAGCGCGCTCCAGCATTGGTTTCTTTATCTTTATGCCGCTCGATGTGACAAAGCAATACATTCGGGAGGCAGGGCTCAACCTGCTTCGTTGTGAAGATGTGACTGGCAACATCGAATTGACTTCGGGACGGTGGCACACTTCCCGCCAGAAACATCGCGAAGACTTGATCAAGATCGAGGGCGAAGAACGATTTGAGGGGTTACAAAAGTTTTTCGCCACAGTCCACAAGCTGACAAGCGAGCGGCGATTATCAAGGTTTGTCTTTGTAGCAGAGAAATAGAACGGCATAAAGTATCCAAAGTGAAGTTTGGGGTAAGATGTAGTTTGGCAAAGAAAAATTTCACGCAATACTGTCTTGAACGCATACTGCCAGCTATTGGAAGAGGACTATCTTGAGAGTATTGAAGGCAGTGGGACTTATGTTGTGCAGGAAATAAAAGCTGGTGTCCGCAGACTCGGAGCTTTATTGCGCTCGGTATAACTGCTTCTCCAGTAACCGCCAAAGATGAAGTTTTCGCCCTCAGCGCCTTTGACCGCGATGGCGCGGCTGCTGATTACGTGGTCCTCCAAAAAGAATTCGTTGCACCAAAACCAAAAACACTTGATCATATAAAGAGCACCTCCATACCACTTGCCACACTCACCGCCTGGCAGGGACTCTTCGAGCACGGTCAGTTGACCAAGGGTCAACGGGTTCTTATCCACGGAGCAACAGATGGCGCTCGCTGAATAAAATTACTACTGGAACTCTGGCAGTATAATCCTGCCTTATGTCCAAACGCTTCCTGTTCACCTCTATTATCATTGTTGCTGTGATAACAGCCGCAGTCGCGGCTTATTATTTATACCGGCCCAACGTCAGACGCGTCGATAAATTTCGTCAGTGGATGAAAAACCCCGCTTCTCATCTAGACTGGAAACTGCTCGCTGGATCCCAATGCGGCGCGGCCCCGTTTCTTTTCCCCACCGATGGCTTCGCCGGCTTCCTCTGGGGTGACTCATTCGGACTGCGTCATACCCACCAGGGCATCGATATCTTCGCGGGGACAGACGTTGGCATCACCAGAGTCATCTCCGCCTACCCGGGCTATCTAACCCGCCAATCCAATTGGAAATCCGCCGTCATCGTGCGCGTGCCCAGTGATCCGCTTGAGCCTGATAGACAGATCTGGCTCTACTACACTCACATGGCAGATCCATATGGCAATTCATTCATCGCTGAAGAATTCCCGGCGGGCACTTCTGAAAAATTCATCGAAGCTGGAACCTTTCTCGGCTATCAGGGCAATTATTCCGGTGATCCGACCAATCCAGTCGGTGTTCACCTCCACTTCTCCATTGTCGAAGATGATGGCAATGGACAATTCAAGAACGAACTTGAGATCAATAACACACTTGACCCATCGCCTTATTTGGGATTACCCTTGAACGCGTATGAGAATCGTGACATGGTTCCACTATGCAATGGTAATGAGCAAGTTTTGCGATGAAAGACGAAAGAGGAAAGATGGGCGAAATTGTAGGGAAGGTTGTCCTCATCACCGGCGCAGGCAAAGGGAGTGGGCGACTCCTCGCCAAAGTATTTGCCGAACGAGGCGCCATCGTCGCGGCAAATGACATCTCACCCATCAACGTTGAAAATGTTGTTGAAGAAATCAATCAACAGGGCGGGCGCGCCAAACCTTATATTGAGGACGTCGCTAAAAAAGTGGGTGTGCAGAATCTCATCAATAATGTGGAAGATGATTTCGGTCGTATCGATATTCTGATCAATCACGCGGCGGTTGAACCAAACTTCGCACTGCTTAACATGGATGAATGGGACTGGCATCGCGTGCTCGACGTTAATCTCACCGGCGCGTTCTTAATGACCCAGTCCGCGGGGCGCGTGATGAAGGAAAAAGGCGGAGGCGTGATCATAAATCTTATAACAGGATCAACTCGTGATGAAAAGTTTGAAGCGGCTTTCGTAGCCAGCATGAATGGCCTGGACGGTTTCACACGTCAAGCCGCGCGTGAATTAAGTCCGTATGACATTAAAGTCTTTGCAGTGGAGAATACCGGGAATACAATCATCGAAAAGGTGTTCGCCCTGCTTGAGGAGTAATTATGAAAGAGTTGAAGGAATATCGCACACAATTGATCAACAAACTCGGCGATGCGGCAAAAGATTTTCGGGCGGCTTGCCTCGGTGCGAAAGACCCATTTGCGCCGTTGGATAAGGGCAGTTGGAATGTGCATCAAGTTGCCGCACACACCCGCGATGTGGATAAACTGGTATACGGTTTCCGCGCCCAGAGGACCGCGCAGGAGGATAATCCTGAATTTCAAAATTTCGATGGCGATGCATACACACGCGAGCATTATTCTGCAGACGAACCATTGCAGGAAATACTGGAGAGCTTGGTACAAAATGTTGAGGCGCTGGCAGTCATGTTGCGCGGCCTGCCCCCTGAAGCCTGGTCGCGTGTTTCGCGCCATGCCAAGCTGGGCAATGGCTTCACACTGCAGACCTGGGTCGAGCGCGGTCTTGCCCACATCGAGGAACATTTGGAAACTGTGCAGAAGGCGAAGTAAAGATAATATGGGTAGTGGCTCAAAATACATGATTGTGAGTAATAGCCAAGTTATATTCGACAATAAACCAACGGGTCACAAGATGATGCATGTACTCAACTTTAGAAAACGATAAGGTCTTGCGAACATATCTGGCTAACTTCTGACGTAGTGTGCACTTCCAGCGTTCCATGTGATTGGTCTCGCCTGTATCCTTGCCAACGCTCCGATGCGTTTCCTTTGGGAAAACCTTTTGATAGGCATCCCAGAAGTCACTAAACGTATGACAAGCGCGATATGCTTTTGGAATCCTGTTCCATAAGCGTTGGCAAGTTTCAGCACTATGATCGCCAATCACAAATGCGACAATCTGGCGTGTTCTTCGACAAAGGGCTGTCCATAACCAATATTTTGCTGTTTTGATGAAGACAAATGACCAAACTTCATCCAATTCCAGTACATCTTGGGTTTCGGCTGGTAACAGGCTCTGCTTGACTGTCGGTTGTGTATTCACTTTTTTTTCAACAGCTTCTTCAACGTGTTACGGGAGATATGAAATGTTCGAGCAATTCCGCGCATACTGGGTCGTTCATGATAGGCAGATAAAATCTGCTCTTGCTCTTCCTGACTACGCTGGTTTTGTGGATACATGACTGCTGACTTATAGCAATCTTTGCACAAGAATTGTTGACTGCCAGAGCTGTTTTTGCCGTTCTTAACAACATGCGTGCTATTGCACTCAGGACAATGAAAAACTGTTATTTTACTTATCATTTGCCCTTTATACCATCATGTAGAAAGACCCATTACCATAATATGTACTCCAAGTTGCCACAGCTTGTACTGTTACACAATAACTTGAGTAACGCAATAAAATCCCCGTCATGAAATCTCGCGGGGATTTTGGTTTAATAACTCAGGTTACGCAGTTTATGCTCCCGCAGGGTCTGCGACCCTGCGATGTAACCTGCAAAACACGGCGGTCACAGACCGCCTTTGAGCGAGGGTACGTAAGGTGAGTTAATAAATTACGATGTACTAATAATTTTCACCACAGGGGAAAACCGATCAAACTTGTAACCCACATAAACAACGGCTGGTAGATCCGCAAGCCGATCAAGGCGACCACAATCCCAAGCAACGCGCCCGCCACCACATCCGAAACGTAATGCACGCCCATCGCCACGCGCGCCAGCGCAACCAGCGGCGCCCAGATCCATAAGATGATCGCCAGCCATGGAGGTCCGAGTCCTGTGGCGATCACCGCGATCAGAAATGAGCGCGCGGCATGACCGGATGGAAATGAATGCGGATCGGTATTGCGATAGATGCCGCCCCACTCACCCTCGGGACGCTTCCTGCGCACGAGGAATTTGATACCCAGCACCAAAACCGCAAGCACGCTGATGCCGGTGAATTCAACAACTTCCCATTCCCTCCAGAATGAGTTGCTGTAAAACCATGCCAGGATCAACGCCGGGACCCATAACCACGAGTCACCGGAATGGGCGAAGAACACTGCAATAGCGCGCAATGCGCCTGGCTTTTCAGCCACGCGCATTTGATCAGAGAGACGCGCATCCAATTCAAGAATGGAACGCAGACTCATTTTGTGGTTGATTTCGCTTTTAAGGCCGGTTTGGCAGTTGCGGCTTTTTTCGCTGCCCCTGCTTCCGCCCTGGATTTTTTTGCAGACTGGCGTTGTTGCCGTACCAGATCCTCACGCAACATTTCAAGCTGATGAGGCTTATCCACATCCATGCAGGGTTCGGCATAGGGCCAGACAATAGCGTGTCCTTTGATGCCGATACGCGCACTGACGCGCGCGACTGCTTCCTGTAAAGTTAATTGTCTTGTGAAAAGCTTGAAGAGTGTTCCAAACCCTATGATGCCAGCCTGCCGAAGCGGACTCTTACGATTACCAATCAACGCCTCCCACATCTCAAGGTGTTCAGTCGCATTGCGCACATGGCTGATATTCATATCAGCGCCGCAGACATCCATATCTTTGAGGCGAGTCCAGGTTCTTTTGGAGTCAGGGAAGCGGGCTTCCATCACGTCACGCGGACAGACACCGTAATATAGATCATCCTTGGTCTCACTGCATTTTTCAATCAGCCAATCCACCATTTCTGATTTGAGCGTTGGAATATCGGAGGAGACGATCAGCACATACTTATTCTTCTTGTTCAACTCAAGAGATTTGTGTACGCCCGTAACAATATTGGAAAGCATGCGTCCCTGATTGGAAAGGTAGTATATGGGTTTCTTGCAGGTCACTCCGCTTTTGGATGAGAGACCAATAACGATGACATTATCCACATGTTTTGCATCACTCAGGGCATCCAGCACCCATTGGATCATGGGTTTTCCGGCAAGATCAACCAGCGCTTTCGAGTCGCCATGTGAGTAGGTGTATAGCGGGTCTTCGGGCTGCGGAATTCCGCCTGCGGTTACGATTGCGTCCATAGATTCTCCTTATGATACCTATACAGGTAAATACGTTCTTACACAACCTGTCTGCTTGTGCACTGGTCTACCTGTATATTTTAGTTTAGTTCCTGCAATTGCGGCTTGAAGTTGAGTTTCTCGAGTAATTCACTGTATTCGTCCCAGGTCAGTGGGCGGTTCTTACCAGAGATCGCAACCAGCGCGGCTTCCATCATGTTCGTTCCGAATGAACGACCTTCCAATACGGGCGTGGTTGTGATGAGATATTTAACGCCACATTTTTTGAATAATGCCACAGCTTCAGGGGTTGTGGTATTGGTGACGACGATCTTGCCTTTCATATCGTCGGGCATGTAACGTTTGATGTAATGGCAATCTCCGGCAACAACGGTGACCTCTTTGAAATACTGAGGATATTTGGGCTTGCGCTCTTCCTGCTTTTCGCCAACCGGGTAGATCCAATGAAAGGGCAGGCGGAGGGCAATCGGCATTAACATGGCAGCCGCGAACTTGATCTGCTTGGCGGTGTGCAATGGAATGGGCATCTCCAATGAAAACAGAAAATCACCAAAAGTGCACTTAAACCCCGCATCCAAAAAGGAGCTCGTCAGTCCCCAGCGGTCAGAGCCGGTCATGATGAGGGCTGTTTTGCCCATCGTATTGATGTAATCACCAAGCTTTTCCAGTATGAACGGCGCGGCCTTCTTTTCTAGAGTATTTCTCAGACCAGAACCATCTACAACCGGGGTCTTCTTGATGAAACGCACCATTGGTTTCACAGAGTGAAATTCATACTTTTTCCCATCCACCAGCACGCTCAAGTCCCCACCGCCCACGCCGAAGGCATCCACGGTACCGTCGAGTTCCTTAAATTTCAACGCTGCGGCTTCCATATCGCCATCCGTGCCGATGCGTTCAATGCTGACCTTTTCGCCAAGCAAGGTTACTTCCACCGCCTTGTTACGCTTGGATGATCCAATACTGATACTAACTGCTCTTTTCATAATGAGTCCTCCTCAGGTGAGATAAAGATATTATATAACGGAATCAGGTTTCGGCTGACCCGAAGGGAGGAAGCGTGAACAGGAATGTGGATCCCTGGCCCAACTCGCTCTCGACCCAGATCCTGCAACCGTGCGCTTCGACAATCCGCTTTACCGTAGCCAGACCGACTCCACTGCCATCACTCCTTGCATTCAATTTCGTGAACGGACTAAAAATTTGATCACTGCGCTCAGATGGAATGCCCATACCGTTATCGCGCACAAAAAAAATGAGGTCACCCGTATCATCTTCCCGCTTCGTACCGATCTCGATCAAAGGTTCCTTTTGGTCACCGCTGTATTTGACAGCATTTTCCACGAGATTCTGAATCACCTGACCAAGTCTTATCCTATCCCCCTGTACAACAGGCGGGGGATCCTGGATAATCACTTTCGCGCCGTGCGCCTCGAGAGACCCTTGCAGAAGTTGGATTATTTCCTGCGTCAGACCACCGAGGTCAACTTCCGCCGGTGTGTCAACAATTAAACCAGCACGCGACAATTCCAGAATACCGCTGACGAGTCCACTCATCTTCGCCACCGCATTCCCTATATGATTCATGTCGCTCTTCATGCTTTCCATATTGCCCGCCGCGGCATCTTTCTCAAGAAAACCAAGAAAACCTCTGATGGTAACCAACGGAGATTTCAGGTCGTGAGATACCGTGTAGGCAAAACGATCCAGCTCTGCATTTTTTGCTTCGAGTATGAGTTTGGCTTCCCGTTCCTGATTTGCAAGTTTGCGCTCGGTAATATCACGCAAGATTACAGTGAAGATTTTCTGTCCATTGATCTCGATCTGTGAGATGCCCGTCACCTCGATCGGGAATTCTTCGCCGTTTGCGCGCATACCGCTCAAGGCTCGCAATGTGCCCATCGTATGAGGGGCGACTCCCGGCTTGCCGAAACGGCGGGCGTGTTCTGTGTGAACCGCGCGGTATCGCTCAGGAAGCAGACGATCCAATGTCTGACCGATGAGGCTGGCGGCTGAATATCCAAACATTCGTTCCGCGGCGGCATTGAATAGTGTAATACGCTGATCGGCATCAATCGTGACGATGGCATCCATGGCAGAGTCAAGTATGCCCGCCAACTGGGTTTGACTCTCACGCAACGCCTCCTCCGCCTGCTTGCGCTCGGTGACATCGCATAATATGACGGTGAAAAATTTCTGTTCATTGAATTCAATTTGTGAGATGCTCGCCTCAATCGGAAATTCTTCGCCGCTTTCACGTAAACCACTCAAGGCTTGCAAAGAACCCATTGCGCGGGTTGTGACTCCTGTCTCGCCGAAACGCCGAATGTGATCTGCGTGGACGGCATGGTAGCGTTCGGGCAGGAGACGTTCCAACGGCTGACCCAACATATCCAAAGCTGAGTATCCAAACATTCGTTCCGCGGCGGTATTGAAGATCGTAATACGCTGGTCGACATCAATCGTTATGATGGCATCCATGGCAGAGTCGATCATGCCTGCCAACTGTGACTGGCTTTCAAGCAGAGAGTTAAAAATATTCTGACGTTGTATATCTGTTTGATTAAGCAGGCTCGCACCCCAATACACCAGACCGACCAGCACAACGATACGAGCCGTGGCAAAGATCGCCAAGCCAAAATGTGTGTCGTACCAACCCAGCAGTTCACCCTGCAATTGCAACCAACTGAATATGAAGGGGATAATTATGGCAGCAAACAGGAGGCGGCGAACTATCATCCCACCCACCAGGTTGCTGGTAAAGACAGTCACAAACGGGTGTTCCGGGCTTGCAGCCAACACGCCTACAGTGAGCATGACCAATAGGAGAGCAGTGTGTAACGCCATCGAGCTGTAGGGCTCAATTTGGTAGAGCGAACTGACCCCATAGACATATCCCACGAGAGCCAGCAGGCCGATGAGCAGGATGGGAACTGTCAGCAGGGGCATTAGCGCTTTGGATTTGTAACGAATACTGAATAACGCCAAACCTAAAAGAAACAGGCATAAGGCAGTCGCGGGAGCCGGGCGACCTGGATACAACACATCCTCTGCCAAGACTGCCTGGTGGAATAGCATCAAGTCAATACCAATATCGAAATTGAAGATATATTCGAACAGGACCATTCCCCCGATAATTGCCACCACCCCGGCGCAAACTTGTCTCAATGTAACGCGTTCATTCGATTGTGCCAGCCACAAGGACACAGCCGCCAAAGATAAACCCAATGCGGTAAGAGGTTTCATGGTTGCCAGGCCAGGCATCAGACTTTTGAGGGCGGCAATGCCAAACGTCCACCCCAGAAGCACTGCAATACCAACCAGCATCGAACAGATACTGGAAAATCTCGCATAGAAACCCAACCCGGAAAGTGTTCGCTCACTGACAGGAGTTTTCATCATAAAGGATCCTCTTTACATAGCCCGGCAGTTTTGGAGTTGCCACTATAAAACTTACCTCACTGCATCGTAGATTATACAAGTCCATCAGAAGAAAAATTATCCGATAGATTATTCTATGACGAAGCCTTGGGCAGGGTGAAATAAAACGTGGATCCCTTTCCCGCTTCGCTCTCCACCCAGATCCTGCCTCCGTGTACTTCGACGATTCTCTTCACGATGGAGAGTCCGACTCCCGTGCCTTCAGCCTGTGGATTCAGTTTATTGAATAAGCCAAAGATTCGTTCATGATGTTCAGGTGCAATGCCCATGCCGTTATCTTTGATATAAAAAACGGGCTTGTCCTCCTCCTCGCCGCGTTGACCGATCTCAATGAGCGGTTCTGGTTGAGCGCCCATATATTTCGCGGCGTTATCTAGCAGGTTCTGCAGGACCTCCGTCAGCCGCTGACGATCTCCGTAGACAGCCGGCAGGTTCGGCTGAGTCAGAACCGTGACTCCGCGCCCTTCGAGTTGTCCCCTCACGATGTCCATCGCTTCGAGTACCAGATCATTAAACGAAATTGTTTCGGGCGCGTTCATCAAGCGCCCGATGCGCGAGAGTTCGAGCAATTCGTTGAGTAACCTTTGCATTTTGTCCACGGCGCCGTGAATGTGAGCAGAGTCTTTTTTCAAGCGCTGCATATCACCTGCCGCGGCATCCTGTTCGAGAAATCCAAGGAAGCCATTGATGGTAACGAGCGGGGATTTGAGATCGTGTGACACCGTGTATGCGAAGCCGTCCAGTTCGGTATTTTTGGCTGAAAGTTCGGCAATGAGTTTTTCGCGTTCGAGCTCCACCTGTTTGCGCGCCTCCAATTCGTGTTGGACATTGCTGTAAAGCCGCGCCCGCCCAATTGCGATTCCGATATGCTGGCTTAACGTGTTCAGCAATTTCAAATCCACTTCTGTGAGCTTAATGCCTTGCGTGCTTTCTACATTCAATATGCCCACCACGCGCCCTTCATCAAATAAAGGAACGCAAATCTCCGACACGATATTCTCAATCGCTCCCAAAAAATCGGGGTCTGTTTGCACATCTTCCAGAAAAACGGGGCTGCCTGTTCGGACAACGTGGCCACTAACGCCCTTCGTCAGGGCGATTCTTGAAATGACACGTTCATATCCCACCTGATGCTGAAGGATCAGCATATCGTCTTCAAGGAGATAGAGACTGACCAGGGCATACCCAAATGAATCCGCGATGGATTCGACTAGGCTATGGAGAAGCGCCGGCAGATCCAATTCCTGCGCCATCGCATTACGGACATTGCCTATCAGGGCCAGTTCCCGATTTGCTTCGGAGATGGTTTTCAGCCTGATCCCTTCGATCTGATCGCGATGATGCTGGGCGATGAGAGTCAACCCGCCCATGGCGACCAGCACTCCGGACGCGGCACTGAATGTACGCCCGGAAACTTCCGGTTGGAACATCGGTAATAAGAGCACACCGAGGGCATTGATGACCACCACAACCGCAAGATTCTGTGTGCGCAAAAGAACGAACCCAAGGATGAATCCAAAGGGGATAAGGTTCAAGATCGCAAATGCGGGCCCATTCGTTGTGCGCCCTGAATAGATGTATGCCAGGCTGGCAACAGTCCAGACACCTAAAATGATGATACCACTGGCATTGAAATAGCGACTGCGACTCAGCAGATAGCCTGTGAAAGTTACACCTGATAGAAAGGTCAGGAGCGTCAGCGCGAGCGCGTTCCTGCTTGCGAGAGAAATTGCGGAAATATTCCCGGCAAGGGTCAGCAGTGTGAATAACAATGTCGAGGCGGCAATCAATTCAGCGCGTGCACGTTCGGCGGGATCGGTGACATGCTTCGAGGGTTTTATCAGCCAGTCCCGTATTAGTTCAACACCACCATAAAATCTTTGCGATGCTAAAGGAATGTGGGCAGGCGATTTTCGAGAATCCATGATGTTATCCTTTCTGCCCGGGCGAGACCCTAAAGGCGCCGCGTGGCGACATTTCTTTCGCTAATCTTTGTCTCTACGGGCAATACAGCTTGCAAACTTCGTTACTAATCGAGCAGGAAATCCTTTAAGGACTATTTCACTTTAGGTTACCGGCAGTGTGAAGCAAAATACAGATCCTTTTTCCAAATCGGCCTCGACCCAGATCCGGCCTCCATGAAATTCAATGATCCTCCTCACGAGTGCGAGCCCAATACCCGTCCCTTCACTACGCGCATCCAGTTTATTGAACAAGCCGAAGACGCGTTCGCGATATTCGGGCGCGATGCCCATGCCATTATCTTTGATGTAGAAAAGAAGTTTGCCATCCTCCTCGCCGCGCTGACCAATCTCGATGCGCGGCTCTGGTTGATCGCCTAGATATTTGATCGCGTTATCCAGCAGGTTCTGCAGTACCTCTATCAGACGCTGACGATCTCCATAAACAGCGGGCAGGTCTGGCTGTAGGTCGAGCGTGACTCCGCGTTCTTGAATACGATCCCCCACCAATCCAATCGCCCCATGCACCAGCTCCTCAAAGGGGATAGTCTCCGACGGGTTGACGAAACGGCCGATGCGCGAGAGTTCCAGCAGATCGTTCAAAAGTTCGTGCATTTTATCCACTGCATTGGCGATGCGCTGTGTATCGCTTTTGAGGCGTTCCACATTGCCTGTTGCCGCATCCTGTTCGAGATAACCCAGAAAGCCCTTCATGGTGACCAGCGGAGATTTGAGGTCGTGCGAAACAGTGTAAGTAAAATTCTCCAATTCGGCGTTCTTGGCTGTAAGTTCCGCGATGAGTTTTTCGCGTTCGCGCACGCGCTCTTCCAGCGCAACAACCAGGCGACTCTGCGTGATCGCAATTGCCACCTGATTGGCGACTTCGCGGCCGAGACTGATCTTTTCCTCGTCGAAGAAACCAGGAATTTCGGAAGACATGCTGAACGCCCCGATCAGATTACTCTGTGAGAAAAGCGGCAGGATGCATAGGGAACGGAAGCCTTCCCTGATGCCGGCTTGAATTTGGGGCGGCGGGTCTGCCAGCGCGTTCAAGTCGTTGATCAGCACCGGTTGATTCTGCGAAAGGGTTTGGTTCACATCCTGAAAAAGCGCGAGTGGCACCCGTATTCCCTTTGGGACTGTCGTTTCGCTGTCCGTTCTCACGTCGAAGATCAGGGCTTCGTTGACTCCCCAATCAATTAATGCCAGAGAAGCGCGGCGGCATTCGATCAATTCACGGATGTGACTCAATGCCGCGCCGACGATATCTTCAACCGAATCAGCCGCCAGGATGGCTGTATCAATTTCGCGCAATGCTGACAGCCGCAGGTTCTGGCGTTGAATTTTTTCCTCCGCCTGCTTGCGCTCAGTGATATCAACACTGGACCCGACTACTTGAATAATGTTCCCAAACGAATCGCGCAGCGGGCTAAAAACAACGTCAAGTGTGATCAATTGACCACTCGGGATACGCATCAGGAAATCATCACGTACCGTTTCGCCCAAAGCCGCATGCTGTATAGCCTCGCGCACCTGGGTTTGCGTGGCTTCGGAATGAGACCACGTGTATAGCTCCGCGAAAGGTTTTCCGATCACATCCTCCGCTTTCAAACCAGCCGCATCCAAAGGCGCGCGGTTCGCCTCGAGCAAAATACCGTCCAGCGAAAACAAGCCAACGAACGCGAACATAGTATCCAGGATTTTCTGCTGGCGGCTTTGCTGTTCGCGTAACACTTCTTCCGCCCGCTTGCGCTCGGTAATATCCTCCGCAACGCCAATCAGAGCTATGATCTTTCCCTCCTCGTCCAAAACAGGCGAACTGGACAAATGAATGGGAAACTCACTCCCATCTTTTCTTTTGTTGATTAACTCGCCTTCCCAAGTGCCATGTATTGTTGCCGTAATTAGATTTTCAATCAGCGCAGGGGGATTCTTGTTTGACTGGACAATGCTTATATGCCTGCCGATTAACTCATGGCTTTCATAACCATAGGTCTTTTGAGAGGCGTGATTAACGAATAAAATGTTGTTGTTCTCATCGGTGATCACCATGCTTTCGTGCATACTTTTGATCGCTTGTGAGAGCAGGGTCATCTCTCTTTCCGCCTGTTTGCGTTCAGTCAAATCGCTAATACATACCAGCGCTTTGTGAAACCCGGCCGTATCTGTGAAAAATGTTATTGCCATCCACAAGTTTATAAGGCTGCCATCTAACCTGAGATCAGAAGTTTCCTTCTCAAAATAAGTCTTGCCTTCGGCAAATGCGATTAACTCTTCGTAAAGATTATCGGGGCTGACAAATTTTTCCAGACTGCCCAGCAGTTCAGTTTTGTCTTTTGCTCCATACAATTTGAAAGTTGCCTCGTTTACATCCAACACTTTCACCTTTTGCGCCGCGCCTTGGGCAAAATCGGGATGTTCCGCCAGGTAGCCGCGGAAATCAGTCACGCCTTGCGCGCGCAGTTCGTCCAATGCCATCCTGACTTCGGAATAATCCTCCTCCCAAATCGAGATAGCCGCAGTCTGAAAAATATTGCGATAACGTTTTTCACTCTCGCGCAGCGCCTCTTCTGCCTGTTTGCGCGCGGTGATATCAGTGGAAAGGATAAAGATACCCTCCCGCGCAGGTTGAATACTCATCTTAAACCACCCAACTCTGCCATCGGGGAAAATGAATTCTGTTTCTATTTGCGTTGGCACACGCTCTTCCATGCAACGCCGCAGAACGGCAAACAACCCGGTGTTTTCGACGCCCGGATACAATTCCATGACCGTATGGTTGAGCATCTCTTCCGGTTTGAGTTGCGCCTGTTGTGCAGCGACAGTCTCATTTACGTATAAGTAACGCCAGTCAAAATCAATGATCTGACAGCCCTCCATCATTGTGTCCAGTATGTGATGATAACGCGCTTCACTTTCGCGCAATGCGTCTTCGGCCTGTTTGCGCGCGGTAATATCGTTGGCTAATACTAGCCGCGCTTGCCGCTCACCGAAAAGCAAATCGTGAGACAAAACCTCAACATCCATTAGAGTGCCGTCTTTCTTGCGATGCTTCCATGGACCAGACCATTCTAATTTTTGTGGCTTCTGTACCAGGTTTTCCATCAGGGCAGGGATTTCTTCGGGGGGACGAATATCCTTGATGGTCATCCTCAGAAATTCTTTTTGTGAGTATCCATAGTACGCTATGGTGGCCTCATTGACTGCCAGGAAATCCAGCGTTTCGAGATCGTAGATCCACATGGGCTGGGGGTTGGACTCGAACATCATACGATACCGTTCCTCGCTCGCTTTGAGCACGTTCTCGGCGTGCTGTTCCCGGGTCATATCCCGTGCGATGCCCAATAAACCAACCACATGATCATCTTTGAATTGAGGTGAGATGTTCATCTCAACGACCAGCATCTCGCCCGCGCGTGTATGCATTCGCAACCGGATGGCGCGTAACGTTTCACCGCGCACGATTTGGTTGAATTGGTCGTGTGCGCGTATACGGTCATCCTCAGCAACCAGTTCATCAAAGGCGCGCCCCAGCCACTCGGCGCAGGACCAGCCGGTAAATATCTCAAAGGCTGGATTGAGGGAGGTGATCCTGCTATCTGTTGAAATTGTAAAGATAACGTCGCGCGCGCTATCGATTAACTTGCGATAGCGTTCCTCGCTTTCAACCAGAGCTTCATCTGCCTGTTGGTGCTTATCGATCTCATTTTTTAGCTCACTTTCACGCTCCAGTGCAGTTTTCAGTGCAGCCCGGAGGGTGATGCCGAACCGATCAAGAAACAAAGCAATCAGACCATTAAATAAAATAAAATTGATCGCTATCTCCATGTTTGCCACTGCCAACTGTGGGACACCGTTTTGCCCCCTAAAAGCGCTAAAACCAACGACACAGGCACTTAACCCGAAGGTGAATGCCAGGGCGCTTCGACTCAGCAGCAAGCCAGCCAATAGGATCGCCAACGTAAATTGGAACAATATCCCGCCGCTATTGGGAAGATCGAATACGACCGTTACTGCCAGCGTTGGCGTGATGAAAAGGACACTGATAATGAGAAGCGTGGATCCGCGAAAGTAACCGCGCCGAAGCAAACCCAGCGGAAGCATAACGACCAGCAAACCAAGAAGATCACTCATGATTACATCTAATTTCTCTTGAGCGGAAAGACCGGGAAATGCCACAAGGACCAGCGTGGCAAGGATGACGACGACGATCAAACCAATCAGGACAACCTGAAGCAGGGAAGCAATGCGGCGTTCAATCGGATCTTGTATGGGTATATTATTCAGCCACGCGCGCAGGCGGGAAGTAACGGTTTCCATTTTCATTAGGATTCTCCTTTTTCAGGTAATGTAAAGTAGAATGTAGAACCCTGTCCTAATTCACTCTCGATCCAAATCCTGCCACCGTGCACTTCAATGATCCGCTTCACAAGTGCAAGCCCCACGCCGGTGCCTTCACTTTTGGGATCCAATTTATCGAACAGACCAAAGACCCGTTCATGATATTGCGGGGCGATACCGATGCCGTTATCCTTTACATAGAAAATCAGTTTGCCATTCTCATCTCCGTGTTGACCGACCTCAATATGCGGATGCGCCTCAGCGCCCATATATTTCGCGGCGTTATCGAGCAGGTTTTGCAGGACTTCCACCAGACGCGGTTTATCTCCATAGACAACGGGCAGGTTTGGCTGGGTCTCCAACGGGGATGATATCTGAACCGAGACGCCGCGCGCTTCGAGTTGTCCATGCACAATGTTCATTGCTTCGCTCACCAGATCGGCGAATGGGATCTTCTCGGGCGCGTTCATCATGCGACCAACCCTCGAGAGTTCAAGCAATTCATTGAGCAGTCTTTGCATCTTGTTGACTGCCTCGTGAATCCGCTGGATATCTTTTCTGAGTCGCTCCGTATTCCCTGAGATGGCATCCTGTTCGAGATAACCGAGAAAACCATTGATGGTAACAAGCGGCGATTTGAGGTCATGTGAAACGGTGTAGGTGAAACGCTCAAGTTCGGTATTTTTGTTCTCAAGTTCTCCGATCAATTTTTGGCGTTCACTCAACTGATTTTGTAGATCGGAGAACAGCCGCGCATTTTCCAGTGCGATGGAAACTTGATTGGCATAGTTCAGTGCCAGCCGGGCATTGCGTTCAGTAAATTGACCCACTCTGCGGCCATCCAATGAAATAAAACCGCTCAATCGCCCGCGCACTTTAAGCGGAATTGTCAGCCAGCCATGAATATAGTTGATGGGAGGCTCACGGAACTGGGGATAGTCTGCCTGAATATCGTTAACCAGAATGTATGGAAGGTCCTGGACCCATAACGGGTAATCGGGTTCGATTTCACTGATCGTATAATGTTTATCCTTTTCCATCTCATTGGGCATTCCATCCCCGCCGATCATATGAGCAACATTCCCTTTATATAACCACACAGAGGCGCTATCGTAGGCGACAACGCGCCTGAGTTGTTTCAAGATCCGTTGCACCGCCTCCGCAATATCCAATGTGGATGTGACAATGACGGTTGTTTCGCGCAGAGTCTCAGACTCGGCATTTCTGATTTCCAGTTCCTCGATCAACCGTTTGCGTTCATCCAATTCCTTTTCTAAAACATCCTCATCCATTTGACGTTTAATGGCGGCACCCAGCACATTCGCGGCCACTCTGATCACATCCACTTCAATTGGCGTCCACTCGCGTTTGTTGACGATATCATCAACTCCAATCGTCCCCCAGTGCTCACCATTTACGATCACCCGTATTTCCAACAAAGCCTTGACATTAATGGCTTGCATGTATTTCCACTCCGCTTCATTGAAATACGATGTACTGCCGATCAATGGTTCACCGCGGTCCAAAATTTCATACATACGCTCAAATCCCATGGATTGGGGCGGCAGGTCTTGAAACTCCGGATTTTCAAGATCTGAAACACATTCAGGCGTAGTCCATTCATAAGTCATGGAACTCAGGATCTCACCACCTGGATTTTTGTGTTTCTCAAAGAGATAAGCATGCGAGGCAGTAAATTCCTTCCCCAGCCTTTCCAAAACGATCCCTATTCTTTCGCGCCAGTTGGACGTTTTCAAAAATTGTTCAGCGGCAAAAGTGATCGCCTCAAGAACAGATTCGCGTTTCCGCAAATTGGCTTCGGTCAATTTGCGATCTGTAATATCCTGCAAAATCCCAATCGCCGCATAGGAGACATTCTGATCTCCAAACAACTCGATGCCGCTGTCAAAGAGCCAGCGCTGTTGTCCGTCGCGCATCTGAATTTTCACATCGCTTCTCCACGTTTTGATTTTCCCCCGCCGCGCCAGTTTTGCGGCTTCAGGCACGCTTAGACCAGTAGCTTCACCCTGCATGATTGTTTCCTGCACACTCCGCCTCCACACTGCAGGGCTCATTTCTTCGGGCTCATAGCCAACCATCTGGCGGATGCCCTCCCCCATGAAAAGATAACGGTCACTTTCGTAATCTATATAGTAAGGCACCGCGCCTGCCGCCTCGATTGCTTTACGATAAATCGCCTCAGACTCACGAACAGCTGATTCAGCTTCCTGACGGTGGATCGCTGTGCTGAGTATCCCAGCCGCGATCTTCAACGCCTCCACCTCCGCCGAACTCCAATTACGTTCAACGACCATATCATCGAAACCAATTGTCCCCCACCATGCTCCATCCACAAACAATGGAACTTCCAACACCGCTTTAATACCAAGTTCTTTCAAGCGTTCTTTTTCAACCTCGGGAAACGTGGCCGAATTACCCATAAAGACTTCCCCTCTTCTCAACCAATCATCACTGCTATCCACGCCTTCCCGGATGAGATGTGGGCTTTGATAAGCGGGGTTATCCAAATCATTGGGAAAACCAGGCACAGTCCATTCATAAGTCAGAGACGCAACTTCAACACCTTCCGCGCCAACCCGATGTTCAAAAAGATATACATGCGTTGCATCAATGGTTTTGCCCAAGCGCGCCAACACAGTATTGATATTCATACGCCAGTCTGACGTTTTAAGGAACTGCTCCGCCGCGAATGTCACGGCCCCCAAAATCGCTTCGCGCTGACGCAAACCGTCTTCGATCAACTTGCGATCCGTAATATCCTGCAGGATGCCAACAGAAGCGTGGGATATACCACCATCATTGAACAATTGAATGGCGCTGTCAACGATCCATTTTGATTGACCCTCCCTGGTTAAAATCCGGCTATCACATCTCCAATAATTTAACTCACCACTGCGCACACGCCGCGTCGCTTCGTCAATATCCAACCCGGCCAAATCGCCGACCAGTTCCTGTTCCTGTAGAAGATCATGCCATAACGACACGGTCATTTCATCAGGCGCATACCCCGTCAACTTTTGAATACCCTGCCCCATGAACTGATATCGATCAGTTTCATAATTCAGATAATATGGAACCGCCCCAGCCGCCTCAATTGCCTGACGATAAATCCGCTCAGACTCACGCACAGCTGATTCGGCTTCCTGACGCTGGATCGCTGCGCTGAGAATTCCAGTCGCGATCTTCAACGCCTCCACCTCGGCATTTCTCCATTCCCGTTCCTGCTCCAGATCATCGAAACCGATCGCGCCCCATTCCTTACCACTGACAAAGATTGGCATCTCCAAAATGGACTTCACGCCGAACTCATCCATGCTTTCCTTTTCGATGGCATTAAAGGTGGAAGAGTTCCCAATGCGCGCATCACCGCGCCTTAACGCTTCCACTTGATCTTCAAAACCACGCTGGTTAATTTTCGAGTTCTGAAAATACCCGCCATCGAGATCGCTTGGGTAGCCCGGTGCGGTCCATTCATAACGCATGGAGGTAACAGGTACGCCCTGCGAATCGAGATGGTCTTCAAATAGATAGGCATGAGTTACATTGAGCGTTTTCCCCAGGCGTTCAAGCACAATATCGATATTTGTGCGCCAATTGGGAGATTTCAAAAATTGTTCAGCCGCAAAAGTGACAGATTCAAGAATCGCTTCACGCTCGCGAAGCTGTGCCTCAGCGCGTTCACGCTCAGATAATTCCTGTTTCAACCGGTCGAGCAGGTTTGCCTTGTCAATGGCAATTGCGGCTTGTACCGCCAAATTTTCCATGAATTGAATCTGATCTGCTGAATAGGCGTCAACAACTTTACTCTGTACGGATAACATACCTAGGCTGTGACCATCCACCTTCAGCGGGATGCCTAAAAAGGTATGTAGAATGAGATCGTTGGCATTATGAGGACGATAGAACTTTTCCACTTCGGGATCAAACATATCGGGCAGATATAGTGTCTTGCCGTTAAAGATCACTGCGCCCGTCAAACCTGGCCATTCGTGCAAAAGCCTGTCTGTTTCCGGTTGTGGTTCATCTTCATCGAAATAGACCGGATATCTGACGATATCTGTTTTCTCATCATAAATGGCAACATAGAAGGCGTCAGCCTGAATGAGTTTTACCATCTCTGCCTGAAGCGCCAGGAGTGTATCGTACAAATTTTTACCGGAGGCAAGGGAGACACCAAGCTGGCATAGCAACGACATTTCATCTGCGCGCCGCTGGATTGCAGCATCGATCTCTGATCGTTGCTTAAGCTGCGAAATCATTTCCATGTGACTTTGGTTATCCTCTTCAAGCTTCACCACCTGTCGCAAATTACGAATAACCACCGGCAGAATGATAAAGGGCACAAGCACCGCATTGATCGTCCCCAACACAATCAGGTTGATTTGAATTTCATGCCAGACCCAAAGACTGACAAGCACCGTAATTAGATTGGTAATCGCTATCGCGCCGATAATCAAAAACAACATGATCTGCCATGTATGCAGCGATACAAAAAGGGATTTGATTTTGTCTTTCATAATAATCCTTAAGAACCTGCGCGCGGCAACGTGAAATAAAATGTTGACCCTTCCCCCTCTTCACTCCGGATCCAGATCCTGCCACCGTGAACCTCAACAATTCTCTTAACCAGAGCAAGCCCGATCCCGGTGCCATCGCTTTTTACATCCAATTTGTTAAACAAACCAAAGACCCGCTCATAATGTTCAGGCAAAATACCAACCCCGTTATCGCGCACATGGAATACAGGGTTTCCATCCTCCTCCCCACTTTGCCCAATCTCGATGCGCGGCTCCTTTTGATCCCCCATGAATTTGGCGGCGTTATCGACCAGGTTCAGTAATATTTCCAGGACGCGTTGCCTGTCACCAAATACAGGCGGCAGGTTCGCATCAATATGAACCGCAATGCCGCGTTCCATGATCCGGCCCTGCGCCAATTCGACTGCATCACGCGCCAGTTCTTCAATTTGAATACTGACCGACTCGTTTTTGAGGCGCCCGATGCGTGAAAGTTCGAGCAGATCATTCAAAAGCATCTGCATCTTTTCAGTGGCCGCCGTAATGCGTTGCATATCCCCTTTGACGCGCTCATGGTTCCCTGCCAGAGCATCCTGTTCCAGATAACCAAGAAAGCCACGGATGGTGAACAAAGGCGATTTCAGATCATGTGAGACGGTATAGGTAAAGCGTTCAAGTTCAGCGTTTTTGGATTCCAGTTCGGTGATGAGATTCTTTCGGACCCCAAGTTCAGCCTGGAGGTCCGAGAAGAGGCGGGCGTTTTCGAGTGCAATGGCAACCTGATCGGCAAACGTCACAGCCAGATCCGCATGGTGTTCATTGAATTGATCCTTGCTCCGCCCATCCAGAGCGATTAAGCCAATGATCTTCCCCTTCGTTTTTAGCGGCACAGCCAGCCAGGAATTAATGTAGGAATGCGGTCCCATGAAATCCATCAATTCCTTTTGAACATTATTGTTCAATACATAAGGTTTTTCCCCCAGAATAATCGGGCGGGAAGAATTGTCTTCGTCAATACGGAATTTCAACCCGTCAAGCTTGACCACGGGAGGCAGGTCGCGGCTGATGAGCAGCGTTTGCCATTCTTCATCAACCTGCCAGACTGAGGCTGTGTCATAAGGAATAACAACTTTGATCTGATCCAAAATACGCTCCAGAACCTCTTTGAGATCGAATATGGTAACGATGCTGGCAAGGCTGGCACGCAAGGTTTCTGATTCCTTGTTCTTGACCTCCAACTCATTGATAAACTTCTCGCGTTCTGTTTCCATCCATTTGCGCTGGGTAATATCACGCACAATGGCAAGCGCAGAATCCGCAGCACTTGCAATGATGCGGGCTTCATATTTATGAAGGCCATCGGGCATTTGTAATTGATATTCAAACGATTCCAGTTTCCCCTTGTAGATGGCGCTTTGAACGGCGGACATGGTTATTTCTGCTATGGCAGCCGGCATCACCTCTCCAATTTTTCGGTTAATAAATTGGTCAGGCGCCAACAGGAGGGTTTCAACAGAGGGTTGAACGGATTTCAGGAACGTTCCATCTGAAGAGATTTCAAAGATTAGATCTGGAATCGCCTCAAGCAAGGCGCGAGTACGCGCTTCACTTTGTTGCAAAGCCTGCATGGTCTGCTTTTGGGCGCTCATATCATAGAACATCGAAAGGACACGTTCTTTCTCACCCAACTGGATCAACTCATAAAATGCCAGTGAGGGTTTTCGATTCCCATTCACATCCATGAACATATAATCAGCATCATAGATCGAGCGCCTCTGTTTCAATCTTTCAATAAACCCTGCGCGTTCGTCCGGGTCTTCCCGGATCCCAAGTTCGATCTGGTTGTGACCCATGGATGTATTTGGATCCAGCCCGGAAAGATCCCAATACGCGTAGTTCGCATCCACAAGACGCCCATCTTCAAGCGTGCTGATGCAAATGGCAATGGGACTGGATTGGAAGATTTTACGGAAGCGTTCTTCGCTTTCACGCAAGGTCCTTTCAGCATGTTTGCGCTCAGTAATATCGCTCATCATCCCCACAATGTATTCCGTATGATCCTTTTCATTCGTAACATACGTTCCCCATTCATCCACCCAGCGCCATTCACCGGATTTATGACGGATGCGATAGGTGATGTGGAATGATGGCCTGTGACGATTTTCTTCATCTTGTGGCAACGCGATCATGCTTATGTCATCCGGGTGATAAAGGTCAAAGAAACTAAGTCCCTGCTCAAGGAATGCCTTTTTTGGATAGCCGGTGAGCCCCTCAACCGCATCGTTCAAATATGAAAAGGTAAAACGCTCGTCGTTGTTACATTGATAAACGACGATCGGGGTGTTCTCAGCCAATGAGCGGAATTTCATTTCACTTGTTGTAAGAGCTACCTCTGTCTGTTTACGTTCATGCAATTCAGCCTGCAAGCCGGCGAGCGATTGGCGGAGTTTCACCGTCATGAAGTTAAAGGTCTGGGCAAGCGTACCAACCTCATCGTTGGAAAGAACCGGAGCGACAGCATCCAGATCCCCGGTAGAGATGCGTGAGGCTGTTTCGGTCAGCGCGCGTAAAGGCGCGGTGATCCGTTGCGCCAGAATAATCACAACGAAAATAAGCACGATCGAAATAATCAGCCCTGCCAGGACTATGTTAATTGCCAATTGACGTGCTGGCCATAACGCAGTTTGCTCGTCAATCTCGACGATCAATGCGACATTTTGGTTTTCGATCCAAAGATACCTGCCGATCACAGCCACGCCATCATGGTTTGTATATGAGGCTATACCATCGCCGCCTGCAAGTGCCAGATCGATGGCAGGCGAGTTCACCTCGGAATACCGGTTAAGAAAAATCGGATCATCGGTAATAATCTCGTGGTTCTGTGAAATCAGATAACTTTGGCCAGGCTCATTTAGGTCATGGTTTTCGCCGATAATATCATCCACCTGCCGCATGTTGAAATGCAACGCGAGAACTCCAACTCTTTTCTCCTTATCATCAAAGAGCGGCGTGGCTACAGTCAGGGTGGTTTTACCGAACAAATCAGATTTATAAAATCCCTGCGTGAATGTTTTTGTTTGACCTTCGGTAAAGAAAGGCTGACCAGACTGGGATTTACCTATATTGAGGGCAGATGCTGAAATAACGATCCTGCCATCCGAATCAATAATTTGAACGTCTTGAAAATCTGTAGCACGTTGGGCGATGAGCGTGACCAGGCTGGTTAACTCGTCCCTCGCGCGGTTTCGATTCCCAGGCGTGGACTCTGGATTAAGTAATATACCCGAGAGGGTACGCAACTCAGGCAGGCTTGCCAAAAATATCGCATTGCGCTGTTGCTCATCCACCCAATGATTCAAAAAGCCCACCTTCAATTCAGCAACCGTCTGCAATTTATCTTCCACTGTTGAGCGAAGTGAATTTGCGGCCTGGGTATGTGCAAAATAAGTCACCGAAGCCACTGTAACAATGGCAAAGGCAACATAATACACGATCATCCGCGTTTGTATTTTGGACTTTTGAACATTTTCGGAGAATTTAACCATGATTAAGGCGTCTGGCTTAAAACAGATAGATCGTACTGAGCGGCTTCCTGCGTGAGATCCTGTCCCTGATACTGGATTGACCATTGTTTCAATGTGGAGTTCGCGTGGAGTTCGCGGATGGTCTGTGTGATCTCATCCAAAAGACGTGCTGGATCACGTCCACTCGAACGGTCCAGTGTTATGGATGCATAGGCAAACAACAAAGGCTCAACCAGAATCCTGACCGGTTTCCCGGCATCAATGGCTTGTTTTGCAATTGGCAGTATTGTGATGACCGCATCCAATTCAACCCCATCGCCAGCAGAAAGGTCTTCGATCGCAGGCTCTTCATTTTCATACCCAACAATTTGTGAATTTTTAATGCGATATTCGATCAGCTCCCCGGGTATTTGAAGCGTGCCTTTGAGGTAGGATTCAAAAGTACAACCAACACATACTCCAATTCGTTTCCCGGAAAGGTCTTCAGGCTTTTTGAAGGTTACATTATCCTTATGTATCAGGATTATTGTGGGCGTGGCATAATAAGGCTGGGAAAAATACAGAACTTTCATACGATCAAATGTGATCGCGGCAGAACCCACATGGATATCCCAATTATCGCCCCAATTCCCCCCGACCAGTTGACTCCACGGCGGGGTGACAAAACACGGTTCCACACCCAGCTGGCGGGCAACTTCCACGGCGACATCCACATCAAATCCCACCATTTGATTGGCAGTGTATTGAGTTGGACTACATTTTGTATTTAAATTAGGCATTGAATTTTCCAACAATTTGGATTGAGGCGCGTAATCCGCATCGGTTGCAACGACAAGCGTACCGCGCACAAGAACCTCAGCTAATTTATCATTTTGAGGAGTAGGGACAACAGTGGCAGGAGCGCAGGCAGTAAGAATCGTCAAAATAGTTAAGCACAAAGCAATATTTTTCTGCATTCAAGCCTCCTTCAAAGTGATTATATATCAAGTCGCACATATAACACCAAAGAGAGCGCTAGAGTGTCCAATAAAAAACGCCCTGTTTGTTCAGGGCGAATTTTGTGCTGAATAAGATGTTAAGGCACACAGGTGGCTTTGAAAACGGTCCTGCCGGTGGTGTCATTTGGCGAAAGGATATGGACTTGAATCCAGTAATCTTTGGCGGCATTGATCTTATAAGACATCAGAACCGGTAGTGAACTATTCTCCAGATACAATAACGAATCTTTATCGATCACTTCACCCTCGCTGGTCTCCCAACGCCATGCAACCGTGGCTGGACCATTGGTGGTGATCTCCGCCGTCACGGTCACATATTGCGGAAACGAACTGCATGCGACATAGATCGAAGGCGGCTCTATACGGACCTGGATATTTGTCACAAGCGCAGGCGGCGCTTCCACTACGGGGAGCGCGTCAAGATTCCCAACCGCATCAATCAGACTCGCTGCAAACCAGCAAGTCGTGGATGGGTCACTTGGGTTTTTCACATACCACCAGGTGACATCGATATTTTTCCCAATGATCTCAGCCTGCCCGCCCACCTCCAAACCGCCCACCACTGAATAGGCCGTGCTCGGACCATAACGACAATTCACCGGTTGGTTGATCGGTGAAGCGATCGAAAGCCTCGGCGTGGACGTTGGAACAAACGTTGAGGTGGCGCGCGCAAGCAACGTTTCGATGGGGATCAGTGTGGGTGTTGAAAATGTTGAAGATGGCGTATCAGTTACCGACGAAGGAGGCGGCGTGCTTGTCGTCTGGCTTGGCAAATTGCAGGCAGGTGTCACAATGACACATAACAAAAGAACGATCCAAAAACGGTGATTCATACACTCCTCCTTTTCGGCTAAAATCTTAGTCTGACTTTTGGATTATCGCAATAGTTCTTTAGGACAGTTCGGTACGCGCATGTTTCAACCTGCTTCTGTTTTCTGGCGGCGATTCCACACTGACAATTCGCATCATATTCGTGATATAATTAGAACATATATTCTGTTTCAAACGGAAGGAGAGTATCATGAGCAAAAAGGTAATGGTCTTCGTAGGAACGAACAAGGGCGGCTTTATTTTCAACAGCGACCAAAAACGCAAGAAATGGCAGACCAGCGACATTCACTTTAAAAGCTGGAACGTGATGCACATGCAATTGGACTCGCGCGACCAGCGTTTACACGCGGCGACGAGTCATTTCGTCTATGGTCCAACCACCCACTATTCAGACGATCTTGGCAAGACATGGACACAAGCAAAACAGGTGCCTCTGCTCACGCGCTCGTCAACCTCTGGCAGACCCGCCAGCACAGTGGACGAAGCGTTTCGTTCTGAGGGTGGCGAGAGCATTGCAGATAAACCTGAGAAAATGATCAAAGTGTGGAACATCCAGCCCGGGCGCGACAACGAACCCAATATGCTGTACGCGGGTGCGCAACCTGCATCCTTCTTTGTTTCCAAAGATCGCGGCGAGACATGGACTCTGAATGAGAGTCTGTTTGATCATCCACAGCGCGGTCAATGGAATCCCGGTGCTGGCGGGTTGACTCTGCACACGATTTTGTTAGACCCAACAAATTTAGATCGAATGTATATCGCGGTCTCAGCCGCAGGTTGTTACCGCACCGATGATGGCGGCCTGACCTGGGCTCCCTACAACAAAAATGTGCGCGCCGATTTTATGCCGAATAAATTCCCAGAGTTCGGGCAGTGTGTGCATAAAATGGCAATGCATCCTTCCAATCCAAATTTACTGTATCAACAGAATCATTGCGGTGTCTATCGCAGTGATAATGCCGGCGAAGATTGGATCGATATTGGCGATGGCAAGCTGCCGGCGCGTTTCGGCTTCCCCATCGCGGTGCATCCTACTGACCCGAATATAGTATATGTTGCGCTCGAAGAAAGCGATGAATACCGCATGAGCGTGGACGGAAAATTTTCCGTGTGGCGCAGTCGTGATGCAGGCGATTCGTGGGAACGCATGACAAAGGGTCTGCCAGACAAAGCGCATCTGGTTGTGCTACGCGAAGCGATGGCGACCGATACATTTGAAGATGCCGGAATTTACGTCGGCACGAGTACAGGTCAATTGTTTTATTCACGTGACTCGGGCGACAGTTGGGAGCTGATGGCAGATTTCCTGCCGCCGATCCAGTCGGTGGAAGCGGCGGTGGTGGAAGGGTAAATTTGTAGGACGAGATAACATCTCGTCCTACTTTTTATTGTCGAAAGGGCGGTGGTAGAACAACTTGCCAATGAACATTTTTCAGGTCAACATCCGCAATACATTACGGTCAACCGCGGAAAAAATATATCGGTACGCGCTACTCATTCTTATCCTTATCGGTTTAATTTTCAGGATGCGGATCTTCCTCACCGGACGTTCCCTTTGGTTGGATGAAGCCATGCTGGCGTTGAATATCATTCAGCGTTCGGATTTCATGCTTGACTATATCGATCGAACCGGGAAACGCGTGAGGGAATACCGTGTTCCGGAAACATCTGTTTATTTGTATCTGTATGATATGAGATGAACTAACGATCAGCGGTCGCCCATAAATTTAGGTTAAATTCAAAATAGCCAAACTTCACTTTTTTCATTTCAAATCCCGCCCTGCCAAAATACCAACCGAGCAAAGGCAGGGTGTAAACAAATACGTGTTCGTTAATCTCCTCTGCACTGACCAGCCCAACCCGCGCCATACCCTTCAGTAATCCGTCAGACCAGGCCGCGGGTGTTGTAATGATCAACCGCCCGCCGGGACGTAAAACACGATGGACATCCTGAAAAAGCGTCACCAGGCTATTTGGGGCAAGGTGTTCAGCCACAGCCAGCATTGTCACCACATCAAAATAGGTATCTTCAAACGGCAGGGCAGGTTCAAGGTTTAAGTTCAATGTATGCCAGTTGATGTTGGACACCGTGGAAGGTTTTTCCAATTGATCCACAGCGAACTTTTCAGCAAAATAGGTATGCGATAAGAAATAAGGATAAGAACCGCAACCAATATCCAGAATGCGGCCTTGCCTGAGAGACTCTGGAACAAGTCTGTTTGCTCTTGAAGCCCGCAGGTGCGAAAGCATTGGCTCCAATATGCCATGCCCGCGGGTTGTTTGAACCGGTTTATCTGTCATTTGATGTCATTCTCCATTGAATTAAAATATTTTCCTAACAAACCAGGCAACGCTCAGGTTATTAAAAAAGATCTCATGCTTCCTAAACCTCATGGTTGCAAACACGCGGGGATTGAATCCACAAATCCAACGGGGGATTGGGTGGAGCCATTTTCGTCGTAGATCTTCACAAAATCCACTTCGGGGAATTGTTTGAAGTTATACGTGAGCAGATTCGCAATGGTGTAGGTTGCGCCTGCGCGGTCGCAGGTACCTTTGAGGTAGATGTGCGCCACGCCATTGATCAATTCAAACCGGTCATAGCCGGTGAAACCATTTGTCAAATTGATCCAGCCATAGGTGAATTTTTCAGTTGCACCAGGACCCTTGAAATATTCATCCAACAGTGCGGGATAAACATTGTTACTGCGCACCCAGCGGACCCCGGCTACTTCAAATGGAGGCAGATTATTGGTATAGCGAAATCTATTCACAAAGTATAAATTGATCTTTACATATTGCGGCGTGGGACTCGGTTGACGCGTTTGTGTGGGAGTCCGTGTGGGTGTGGAGGTGCGTGTGGGAGTCGGCGTGCGCGTTGGGGTCACGGATGGTGTAAAGAATTGCGATAAACAGAATGGTTCCGAATCGCTCAACCCATTGGGTGTTTGGGTTTGTCCATTCTGATCGTAGAGCTTCACGAACTTCACTTCAGGGAACTGCTTGAGGTTCAACATGATCAAGTCTGCGATGTTGAAGTTTTTGCCTTCGGGCGCGCATACTCCACTGAGATAGACATGCGCGACGCCAGCATTCACTTCCAGTTTGCTATAGCCTGTGAAACCGTTATTGACCGCGATCCAGCCGTAGGAAAATTTCTCGGTCGCGCCGGGACCTTTGAAGTATTCATCGAGCGCGGTTTTGAGCAGGATGTTCGATTTTGCCCAGCGGACGCCTGCCACTTCGATGGGAGGCAGATTCGAGTTGTATCGCACACGGCTTGCAAAATAAACATTGATCTTTGTATACGCAGGTGTGAGGGTCGGCCGCCGCGTTTGAGTTGGAGTGATCGTACGCGTGGCTGTGGGTGTGCGCGTCACTGTGGGCGTGCGAGTCCCCGTTGGAGTTGAAGTTGGGGTACGCGTGCGTGAAGGAGTAAATGTCGCAGTGGGTGTACGCGTTACCGTAGGTGTGCGTGTGTTGGTGGGGGTACGCGTGACGGTAGGCGTTGGCGTCCTGGATGGCGTGAAAGTTGTCGTTGGGGTAACGGTCGAGGTCACCGTAACAGGACCGGACGGAGTCGGAGTCGGATCTCCTTGAAATACGAATCGGACGGCATCAGCACCAACAAAGAGATC
>Ga0180068_1000001_pt1 | contig 50546 bp, 48 predicted proteins | sample EasRivERM_16_10D_FD_121790 | JGI IMG/M metagenome (GOLD analysis project Ga0180068, IMG submission 121790) | Soil microbial communities from meander-bound floodplain in the East River, Colorado, USA - East River metaG ERMLT231A'_16_10D | ecosystem: Environmental > Terrestrial > Soil > Floodplain... | reverse complement strand
GCGGATGGCGGCGAAGTCGCCGTATACCCGTCTCACGTTACGGCGCTGCACGCCAAGGCGCCGACATCAGCGGAAAACAAGGTGGCCACCCCGGCGGGGCGCTGCGCGGTGTGGCTGACGGATGGACGGATGCTCTCGGTGATAGAGACGTGCGATGTCGTAAAGCGCCTCTTAGAGGCGGCGCCAAACGCCGCACAATAGCTTGTGTCCCTGCGGTAGGACAAACCACTAGACACACACACAACAAACGACCATAAGCTCTTGCCGGATCATAAGGATCGGCAAGACCTTTGTCCGACGACAACTCGACCCCAGACGTAGCGGCGCCCCCGTCAAGCGCACCCGACACTCCGGCGCCGCCGCCATCGCCGGCGCCCGACAGCACCGCGCCCCCGTCAAGCGCACCCGACGTAACAGCGCCTTCGTCAGGCGACAGCCGCCAGTCAGACCGTGATGGGTTACTTGCCGTAATCCAGAAGGTCGTGGAGACCAAACCCGAGAAGTCAGCTCTCCCCTCGGATGACGCGGAGACCGACGACCCGGACCCCTCCCAGGACCAGGCAGCGGCTACGGGCGAGGGGACACCCCCGCCGGATGCAGAAAAACCACCTGAGTTTGCCGACCCGACCGAGGCTGACCTCAAAAAGCTCCGGCCGGAGACGCGACGGCGTTTCGAGCAGCTGCTATCGCAGCGCAACGAGCTTCGCCAGCAATGGGAAGCGGTTGTGCCGGAGCTGGATCAGCACCGGCAGTTCATGGGCTACATCCAGGAACACCAGCTGGCACCGGAAGATGTCAATCAGCTGATGTTTGTGGGCGCGTCCCTGCGCCGCGGCGACTACCAGGGTTTCCTCGACGGCGTGATGCCTTATGTGCTCGCCGCCCAGGAAAACTTGGGGCTGCGGATCGCCCCCGACCTGCAAGGCCAGGTCGACGAGGGGATGATCGACGACGCCACAGCCCGGGAACTGACGCGCACGCGGCACCGCGCCGCGCAAGCCGAGGCCCGGCTGCAGAACCACGCTCAGGTGACGGCCCAGACCCAACAAAACAGCCAAGTGGACCAGATCCGCTCCGCTGTCGATACCTGGGAACAAAGCATCCAGCGGCAGGACCCCGACTACGCCCAAATGTCGGGTGCTGTACGTCGGTTCGCCCAAGGCTTGCTGCAGGAACGAGGGCTTCCTCAGACCCAGCAGCAGGCGGTGGCGTTGGTGCAAGCCGCCTATGACGAAGCAAAAACGGTCTTCCGTGCGCGTCAGCCCGCGCCACGGCCGACCCGTCCCTCTCCGTCCAGCATCCATGTCGCAACCGGCACGTCCGGCCAGGACCCCCGCAACATGAAGGAAGCGGTGGTGATGGCTCTCGCAAATATGCGGCGTGCCTCCTGATGTGGATAACCAGTCATGGCGTTTACGGCAGGTGAAATCACCAACATTGCTAATGCTGCCCTCGACTACTACTACAACAAAGGCGACACCTTTAAGCAGTCGATCCAGTCAAAACCGCTATTGCGTTACATGGAAGGCTCCGCCAAGTCTTTCCCCGGCGGCAAAGGCAACATCTCGATCGCGGTAAAGGGCGCCTACGGCGCCGGTGGGGTCAACGACAAGTCGGTCGGTTACACGCACAACGACAGCGTCAACTTCTATACACCGGCCAATATTCAGCGGGCCAACTTCCCGTGGCGTGAGCACCACATTGGTTTAACTCTGACCCACACCGAACTGAAGATCGACGGTATCTCGGTCACCGACGAGCACGGGGACGGCACCTCGCTCTCTAACCACTCGGACCGCGACGTGACGGTCCTGGTGAACCTCCTGCAGGACAAATTGGAGGATTTCGGCGAGAGCTACGCCCGCAGCATGAACGCCTTGATGTGGGGCGACGGGGTGGCCGACGCCAAAGCCCTGGCCGGGATGCAGTCGATTATCGCGGCGATCCCCAACGTCGGGCTCTTGGGCGGCCTATCGCGGGTCACCAACACCTGGTGGCGCAACCGGGCAGCGACGGCGGCCTATGGCGGCGCCGGCGGGCGCGGCGCGGTGACTTCCAACCCGGCTAACGGCGGCGCTCTCCTGCAGTTCTTGCAGGCCGAGTACCGGCAACTGATCCGCTACGGCGGCCGGCCGACCAAGTGCCTCGCCGGGTCGGATTTCATCGCCGCGATGGAAGTCGAGATGCGGGCCAACGGCAACTACACGATGACCGGGTTCACCGGCACCCAGGACGGCTCGATGGGGCAGATGAAGTTCGGCTCGACCACCATCGAGTACGACCCGACGCTCGACGATCTGGGGTTCTCGAAGCGCGCTTACTGGTGGGACCCGCGCCACATTTTCCTGATGAAACAGGACGGCGAGTGGGATCACAAGTTCACCCCCGCTCGGCCGTACAACCAGTTCGTCATGTACAAGTCGATGACCCACACGGGACAGATGGTTGCCCAGCAGGTCAACTCGTCGTTGGTGGTGGAGATCGTCTAAGGAGGCAGCGATGGACGCGGCGGCCCGGTTTAACGCGGCGCGCGACGAGATCGAGCGGCAGCCGTGTCTGAAACCCCTACGAACGACAGTGTGGGTCACCGCCGAAACGATCAGCCGGGACCCGACCATGCGTTGGCGCGACATGACCAACGGCGTGTTCTGGCTGGTTGGCGAACACCCCTGCTGCGAGGGGCAGTAGGGGCGTGCCGGGACCAGTCCCTCCGTCCCCTAGACTGGTCCCGGCTCTTCCATAAGGGAGTTTACTTATGCCCGCGTTTCATCTGTTGCGCTGTATGGTCGCGCTGGGCGGCGGCTCGCAACCCGACACGGTCGTCTACCGCGACCGGACCCGACCGATCGTTTTCCCCGAGTTGGTGATCCTGCAGCACATACACGGTGAGGAGGCGATCACCGAAATCCATGTGGTCGGCCAGTGGAACACCACCAACGACGAGGTCCTGCAGCGTCTGCAGCTGACCTACGACGCGGAGGTTCTCAAGGAGGTCTTCCCTGGCGCCCGCCCGAGACTGCCGCTGGGGGATGCTTCGATCCCGAAATGCACCCAGCCGGTCTATAAGCCACGCCTGGTCAAGCCGGACAGCCCCGACCCGAGCCTGCGTCCCCTCGATCAGTTCACCGCTGTCGACGTGCCGGTGCTTGACGCGCCGCCTCTCCCCAAGGAGGACGACCCGAGCCCGGACGAGATCGCGGCGCACGCCCAGGACGAGGACGAGATCGACGTAGTCGAAGACATGGGTCTCGACGGCCCGCCCGACCCGGGGGATCTGCCGCACATTGTGCGCGACACGAGAGGCCGCGGTTCGTCCCGGAGCGCCAGCGCGGCCCGGGCGCCTTCGACCTTGCCCGATGTCAACGCCGGCGGCAGTCACGGTCCTAACTACGAGCCGCGATAATGCCCGGTAGACAATTACGCGACCTCTTGACCGATCTGCGCGCCGAGATCGGTCACTCGACCAATGTCGCGCACGGCATCAACGATCGCGAGACGTTGATCTACTATTTGAACCGCACCCAGGTCCAGCTGTACCAGGATTACGACTGGCCGCAGCTGATGATCCACCGCGATATCACCCTCGTCGACGCTACTCGATACTACCCCTACCCGGTCGATCTCGCGTTCGATGACATCGGTGGCGTCCATGTGCTGATCGGCAGCGGTTACCAGGAACTGACCTACGGCATCGGCCCTTCCGAGATGACCGTGCTCAACTCGGATGACGGAGCAAAGCAGTGGCCCACGCTCAAGTGGATGCACCACGCCGACGACAATACCTTGGAGGTTTGGCCGGTCCCCGACGTTGGCGCCTCCAAGCTCCGGCTGTACGGCACCAAGACCGTTGTCACGATGGTCGACGACAGCGACCTCTCGACCCTGCCGGATAATCTGATCGTACTCTTCAGCGCAGTCGAGATCCTGCAGCGCGACAGCGCCGAGGATGCCGCGCTCAAGCTCAACAAAGCCAACGAGGCGATGCGCCGTCACCGGGTGCGGCAGTTCAGCCACAAGAACATCTACCCGATGTCGATCGGCAGCGGCGGCGGCGACGCGCAGTCCCGCGGGGGTCGCTCTCCGGCGATCGGTCTTGACTACATCCCGCCGGGTTACGGCAGCGGTCCCTGATGGCCGGCAAGGTCTTCAGCGTTACCGACTTCAAGGCAGGGCTCGACGTTCGCAAGACCCCGCTGACCGCCCCCGGCGGCAGTCTGCGCATCCTGGAAAACGCGGTTCTCAACCAGGGTGGCGAGGTTGAGAAGCGCCAGGCTTTTGTCCACATGACGACGATCGCGACCGCGCCGCTACCGGTGGGGCTGTTGAGCTACATGATCGGCCATGCCGGGCAACTGCACGTTTTCGCCGAGCACCACGAGGGCGCGATCGTCGTCCCCGGTGCTTTGCCGGTGCCGATCGTTCACCACCCTCTGGCCGACCCTCCGGGCATCTACCCGATCGTCGAGATCCTCGATGTCGAGCCGTTCGACGACAAGTTCTTTGTCTGTGTCAAAACGTCGGATGGAGCAACGTATTGCTACTATGACGGGTTTCTCGTCACTGAAGGCGCTGGGGGCGCCGGCGGGTACAGTCACGGCACTTACGCCCGCACCTGGAAGTCGAAGATGTACCGGATCGACGGGAAATATCTTCGCTTCTCCGGGATCAACAACCCGGCGCAGAACGATCCTGCCTCGGTGACCGAGCCGGGGGCGGGTTTTATCAACATGGCTCTCAACGATCCCGATGGCGAGGTCGGGCTCGGTATGGAGGTTTTCTACCAGTCGATGGCGGTGATGGCCGAGCTGCAAACGCAGATTTGGACCCTCGACCCGGACCCGACGAAAGACGTGCTGGCTCAGATGTTGCGGATGGGGCTTGAGGCGCCGCATTCGGTGACGCAGTTCGGCACCGGCGATGTGCTGTTTCTGTCCTCCAGCGGGGTGCGCTCGCTAAAAGCTCAGTCGTCCACCTTTACGATCGCCGCCAGCGTCGGCGATGTCGGGTCGGCGATCGATCTTTTGCTGCTGCCGCAGATCCGCAGCGGCAGCGACGACGTGCACAAGGCCGAGGCGGTGGTGCAGCCGATCCAGGGTCGGTATTGGCTGGCTATCGGCGATACGATTTACATCCTCAGCTACTTTCCGGCCGGCGACATTACGGCGTGGTCGACGATGAAACCCGGTTTCATCGTGCGCAATTTCGCCGTCGCCAACAACACGGTCTACTGCCTCGACATGGAGGGCAATATCACCCTCTACGGCGGGGTCAGTCAGAACGAGTACGACAATTGCAAGGTGACGATCAGGACGCCGCATATGTCGGCCGACAACCCGACCGAAAACAAGCGCATCAAGAGCGTCGACGTGATGTGCCAGGGCCAGTGGACGATCCATATCGGTATGCTGCCCAACAACGTCGAGGCGTTCGAGACGTGCGCCACGATCCAGGACAATACCTACGGTCTGAAGAGCATCCCCTTCGCGGGTTACGGCACTCATTTCGGGGTCCATTTGGAGCACCAGGCGCCGGGTCCGGCACTCTTGGCCTCACTCCATTTCAACCTTCTCGAAGGGGCCACCAAGTGAAGGTCGAAGCCACCCTGGTCAGCCTAGAGGGGCTGCGCCACATCGTGCGTCACCTGCGGCCCCGCGACCGGCGCGAGATTTTCGCATTGCGTTGGACCGACGACGAGGACCAGTTCGCCCTAGAAGTTTCGCGGACCGCCGGGGATTTATGGCGGATGTGGTCGGTGGACGGCGAGCCGGTGGCGGTCAACGGAGTGGTCCCGGTGCGCCCGGGGGTGGTCATCGCCGGTGCTTTCGGGACCAAACGCTGGAAATCCATCGTGCGGCCGATGACGCGCTGGTCCCTGGATTACGTCATCCCGATCCTACACCAGGCCAACTTCCACCGCGGCGAAGCCTACGTCCTGGCGGCGAATATCGACAGTCGGCGCTGGATCGAACTCTTGGGCGGCGAGGTCGAGGCGGTCCTCAAGGGTTTTGGCCGGGGGCGCGAGGATTTTCTTCTTTACGCCTGGGACCTGACCCGGGAAAGGAACGAGCATGTGCTTCTTCGGCGGCGCGCCCAAGACCGGGCCGCAGATGGGACCTGTCAGCTACACTAACCCGGCGACCGGGGTCCCTGGTCAGTATTGGGTCGAGCAAGGCGTCCCCGGCGAGTACGCCGCCCGTGGCGTGACTACGGTCAGCCAGTACCAGACCGAGGCGGCGAAGGACCTCTCCGACCGGCAGATCGCGGCTCAGCGGGACATTGCGGCCCAACAACAGACGTTTAACGAGGAACAGTTCCGGGCACAGCAGGACCAGTACGCCCAGCAGCAAAGACAGGTCCAGGAGCAGGCCGCCCGGCAGAGCGAGTACGATGTCGGCCGGGCGCAGGTTTACGGTGAGGGCACCAACGCCATCAACCAGGCGTTCGCCCGGTTCTCCCCGGAGTATTTCGACCAGTACGCTCGGGACTACCTGGCCAAGTCGCAGGACCAGATCGACTATCAGCGGCGGGACGCCACGAAGAACTTGGGGTTCCAGCTGGCCCGACAAGGCATCTCGTCGAGCCAGGCCGGGATCAATCAGCAGGGTCTGATCGAAGAGACCGCCGGGCGTGCCACCGCCGAGCAAACCGAGGCGGCCCAGCAGGCCGCGGCGGCGCTGCAGAGCGATGTCGCCAACTCTAGGGCGAACCTGGCCACCCAGGTGGGGGCGGCGCAGAGCATTGGCTCGCCGATCGCCGGCTCAACGATCCAGGACGTGAACAACGCGCTGCAGACCCAGCGCAACGCGATCTCGCCGGTGGCTACCAGCGCCGGGGATGTCGCTTCCTCGCTGACCGCGGTGCCGACGGTCAGCACCCTGGGGTCGCTCTTCTCCGGGGTCCTCGGCGGCGCCGGCAACTTCCTCGGCGGGCTCCAGTCGGGCCAGATCATGGGGCAGTTCAAGAGCGGCCTCGGCGGGACCAACCCTAACAAAAAAAGCACGACGTAAAGGATAGGACCGATGTGCGATCCAGTCTCGGCAGGTATCGCCACCGCGGTCGGCGCCGCCGCCAGCCTCGCCGGCACCTACATGGGCGCCCAGGCCCAGAGACAGCAGGCGTCGGCGATCGCCGCCGCCAACCGGCAAACCCAGTTGGCGCAGAACCAGGGGTTTACCCAGCGCATGCAAGCCGGGTTGCAGCAGACCCAGGCCCAGACCGCCGCGGCCCAAGAAACCATCCAGTCGCGCAACCAGGCCGCGATGCAGATGCGTCAGCAGCAAATGAAATCGCTGCAGGACTACCAGGACACCATCAACGCGCAAAACAGCCAAGCTCAGGCCCTGCGCCAGACCGGTGATATCGCCGGTCAGCAGCTCCTGGCCGAGACCAACCCGCAGGCGCTTGCCGCCGCCGAGGAACAGCGTCGCCAGCAATCCGCCGAGCTGCTCGAAGCCAACCTGCCGCCGAGCCCGGACGCAACCAGCCCCGACAACGCGGTCTCCGGCGACCCGGTGCAGCGCGGTGCTCTCGCCCGGCGCACCGCGGAGGCCGCCACCAATGTGCGCCAATACGGCCAGCGCATCGCCCGGGCCGGCGCCTACAGCGCACCTAGTAACGCGGTCAACCGGGCGATCGCCGACGCCAAGTACGGCATCATGCCGGCCCAAAAGGCAGAGGAACTGCTGCGCTCTGGCAGTGCCACCCGGCTCTTGCCGACCCAGGTGGGCTACCAGGCCGCCACCAGCCTGGGTCAAGGCCAGGACCTTCTCTTGCAGTCCCGCGGCCAGAACGCGCTCGACGCGGCGGGGCTCTCCTACGGCAACGCCACGAGCCTTGCCAATTTGCAGCAAGCCAACGCCGATCAAACCGCGAAAAACACCCTGGCGCAGCAACAGGCCAACCTGCAGGCAGCGGAGAGCCAGGCCAAGGTGATCCAAGGCGTCGGGCAGTTAGGGCTCTACGGCGCCGGGCAGTATTACGGTGGCGGGTCTCCGTTGTCCGGGCTCTTTGGAAGCAGCACGCCAAAATACACTGGCGACGCATAAGGGGTTCCACCTATGCCCACCACCGTCCGCACCGGCGACCCGAACTGGGACCAGAACCTCAGGACCCTGGGCGATCTTCTGACTGCCGGGGACAAGGCGCCGCAGGCGTATTACTACGGCACGCAGTCTCGCAAGAGCTTGCTGGAGAGCCAAAAACTTATCGATCAGCAGCACGACCGGAACCGCTACCGGCAGATGACCCAGGGTCAGCCGGCCCTGGCGCCGCCAACCTACCAGCAACCGGATCTGCCGGGGTCGGCACCGATCCAAGCGGCGCCGGCTAATTTGCCGATGGCAGGAGCCCCCAGTCTCGCCCAACTAGCCACCGGCATGACGCCGCAGCAGGCAGCGGACGCGATCCCGGCGGCGGTGGCCCCGATGACGACCGGCACGCCGCAGCCATATTCACCGCCCTCGGCGGTCTCGCCGCCGGCGCCGAACACGACCACCTCGAACGGCCAGGTGCCGCAGAACGACGCGGTCTCGGGGGTCTTGCACCCGCACAGCATCAACACGTCCGGGGTTCCGGTACAGGCGTCCCCGGCCGCCGCCAACGGGGCACCGGCCCAGGTGCCACCAGGGATGACCTTGCCAAACTTGATGGCCCTGCACGGTACCGGGGCGCTGGCCGGGATCGACGCCGCGACCCTGGCCGGCGGCGGACAGGCGTTGGCCTACGAAATGCTCAGTCGGAAACTCATTACCCCGAACCAGTACCATCAGATGCTGGCCGGGACCGGTCAGGCCGCGCCGCTGGTCGCCGATGTCAACGCCGCCAGCTCGCTCGCAACCACCACCCTAACGCAGCAGGCCGAGACCGCGCGCAACGCCGCGACGAACGCCGCCGCGATGGCTCGCCAGCAGGTAGTGACCGGCGAAGCACGGCGAGCCGACGAGATGCACCCCACAATGACCCTCGACGAGACCGGTAAACCGGTCTGGCGCGGGCGCAGGGACAGTTTGGGACAACCTGTTTACGACCCGACAGCCGCGTCAGCCGGCGCGGCAGCCCGGGCGAAGGCGGAAAACGAGCCCAGGCTGTATTATCACCCGTCCCAGCCGACCGTGATCCTCGAACGTGTGCCGGCACAGGCCCGGACCGAGGGGTTGCTCCCGGTGACAAGCCCGGACCAGCTGAGTTCGACGATCTCGTCCGCGATCGTGCAGGCGACCCCCGAGGCGGCACCAGTTCTCGCCGCCCGGCGGGATCTTGCGATGCCGCCGACAACGAGAGCCGCACCGAGGACGGCAGTCGAGGACGCCAACGAGCAGAACGCCCAGCAAACCCTGATCGACAACGAGCTGGATCGGATGTTCCCGGCCGATCCTACCAGAACAGGCCGCGGTCATAGCACAACAGACGCGCTCTCGGGCGCGGCCTCGCCGGACCTGGGACCGGTCCTGCGGGATCTCTCGAACCAGTATCGAAATGCTGACCCTAAGGGCGATCGGATCGCCGCGACCCAAAAAGCGATCAACCAGCTGGTCAGCCAAGGGTACATCATACCTGGTCAGACCCGCAGCAGGCCGACCAGCCGGTCGTTTACCAACAACAAGACCGGCGAGATAACCCAAACCCCACATTTCCAGGTCGACCTGCACGACCCTAAGACCCTGCAGCCCTATGCCGCCGGAAAAGCGCCGACCAGCATACCGATGCAAGCCTTGAGCGGCGCGGTGACTACTCCGGCTCCGTCTGCGAAACCGGCTGCGACCCCGGCTCCCACCGGCGGCCAGAAGGTCGGACGCGCCCCGGCCGGCACCCCGGACGGTCCCTACACCCTGCCGGGCGGCCAGGTCGTCGATGTCCGCGGCGGCATCGCATACGCCCGGTAGGAGCTGAACAATGGCCGCCACCTTAAAACCCGGCGGGGTCCTGGCGCCCTATGCGCGCGGCAACGCGGTTCCGGGCGGCGCATCGAGTGTCGATCGCGTGGACCCCGAGATGGCCCGCCGGTTCGATGTGATGGTCGCGGCGATGCCGCCCGAGGTCAAAGCCCGGGTCGCGATCATCTCCGGCTATCGGGATGCCGCTCGCCAGGCCCAAGTCAACCCCGGGGTCAAGAACTCCCGCCACATGCACGGCAAGGCGCTGGATCTGGGCTCCGACCCGGTAGTGCTCGACTGGATCAACAAGAACCCGCAGCACGGGCTGGGGTTTCCGCTCAAGCATATGCGTAACGAGCAGAACCATTTGGAGATGATCGACCCGCTGGGCGGCCGGGTGCCGATCGGCGGCGGTCCTGCCGCAGCCCCGGCTTTCGGTGGCGGCAGCGACGCGGCCCCGGTCTACGCCGAGACCGGTGACCCGCAGTTCAAGTCGGGTCTCGTTACGCCCACGTCTACCGTGGAGGCAGCCCCCGATCCGGCCCGGCAGGCGGCACTCGCCTCGCTGGCCTTGCAGCAACAACAGAGCGGCCCTTTCGGCGGCGGTCTTGGTGCCCCGGCGAGCCTGGGCGACGCCTTCGCCCAGGTGGTGAAGGCCGGCCAACCGGCGCCGCTACCGCCGCAGACGCTGTTGGGCGCCTCGCAATACCAGACGAACATCGGCGGCCCGATCCCGCTATCCCGCAGGATCGGTTGATGTCGGACCTGCCAGTCCTCGAACTCACCCCGCTGTCATCGGCGGCGCCGGCTCTTCCACCGCGGCGGCCCGACAATGACGACGATCTGCCGGTCCTCGATCTCAAACCCCTGACCCCGGGGCCAGCGCCAGTCGAGCCGGATCTGCCTCTTCTTGAACTGACCCCGCTCGTGACAGCGCCCGCCCCTGCCCCTGCTGTCGCTGCCGAGCCTGCCGCGCTGCCGTTTTCGTTTCCCAGCGACCCGATGGGCGGCGGTTACGTCGCCCCGGTGGCCCCGGTGGCCCCGTCCCTGGCGCAAACGGTGGTGCCGATGGGGGATCGGGATCTGGAAGGCCAGCGCGCCGCGGCAATGGCCGACCCGGTGTCATTAGGAGAGCGTTTCGCGCTGAACGCCTCCGACGCGTATTACGGCGGCACATTGGCCGGCAGCGGTCAGTTGGTCGAGCTGCAGCGGGCGGCGAAGATGACCCCGCAGGAGTGGGCCGAGTACAACGCCGCTGTCCGTTATGCCGGCGGGGCGCTCAAACCGCTGCCGAGCCCGTCCGAGGCACAGGCCGAGATCCTGCGGATCGCCGGGGCGAGAGCGCGCTATGAGGCGATGCCCTGGTCCGGCGGTCCTCTGGAGTTTGGCGCCGCGATCGGAGGCCAGCTCGCCGGCGGGGTGCTTACGCCGGAAAGCGGGATCAACCGGGTCCCCGGAGTGGCGCAGACGGTCGGCGCTATTTCGCGAGCCGCCCCAGCGATCGGCAGAACGGTCGAGCAGGTGGTCGGGGAAGGCGGCCGAGCGGTCGCCGGCCGGATGCTGGAGAGCGGGCTCAGCCAGGGCGTCGTCAATACCGCGATCGACCCGCTGGCACAGGTCGGGTCCATCGCCACCAAGATGCAGCCTGGTTACGATCCGCTGCGTACCGCTCTCGCCGCGCCTGCTGGGTTCGTACTCGGCGCAGGGTTTCAAGGCGCGGGCGAAGCCGCTGGGGCCGCAGCACGCAGGCTGTTGCCGGCGCCGCCGGTGCCGGCAACCTCACCTGTCGATCTCGCCGCCCGCGGGCAGTTTGCGCCGGCTCCGACCGGGCTGCCGTCGGCCACCGAACAGGTCGGGGCGCCCACCCCGGCCCCGTCGCTGTCGCGGTTCCCGCTGCCGGGCGAGGTCAGCCGCGTCGAGATCGCCCCCGAGCAGTTCCCGCCTACTGCAGCACCGGCGCCCCCTGCAGGCGAGCCATACGCACAGACAACTGTGCCCGCAGCTCCTGCGCGCGTTCTGCCAGCTCTGGAGGGTACTCCAGCTCGTCCAGAGCCCGCAGCAGCAGTTCCGGCGGGTACGGAAACGCCAGGTCTGGGACCGACAGAAGCAGTTCCAACTGAACGAGCAACCGTTCTAGTCGCTGAACCTCCACCTTCTCAGCCATCACCTCGTCCCCCTGAAATAGGTGAGCCCGTTGACCGACCTGGTGCCGCCGCCGGACGACCCGGAGAGCCAGCTCCTGTGGGCGAGGGAGGTCCTGCGCCAGTGGTCCCAGGAGCCGGAGAGATACCGGGGGGTCCTCGGGTGGGAGCTGATCCTGGCGAGCGCCCGGGCGATACTGCGGCAGCACGGGGAGCCGAGCAACCCGCTGCACAGCCCGCCCTACCCGCCGGCGAAGCGCGGCCAGAAGTGGGTGCCGAACCGCCGGTCCGCGCGGCCCCGGAGGCCCCCGCCGCCGAAGCGGCGCCGGTAGACCCGTTTGAGCCGGTCATCGTCTCAAAAGGGAACACTTATGCGGTCGAGCATCTCGACCAGAACGGCCGGCCGAGCCGGACAGTTTTTACGACCTCCCGCGCTGAAGCCGAAGCCTGGGCCGAGGCGATCCGAACGACAGGTCGGTCCTCGTCGGGGCGCAGCACGCCGTTCGACCCGGCCGACCCGGAACAGTCGCGGGGAGTGCAAAGGCCAACCCGCCTCACCACCGAGCCGGACCACACGGTCCCGGGCCAGTACGTCGCCAAAAACGCAGCCGGCGAGGTGGTCGGCAAGGACGCCACCCCAGAGGGAGCCATCGCGGACGCACAGCGGCGCAGTGGCACACCCTACGCAGAAGAGCTGCCGGCCGCGCGCGCACTGGAAGATTACCGGACGCTCAACCCCGACATCTCGGCCGCGGAGTACGGGCGTCGGCTCGTCGAGCTGCGGGACAACAAGCCCCGCCCGATCAACAAGCTCTGGAATAACCCTGACACCGCCCCGCCCGATCAGGTGGAGGCTGCGCGGCAGAGGCTTCGCGACTGGAACCGCGAGTACCGCCAGGTCAACAAAGCACATGGGCTGGCCCTGGAGCGCGATAACGCAGCCTTCCGGGCCAGGCAGGAGCGCCCGGCAATTGCCGAGGAACGCCCGGCAATTGCCGACCAGGCTGAGGCACCAGCTCGACTAGAGGACCAGGCAGTGGTCCCGGGACCACTGGAAGACCTCGGGACCACTGGTCCCCGCGAAACCCTGTCCGAAACCGGACCCGAGCTTTCCACAGAAAGACCCCCAACCCCAACACCGCCGGCCGACCCAACCTTAACAAAACTCCAGGCCACCCGCGATGCGCTGACCAACAAGGTCCGCACCCCCGACGAAGATCGCCGGCTGGGCCGGATCAATCAGCAGATCGCCAAGCGCGAGGCGGCCCTGGAACGCGAGGCTGCGCGCACCCGCACCGTCGAGGACCAGGTCGAAGACCGGCGCGGCGGCAGAAAACAACCCTTCACCGGCCCGCCCCAGGTAGGCCGCGCACGGGACCTGCTGGACTACAAGTTCAACGACGGGACCAGCGTTTTTCGGAGCGTGTTCGAGGAGGCCGGGCACGATCCCGACCTGGCGGTCAACTTCCCGGTCAAGCGCCAGGTCGAGATCCTGACCCAGCACATGCAGACGAAGTTCGGCTTCACCGGGGTCGAGGTTGCTGTCCCGCGGCACGGCACGGGTCGTGTCGAGCAGCACCAGGCAGTCCAGGCAATGCTCGACATGACCCGTGCCATGCAGGACGGTATGGCGAGCCTTGGCCTGCCCCACGAAGCCGCCAGCTTCAACGGCCGTCTTCGGTTGGTGCTTGAGCCCGAGAGCAAGCCCGGCCCCTTTGGCACTTACGTCTCTAACGGCACGATCACGATCAGGGGCGGCGCCAACAGCTACGGTCACGAGTGGACCCACGGACTTGACCACATGCTGGCCGAGCGGTTCACCGGCAACCCGGCGCAGATGAACAATCTCCTGTCGCGCTATGCCCGGCACAGTGGGCTCGACACCTCCGACAGCGTGCAAGGAGCGTTCGCCAAACTCATCAACACGATGTTCTACGAGGACGTAGCCTTGGCCACTCGGCGGCTGGCGCTGGAGACCCAGGCCGCCAAAGTCGACCGCCAAGGCAACCCGACCAAGGGGGCGCTGGCGGCCCAGGATCAGTTGGTCCTCCTGGAGGGCGCAGGGTCCAAGCTCCGCATCCAGTCGTCCGAGTTCCGTCGCGAGAGCGCCGCCTTTGATCCGCCCAAGGCCGACTACTATGCCAGCGTCTACGAGATGCTGGCCCGGGCGCACGAAGCCTATATCGCGCGCCAAATGCAGCAGCATGGGGTCGACCCGCGCGGCATCGTGATGCCGGATGAAGCCTACATATCAATGGTCGACCGGCAGCTCCAGATGGCCTACCCAAAACAGGCCGAGCGGACCGAGATCTTCGCCGCCTTCGACGAGCTGCACCACGCTTTGCGCCGCGAGCAGGTCCTCTCCAACGGCAAGCCTCCCGGCGACTTTTCCAATCTCGGCATTTCTGATCCGCACCACCACCGGATCACCGCGCCCGGCGGCGGCAGGACCACGATGGGCCAGCGGGTCAAGGCCGAGATCAACAGCTACAAGAACTTTACCCGGACCCTGGCCGAGCGGGCCGGGTTGTTTGACAAGGACCGCCCGAAAGCGCTGCGACCGCTGAGCACCCGGTTCGCCGACGGCGCCCGGGCGATGTACAAGTCGACCCGCGGCATGATGAACATCATTGTCGACCGCGCCCCGGCAGAGGCAAAAGCCATCCTGCAGCCGATCATGGACAGCCTCGCCACCGCGCCGGGCAAAGGGCGCCAGACCCCGGAGAACTTCGAGGAGGCGGTCCACCGACAGACCCGCAAGTGGAACTTCCAGTACGGCAACATCCTGGAGAACAACGGGTTTCACGAGTACAACCGGATGACGACGGAAGAGCGGCAGATGTTGCGGCACGTCCTGGTCACCGGCGAGAGGACAATGCCGGTCGACCCGAGCCTTTCTAGCGCCGGGACCGTAGCAATCCCCGCTAACATCGTGAAGACGGCCGGCAGTGTGCGCCAGCTCTTGGATCAGACCTGGCGCACCAGCCACGACGCCGGGCTCGATACCGGTTACGCCCGCAACGGCTACTTCCCGCGGCACTACGACCGGTACCGGGCCGCTTCCGACAAGGCCGGTTTTACCAGGTCCGCGACCGAGCTTTACGAGCTGATGTTCGACCAGGAGCTTGGTGCTCCGGGGTCGAACCCGCAGGCACTCTTGGAGAAGTGGACCGGGCTACCGCGCGAGAGCAAGCAGCTCGCGGCGGCTAAAGCTGGAAGCAGTATCGACCTGCCGGCGAGTATGCGGGAACTCCAAAAGAACCTGCTGCGGCAAGGCGAGATCGAAGAGAACCCTGCCCCGACGCCGGCCGAGCGGGCCGAGCTGAACCAGTTGAAGAGCGACGCTCAGCTGCTGGCGGCCGACGCGCACTCGCATTTGCGGGACTACATCGCCGAGACCAACGCTGCGAGCTGGCACGCTAACCTGACGGGTGGCGGGCTCGCCGATTTCGACACCGGGGCGCCCACCGGCAAGTACCTACAGGCTCGGGTTCTGCCGCCGGAAGCCGACATCATCATGCGCAAGTACATGGAGCAGGACCCGGATGTCGCGATCCCGGCCTATTTCCACTCGGTGGCCCGCCGGGTCGCCTACGCCGAGCGGTTCGGGGCAGAGGGGCAGGTCCTAAAGGAGGCAACCGAGAAACTCGCCCGGGTCGACGGCATGGACGGTCACGACACGACCAAGTTCATGAACCTGGTGGCCGACATCACCGGACGCAACCAGACCAACGGCGGCATGAGCATCTTCACCCAGATCCCGCACAACGCGGCTTTCGCCGCGGGCACGATGGTGCTGATGGAGCGCGCGATGTGGGCCAGCTTGCACGAGCCGATCGCCGCCTCGATGGTGACTGGCGACTTTCGGGCCGGTCTGGCGACCTGGGGCCGGTCGGTCGGTCAGTTGATGGGGACCGCCAGCGCAAAGGACCGCACCGCACTGGCCGAGTTCCTCGGGGTCATCACCTCGCCGATGCACGACACCACGATGTTGTCCCGGATGGGGGCGGATTACTCCGACAGCCCCCGGATGCAGCGGATGCTGACGAACTTCTACAAGACCACCTGGCTGACCCAAGTCACCAACGGCCAGCGCGCGGCAACCGTCGGAACCAGCAACTGGTTCTTGTCGAAACTGTCGCAAAACCTCCTCGATACCGGGACCGATACTGCGGCCGGTCACGCCCGGGACAACGCCGGGCGCTGGTTTCGCGAGCTGGGCCTCCCCGACAGCATTCACCGGGACTTCGCTCGGTGGATGGTCGACATGAACGGGGCACTACCGACCCCGGAGATGCTGAGCAACAGACCGGGACAAGCCGGGATGGGGGCCAACATCAACGTCGGGATGGGCGACGCCTACAGCCTGGCCGTCCGGCGGCTGGCCGACCGTATCATCCAGGACCCGAAAAAGGTCGATCGGGCGCTTCTGGCCAACGTCCCCGGCATCGGTCTGGCGTTCCAGCTGATGAGTTTCAACTACAGTTTTCACGAGAACGTGCTCAACCCGGCCCTGTCCCGCATTGGGCACACCTACGTCCGGGGCCGGGAAGAGGCCACGGCCCGTGGCGCCGGACGGGTTAGCGCCAACGTGCAGGCGACGTTCGGGACCACCGGCACAGTCGTCAATACTATGGCGATCGCCGCCTCGATGGTCGGCGCGGCCTTGATGACCGGCGTCGTGCGGCAATTGCTGTTCGCCCCGGACCAGCTGGAAAAGCACGCGGAGGAAGGGGATCTCTGGCCCTACCTCTTGCGCATGGCAGTGTCACGGTCCGGGCTTTACGGCAAGTACGACCCGCTGCAGCAGACCTTCAACCACCTGAAATACGACAGCGACCTTGCCTCGATGATGCACGGCGCCAGCATCAATTGGTTCGCGAAAAACCTGCAGGATCTTTTTACCCCGCTCCTGGGGACTAAAGGGAGCAACGCCGCGGGGACCAACACCGCCGAGTTCAACCAGGCCCGCGCCGCTTTTAACCTGATCGGGGTGCCGGCGGCGGCTTTGGGGCTGACCGCAATGGGCACGTTCGGGCCGGTCTCCCGCATCTTGGCAGGCGCGGCGTTGCAAGCCGGGACCTCGCCCGCCGCGGCAAATTGGGTAGCCCGGCAGTTCGCTGGGCACAAGGGCGCTACCCTGCCGACGCCTGGCGCCGGGGGCCGCGGTATGCCGACGCTGCCTAAGCTGGGCGGGGGTATGCCGACGCTGCCCAAGCTGGGCGGGAGTGGCGGCGCGGCCAAACCCGCCGACAAGGGTAGCGGGTTCACCGGGTTGGTCGGCGACGTGGCGATCCCGGCGATCGGGTACATCGTGCCGCAACTATCTACCCCGCTCAAATTGGGTGCTGCCGGGGCCGGTGCGGCCTACGGGGTTTACGAAGCGAACAAGGCGGTCGCGCCGTTTCGCAATTTGCCGAAACCACCGCCGAAAAAACCGGCACGACAATAAGCCGGGGCAACCAGGCGCTGGCGCCGTTTCGCAATTTCTAAACCAGCACCGAAAAAATCCGCCAGGACAAGCCAGGACAATAAGCCAGGCTTATTATCGGTCGCGATGGACAAAAACCCCGGGTTCGACCTCTTCCGGGTCGCACCAACAGCTTGCCATCGAGACGTGTTCCGGCTTGAAAAATAAGGGGTGTTCGGCCACGACCATCACGTTTTCCGGCCGTTCGCCCTCGCAGCAGTGTCCCCACCCGCAGCCGCCGCACTCAGAACAAAACCCCTGATGTTCACGGCCTGTTCCGTTGCAAAACTCGCATCGCATTATGCTAACCCCCGGTAAAATAGCAGAAATTTTTGGCCTATGCTTTTTGTGGGTGTGCGAATTGAACAGGTGGACAAAAAATATACTAATTATTTCAATGAGTTACCACATAGTCCATCTTCCGTGGTTGGGGATACAAAACAGGACAAACAACAGCCATAAAATCAATAACTTAGCCAAAGTTGTCTTGGTCAGTGTCGGGCATTTGTAGGGCGTTGTTGTACCAAAAACTGCGTAATTTGGCGACGTTTGCGGTATCCAGGTACCGTGCCTCTGGGCTTCGCACAGTCGTTTGGCCAGAGTTTCCGGGGCTCGCACAGCTCTCGCACATACTGATTTTATACCGTCTACAAAGCGGACACGCGCCCAGACAAAAGCGGCATGACAAAAACGAAATGATTTCGTTTACGGAGCGCCTGCGGTCGGATCAACATTCAAGGCGCTGATCGCGGCGATGCTCCGTTCGTGCGCGAACATGACCGCGCCGGCGAAGGCGTTTGTGCCGGATAAGTTTCGGTAATAGATCAGCCGCTCGCCGTGCCAGCGCAGGATCGCGTCGCGCATGTCTCGCGCGCCTTGAGCGCGGGCTGTGGCGATGGCCTCAGGCTCGGGCGTGGTGGTCATCGTCTCAACCCTTGGTATATCTCTTTACGACAAAACCGGCAGCGTCGACCGGCAGGCCCGGCGCCCAGAGAGGCGTCCCCCGCATTGCCGTCAGCATCCGGTCGAGGACCTGGTCGGCCTCGTCGGCGGGCACTTCGGCGATCAGCTCGTCGTGGATCGTCGCGATCAGCGGCACGTCCCGGAGCTGCAGCATCGCTTCGACCATCACGTCACGGGCCACCGCCTGGGTCACGTTCTCGATCGTGCGCCCGGCCCAGGCTCGCAGACGGGTCCAGTTGCCGCCCAATGACCCCATGTAGGTGATCTCGTCGTAGCCGTGCTCGTTCTCTTCAATCCGGGGGTGCCGGTAGACGAGGCTCCGGCCGGAGGGGAGCCGCGCCAGGAGCGCCCCGGGCCGGTGGATAAAGGTGACGTATCCGACCTGCTCCTGGGCGCCGGGGCCGGCGCCAAGAACCCGCAGGCAAGCGCGGTGGCTCTCCCACCACAGGGTCACGATGTGATGGTTGACCGTGCGCCACGCCCTGACCGCTGCCTCGGCCTCGGCCTCGTCGAGGGTCACGCCATAGGTCAGTGCCGTGGCCTGAAACTTGAGCGGACCCATACCGAAGCCGCAGGCCAGAACCAGGACCTTGCCCAAGGACCGGCTCGGGGAGCCAATCGCTCGCGCTGTTGCGACGTAGATGTCCTCGCCGCGGCGAAAAACCTGCAGTGCGTCCTGCTGGCCGGCGAGCCAGGCCAGGACGCGCGCCTCGATCTGGCTGAAGTCGGCGATCGCCAGCTTGCGCCGCGGTCCGGCCGTGATCGTCGAGCGCAGGCAAGATGCAATCACCCCGAGCGCGCCATCCTCGAACAGCAGGCTCAGATCCTCCGGGGCGGCACCGGCGCGGATCGTCCGGATCGCGCCGGGCACGTCTCGGATACTGCCGCGGAAGAGATTTTGAGGCTGTAACCTGCGGCCGGCCCACCGCCCGGTCCGGCTCGCCCCGTAATACTGAAACGTACCCCTCACCCGGCCGTCCTGGGAGCGCGCAGACGCGATTGCGGTCAGCTTGGCGGTAGAGGACCGCGAGGCGTCGAGACGTGCCTGTAGCGCGGTCCTGGGGGCTCCTGTGAGGGCTCTGTTGGCGAGTAGGGTCTGCACCGTCGCCCGGCGCAGATCGGCGGTCTCGACCCCCTGCCGGCCAAGCCACGCCTTCAGCTGCGCCACTTGGTTGAGAGAGCGCACCTGGCCACCTGTCAGCCGCACGATCTCGCCGGTCAGCCGGGTTCGGGCAGTGTCGGCGAGAGCGGCCAGCTCGTAGACCAGGTGATGATCGACCCCCAGCCCTCGTTGATTGATCGCGTGATCCAGCTCGAACACCAACCGCTCGCGGGGGGATAGCTCCGGGACCCGGCGATCGAGTTCGCGCTCGGTAGCCACGTCTTTTTTGCAGTAGTCGATTAGAGCCTGAAACCGCACAGGATCACTCTGGTCCCACCAGACAAGGGGTTCCAGGCTTCGGGGCCGAGCGAACCGCAACATCAGGTCCCGGGACGAGTGGTCCTTCTGCTGGGACAACCTCAGCGCGCGGCCGACCAGGTCCAGGGACGCCGGGTAGCCAGCTACCAGACTTCTGGCCATCGTGCAGCTCCACTGGCTAATCGGTATTATCGGCCAGCCCGTCGGGACTAGTTTGTTATAATAAATGTTCCACTCAAAAAGGTAGTTGTGCGCGATAACAACCGCGCCGGATTTCACTGCATCAACAAATGAAGACGGTGGAGGACCAGAAATCCAGGTTTCAACCGGGTGGTCGTCAACAGAAAAGCATAAAACGGTGACCCTGGTATCGGGATGTTCTGCATAAGCATGACTGCCGGTCTTTCTAAGATCGGCAGTGCTTGTTGTTTCAAGATCAAGAACGAGCCTCACCTTGCCCTGCCAAACCCCGCACTACCACGCCTGACCTGACCCAGCCGAACCATACCGAACCTGACCCCGCCTTACCGTGGCGTGCCCTGCCGTACCGAACCGAGCCTTGCCCTACCCAACCAGACCAAACCCCGCCACACCGAGCCCTACCCAACCTGACCGGGCCTCGCCATACCTCACCGTGCCATGCCGCACCTAGCCAAACCCCACCCCACCTAACCCCACCGCGCCCGACCAGACCCGGCCTTGCCGCAGCAGACCTTGCCTTACCGCACCGCGCCCGACCAGACCCCGCCACGCCGTACCGGACCCAGCCTAAAAATCAAACGTCTTTAATCTGCAGCTTCAGCAAGCACAGCTGCTGTCTGTTCCAGCGCCGCCCACGAGACGACCGCGAACACGCCGAACGGCCCGCCCTTCTCAGGACGGTAATCGAGCAACCCCTGGGTGAAACCGCACTCGCCGAAAATCTGATGGACCAAGCCCGGGTCCACTACCTCGTCATCGATCACCACCGGAAACTCAAGCCAGTAGGGCGGGTTTACCCGGGCGCGATGACGCATTACCCGTCCCTTGGTCGAGGGGATCACCACCGGGCGGCTGTCGATCTCGAAATGAGTGATCGCGTCCCCTTCGCTGTCCCGGATCACAATCTCTTCAACCGGGATCTGCACGGCCGACGAAATGACGTATTTCATCGATTTGCGCGAACCACGCTGTTTGTGCGCCGCGGCGCCTTCCCGGATCATCCGGGCAATAGCAGTCCCCGGGACGTACAACTCTCCCGCGGCGTTGCGGTAGGCACCCTTTTCGGCGGTCTCCCGCGGGTCCTGTGCCTTTACATGAACCTTGCGGGTGTTTGCCCCCATTTCCTCGGCATCGCCGAAACGGTGCATCAAGATAGCTGTGGTGCCTTGAAGAGTGCAGATATAGGTCTTTTTCATGTCGTGTCTCCGTACCTTGAAAAGTTGAAACTCCTTACCTTAGCGTACCGCGCCCGGCCAAACCGGACCTAACCCAGCCCCGCCCTGCCCCGCCATGCCTTAGCAGACCCAACCGAACCCAGCCCCACCAGAGCTGACCTGATCCGACCCCGCCGGACCTGACCAAACCCAGCCATACCAAACCGCGCCGCACCGGACCCTGCCGGACCACGCCCGACCGAACCCCGCCACAAACTTAGAACTCCAAACCTGCGGTTAGTACAAACAGGATCGAAAGAAGGATTATCCAGAAACGATCCATACCTTGCCTCACCTGGCCATACCTCGCATAACCCCGCCAAACCTAGCCTGACCTTGCCTCAGAACGGGATTTCGTCGTCGGCTGATACCATTGCGCCAGGACCGGTATAATCATCAAAGTCTTGAGTAGCAGAACGTCGGCCATCAAGTCGAGGACCGTCAGTACGACAAACTTGAACATTGTTTAGCGCGAACGACACACCGCGATTACCGCTGGTGTTGTACCAAAAAGGCGAAACCGTCGCGCGGACCAGTTGTCCCGCCCAGATGTCTTCAACAACGAGGATTTCGTTGCGCACGGCGTCAACTAAACCGGGTTTCGACTTAGTCCAGGGCGAAATAAAAATCCCGTTTACCATGTCATAGCCCTGATAGGCTTTCTCGCTAGTCGGCCGAAACGGCGAGCGCACCCCCGTCATGAACTGCGCATCCCGGCTCTTGCCTGCACCGCACTTGTCGTCGATCTCCTCGCGCACGGCCCGCTTCAGGGCTTCGTAGGCCGGGTCCTTCTGGGCGTTCTGATCGAACAAGATGCTGCACTGGTAAACCGGCTCGCCGCCGGGCGCCCGAGGCCGCGGCGAGAACAAATTGGGGAAGCTCAGAACGCCGATCGGGGTGCGGATGCTGGGGGCCATCAGTTGCGATCTCCTAGGTAGAAGTTGACGTATCTCAGGGTTCGGATCGCGTCGTCGCGACGCTCTTCTAGCCACTGCGACTGCTCCAGCATTCGGACGACGAGCTGGACATACTGGCGGGCCTGCTGGATGTCGGCCGGCGAGGGCACCAGGTGATCGTCAAAGTTCATCGGTGAAATCCTCCCGAGGGTCTGCCGTGTCGCTGCGGCCCAGCTTGACCCCGGAGGATCGGGCCTCGATCAGCGAGGCGATCTCACCCCAGATCCGCCGGCCCTCTCGGGTGCGTACCAGGGCCTTTTCCATCTGGGCCGGGGACCGGACCCGGGTTTCCCAGACCTGGTCGTGGGTAACCCCTTCCTGCCCAAGCAGACCTGCGATCTCGGTGTCGGGCCGGAGCCACTTCCTGGTCGGTCTCGTCGGCACCAGCCCCCAGCCCGGGATGCGCACCTGGTGCTCCAGCTGGTTGACGGCGAACTCCCGCATCCTCGTAATCCACAGCTCGGCGCGCTCGGCGGCGTCGAGGGCGCGGGCCAGCTCGTCGGGTTCCTGAGGCAAATCGTCGAACTCGCGTTTGGCCATCTCGATGGCGTCGGCCATCAGCGCAGGGCAGGCGTGGACGACCGGGCAGAACCGGCACCAGGTGCCGGGGACCAGCGGGGCCTGGTCCCGGGCGCACGCCTCGACCCCGGGGACCAGCACCTCGTCCACCCACATCAGGAGGTCGACTACGGAGGTTTCCCAGGACCGGATCGGGGAGACACCCTGGCCATGCGGCTGCACGATGGTGAGCCGGATGTGGGTGACCCGGTCGCGCTCTGCCGCCGGCAGCTGCGCCAGGGCGCCAGCGCCGTAGAACATCAACTGCGGGTTCTCGACCGCGCTGACGGTGATGCCGGAACCGTTCTTATAGTCGACCACCTCCAGCGTTTGACCCGCCAGGACCGCGGCGTCGACCGTGCCGAACACCGGGACTGCCGGCGAGACGGGGAAGTAGTCGGCGAGATCGACCCGGAACTCGACATCGTTCCAGTCGGCCAACGCGCTGATGTCGTAGAAATAGTCCAGCATGACGTTGACGCCGGCGACAAAGTCCTGGTCGACCTCGATGAAGTGACCGTCACGCAGAACCGGCCCGACCTTGTCCAGCACGACCGTATCGTTGCCGCTCCTCACCGCGCCTTCGATCATCTCGTGCGCCAGGGTCCCGGTCGCCGCGTAGATGGACGACGGCCGGTGCGGCGCGGTCTGGCTGAGCTTGAAAGAGCCCGGGCAGTTGAGCCAGCGATGGGCGCTCGACGCCCCGAGGAGCGAGTGCTCGGTCACCGGGCCTTACTTCCGCAGACCGGTCTCGTGCATCGCCTGCACGGCCTCGCGGTAGAACTCGTGCGCCCGCTCGACCGGGATGTCGTAGAACTTGGCGACGCCCCACTTTTTCTGGATCGCCTTCATCTCGGCGACCTTGCCGGCGCCGAACAACTCGCGCATCAAGACCAAACCCGCTTCCTTGGCCTCGGCCGGCGACATATTGGGGTCATCCAGGCCCATGTCCTCGACCTGGTCCCCGGCACCGCCGTTGGGCACAGGACTAGTCAGGTCTTCCGGCGTCGGGGTCTCCTGCTGCTGTTGCTTGGCGGCCTTGGCGGCGCGGGCCTTCGCCGCAGCCTCCTGGCGGCCGGCCTTGACGGCCTCGGCCCGCGCCTGGTCGTCTGGGACCGGGTTAACTTTCGTTGTCGGGGCATCGAAAGTCGGTGACGGCAGGATCGGCTCGACCCAGTCTTGCGGGGGTGGTGGAGGCGGGGACGAGGGCAGCATGTGCCCGAACAGCCGCTGGAACTCGGCCCGCCCGGCGGGGCTCCCGAGGTCGAACGTGAACTTCATTTCCGCTTGCATTATCGTCTCCTTGGAGTTCGCTGATTTCGGCCGCCTTGCGCCGGAACACCTGCATGATCCGCTGGTCGAGCGTGCCCGGCAGATAGAGGAAGCTCGCCAGGACCATGTCGCGCTGGCCCAGCCGGTGCGCCCTGGCGATCGCCTGGACGTTCTCGCCGGGGACCCAGGAAGGTTCGACGATCGCGACCTCTCCTGCCGCGGTCAGGGTCACCGCGGTACCCGCGGCCAGGATCTGGCCAATAAAGATCCTGGTCTGGCCACGGGTCTGAAAGTGCTCGACGTTCACCGCCCGGTCGCCCGGGCTGGTGTTGCCGGTAACCGTCACCGGGCCGAACTCCATGAGCCCCCGGTGCAGCTGCAGGATCACCTCGTGGTGCCAGGCGAAGAGCAAGAGCTTCTCGACCGACGCCATGCGCTCCTGGACCCAGAGGATGGTGGGCTGGACTTTCATCAGGCCCAGCTCGCGCCGCGCAGTGGCGATCGGAGTGTCGGGGTTGCGCAGGGCTTTCAAAAACTCGTCGTCGCCGGCGTGCTGGGCCAGATGATCGAGCTTGGCCGCGGCGATCCGGGTTTCAGGTTTGAGCTGACTGATCCAGTTGGTGGGGCCAGTCAGCGGGATGTCCTGCAGGACCAGCGGCGGGAGTTCTTTTAGGACCTCGCTCTTGCGCCGGCGCAGGATTACCGATCCTAGGGCGTCGCGCAGGATCTTTTGGTTTTTCGAGCCGGTCACCTGGCGCCCAAAAGGCGTGTCCCGGAAGCGGCAGAACCGATCCTCGAACTGAGCCTGAAGCAGTGCCCGGCCGGTCGGTCCCTGCAATACCTCCGGCCAAAAAGTCCTGTAATGCTGCCACAGTTCGCCGGCGTGATTAGGAGTAGGCGTGCCGGTCAGCAGGATCACCTTGCTGGCGGTGGCCTGGACCCCGGTCCCACTCCCGCGCGAGCCGTAGATTGCTTGCGTGCGGTTGCTGGGATTTTTCAGGTAGTGCGCCTCGTCGACGATCATTACGTCGAACCGCTGGGAGCGCAGATGCTGCGCCAGTTGGCCCCGGCGGTCGGAAAACTCGTCGTAGCCGACGATCAGGATGATCATCGCGGCGTCGAGCCGGAGTTTAACGTCGGTAAGGCGGTAGCCAGGCTCGACCAGGACCACCCGCGAGAACCAGCCCGGCAGCCAGCGTTTAATCTCGGCCTGCCAGACCCGCCGGGCGCCGGCCGGACAGACGATCAGAACCCGCTCGGCGCCGCGCTGTTCGGCCGCGCGCAATGCCTGCAGGGTTTTGCCCAAGCCCATCTCGTCGGCCAGCAGCACACACCGGTGCTGTGTGAGGCCATCGCACAGCCAGTCAACACCTTTGTCCTGGTAATCTCGCAGCGGTGGTGTCTCAGCCGCGGACATGGAAATCCCCTGTCACCACAAGACGTTACATCCTGTGGGGGTTTTTGGTTAACAGGGGCTAATATGGGCTGGTGGCGTTTGTCCTGTCAAGCCGGAAAGTCGCCCTAACACACGATAGGACAAGAAGCGGGCCAGCCCTCTCGGACTGGCCCTCTCCGACTACTTCCTGCAAATGATCTTGACGCGGATGCGCCAGATCACCACAATCCGTACCCGGAGCAGCTGATGGCGCGTACCCATCTCGCTCTCCTTCTGAAGCGCCGGCAGGCCCGTCCTGCCGGCGTCTTTAGTTCTAATGATTAGCCCCGAACAGCGCCAACAGCGCCGCCTCGGCCCGACCGTCGTCCTTGGCGCGCGTGAAATAGGATGCGTTGGCCGGGAACAGCCGCGAGGCGATCAGGCGGGCTTCTGCCTTGTCGGGACCAAGCCGGAAGCTCCGTTTCCACTCCTGCGGGGTGACCAGCTGCACCTGGATGCCGAGCGCGGCGAGGACGCCGCGGACCAGGCCATAGGACAGCCCGAACGAGAACGAGCTGGTCACGCCCTGCTTGGGTAAAGCGTGGACGCGCTCGATCCAGGCAGTGTCGGGCTGATAGACCCGCAAGGTATCCGCCAGCCAGAACTCGCTGATCTGGCGGCGGTGGTTTTTGCCGATCTTGATCAACGTCGAGGGCATATCGCAAACGACCAGGGCGGCAAGCTCGGTATCGAGCATCGCGAGCGCACCTGTCGCGCCGGGGTCAACCCCCAGGACGCGCATTACGCGGCACCCTTGTCTTGTTGCCCGAGCTGCCCGGCGGCGGAGGCGGGACAACAAACTCGTCCTCGGTCAGGAACTCGCTCACGTCGTGTCTGGCCATGATGATGGTGTACAGGACAGCGCCGATGTATTTCCCCGGGACCTGACGCCTGGCCCACATCTGGACCTGATTATAGTTGAGACCGTGTCCTGGCTGATGGCGGTCCAGCAGGTCGAGCAGTTTCCGGGGACCACCGAAAACGCGGAAGACGTGGGCCACATCAAAGTTCACCATGCGTCACCTCGTCGCAGATTTTGCTCCTTGCCAACATATAGGACCGAAGCCGTCTGTGAAAAGTGTTTTGCCGGAACTGCCTGTCTGTATCGGGCAACATCGGGCAACTGCCCGACACAACGTATTGTGGAAAAGTCAACAGAAAAGTGATTGACACACAATCTGTGTGTCACTGGTCCCCGACTAGCCAATTCTGGTGGTTCTTTACACAAGTTGTTGTGTTTAGCACCAGAGTGTGTCATATCCTCCGGGTGTGGACAAGTCTATGGACAACTTTCAGGATTAGGGGCCTGACAAATGAGCGAGGATGTGATCGACAAAAAAACCGCTTGAGGTGGACACGGTGCGCGCGCAGGATAGCCCCCAACAACGTGTGTTGTGGGAGGCCAAACATGCACGAACAGGACCCAGACGACGAGCCCAACAAAAGGTCGACAAGCTCGCCGGGGTACCCCCAAAAAACCGGCTCTTCGCCGAAAAACTGCAGGACGCCATGACCAAGGCCGGCCTGTCTAAGTCCGAGATCGCCCGGAGGATCTGGGGGACCACCAAGGACAAGCGCGGCTTTACGGTGGCGAAAAACCGGGATCGTATGGGTCAATATACGAGCGGCGCCACCTATCCCGAACCCGAGACCCTACAAAAAATCGCCAACGCGGTCGGCGTGTCGGTCGAAGAGTTGACGAGCAACCCGGGACCGACACCGGGCGATCGTCCCGCTGGACAATCGCGACGAACACCCAGCGCCAGCACCGGCGAACTGATCCTGACAGAACTGCCGGCACAACCGACCAAAACCCGATTACAGATAGACCGGGTAGTGCACTGGAAGGTTGCCGAACAGATCCGTCGCATCCTCAAAGAAGCCGAAATAAGCGGACACCCGGGCGAAGATACCGAGGTTAACCCGCAAGTCGGCACGATAGTCGGCGGCACCGACACCAAGAACCAGGCAACAAAATGAAGTACCTGACGCAAGCCGAGGCAGCCCTCGTATTGCGTTGTTCGGTTCACAAGATCGCGCGGCTGCGGCGCCAGGCAGGACTGCCGTGGATTGCAGGCCGGCCTGTTCTCATACCGGAGGATGACTTTCACACATGGTTACGACATCGCACCATCCGAGCATCGGCGACTATCGGAAGATCCGGCTCAACCCAAAACCCAATACCGGCGGGTATTGGGAGGTCTGGTGGACCGACCACGCCGCCGGATCTGTCACCAAAAAGCAGAGCACAAAAACGCAGGACCGCGCTGAGGCTGAGGCTTATCTCGCGGAGTTCTGCGCCGATCTGCGATCAATAGTGACCGCCCCGGCGCCGGGGAGGGCGCGGGCGCTCACCGTGGACGAGCTGTCGGCCAAGTGGCTGGTCCACGCCGCCGGGGCCGGCAAAGGGAACGCGACCTACATATTGGCCGCGCCCCGGCGCGAACTGGGCGGGTACACCGCGGATTACCTCGCCGGTAGCGCCGGCAGTGTCCTCCTACAGGAGTACGCGAGCAAACGGGTCAACAAGGCGAACGGCACGATCCGCCGCGAGCTTGGTGCCTTGCAGACCGTATTGCGCTGGGCGGCGCGGCCGAGCGTCGGTTTGATCGCGCCGGGAGACGTGCCCACCTTCGACGGTCTGTTGCCACCCCAGGGAGCGCCGAGAACCGCGTTTCTCGACCCCGTCCAGGAACAATGGTTCTGGGACCAGGCGATGGCGTGGGGGCACCAGGACCACAGCTATAAACACGCCCAGGACGCCGCCTGGCGAGTGATGGTGTTTATCGCATTGGGGCTGGAAACCTCGGCCCGCTACGCGGCCATCATGGAATTGACCTGGGACCGGGTCAATTTGAGCCTCGGGTTTGTCGACTATCAGGTGCCGGGGAAGAGGATCACCAAAAAACGCAGGGTCAAAGTGCCGATCAGCGATCGCCTGATGCCGGTCTTACAAGAGGCTTGGCTCAAGGCGCCCAAGGACCCGCGGGGCCAAGCAAAAGGCCGGGTTCTGGAGGGCGCAAAATACATGCGCGGGGGATTTACCACGTTTACCACGGCGATCGGCATGGAGTGGGTGACGCCTCACACCCTGCGGCACACCTGGGCGTCCCTGGCGGCGATGAACGGTGTCCCCTTGCGCGACATCGGCCTGATCATGGGCGACACCACCGCCGTCATCGAGGCGACCTATCTGCACCTGACGCCGGGGCACCTGAAGAGCGCGATCAACCACAAGGCGAAGCCGGCGGCAGCACCGCTTCGGCTGGCTGGTTAGCGGGAGGGCCGTAACAGTGAGATCGCTTTGGGACGATGCGGCATTTAAGCAGCGGGTTCAGGCCGCGGTGGAGCGGAAGGGCGTAACCATTGCGGATACCCTCGATGCTCTTGAAGTCTCTCGCTCCTATCTCGACAAGACGCTCGAAACCCGCAGCATCAATACGCTCCTGAACCTGGCTAAGGTGCTCGACATGCCGGTGCACGAGCTGTTAGGGCTCGAACGCAACCGTTAAAAGGAGCCCCGCACATTGAAAAAGGCCCCGAGGGCTTACGCCCGGGGCCTTTTTCTTTTGAGCGACACGACATCGCCTACCACCACGGCGGGGCACCACCCCCGCGCGAGAGGGATACCGGCCGAGGCCAGCACCGCTCCAAGATATGGCGCATCGGGGGATGCGGCGCAAGATTTTCGCTCTGGGCCGCCAAACGCGGGTTGAAGAGCCTCGCGAGGTGGCGCAGTCTTGTCATGCCGGTGTCATACCGGTTGTCGCGAACCCGCGATACACGCCACGACAAACCCCACCACTTCAACGCGCGCGAGGGAGCGGACCCCCATGTCTGCCGTCAGCACCACAGTTGTGCCTTTCCCGATCACCAACGAGCAGTTCCTGCGGGCGGCTTTTGGTGCCCACTGGAAACGGGCGCTGGTCGCCGCGTTTCCCGGAGACCCGGAAAACCCGCAAGAAGCGAACTGGACCGCTTACCCTGCCAAGATGCTGCCGAGTGCAGCAAGACAAAGCCAGCTCAACACTTATTTCTGTCCCTCCTTGGTTCGCGGGACAAGGCGAGCCCTGTACGAGTTCGTGAGCTTTCATGTAATCGTGATCGACGATTACGGAACCAAAGTTGACCGCGGCCGACCGGAAGAGTTTCTCGGGAAGCCAGCCAGCTACATCTTGGAAACCTCGCCGAGCAATTTCCAGGCAGGCTGGTTTATCGAACCGAGAACCGATCTAGCCTGGGTCCGCGGGTTTCTGCAGAGCCTAAAACTAGCTCTCGGCGCCGGCGACAACTTGACCGACCCGATGACCTGGCGCCGCTTACCGGTCGGGATCAACGGCAAAGCCAAGTACCGGGACCCGATGGGGCGTTCCTGGCAAGCCCGTTTAGGGGAAGACCTGCCATGAACGAGGACCGTCGGATCACCGCGGCCGACTGGCCCCTAATCGAGGCCAAGCTGGGGGCGGTGGTCCCGGTACACACCCATTTCGGTCCCGGGACCGCCACCATGCCCGACCCCCTGGAGATCGAGGCCGACGCAGTATTGCAGGCGTTCCGGCTCCTGGGGCGGGTACAGGGCCTGGGCCGAAGTATGACGATGGGCTGGGGGTTCGACGTGGAGTGCCCGTGGTCCCACGACCACAGCGACCGGGAGCACGAGGGCGCGGCGTATGTGCCGGTCCTGGAGCGATTTCATTGCCACCACGGGCACTGCGAGCGACGCACGATGGGCGAGGTTCGCGAGCGGCTGAACGAGCTTCTGCGCGAGACCAGCGGCGGTTTGTGCTCGCTGGCCGCGCTGGAGTTCGACAACATCGATCCGCCGATCGGGCCGGGGCCGTCCGACCCGGATGTCCTGCGCCCGTTAGCTTCGTATGAGGCGACGGAGGACGGCATGGCGCAGGCTTTTGCCGATAAGCACGACGGCCGGTTGCGGTTCGATCATGTGCGGGGGAAATGGTTTCGCTGGACTGGCGGGTTCTGGCGCCAGGACGAGATCCAGCACGCTTTTCGCTGGGCGCGCGAACTGGCGCGAGCATATCGCTGCGGGCTGCAAGATGTGACCCCGGGGCAGGTTCGAGCGATCGGCAAGATCGCTGTCGCCAAATCGATCGAGATCGCGGCGCGAGCTGACAGGCGCCTGGCGACAGATGGCTTGTCCTGGGACCAGGACCCGTACCTGGTTGGGGCGCCGGGGTGCGAGATCGACCTGCGCACCGGGAGGGTTTCATCGCCGGAACCGAGGCATCTGATCACCAAGCAACTCCTGATAGCCCCTTCCGACATGGTGACGCCGATCTGGGACCGGTTTCTGTGGGACAGTACCGGGGGCGACATCGAGATGATCGCTTTTTTGCAAGCATGGTCCGGGTATTGCTTGACCGGTGACACGTCCGAGGAAAAGTTTGTTTTCTTCTATGGTCCGGGGGGTAACGGCAAGGGCACCTTCCTGCACACGACCAGCGCCATCCTGCACGATTATGCCGCGCGCACGGCCGCCGACATGTTTATGGTGCGTAAGCACGAAGCTCACGCCGAGGAGGTGGCGCGGCTCTATGGGGTGCGCTCGATCACTGCGAGCGAGATCGAGCAGGGCCGCACATTTAACGTGGTGCGCCTGAAAGATTTCACCGGGCGCGACGGCAAATTGACCGGTCGATTTATGCGTCGCAACACGTTCGAGTTTACGCCGCAATTCAAGATCACTTTTGTCGGCAACAATCAGCCCAGGCTCACCAATGTTGACGATGCGATGCGCCGGCGAGTGGTTCTGATCCCCTTTACGCAGACACCGCCGGTTGCCGACATTACGCTGAAAGACCGCCTGGTAGCCGAATATCCCGGAATTTTGCAGTGGATGATCGAAGGCGAAAACCTGCGTAGGGTGAGAGGTGGATTATCAGCTCTGGTCCCGGCGGCCGCAGTTGCTGCGACCAATCAGTATCTTGACGATCAGGACACATTGAAGGTTTGGGCCGGAGAGCGATGTGTGTTTGGTCCCGGGGAGCAGATGAGTGTGACCAGAGCACTAGAAGATTACAAACTGTGGTGTCATAGCCGTGGCGAAAACTCCGTGACGAGCTTGCAGGATTTCAGCCGCAAATTCGTCGAGGCGTTTCCCGATTGCCGAAAAGAACACACAGAACAGGGAAGAACTCTAGTTGGCTCTAGTCTTTCTACACAAGATGTCTATGGCTGAAGACCCTGAAGACCTTTCCCGTTCACCGGTATGCGTGTGTGCGTATATGTGTGCGTATGCGCGCGTGGCTCGAAGAACAGGAAGGGTCTTCAGGGTCTTCAGCCGGATGTTATGAGTTGAAATAGGAGAACACAAGATGTCACGTTTTATCAAGACGACCAGCGGCTATCTCAACCAGGACCACATCCTCTTAATCCGGTTTGGCACGGCCAAGACGGCAGAGGAGGGCTTCGACCTGATCCAGATGTCGGACGGCCGGATCGTGCAAACCCAGATCCAGGACTTCGAGTGGCTCGCTCCCTCGCTTCGCTCGGATGCGAGGGCGGCCCACGGCCTGCTCGACCCCGAGGTGCGCCTGGAGGCGGAAGCCTTGCATCACCCGGCTGACGAGCCTGAGCCGAAGTATGACGATGCGGGCGGCGATCTAGGCTTTGGCGAGCCGCGGCCCGAGGACCCCCGCCCGAAGTATGACGAGGAGGCAAAACCTGCGTAGGCCCCCCGATGGGGTGCTCGTTGGACGAACGCTTCACCAGCGCGATCTTGAACTTCTGTGCTGGCAAGCCTTTTCCCGAGCGGATGCAGCTGCTGGCCGCCATATTGCAGAGCTTTGGCAATCTGGAAGCGGCAGGCGACAACCCGCAGGCTGCGCGTATCCTGTTCGAGGCAGCGTCGCAAATATCTAGGATCGGGGAGGTAGCCCCCCGATGAGGCGGCCAAAAAGAAACCCTCGCCGGCCGTGCCGGCGAGGGTCGAGGGGTCGGAACGCGGTGCCCGAGCCTCAGGCTAACATCGGGCGGCGGTCTCGCGCCCTCAGCACGCGCCGGCAGGCGGCGCAACGCCAAGGGCGCGGCGTCTGCGGTGGCTCGGTCCAGCGTGGCCGGTGGTTGCGCCCTCGGGCGACGAGCCCGCAGACGGTTAGCCCGCGATCGTTGCGGGCGAGGTGCACGCGGCGCTCGGTCATCGTTTGCCCCAGCAAAGATACCGCAGGTCGCGCCCCAGCTGGCGCCAGTAAGGCTCGTTTCGATGCCAAACCAAGGGACCGCAGAAGAAGCCCAGAACACAGGCCAGCGCGTACGCGGCCATCATGAAGAGCGCGGCGGCTATGATCTCGTCGAAAATTTCAGCCATCGCTGTTAGCCATTGTTCCAAGTCTTGGGGCAGTCGGCTCGCAGCAGCGTCAGCGTGTCCTCGGCGTCGAGCCCCAGTGCCTCGGCAAGCTCGTCGACCTGGCCGGCGTCGCGGTAGTTGTAGGGCTCGACCAGCTCGCTCAGCTCGCCAACCCAACCGCCGCCGGCGTCGAACGTCCGGCCATCCTTCAGGATGACCTTACCGTTGAACCAGCCGCTAAGCTCGGTGTTTTCGGGTGAGCGCATCGGCTCTCGCGTCGGGAAATATTCGTAGCGGGTTTCGGCGATCAGCTGCCGCGCGCCGGCCATCTCGTTTTCGGTTGCCATGTGGTGTTTTCCTTCATCGTGTCGCGTCAGCCTAACGGCTGGCACCGCAAAAGGCCGCTGGGGTCACCCATGCAGCCTAAAGAGGCGATACGGAGCCCGCCAGAGGGGCGGAACGCCCCCGGGCTAGGCTACCCTACCCGGGAACTTTCCGCCCCTCTGGCGGCGCTCTAATCGGAAATGTCGTTCCACTCGATCAGTTCGATGTCGCCCTTCGCAATGCCGAGAACGTGCAGCTCTTCCTCCTGCTCGTCGGTCCAATCCCAGTCGGTCAGGGTCTCGGCGATGGCTTGCTCGGCGGCGTCTTGCGGGTCCTTGGCGTCGTGCGAGGAAACATGGGTCGTGCCGGAGCCGTCCGCTTCGCAGATCCACACGGTATATTTTGTCACGGCTCAGCCCTCCCACGTGTAGGATAGCCACACCCCGGCGGCGGGGACGGCTACGGCGTTGCAGCCGTCGAGCTGCCGCGACACCCAGTAGCACGCGCCGTGATCATCCTCGCGGTCGTGCGCCGCCCACCCGTGCGGACAGTCGGCGGAAAGGTGGAACGGGAAACCGCTCGCGGGAAAGTTCAGCACATCCGTCAAGTGCTCTTCCGCCTGTTCCAGCTCGTCGATTAGCTCGCAAGCCTCCGCTTCGATAATTGAACGGGCGATGCCATAAGCATAAACCTGCATCGCCTGTTGATACTCGGAAGGCTTGTACTTTCCGCCCATGTTGTCGGCGCTCTCGGTGTCGGCGCGCGGGTCGCTCTCATAGCGCGAGATTATTTCCTCGCACCAATGATAGTAGATACAGGCGTTGTCGGCGGCAGTGTCGGCAGCCTCGCTGATGTCGTCGCGGAGCTGATCAAGGTCGAGCCGATCCCCTCGGATCAGGTCTGCCACAAGGCTTTTTGCGGTGTCTCTAAGGTCGGTCATGGTGTGTCTCTCGGTGGGTGTCGTGTCGTGAAGACGCAGGGATTGCGCTTCGTGAAGAGGCAGCAATGCTGCCTCTCTGCGAAGCGTAATCTACCAAGCTACATGCAGGTAATCGACTGTGTGATCAGCAACCAGTTGTGCCAGAGAGTGAGCAAAAGCTGTTGCGTCGGCTTCAGTGACAGCGTGAAAAACCGTGTCGCCGAAATGCACGTTTGCTACTTCCGAACCGTCGGAGAGATGCTCGATCGTAATTGTGACGGTGTAGTCGGTCATGGTGTCGTGTCCTTTGCGTGGGAGGGATTAGAGGGCGCTGAGTAGGCGGCAACGGTTTGCTCGTGCGTGGCAAGGCCAGCATGCGTTAGATCGCGGTAGTGGCGGCGCACGAGCGCCTGCACTGCGTCGTCAAGATACAGGTGATAAACATCGAAGTTGTCGCACGATGCGAGCCAGTAGACCTCGTGCGGTTTGCCGCGCGCGGTGCCATCTGTGAATAGTGAAACAGCCCCGGCATACTTACCGTTGATGTGGATGACGTGATCGCGCGGGCCAAGGGAAGTGATCGTATAGGACATGTTATCTGTACTCCGGCCGGAGGATGTCTTGAGCTTCCAAGAGCTTGACGAGCTTCGCGGCCCACTCGGCGGCGGCTTCGCTTTTGCCGCAGTCGCGGTAGGCGATGGCTTTTGCCAGCGCCTGAGCCAGCTCGGAACGTGTCGCGCGGTTTGTCATGGGTGGTGTCCTATCGGTGGTGGTGTCGTGTCGCGAGACGTGATATACGGTAGGACATGAACAAGGACAACACAAGTTGTGTAGTCTTAGGTGTGACAGGTTGACGCAGGCTGATGACGTGGCGCGGCTCGCCTAACAGCATCGCGGCGTTGCTGAAGCATCAGGTCCGGTTGCAGGATCAGCGTAAGTGCAAGCGGTGCCGTGATGTCGCGGTGCGCGGGCAGGATCATTGCACGCGGCACTTGGGGCGGTGGTCGCCATTGTCCGGCGGCGCCGGCCGTGTCGAGAGCCGCAAGCTCTCAGCACTAGAGCGTGCCGGCTTGCTTCCTTTTGATCTGATCAGCTTGCCTTTGTGGCGGAACCTGAACGGCTTGCCTACCGGGATCAGAGCGCCTTTGCGGCTCGCTCTAGTTCAGGTGTGGGATAAGCGAACCACGGCACCGTTGCGTTGGGCGCAAGTGCAACGGCAGGCAATCGACGTTGGCGCCCGCCCCGGCAAACGGCACAACACGGCGTATTGGTATGAGAACGTCTAGCCGGACCAAGGCGAACACAAAACGTGGGTTTGTCCTCGGTAAGCTTGGGGAGGATCAGAGCAAACTTGTCGGGTCCGGGGAGAACCGGGCCGATCTAGCCGGTTATGTAGTGCGCGCCCAACTCCAAGAACTCCTGGAAAATCAAGAGCTTCCAGCCTCCGCAAGGGTCACGGCGGCCCGAACCTTGGCTGAGATGGACGGCTTCGTCGGTCGTCATCAGTCGGCGCCGGAGAAGGGGACCACGGCGCCCCTCTCTTCCCTCTCCCGAGATCAGCTCCAGGACGAGCTAACCCGTCTTCGCACACTCTTCGACCTAGGTCTCGTCTCCTAACCCCTTCATTTCCCTTGCCTCCCCACTTCCTTCCATAGGAAGCGCGCCGTTCAGAACCGGTCCTGACCGATCCAGGACCAGGGCCTTCCGGGCTTCCGCCCTCCCCCCGGGGGTCCCCGGCCGCGCGCCTCGAACCCATGACTGATGTTCGTACCAAATTCGCCCATTTTTATCTTTTGTAGTTGTAGTTTGTAGTTTGAGCCGCCACGGGTAAAAATAAGACCCCCCCGCCCCGCCGTATCGCCGCGGTCGCGCAAAGGGGCTCGCCCTTAAACCCTGTCCTGCAGGGGATTTTGTTGTTTAGACCGCCCTAAACGGGCGGCGGCGAGGTTGCGGGTCTTCGACCCACCAACAGCGCCGCCGGCACCGGCGGGGACGGCGGCGAGGTTGCCGGTCCGGGTTTATCCCCGCGTGCTCTCACAGAGGCGGGGGGTGTCGGGTTCTTTCGCCTATCCCCCACAACATACAGCATCCTTTGCCTTTTGTCTCACCGCGTGTAGGGTGCGCCACTCAACGGGAGGACAAATGGCCGTTGTCGCCCTAAAACCCAGGCGCGGGTACTCTTTTACCGATCACAGCACCGCCAACCCGTCTTCGCCGCACCCCGGCGATCGGCTCGATGGCGAGGTCGACCGGATCAACCGGGCGATCGGCGAGATCATCGACTGGGTCTCCGTCTCCCTCCACGCGGACGGCTCGCTGCGCGCAGTCCCGGTGGCAAAACCCACCATTTCTGCGGCTTCTGCCCCGGTCGGCGTGCTCGGCGGTAACGAGACCCACTCGATCCCGGGCGCCGACCCTGACGCCCTGGCGATGGACTGGGCGGAAGTCTCGGCAGAGTGGGCCGAGCATATGCCGGACACCATCCCGCCCAACATCCTGGCCGTCATGGGGGTGACCGGCGACCACTGGTCTTCGCGCTGGTGGGCGCACCGGGCTCTCGAAATCGTCCAGAGCATCCCCGGCGGCCCCGGCGGCCCGGCTCACGTTATTATCTCGGACAGCCCCCCTGTCGGTGCTAGCGCGGGTTGGCTGTGGTGGGACAGCGTTTCGGGCCAACTCTTTGTTTTTTATAGCGATCCAAACTCCAGCCAGTGGGTGCCGGCGACCAACCAGCCGGCCCCGGTCGCGGCAGCGGCGCCGGCCCCTCCGGTGCCGGCAAATATCCTCAGCCCGGTCTCCGGGGCGACCGTGATCCTGACCGACACCCGCCCGGTCTACATCAATAACCCCGGCAGTTACGCATCTCTCACGATCCGCCTGCCCGTGGCGGTCTTGGGCGAGATGGTCGAGATCTCCTTCGCCAACCCCGTGGCGATTTTGGCGCTGCAAAACGCCGCTGCTGCCCCGATCGCTGGTGCCCCGATTTCTGCCTACGGCCCGGGCGCGGCTCTTCAGCTGCGCTTCGAGGCCCCCGGATGGATTTACTGGAAATGAGACAAAGCCTCGCCTTTTTGGTGTTTTTGGGGCTGGGTTTGGGCCTTGGGCAGACCCCGGCCTTGAGCCAGGCGCCGTTTATCGCGAGCGGCGCCACCGTCAGCCTGGCGGTGACCGGCACTACGGCCCGCGTCGCGGTGCCCTCGGACACCTATAATACCGCGATCAGGCTCTACAACGCCGGCACCGTTGCGATTTTTGTCAATTGCGGCGATGTCACCGTGGTCTCGACCACGGCTGCGGGCATGCCGGTGGCGCCTGGCAGTGTCGAGGTCTTGGGGTGCGGTAAAGGCTATATTGCCGGGATTGTTGCGAGCGGCACGGCAACGCTCTACCTCACCCCGGGCGCCGGGATCTGAGGGGTGCGCCGGCACTCTTTATATATAGGGGCGCTGGCGGCGGTTCTGCTGGCCACGGTCGGCGCGGCCGAGGCGCGGATGCACGCGCCGTATCGCGGGCATCGGATCTTGCCGTCCGGCGGGGTGGTGGACGGCATTGCGAGCGCGCCTTTGGAGGCATACAGCTTCCGCAAGGTAAAGCAAAGCTACGCCGGTCCTTTGGTAAAGCTGCGGCGGGCCAGCGATAATGGCCTCCTGGACATCCCGGCCACGGCTGGCGGCGATCTCGATACGACCGTAGCGGCGACGCATTGCGCTGCCACCACCTGTTACCTCAATACGGTTTACGACCAGAGCGGCGGCAACCGGCACTTGGTGCAAGCGACGCTGACGGCACAGCCGTTGTATGTAGCGAGTTGTACCGGCGGCCACCCGTGCATGCGGTTGGACGCCGACGATTACATGCAGTCGAGTGTCAGTGCCAGTGCCAGCACCGGAGTGATGACGCTGGCCGGGGTGGCGAAGCGCACTTCCGGGACTGGCAGCGTGTCGATATTGAGCCCGGCTGGCGGCGGCAACCTTAGTTTTTACACCAGCGCCGGTTCGATCATGTTGTACAGCGGCGCCGCCCTGACGGGCGCTGCTGCGGAGAACGCCTGGCACAGTGCGATCGGTGTGCTGAACGGGGCGTCAAGCAATCTCAACGTGGATGGTAACCAGTTCCCTGGCGCGCTGACCACGCCCATTAGCAGTGGTTTGCCGGTGATGGGCAGTGCGGCTGGCACGTCGTTCGACTGGGCTGAGGCGATGGCGTGGAACAACTATGTCCTGACGGCGGCTGAGCAGGTGGCCTTGATCCAGAACCAGCGGGATTATTGGTTGCCGCTGCCGCTGGACACTTTCGCGACGCCTGCCGGCGCCTACAGCTTTCGCAAGCTCAAGAGCACCTACGCCGGGCCGGCTATCCGCATCCGGCGCGCCAGCGACAACGCCGAGACTGACATCAACTTCCTGGGTTATGTCCCTGGCCTTGGCAGCCCGGTCGACACGGCGGCGGCGAACGCGCACTGCGCGGCGACATCCTGTTTTGTCAAAACGATTTACGACCAGTCCGGTAATGCCAGGGACCTGGCGCAACTGACGGCGGCGGCCCAGCCGTCGTTGATTTTCAACTGCAGCGGCACGCTGCCGTGCGTGCAGTTTCCGACTGCCGGCACGCAGTATATACAGGGGCCGACAGCGGCGGCACCGACAGGTGCGATAACGTTAAATGTGGTGGCTAATCGGGTTAGCGGTATCGGCAGTTGTTTCCTAATCAATCAGAATGTCGGTGGCGGCGCCAACCGGATTATGGGCACGGCGGGTGCCAATGCGTGGTCGTTGGCGAACAACACGTTTGGCAGTTTTGGGGCGGCGGCCACCGATGGTGCGTGGCACGCCGCGATTGGGGTGATGAACGGCGCTTCGTCGCTGTTGCGGATTGATGGCACGGAGACGGCGGGTTCGCTGGCGATCAGTACAGGGGCTGGCGGACATTACATATCGGGCGCGGCCGGCACCGTCTGCAATGTCGTCGAGGGGGTTATTTGGAATAACTACGGGGTGCCGCCGGCTGAGCGCGCGGTATTGCAGCAGAACCAGAAGAGTTTCTGGGGCACGCCGTGAGACGGGTTGCCGCGGGCCTTTTGGCGCTTGTGCTGTTGCGAGCGGACATGTACCCGGACGCGAGCAATGCGAAGCTGCCGGAGGCGAGGCGGAACCTGGACACCGGCATGATCAGCGTCAAGGATTTTGGCGCGGTAGGCGATGCCATGCGGGTGCCATGCCTGGTCACCAGCACGGCGTCGAGTGCGGCCGTGACGGTGGCGCCGGGTAACTTCCGCTGTGCCTTCGCGGCAGCCGATGTGGGCAAGCGGATTGTGATCCTCAATGCCGGCTCCACCGCGACGACACCCTTGGCGACAACGATAAGCGGGGTCACGGACGCCACTCACCTGACCTTGGCGGCGCCTGCCGGCCAAACACTAGCGGCATCGAGCCAGTACGTCACCTGGGGCACCGACGACAGCGCGGCGATCAACGCGGCCTACCTCCAGGCGGCGCAGCAAACCGACGCGGGCGGCCAGCAGGGTTATGTGTATTTCCCGCCGCTACCGAAGCCGCAGCCCAACACGCCGCAGATCCGATGCTGGGGCGCTGCGAGCCAGATCAATACGGCGCCGGGGTTTTACCAGATCGATACGCAAGGCGCCGGGCGCGAGGCCAGTCAGGTCTGCGCCCTGTCGCCGATGCCGGTACTGGTCAACGGCTCGGAGGGCTTCAGCCGGGGCGCAGGGTTCCGCGATATCGGGTTCGACGGCAACACGTTGGCGGCCGACGTGATGAAGTTCGTGTGCTCGGCGCATGGGCGGTTGACGAACGTACATATAGCTAACCCGGCGGCCGGTGGGCGCGGGCTTAACATCGGCCCGCAAGCTGGTTGTAATACGACGATGACGTTCGGGTTGTACGTCATAGCAGAGGGTGCGTTTTACCCGAGCCCTGCGACGTACCCTGACAACCTTATCTACATCGACAACAGCGATACGCAGCATTACGGGCTGATTGCGGTGGGGCCGGCGACGACAGCCAGCATTCACCTGACAGCCAACGCGGGAAACACAGTATTGTTTGCGCCGCATTTGTGGGGTCAGTACGGGACATACGGCATCCGATCTTTGGCTCCGTGGACGCAGATTTACTTCCCGCAGATCGACTGGGGCACCGGGCCAAATATCGGGGTGTCGATGGGTGGCGGCAGCGCCGGTTTCCCTGGCACGGTGCATGGTGGGCACGTGCTGGCGCCGGGGCCGGCGGCAATTGCGGTGCAGATCGAGAGCGGCACCAAACCGATAATGGTGACGGGGTTTTATTGCGGCAATTTCGGGACGCCGGCCAATTGTATCAAGGAGATTACGCCGGACGGCAATAACTTGATTTATGGCAATTATCTGGCCAGCCAGGTGCCGATTACCGTCGAGGTTGCAAACCAGTCCCCGGCAGCTCCCACGTCAGCGGCAAACTTTACCTTTATGGGATTGAACACGACATTTACGCCCGGGTCTAGTGGTGTACTTGATATTGTGGCGAACCTCGTAACGTCTAATAGTTTGGCTAGCAATGGGGTTCAGTACAAGATCGTAGTGGGGTATGGGGCTGTGCCGACGAACGGGCAGAATTGCGTGACTGGCGGCGGGACGACGATATGGACACAAGGCACGCCGCAAACGACAAATGGCGGTAATGTCGGCCAGTACATTCCGCTGTCCTTAAAACTTAACGGAGGGGGATATCGCGGCACGGCGTATTGGGCAGATTTGTGCGGCAAACTTACGGCGGGCGGCGTCGCGAGCGTGTTCAACGTTGACCTGAAGGTCAAAGAGGACGGGCTGCGGCAATGACCCGCGCCCTGGCCCTAATCCTGAGCGCCGTCGAAGGGCTGGCACTGCTGGCGAGCCTGCCGGCGGCGGCCGATATGTACCAGGACGCGCGTAATGCCGAGTTACCGGCAGCCTTGTACAATTTAGGTGCGATGGCGCGGGACGCGGCGAACGCGCAGTTGCCGCAGGCCCGCATCAATCTTGGCGTCGGCACTTACGACCCGGTTAAGGATCATAATGCGCCGACAGACGGCACGAGTGACGCGGCGGCTCAGATTAACGCCAGCCTGACCGATTGCGGTAACGCGGCTGGCGGCCGGGTGATCCTGCCGCCGCGGCAGTACGCCGTCATCGCCGCCGACCTGACGGTTCCGGCGGGGTGCAGCCTTGAGATGGCAAGTCCTCCCCGGATGCAGTCCAGAACTGGCCCGCCGCCGGGACCGGGGGGCAAGGGTGTTGACATCGACCAGCCGGCAATCCGGCTCGATCCGGCCAGGACGATCAACAATTACGGGGTAATCAGAAGCCTGGCGATCTTCAAGCGCGGCCTGACTTATCCGACGAGCTTGCAGGACACCTTCGCCCAGGTCAGTGCCTTCTCCGGCACGGCGATCACCAACGGCACCGACGACACGCAGATCGACGATGTGTTCATTGTCGGGTTCAACTGGTGTGTCCGCACCGATGGGCACTGGCATAGCCGCCCGTATATCCGACACGTCCGGCTGCACTGCAAGAACGGGCTGTACTTCAACGAGATCCACGACATTGCGCACGTTACCGACGTGCACGGCTGGGCGTATTTCCCGGGCAACGACCCGAACGGCTACGCCGGCGAGTACCTGACGGTAAGCGGCGTTGCCAACAACGGCAGCGGGGCCATCCGGCTGACCGTGAACAAGACGAACATCCTGGCTACCGGCAACCCGGTCGGGGTACGGCTGGTGGGTGGCATGGCGGGCGCCAATGGCGATTGGACGGCCACGGTAGTTGACGGCACCCACATCGATCTCCAGGGCAGTGTCTACGCCGGCCCTGCCACGACGGGCACCTGGAACCTGGGCGAGACGTTTGTCGCGACTGCGAGCCTTGCCGGCATCTGGCCGGGTCAAGGTGTGACGGGAGCCGGCATCCCGGGCGGCACCACGGTTCGGACGATCGACCCGCACAAGCCGGGGCTGTGGCTGTCGCAGCCGGCGACGGCAGCGGGCACGGGCGTGGCGCTGAGTTTCACCAACGGCGCCTACACCAGTGGCGGCACGGTGGCGCTGGACGCCGTCTACGGCCCGCTGGAAACATTTATCAGCGTCACCAACAGCGACGAGATGCACTTTACCGATGTGTTTCAGCACGGCTGGAAGATTGGGGCGTATCTCGGAAATAACGCGATCTGGAGCATATTCACCAGTTTTGGCTGCGACGCGCTGAACGAGCACATGCCGAGCCGGGTGTGCATGTATTGGGACGGCAGCGCGCGGTTGAGCAGCTGGGTCGGCGGCGAGGGCGGCGGCAACAGTTTGATGCTGGTGGACAAGGCGTCCGCCGGCGTTAATTCGATCAGCGGAGTGCATATCCGCGAGCCATACGGCGCCCCGTTTATTGTTGCCAGTTTGCAGGGCGCTGCCGAGAGCCAGTTGGCAAATATGTTTGGCGCTTGTAGTGGGGGGTGCGCATCGCAGTCGGGTGGTATCGCGATTTACACCGGAGCCGGTCGTAAGTACATCAGCGGGATGATGCCGTGGACCGATGTTTACCCGCAGAACTACAACGTCGCGTTTGTCAACACGCGGGTGGCGCCGGGCACCACGTTGGCGGTGGGCTCGCCGTTTAACGATGTGCGGAACGGCTGGACCCCGGCTTTGAGGATCGGTGGGGTTGCGGCGCCGGGGGCGGCGTATGTGGCGCAGCAAGGCTTTGCGCACAAGCAGTGGCCTTATGTCGAGGCGGATTTCAACTTGTTCCTGTCCGCCAAGGGCGGCGGCTCCGGGCATGTCGAGATTGCCGGATTACCGTATGCCTGCGGCGATGCTGTCAGTGGATCGGGGCTGTCGCTGGCGGAGGTGACGCCGGCAGCCGGGTTGACGGGCATGCCGTATTTCTTTCAGACCAACAACAGCCCGGTGATTTATGTGATGCAGGGCAACGCGACGGGCGGGACGTGGGTCACTGACGCAAACCTGCTGAACAACAGCAGCATCCGCGGTCGGTTCAAGTGCCTGATGCAGTGGGTTCAGAGATAATGACCTCCCTCGATTTCCCCAACTCCCCGACTGGCGGCCAGGTTTATACCGCGGCCGGGCTCAGCTGGGTCTGGGATGGGACCAAATGGGTCACCGGGACCAGCGGTTTCGTCCAGCCGATGATGGTGGTTAGCGCAACGACCGCTTTACCGGCGGGTTTTGCCGGGTTTGTCCGGGTCGAGAACGGCACCAACGCGCCGATCACGATCACCTTGCCGGCTTCCCCGGTCGCCAGCCAGGAGATCACCCTCAAGGATACCTACGGCAACGCCGGGACTTACCGGGTCACCATCACGGGCGCTGGCCCGGCGATCGAAGGTCAGGTCAGCCTGGTCCTGCAATACAACTTCAGTTGGGTCGACCTGGTTTTCACTGGCGCGCAGTGGGTGCAGACATGAGAACCTTGGCTTTCTTGCTCGGGCTCTTGCTCTGCTGGCCGGCTTACGCACAGCAGGTCCCCAACCCGCAGCCGCGCATCCATGTTGCACATAATGCCGCGCTTTCGGCGGCAGCGACCACGGCTTACCCGGAGGGGGTCTATCGCAACGACTTCGCCGCCAATTTCGGTGCCCCACCGCTGTTTTTTCGGGGTTCTAACGCGGCTTGCCCGATACCGGGCGGTAATGGCGGTTCGCAAGTTCCCAGTGCTGACGGCAAGTGCTGGATTGCTGTTCACCCCGCCGGGGATATGGATATCCGCCAGTTCGGAGCCGATCCCAGCGGATCGGCCGACAGCGCGCCCGCCATTCAACTCGCCGCTAACGTAGCTACATCGTCTAAAAATTGTGTTTATATTCCGCCTGGAACCTACAAGCTCAATTCGCGAATAACCGTAGACATGCCCGCAACGGGTGGATTTTGCTTTAAGGGAGATGGTGGACATCAGAGGGCAACTCTCAACTGGCCGAATGCCAATGGCGGTCTTAAAATCACTGCTTATAGCCAGCCAGGCTCGGTATACATCGCGGATCTTTCCTTTACGACAAGCCAAGCCGGCGGCGGCACCGGGATCGAGATCGTTAATGCCGGGGCGTTCGGCGGCAGTATGGGCAACCATAATATCTTAAAAAACCTTTGGTTCGCCGGCGATGATCGTATCGCCCTTTATGAAGCCAACCTCCACTATTGGACAGACGCGATCATTACCACGGGGATTTCGGTTGTCGATATTTCGGATACCGATATCTCCGGCGCCGGGTTTAACCTAGGCCGGGGGATTAAATTTGAGGGAATACCCAGCACAACGGTTTACGGCATCGTCCTGAACATGGTGAACATGGGTTTTTTTGATTTGGATATTGGGTTTACTTATGGCCGCCATGTGCAAGGGGTTACCATAGTAAATGCGAACTTTACCGGTGGCAATATCGCTGTTTACAATGTTGATGTGTTCCCGGAGACGACCGCGGGGGATTTGCTTTCGATATCCAATAGCCAGTTCAACACCGCCGATCACGGCATCAAGTTGCTGGGTGAGATCGTCCATGTTTTGATCAGCAACTGTCTTTTTTACCCTGCTGTTAACAAGGCCGGCATTTATTTAGCCTTTGCTCAGATAATCGATATATCGAACAACACGTTTATCAGCGCCACCTACCCTCCGATCAACTCGGTCGGGATCATCGCGGATAAGTCGATAGTAGAGAACGCCAGCACGATCGTCGGAAACTCGTTCGTGAGACTTACTAGCGCAGTGGTCCTGGGTGTAGACACGTTTAACTGGGTGGTTGGCAGAAATGCCTTCAAGAGCATTGACACAAATCCGCCGGTGATAAATAACGCGGGCATCAAGAACGATGTGGAATTAAACACCACATGGACACCGTCGCTCAAGTTTGGCGACACTAGTGTCGGCATGGCATTCACGAACTACGGCAACTTTAATGTGACAAATAAAGTGGCGTCGTTTGATTTGAGAATAACTCTTACCGCTAAAGGTTCGTCTGTCGGCGAGGCAACGATAATAGGGTTGCCGTACTCGTCGTTGCTTACGTTAGCTCAAGGTACTGTAAAATGCGGTTATTATAATTATATGGCCGGGATGCCCGGCGCACTAAGTGGGGTCGTGGTATTGGATAGCGGCAAAATTACTCTGGTCGTGCCGACCATTACCGGGGTAAGCGCGATAACTGACGCCAATTTTACCGATACGTCAGAATTGAATTGTAGCGGCAGCTATCGCCTGCCGTGAATGGAGTGATGAAACGAGCGATCGTACTAGGAAGAAGGAGATCAAGTGATGAGTGACCCGAAACCCACTCCTGTCGCGGAACCCACCCCGCAAGAGACGCCTCCCGAGCCTAACCTTGAAGCTGTCAGCCTGCAGGGCACCTATCGCATCGGTTTTTCGCCCCCGGTGGCGGGTTCTCTCGCGGCCGGCGAGATTTACATCCAGGTGCCGGTTGATGGCGCGGCACCGGTGATGTTTGTCGGCGGGCTGGAAGGCACGGTCGTCCAGATGGGGGCGACCGCACCGGCCGGGACCGCTGCCCGCACCTCGACGCCACCGTCCGGGACCAGGACCGAGGACCCCAAGACGGACGACAAGCGGAAATAGTCCTCGATGTCGCCCGATCTTGCCCGGTACGAGGGCGTTCTCAAGCGGTTGATTGCGGTCACCGAGGCCGAAACCTCGATGCTCGCCTTTACCCGCCTGATGATGCCCTCGCCGCGGTACCCGGACGACCCCGATCACTCGCGTTACGAGGTGCAGCGGTTCCATGCAGTCATGTGCGCCGCCCTGGAAGAGCTGGAAATTGGCCGGATCAGGCGGTTGATCATCAATTTGCCGCCCCGGCACGGCAAAACCCAGCTCGCGTCAAAGATGTTCACCGCCTGGTTTAGCGGGAAAAACCCCGATAAATCGGTCATTTTCGGCACTTATAACGAGAAGTTTAGCCAGGATATCGGCCGCGCCGTGCGCGACATCATGCTGATGCCGGCTTACGCCCAAATCTTCCCGCGCACCGGGCTGAAGGACGATAGCAAAGCCTCCGACCGCTTGGAGACTACCGAGGGCGGCATTTTGGCCTTTGTCGGCCGCGGCGGCACCACCACCGGCCGTGGCGGTGATCTCCTGGTGATCGACGACCCGATAAAAGACCGTATGGAAGCCGACAGCCCGACCATCCGGGACACGCTGTGGACCTGGTTTACCCAGGTCATCGCCTCGCGGCTGATGGACGAGACCGGCCGGATCATGTTGATCCAGACCCGATGGCATCAGGACGATCTGATCGGCAGATTAACCGACCCCCATAACAGCTATTACGACCCGGAGGAGGCCGCCGAGTGGAGGATCATCGATCTACCGGCGTTGGCGTTCGACGACGGCAAGGACCCCCTGAAGCGCGAGGTGGGGGAGCCCCTGTGGCCCGGACGATTTGGCAAGACCTATCTCCAAGCCCTGCAGCGCCGCGACGTGCGGGGGTTTTCGGCACTATACCAAGGGCGTCCCAGCCCGGCCGGCGGCACGTTTTTCTCGGTCGACTGGCTCCATACTTATCGTCCGAACGATTTACCCTCTTCCTTGCGTTGCTACGCCGCTTCCGACCACGCGGTCGCCCTGAAACAGGGCAGCGACAAGACCTGCCTGATGGTGGTCGGGATCGATCAAAATGATCTGATTTGGGTCTTGCCCGATCTTGTCTGGCGGCAGATGAACGCCGAGCAGACGGTCGAGAGCATGTTGCGCATGATGAAGGCCCATAAGCCTTTGTTTTGGTGGGCCGAGCGCGGTCATATCAGCAAATCGATCGGGCCATTCCTGCGCAAGCGGATGCTGGAAACCCACACTTTTTGCTCGCTGATCGAGATGCAGCCGATCGCCGACAAGCAAACCCGCGCGCAGAGCATTCAGGGTCGTCTTTCGATGAACCGGGTCAGGTTTCCCGAGAGGGCGCCCTGGTGGCCCGCGGCGCGGGACCAGATGCTGAAGTTCCCCTACGACGCGCACGACGATTTTGTCGATACCCTGGCCTATATCGGCCTCGGTCTGACCTTGCAGGTCGGGGCCAGCGTACCCAAGGACCCGGAGGCCGACAAACCGGCCGAAAACACCTACGCCTGGCTCAAAATGCAGCGTGACCAGGCCGAGCGCAGCGTGAAACTGGGCTATGCCTCGGGAGGTTGGTGATGAGCGCAGCCATCTGGTTTTGGATTTTCTTCGTCATCTCGATCGTCTTCAGCGGCGGCTGGTACTGGCGAAATCAGACGATATTGCAGCCTTTTGGGCCGTTTTCCCTGGTGTTTTTCATCCTGATCGGGCTCCTCGGGTGGGGCGTTTTCGGGGCACCGATACGATAGTCAAGGGCTCAAAAATATGTCCGATTTTGGAGCCCCTATACTGGGTTCGCCGGGGCCGCAGATGGTCCCGGGACCACTCGACCCCGGGCAGCTCGTCACCCAGGACCAAACCTTCGTCAATCGCAACCGGCCCGAGCCCGAGGAGCCGCGGCGCAAGCTCGTCAACCGCTGGCAAGACCGGGTCAAGCGCGCCAAGCGGCACTGGCGGCAACCGTTTCGGCGGATGCGCGAGAATATGTCGTTTTGCGAGGGCCGGCAGTGGCCGGACCTCGTCTCCACCGAGAAGCGCGACGACCGCTACGTCGCCAATATCTGCATCCGGCACGTTTTGCAGCGTACCGCCGAACTCTACCCGAACAACCCGACGATGCAGGCGAAGTCCAAGCCGAAACTCATTGCCACGGTGTGGGACGGCTCGGAGCAGCAGCTGATGATGGCGCAGCAGCAGATGGCGCTGGCTACCCAGTATATGCTGCCGCCTGACCCCAACGCGCTTGCCGTCCTGCAGGACGCCGCCACCGTCAAACAGTTCGACCAGATCACTGCCAAGGTTGGGCGTACTTTAGAACTGCTCTACGAGTACAACATCCAGGAGCAGAACCACTCGTTCAAGCAGTCGATGAAGTTGACGATCCGGCGGGCGATCGTCACTGGTGTCGGTTATGTCAAATTAGGGTTTCAGCGGGCGATGGCGATGTCGCCCGAGGTCGAGAACCGGATCGCCGATATGTCCGAGCGCCTGGCCAACATCGAGCGCCTGGCCGGCGATCTTTCGGACAACGAGATAGAGGGCGACAGCGCCGACGCCGAGAGCCTGCGGATCGCGATCCAGAGCTTGGCCCAGGAAGGGCAATTGGTGGTCCGGGAAGGGCTGACCTTCGACTATCCCGACACCACCGCGATCATCCCCGATCCCCGCTGCCGGACGCTCCGCGGCTTTCTTGGCGCCGACTGGGTGGCGCAGGAGTATCTCTTAACCCCGGACGAGATCGAAGAAGTCTACATGGTGGACGTTGGGCACGGTTTTATCGCCTACAACGAGCAGGGTCAGATCACCGGGTACGAGCCCGGCGTCGAGCACCACTACTCTGCCGGCGGTGGCGATGGTGACGGCATCTCCCCTTCCCTCGCCTGCGTCTGGGAAATCTGGAACCGCAAGGACGCCAGTGTCTATGTCGTTTGCGACGGTTACCCGGATTTCCTGCAGGAACCCGGACCCCCGGAGACCCAGACCACCCGGTTCTGGCCGTGGTTCTCGATCGTCCTCAATGAGGGTTACGACGAGAAGACCCTTTTCCCGCAGTCGGACATCGACCTGGTGCGGGACATGCAGCTCGAACTCAACCGCGCCCGCCAGGGCTTGCGCGAGCACCGCCGGGCCAACCGCCCGAAGACCGCGGTGGCGGCGGGTCTTTTGGAGGAGCCCGATCTTGAGAAGCTCCGAACTCACCCCGCTAATGCGCTTCTGGAACTCAATGCCCTGGCCCCGGGACAGAAAATCGACGACGTGCTGCAGGTCATCCACATGCCGCCGATTGACGCGGCGGTATACGATACGGGTCCGGTTTTTGAGGATGTCCTTCGGGTCCTGGGGTCCGACCAGGCTGACAACGGCACCACCGCCGGGGCCACCGCGACCGAAGTCTCGGTGGCGCAGTTCTCTCAGAACACCGACCTCACCTCGACGATCGACGACATCAACGACGTGATGACTGAACTGGCGATCGCCGCCAGCCAGATCTTGGTGCTCAACGTCTCCCAAGAGACCGTGCAGAAAGTCGTCGGCCCGGGCGCGGTGTGGCCGATGCTCGACAAGCAATCGGTCGCCGAGAACGTCTGGCTGGAGGTCGATGTCGGCGCCAACGGCCCGCCGGACCGGCAGGAAGACGTGCAGATGTTGACCCAATTGGTCCCGCTTCTGCAGCGCATCCCGGGGATCTCGCCGGAGTGGTTGGCCAGGCAACTGATCCGCCGGATGGGCGAGAGCCTGGATCTGGGCGAAGCCTTCGCCGAGGGCGTCCCCAGTATGGAGGCGCTCAACCAGCTGATGGCGCAGCCGCCGGCGCCGCCTGGCGCACCGCCTCCCGAGGGTGGTCCCGAGGGCGCCGGTCGTGGTCCCCCGCGCCCGCCTGGTCCCGAGGCCGATCCCAACGCGCAAGGCCCGGCCGGCGCCACCAATGCGCTCTCGGGCGACGTGACCGGGGGCTCTTTGGGACCGCGGGTGCCGCCGCTGCAGGTCTACGGCCGAAACGGCAACCGTCCGGGTCTTGGCGGCGGTATGCCGCGCGGCTCGATGGGAAGACCCGGGATGCCGACGCCGTGACGGAGGGCTGACCTATGCGAGGCGACATGACCCCGCGCGAAGAGCGCATCCGCGAGCTGGCCTATCACATGTGGGACCAGGCTGGTCGGCCGGAGGGTCAGGACCAGTATTTCTGGGATAAGGCCGAGGCTGAGATCGACGTGGCCGAGGAGCTGAAAAGAAAGCCATGACCCCGCAGGAAGAGCAAGCCGCGATGCAGGCTTTTGTCCGGCAGCGGCTGGCCGCTCAAGGACAGTTGAACTTAACGCCCGGTCAACAACCGATCGCGCCCGACGAGCAAGCGCAGTTCCTGCAGCGCCCGCCGATCGCGCCGGAGGTCGCACCGTCTCCCGTGACCCCGGGCGTTCCGCCGCCCAGTCCGTTCGATCTCCCTGCCCCTAGCGGTGGATACCTGGGAAGTGACCAACCCAGCACGCCGGTGAACCTGCGTGCCGTTCCGACCCGGGGCGAACTGCCGGTTCAGTTGACGGGCGGCGGGTACTCGATGGGAAAGCGGTTCGGGCAGACCTCTCAGCCGTTGAGCGTGCAGGGGGGATACAATCTGCCGGATCTGCCGATTGACGTGTCGGGCGGGACATCGCTGCGACCCGGAAGAGGGTTGGGCGGTGTCGATCTGCGCGCTTATTTTAGGCAGCCGTTCTGAGGGCGATGGACACGATCCTCGTCGCTGCGATGCTCATATTGTTACATCGGGCGGATGGCGGCGAAGTCGCCGTATACCCGTCTCACGTTACGGCGCTGCACGCCAAGGCGCCGACATCAGCGGAAAACAAGGTGGCCACCCCGGCGGGGCGCTGCGCGGTGTGGCTGACGGAT